>OCZT010004261.1_pt1 | contig 14484 bp, 11 predicted proteins | sample 1539031 | NCBI WGS metagenome assembly OCZT01 (sample SAMEA3539308, study PRJEB22396) | soil metagenome | biome: tundra; feature: field; material: soil | place: USA | collected 2010-05 | depth 0.15 m
CGGACAGCGGGTCGAGCAGGGTGCCCCAGGAGGTCTCCCACTGGTAGTTGCTGGTATTCCCGATGGCCAGGCTGGTGCCGCCGACCGAGGTGACGTACGGGCTCGACGTCGGGTAGTCCACCTGGTCGCCAGCGGAGGCCGCGTTCTCGCCCGGGTTTTCGTAGCCGCTGTCACCGGAGGAGAAGAAGAAGCCGATTCCTTCGGCCGCACCGGTCTGGAAAGCCAGGTCGTATGCGGCGTTGAGGGTGGCGGACTGGGCCAGATCGCCCCAGGAGTCGGTGACGATGCTGGCCAGGTTCTGGTTCACGACCAACGCCACGGCCTCCAGGATGTCGGAGTCCTGGCAGCTGCCCGCGGCGACGTACCGGACGTTGGCGCCGGGTGCCTGGCCGTGCACGGACTCCACGTCGAGGGTCTCCTCGCCGTACCAGCCCGGCGGATTGCACGCCGCCTGGGCGGACTGAGTGAACGGGCTTGCCTGGAGCTGCTGGTACTGGCCGGCGGCGAACGGCTGGTCGCCGGTGACTCTCGCGTACTGGTTGGCGTCGGTCAGCATGGTCGGCGAGCTGTAGGCATCCACGATCGCCACGGTCTGGCCCGCGCCGGTCATGCCGGAGGCGGTGACCCCGTAGGCGCCGCGGATCTGGCTGGGTGTGTAGCCACAGTTCGTCCACGGCTGGCGCCTGCCGTAGGCCGTCGGCTCGGCCGTAGCGATCTTCTGGCCGTAGTAGCTGGAGCACGGCGGCGCGACCCAGTAGTTCGGCCCGGGTGGCGGCAGCTTCGGCTTCATCAGGTGGCTGGCCGTGTCCAGGCCCGAGACAGCGAGTACCGCGCTGGCGAGCGAAGCGGGCACGGTCGCGGTCGCGCTGGGGGCGCGGTCTTCGTGTCCATCAGGACCCCGGTACATGGCGAAGGTCACCCCGAACGCCTTGCTGACCGCGGCGACCGGCCCGCGCGCGGCGATGTAGGCACCCGCGAGGTTGTTGTCGTTGATGGCAGTGATCTTCAGCCCAGCGGAGGTGAGCCAGGAGCGGATCGCGGCGACCTGCTCGCTGGTGGCGCCGAACCGGGTCACGATCTGAGCCGGGGTCAGGTAATGGCGGTACAGCGCGCTGCCCGGGGTGGAGACCGCGGTGGCGTAGGCAGCCAGCCCGGTCCGGTCGCGGCCGGCCAGGTAGACCCGCGCCGTCACAGCGCCGCCGACGGCGGCCGGGCCGTTGACCCGCGTCGACGTGACCGCCCATGCGGGATGGGTGTCCGCGATGGCCGATCGCCGGTTGCCCGCCTGCGCGGCGGTGGCCGTGGCCAGCCCGCCCGCCAGAAGTGCTCCGGTGGCCATTGCGGCGCTAACCATACGCAGTCGTGTGATGTGCGGCATGGCATTTCCCCCTGGATTTATCGTGCGGCCCTAGTGGTCACCGTAAATTGCCGCAATATGGCAGCTAACCTCAATATTGAGCGTGATTCAGCGCCGCGCAGCGCGATCCGGCCGCCAGCGACGACGGTGTCCCTGGGCAGGTCAGAGCTGTGCCCGGCTAACCGTACGGCTAGTCTTGCGTGTACGTGGCCGGCCACCGCTGCTCGTGCTCTAGATTTCTCGGCTTCGCGTGCTGGCGGCAAACGTGCGGCCCGGAATGAATTGGGCCGCGCTCAGTAGCCCTATGCATTTCCTTTGGCTTTTCATGGGCTGGTACGTGCGCGGTGCGGTTACCGGCGGCCGTGGCGCGGCGGCCGCTGCGCCACGGTGCGGCGGTAGCGTGGCCATCATGGCCGCTGTCCTCCCGTCCGCCTACCACGGGCCGTCCGCCTACCACGGGCCCCCGCAGTTGACGGCGGCACGGGTGTTTACCTCGTGGACGGTCGACCTGCCGGTGCTCATCGCGGTCCTGCTGGCGGCCGGTCTCTACCTGGCCGGGGCGCGGCGGGCGCGCAGGTCCGGGCGGTCGTGGCCGGCCGGCCGGACCGTAGCCTTCTGCGCTGGGGGACTTGGCGCGCTGGTCATCGCGACCATGTCCGTTATCGGCGTGTACCAGGGCACGCTGTTCTATGTCCGGTCGATGCAGACCATCCTGCTGCTCCTGGTGGCTCCGCTGTTCCTCGCTCTCGGGCGCCCGCTGTCACTGGCCGTCGCGACACTGCCCAGCCTGGGGCCGCGGCTGGAGGCGGCGGTTAGCAGCCGGGTGGCCCGCATCCTGACGTTCCCAGCCATCACCACGGTGGTCCTGGTTCTCGTGCCGTTCGTCCTGTACTTCTCGCCCTGGTACGCGGCGAGCCTGCACGGCGCCGCGGTGCGGGAAGTGACCTACCTGGCGTTGCTGGCGCCCGGGTACGTGTTCTTCTGGACGCTGCTGCGGGTAGACCCGGTGCCCAAGGCCTACCCCTACCTCGTGGCTCTGTGGGTCACCGGCGCGGAGGTCGTTGGCGACGCGGTCCTCGGCCTCGCGGTCATGGCTGACCAGAGCCTCATCGCCGGTGGCTATTACCACGCGCTCGCGCGGCCCTGGGGGCCGAACCTCAGCACCGACCAGGTACTCGGCGGCGGGGCGCTGTGGATCCTGGGTGACATCGTCGGCCTGCCCTTCCTCGCCGCGCAGCTGATCCAGATGATCAGGGAGGACGAGGCTGAGGCGGTAGTGATCGACGCGGAACTCGACGCCGCGGAGGCCGCCGGGGCCGGGCGGTCCCCGGCCGCGCTGGCTGTGGAGCCCGCAGAGACCCGGGCTGGGCCGGCCACAGACACGGATACGGACACAGATACGGACACGGGGGAACCCACTGCTGGAAGCCAGCCGTGGTGGGAAAGCGACCCGCGCTTCGCCGACCGGTTCCGGTCAGCCGGAGAAGCTTAGGGCGACGCCCAAGGCCAGGTCGGCCGGGCGCATTCGTCCCGGCTCAGTAGGTGCGCTTGATCAGGAAGGACCAGCCGCGCGGGAGCGCTGTCTCCAGCACGAATTCCTGGGACTTCATCATGCACCAGGCCGGGATGTCAGGCCGGGCGGCGGGATCGTCGGCGAGCACCGCGATGGTCGCCCCGATCGGGATCTCCCTGATCCGCTCGGCGAGCATGATGATCGGGATCGGGCATTTCCGGCCGAGCGCGTCGATTGTCAGCGCCGGGGCGGGGCGCGTCGGGGGGATCATGCTCCTGCCTCCCTGTGCTGACTAACACCGTGCTGACTAACGCCGTGCGGGGAACTCTGTGCCCGTGAACTCGAAACCTCCTCCTGCATGGTGCCACGCCGAAGCGATACCCGCACGTTGCCAGGGGTAAGCACGGCCGTGCCGCCCCGCGACCGGCAGCAGCCCGGTGGCCGCGCTGAAACACGCCCCAGGGACTACTGGGGTCCCCCGTCAACCCGCGATCCGGCCACGATACTGTTTTCCACGACAGCCTGTAGGACGAGCCATGACCAGCCCGTGCAGCCGGGAGTCATCCGCTGGGAAGGCAATCTGTGAGTCCCACCCCGAGCGCCCCACGCCATGGGGGCGCGCATGTTCCGGGCGAGATGCCCGGCGAGGAAACGGCAGCGGTGCCAGAGCGTCGGCAGGCCCGGCGGCTGCGCCGGTGGCTGCCGCGTACGGCCATGCTCGCCGCCGTGGCCGTGGCCACGGCCGGCTGCAAGTCCACCACGTTCACCCGGCTTGGCCTGCCGGTGCCCGTCACCCAGCAGGGCAAGACCGTGGTCGAGCTCTGGCAGGGATCCTGGATCGCGGCCTTCGCTGTCGGCTTCCTGGTCTGGGGGCTGATCCTGTGGGCGGTGATCTTCCACCGCAAGCGCACGGACCGGCCGCCCCGTCAGGTGCGCTACAACCTCCCGATCGAGATCCTCTACACGGTCGTGCCGTTCATCATGGTCGGGGTCCTGTTCTTCTTCACGGCACGCGACGAGAACTACATTGACAAGCTGCCCGCGCACCCGGACGTCGTGGTCACTGTCGTTGGCTACCAGTGGAGATGGCAGTTCCAGTACCCGCAGTACAAGGTGCCGGCGTCACCGTTGGGGGTGGTAGCGGAGAACGGCGAGCCCTGGCCGGGGCAGTTGCCGGTGCTCGAGATCCCGACGAACGAGACCGTCCGGTTCAACCTCGTCTCCACGGATGTCGTCCACTCGTTCTGGATCGTCCCGTTCGAGTTCAAGCGGGACGTCCTCCCCGGCCACCCGAACCACTTCGAGGTGACTCCCATAAAGACGGGGACGTTCGTAGGTCACTGCACCGAACTGTGCGGCGTCTACCACAGCCGGATGCTGTTCACGGTGAAGATCGTGACTGCGGCCCAGTTTCATCAGTGGATCCACGCGCAGCAGCAGGTGCAGCAGAAATCGGCAGGGGGCGCTTAGCAGTGACCACGATCGAACACCCCGCCCAGACGGCGGCAGCGCCTTCGTACGGCCGCAAGGGCTCGATCCTCGCCGACTGGCTGTCCTCGACCGACCACAAGGTCATCGGCCACCTGTACCTGATCACATCGTTCGCGTTCTTCCTGATCGCCGGCCTGATGGCCATGATCATGCGCATCCAGTTGTTCGGCCCGGACAACCACGTCGTGTCTGACCAGCAGTACAACGAACTGTTCACCATGCACGGCACGATCATGCTGCTGATGTTCGCCACCCCGCTGTTCGTCGGGTTCGCGAACGAGATCATGCCACTGCAGATCGGCGCGCCCGACGTGGCGTTCCCGCGGCTGAACCTGCTGAGCTACTACATGTTCCTGTTCGGCGGGCTGATCCTGCTGGTCAGCTTCCTCACCCCGGGTGGGGCGGCCGCGTTCGGCTGGTATGCCTACTCTCCGCTGACCAGTTCCGTGTACTCGCCGGGAATCGGCGGCGACATGTGGATCATGGGCCTGACGCTGTCCGGGCTCGGCACGATCCTCGGCGGGGTGAACTTCGTCACCACGATCATCTGCATGCGTGCCCCCGGCATGACCATGTTCCGGATGCCCATCTTTACCTGGAACATCCTGCTCACCAGCATGCTGGTGCTGCTGGCGTTCCCGGTGCTCGCCGCGGCGCTGCTGGTCCTGGAGATCGACCGCAAGCTCGGCGCCCAGGTGTTCAGCGCCTCAAGCGGCGGCGCCGTCATGTGGCAGAACCTGTTCTGGTTCTTCGGTCATCCGGAGGTCTATATCGTGGCGCTGCCGTTCTTCGGCATCGCCACGGAGATCCTGCCTGTCTTCAGCCGCAAGCCGTGTTTCGGCTACAAGGGGCTGGTGGCGGCGACGATCGCGATTGCCGGGCTGTCCATGACCGTGTGGGCGCACCACATGTTCACTACGGGCGCTGTTCTGCTGCCGTTCTTCTCGTTCATGACCCTGCTCATCGCGGTGCCGACCGGGGTGAAGTTCTTCAACTGGGTCGGCACGATGTGGCGGGGTCAGTTGACGTTGGAACCCGCGATGCTCTTTATTATCGGCTTCCTGGTGTCGTTCCTCTTCGGCGGGCTCACCGGGATCATCCTCGCCTCGCCGCCGCTGAACTTCCACGTCAGCGACTCCTATTTCGTGGTCGCCCACTTCCACTACGTGCTGTTCGGCACGGTGGTGTTCTGCATGTTCGGCGGGTTCTACTTCTGGTGGCCCAAGTTCACCGGGAAGATGCTCGATAACACGCTGGGCAAGTGGCATTTCTGGACGCTGTTCATCGGGTTCAACATGACCTTCCTGGTCCAGCACTGGATCGGCGTCGAGGGCATGCCGCGCCGCGTCGCTAACTACCCTTTCCTGCCCGCCAACGTGACCACGCTGAACCAGATCTCGAGCATCGGCTCGTGGATCCTCGGCGCGTCCACGTTCATCTTCCTCTACAACGTGTACAAGACATGGAAGTTCGGCGAGCAGGTGACCGTGGACGACCCGTGGGGATATGGGAACTCGCTGGAGTGGGCGACATCCTGCCCACCGCCACGTCATAACTTCACCTCGATACCCCGTATCCGGTCCGAGCGGCCCGCATTCGACCTGCATTATCCGCATATCCGGTCGGGACGGACGCACAGCGAGCGCATCGAGGAACACAAGCGATGACGCAGCGGAGAGGTGTCAGATGAAGGTTGAAGGGTCCTTGTTCATCGGCTGCGCGCTGTTCTTCGGTGCTGTGGACCTCGTGTACTGGTACGTCTCCAAGGACCCCACCGGCACGACCGCGCTGGCGCTCTCTGTCGGACTCGCCTTCCTGACCGGGTTCTACGTGCTCTTCACCGGGCGGCGGCTGCCGCGGCGGCCGGAAGACGACCCACGGGGTGAGATCAGTCAGGGGACCGGCGAGCTTGGCTTCTTCAGCCCGCACAGCTGGTGGCCGCTGTTCGTGGGCCTGGCCGCCGCCACCGCGGCGATCGGTGCCGCGATCGGATGGTGGCTTTTCCTGATAGGACTGCTTGCGCTCCTATTGACGACGATTGGTCTCGTTTTCGAGTACTACCGCGGGCACTACGCGCACTGAGAATCGCGCGGCCGCAGGGGCGGGCTTGGTGATGCCCGGCCCTGCTCGTGCCGGATGACGTGCCCGGTAAGGACCCCCCGGTGAGACCCCCCGGAAGCGACGGGCATATTGTCTTGCCTGTCAAGGCTACGCAGAGTATTGACAAGATAACTAAAAATTGCCTATGGGCGAGTATTCCTGGGTCGCCATGGGAAGGAGTTGATTGCCGGAAGGCTGCAAGGGGGGTTGCAGACGTGTCGCGGAGCGTCCTGACGCGTATCAGTGTGAATAATGCTATTTCCGGATCAATCAATGGCAATTCTCATCCGGGGCGGCGGGCCGGAACTGGTCGCTGTCTAGCGTCCGCAGCCGCTGTATCCGGCCTGCTGCTCATCGCGGCGTGCCAGGGCGGAGCAGTGGCGTCGCAGGCCGCGGTCGTTTACCCGTTGGCGAAGGTCACGATCACGACTGGCAACCTCCATTTCACGAGCACGGCGAAGAGCGGCCAGCAGATGATCGAGGCCCAGGCGGTGAGCGGCCACATCGGCGTGGCCCGGCCTGCCGCGGGCGCGCTGATAGACGATCGGCCGGGCCTGGGCGTCAGTGTGACCGCCCGCCGCGGTGTGCTGGCCGACGTGTCGGTTACCAGCGCAGCAGGCGAGAGCGTGGCCGGGGAATTCACCAGCGGCGCGAGTGGCTGGCATACCACGTGGGCGCTGGCGCCCGCACAGACCTACCGGGTCACCGCGACGGCGGTCAACTCCGATGGCAAGCGGGCGGTCGCCACCGGGACCTTCCGCACGCTGACTCCGGTGCACACCTTCAGCGCGTCGGTGGCCATGACCCCGGGCGAGACCGTCGGCGTGGGCATGCCGATCATGGTGACCTTCAGCCAGCCCATCACGGACAAGGCCGCGGTCGAGCGATCGTTCGCGATCAACTCTGACAAGCCCATCGTCGGCGCCTGGTACTGGATGAGCAACGAGACCGTGTGGTTCCGGCCGAAGGATTACTGGCCGGCGAACACGAAGGTGAGCTTCACCGCCCATCTCTCCGGTGTGCAGGGCGCCGCGGGCGTATACGGCAGCGGGAACTTGTCGCAGCATTTCACCATCGGCAATTCGCTGGTCGCCGTGGCCAGCGCCGCGACCCATTACATGAAGGTCTGGTGGAACGGCAAGCTCGTGGGCGACTGGCCCGTCAGTACCGGCCAGCCTGGCGACGACACGCCGGACGGCCAGTACCTGTCCTTCGCCATGGCCAATCCGGTGGACATGGACTCGGCCAGTTACGGTGTCATGCCCGGCGACCCCGGCTACTACAACATCTGGGTGTATGACTCCGTGCAGTTCACCTTCAGCGGTGACTACGTGCACAGCGCACCCTGGTCGGTGGGGGAGCAGGGGTTCGCCAACGTCAGTCACGGCTGCGTCAACGTGGCACCGGGCAACGCGGCCTGGTACTACGACCACTCGGTCCTCGGGGACCCGATCGAGGTCGTGGGGAGCCCGGTGGCGGGAACCTGGGGCGACGGCTGGACGATCTGGTTCCTGTCCTGGCGCGAACTGCTGGCCGGGAGCGCTACCGGGGACGCGGTCGTCGCGGACAGCCTCGGCAGTGAATTCGTGCCCGCGTCGGTGATCGCGCTGGGTGGCCACCCGGCCGGGCGGCGCGTGGCATCCGCGTTACCGGTGCTTGTCGTCTGCCGTGCTGAGGCGGCCCGAGCCGGCCGCCGCGCCAGTGCCCAAGGTGCTGTCGCGGCGGCCACCACCGCGCACTGACCCACCCGCAGCGGGCATTCCCTGTTCTTCCCCAGCCCGGGTCCGCCCTGCGGGCATGACGGTTGACCGGCGCTCAAGACAGGCCGTCACGTCCTTGGCCGCCCCTCGGGCTCGTCCGCTCCCGCCGCCAGTCCCTGAGGCGCAGGGCCCGGCGCGGCCCTTGAGGCCGCTGCGCCCGCGCTCAGCCTGTCTCTGCGGGGCCGTCCTCGCTGGGCAGGGCCGGAGGACTGGCCGGGTCCCCGGCGGTCACAGCGGCCCGCTCGGGCTCACCGTGGCCGTCAGGGTGCCCGTTGCCATGCCCGTTGCCGTGCCCGTTGCCGACCGGCAGCGGGACGCTCTCGGTGAGCACCCGGTTGAGCGCCAGCCGGAGCTTGCCAATGGTGCCCCGGGTCGCCGGGTCGGGAACGCCGTTCTCGTCGTCCTCCCCGGCCGCCGCCAGCGCCTTCGGCTCTGACGCCCTGGCCATGAGCACGGCATACGCATCCTCGTCGACCGGCCGGGTCTCCTCGATGTACTCGCCGTCGGGCAACTGCCTGATGATGCCGGTCTCCACCCCGTGCTCAAGCAGGTGGGAGTCCTTGAGCTGCAGGCCGAGGCAGATCCGCTTGGTCACGATGTAGGCGACGACCGGCACGATGATGACCGCGTAGCGGGCGATCACCGTCGTGGTGTACAGCGGGATGGCGAATTGGTCGGCGATAACGTCGTTCGCGCCCTCCAGCCAGAGCACTCCGTAGGCCGCTATCACGGCCATGCCGATCGCGGTCCGGGTCGGCGCGTTGCGGGGCCGGTCGTTGACGTGGTGCTCGAGGTTGTCGCGGAGGATCCAGCGCTCGATGAAGGGCCAGAGGGCCGCGCCGGTGAAGAGCGCGCCGAGCGGGACGAGCCCGGGAAGGAACACGTTGAAGGCGAACGTGTGCCCCAGGACGTTCCACGACCAGCTCGGCCAGACGCGCAGGGCACCTTCCACCATGCCCATGTAGAAATCAGGCTGGGAGCCTGCCGACATAGCCACCGGGTTGTAGGGGCCGTACAGCCAGATCGGGTTGATCTGCGCGAACGTGGCGAGCAGAGCGAGGAGGCCGAAGATGAAGAAGAAGAACGCACCCGTCTTCGCCATGAAGTACGGGTACATCGGCGCGCCGACCACATTCTGGTCGGTCCGGCCCTTGCCCGGCATCTGGGTGTGCTTCTGGTGGAACATGAAGAACAGGTGCGCGGTGATCAGTCCGAGCAGCAGGGCGGGGATCAGCAGCACGTGGATGATGTACATGCGCGGGACGATGATGTCGCCTGGGAACTGCCCGCCGAACAGGAAGAACGCCAGATAGGTGCCGACGATCGGGAGGGACTGGATCACGCCCTCGAGGATGCGCAGCCCGGCTCCGGACAGCAGGTCGTCAGGCAGCGAGTAGCCGAACAGGCCTTCCAGCAATCCCAGGGTGAACATGACGATGCCGATGAGCCAGTTGAGCTCGCGGGGCTTGCGGTAGGCGCCGGTAAAGAAGATCCGGATCATGTGGGCCATGATCGCGGCCATGAACAGGTCGGCCGCCCAGTGGTGGATCTGGCGGATGAGCAGGCCACCGCGCACGTCGAAGCTGATGTTGAGCGTCGAGGAGTACGCCTCGCTCATCCGCACGCCATCGAGGTGGGTGTAGGAGCCGTGGTAGATCACTTCGGTCATGCTGGGCTTGAAGAACAGCGTCAGGAACGTGCCGGTCAGCAGCAGGATGATGAACGAATAGAGGGCGATCTCGCCGAGCAGGAATGACCAGTGATCCGGGAAGATCTTCCGCAGGAAGGTGCGCGTCGACTTCGCGGCGCGGAACCGGTCATCGAGGTACGTCCCGGTCCCGGCCAGCGCCTTCTCGACAGGACCGCTACCCGGGGTCCTGTTGGGCATGTTCATCCCCGCTCCCAGAAGCTCGGGCCGACCGGTTCGTGGTAGTCGCTCTGCGCGACGAGGTATCCCTCTGCGTTCGTGGTGATCGGCAGCTGCGGGAGCGGCCTGCTCGCCGGGCCGAAGAGCACCGTCGCGCCCTTGGTGGCGTCGAAGGTGGACTGGTGGCACGGGCAGAGGATGTGATGCGTCGTCTGCTCGTACAGCGCGGCAGGACAACCCACGTGCGTGCAGATCTTGGAGTAGGCGACGATGTTGTCCACTGTCCAGTTCATCACCGTCGGCGGCTGAAGCTGGCCCGGCGCGAACTTGATGATGATCGTCGCGGCCTTGGCCAGCTCCACATCGTTGTCCTGGTACCCCTCGGGAATCACCGTGATCATCCCGCCCGGGGTAGCGAAGTCCGCGGGCCGCAGCGGCTTATTGGTGCCGGAGACGACGAGGCGCGTGCCCTTGCGCCACGCGGTGTGCCGCAGGCTGGTCCGCGGCAGCGGCCCCATGTCACGCAGCAGCAGCAGCGGGGCCACGCCCAGCGGCACCGTGGCCGCGATCAGGGTCCGCCGCAGGATCGGCCGCTTGACGAACTGGCTGGCCTCCGCGCCCTCGCGGAACGTCTCCGCGAACGCCTTCCTGTCCTCCTCGGACGACGCCAGCGGCTTGCGCTGCTCGGTGAGTTCCACGTCACGCATCAGCTGCCGTACCCAGATCACCGCGCCGGCCCCGAGGAACAGGAACGCCAGGGACATGGACAGGCCTAGGGCCAGGTTGGATCGCAGGACATTGTCGAGGGAATGCACCTGGAAGCCTACGTAGGCCGCGATGAACCCGATGCCGGCCAGCATGGCGAGGATGAAGAGCGTCGCCACGACCCGTTCGGCCCTCTTGGCCTTGACCGGGTCAGGGGGGTCCGCCGGAAGCTCGCGCGGGGCGGGGGCGGCCACCTCGCCGGCATCGCCGCCGAGCAGGGTCCGTGCCTCCGCGGGCGGGGGAGTGCCGATCACCCGGTGCGGGGCGCGCGTCGGCTCGGTGCTGTCTTCAGTGCCGAGGCTGTGTTCAGTGCTGAGGCCGTCGTCAGGGGCGGCCAGGTCGCCGTTCCCGTGCGGAAGATCGCTGGCGTATCCGCCTGCCTCGCTCATGACGTGTCTCCCGCTCGCCTGCGGAGCGCCTTGGGGCGCCCCTCCCGCTGGCTCATGCGGTGTCTCCCGCTCGCTTCCGGGGCGCTTTGAGGCGCAGCCTTCCCTCGTCGCTCGTTCCTCGCTCCTCAGTCCAGGCGGCGCCGCGCCCCTCCCGCTCGCTCATGCCTGCTCCCGCCGCTTCGCCGCGATCCACCAAGCGGCCAGCACCAGCGCGCCGATGCCGCCCAGCCAGGCCACGAGCCCCTCGGTCACTGGCCCGACACGGCCCAGGCTGAACCCGCCCGGGTTCGGCTCAGCTCGCGTTTCCGTGACATACGCGACGATGTCGCGCTTCTGGCTGGGAGTAATCGTGGTGTCGTTGAACACGGGCATGGCCTCCGGGCCGGTCTGCATGGCCTCGTAAATCTGCGTCGGCGTGGACGCTGTGAGCGGGGGTGCGTACTTGCCGTAGGTGAGGTCTCCGCCCGCACCGACAAAGTTGTGGCACTGCGCGCAGTTGGTGACGAAAAGCTGCTGGCCGAGCCCCACGTTGGCGCCCGCGGTGCTGACCTGCTCAGGCGCCGGGATGGCCGGGCCGCCGGCGAGGGATGCGATGTACGCCGCCAGTTGGTGCGTCTGCTTGGTGTCGAATCGCGGCGGCTTGCGGGCCATCTCGGCGCCAATTTCCGCCGCCGGCATCCGGCCCGTGCTCACCTGGAAGTCCACCGCCGCGGCCCCCACCCCGATCAGGCTTGGGCCGGTCGACGTGCCCTGGGCGTACATTCCGTGGCAGGTCGCGCAGGTCTGGGCGAACAGCGCCTGGCCCTCGGCGGTTTCCTGCCGCGATGCGGGCGGGGCCGCGGCTGACGCCGCGCCGCCCTGCGTGGTGATGGCCGCGTAAATGATGCCGATGGCGATCAGCCCCAGCAGAACGACGGCGTATCCGGCGGCTGGGTGCCTTCGCCGCGCGGTGATCCAGCTCACTGCTGCCCTCGGTTTCCGGTCAGGGGGATGTGGCGCATCTCGCTTGAGTGGATTCAGTTGGACGTGCGGGCATTTAGTGGACCAGGTAGATGGTCGTGAACAGGCCGATCCACACGACATCCACGAAATGCCAGTAGTAGGAGACGACGATCGCGGTCACCTGCTGCTCGTGGGTGAACGTCTTCGCGGCGTAGGTGCGGCCAAGCACGAACAGGAACGCGATGAGCCCGCCGGTCACGTGCAGCCCGTGGAATCCGGTCGGGATGAAGAACACCGAGCCGTAGGCGCTGGAGGACAGGGTCAGGTGGTCGTGGATCAGGCCCAGGTACTCATATCCCTGGCCCAGCACGAAGTACAGGCCCATCAGGAAGGAGAGCACATACCACTCACGCAGGCCCCACCGGCTGACCTGCCAGATCCGGCCGGCCCGCCCGATCTGGCCGCGCTCGACCGCGAACACCCCAAGCTGGCAGGTGACGCTGGACAGCAGCAGCACGGTCGTGTTGATGGACCCCAGCCTGAGGTCAAGGTGCGCGCCCGGCCAGCGGAGTCCTTCGCCCTTGTCCACGGAGCGGACGGTGAAATACATCGCGAATAGCGCCGCGAAGAACATGAGTTCCGAGGACAGCCAGACGATGGTTCCCACGCTGACGAGGTTCGGCCGGCTGGCCGGCGCGCGAGGCGTCGTCTCGCTCACGGTTGCGGTGGCCACGGGGTCATTATTACGACACCGCGTAGGCGGACGTCAGCCGACCCCCCGGGTCGGTACCATCCTGTTTCATGAAGGTCGTTGTGTACAGCCATGACGCGGACACACGCGCGCGGGTGCGCCTGGCCATCGGGCGCCGTCCGGCACCGGATGTTCCGGACGCCGAGATCATTGAAGTGGCCACCGAGCCTGCCCTGGTGCGCCTGCTTGATGCAGGTGGCGCAGACGTCATGGTGCTCGACGGCGAGGCCCAGCCGGCCGGCGGGATGGGCATCTGCCGCCAGGCCAAGGATGAGATCCACGACTGCCCGCCGGTCCTGCTGATCGTCGGCCGGATCGATGACGGATGGCTGGCCACCTGGTCCGGAGCCGACGCTGTGACCAGCCACCCGATCGACCCGGTCGCGCTCGCTGAGGGCCTGGCCGGCCTGATGCGCCAGCGTGCCGAGCACCTGGCGGCCCAGGCCTGACGGGCGGCTGTCAGCCGCCCGGTCAAGTCCCCGACCGCCGAACGATCCCTGACCGCAGGCCCGCCTTCGCACGCAGCCCGGCCGTCAGCTAGCCCGACCTCCGCCACCCAGCCCGTCACCCCGCCCCGAGGGGGCCGCCATGAATTCCCGTACCGCCTGGCCCACCCTGATCAGCGCGCTGATCAGGGGTGAGGAGCTGACCTCCGACGAGGCGGCGTGGGCGATGAACGAGATCATGGACGGTGCCGCGACCTCCGTCCAGATCGCCGGGTTCGGCGTGGCGCTCCGGATGAAGGGGGAGACGGTCGGTGAGGTTACCGGGCTGGCCCAGGCGATGCTGGCGCATGCCACGCCGATCAGCGTGCCCGGCCCGCTGGTCGATCTGGTCGGCACCGGTGGCGACGGCGCACACACGGTCAACATCTCCACCATGGGCGCGATCGTCGCGGCGGCGGCGGGAGCCCGGGTGGTCAAGCACGGGAACCGGGCCGCCTCATCCGCGTGCGGCGCCGCCGACGTCCTTGAGGCGCTCGGGGTGGCCATCAACCTGTCACCGGAGGCGAGCACGCGGCTCGTGGCGGAACTCGGCATCGCCTTCCTGTTCGCGCCGCTCTACCACCCCGCGCTGCGGTACGCGGGGCCCGCGCGGAGTGAGCTCGGGGTTCCCACGGTGTTCAATTTCCTCGGGCCGGTGGCGAACCCAGCGCGCCCCGGCGCCCAGGCGGTGGGGGTGTCCGACCCGCGGATGGGCGAGGTCATCGCGGGCGTGCTCGCCGGACGTGGCTCGAGCGCTCTGGTGTTCCACGGCGACGACGGCCTCGACGAGCTGACCTCCACCGACACATCCACCGTCTGGCTGGTACATGGCGGGGCGGTGACAGCGACGACGGTCGACCCGGTCGCCCTGGGGCTGGACCGGGCCAAGCCCGGGGACCTGCGCGGCGGTGACCCGGCGCACAATGCGGCCGTGGTCCGCGCCGTGCTTGACGGCGAACCAGGTGCGGTGCGCGACACCGTGGTGCTGAACGCAGCCGCGGCGCTGGCGGCCGCGGCCGGGGTGCCCAGCGTGGCTGAGCTTGACCAGGCGCTGGCGGATGGCT
>OCZT010004262.1_pt1 | contig 14483 bp, 14 predicted proteins | sample 1539031 | NCBI WGS metagenome assembly OCZT01 (sample SAMEA3539308, study PRJEB22396) | soil metagenome | biome: tundra; feature: field; material: soil | place: USA | collected 2010-05 | depth 0.15 m
CACGATGAAAGGGAGAGTCCATGAAGCCGCTGCCGCATCAGTATGACGTCCACCTCACGGGGGGACCCTCCGGGTATGCCCAACTGTCGACCCCTGGCGTACCCGACCTCCGCGCGGCCGCGCCAAGCGACTACGACGGCCCCGGTGATGCCTGGAGCCCCGAGCACCTGTTGCTCGCGGCCCTCCAGACCTGCTTTCTTCTCACGTTTCGCGCCATCGCGCGCGTCTCGAAAGTCGAGTTTGCTGCTCTCGAGCTCGCTGCCTCGGGGACCGTGGATCGCCAGGAGGGGATCACGCGCTTCACCGAGATTGTCTTGCGTCCCCGGCTGACCGTACCTGCTGGAGCGGATCGCGATCGCGCGCTCCGAGCCCTGGAGAAGAGCGAAAAGGCCTGCCTGGTGTCCGCCTCGCTCTCGACGCCCATTCGCCTGGAGCCCGAGATCAAGGAGGGCTGATTTCTGGGTGCCGACACCACACGCCGGTTCGTCGGCATGACGCTGGATTCCCGGGACGCGGTTGACGGATCTTCGGGATGGAGTGCGCTCCGTTTGTCGAGATCTTCAGCAAAGGAGTGATGCTCGACTCGGTGCGCGGATTGCAGCCGTTCCAATCGCTTGGGTCATGCGGCGGCGGCCACCGCTGCGACGGATTCGAGGGTGCTTCTACCTGGACGAGTCTGAAGACTGACCTCCAAGGTGCGCAGCCGAGAATCATGGGTGCCGACGTCGTGTGACCCAACCGCAGCGTCTTTGCAGGATTCGTCTGGCAACCGACTGAATTTCGAACGGAGCAGCGCCCTTAGACTCCGTGCCGGAGTCCGAAGCGCTCGATGAGGTTGCTCTCGGGCGCATGGGAGGAGCGACATGCATCCCCTGCTGGTCGGCGGCGATATTCTCCATCACTGGTACTGGCGGGTCATCTGGTTGCTGGCCTTTCGCAGCACCCAGATCTGGCTCTCGGCACCTCTGCACGACGAAGCCAAGGCGGGTTAGTCGGCGCGATCCCATTCGAGGAGGCTGTCGTGAAGGAGACTCGTTACGGACTGCGCGTGGAACTCCCCCTCGCCTATGAGCAAGCCGTCGAGCGGACCACCCACGCATTGAGCGCGCAAGGCTTTGGCGTGCTGACCACCATCGATGTGCAGCAGACCCTCAAGCAGAAGCTCGATCGCGACTTCCGCAAGTACGTCATTCTCGGCGCCTGCAATCCGCCGCTCGCGGACCGCGCGCTGCAGGCAGAACTGGAGGTCGGGCTGCTGCTTCCCTGCAACGTTATCGTGTACGAACTGGCGCCAGGACGCTCGGTCGTGGCGGCCATGGCGCCGATCGCCGCGCTCGGCATGGTCGGTGAGAACCCTGAGCTGAAAGCGGTCGCCCACGAGGCTGACAGCCGGCTCCGCGGCGCGTTGACCATGTTGGAAGGCTAGGAGGGTCGGACCATGAAACAGGTTCGGCGAATTCTCTATGCGTCGGACTTCTCGCGAGCTTCCGGTCGGGCGTTCACCACGGCACTCGCGTTGGCAAAGACCACTCAGGCGAGGTTGACGATTCTCAATGTCATCGTCCCGCTGACCCCGCTGGTTCCCGAGCAGTACATCGACTCGGCCACATTGGAGCGACTCGATGCTCAAACGCGGCATTGGAGTCAGCGCCGACTCAACAAGCTGGCAGAAAAGGCGAAACTTGCGGACACTCGAGCCACGATGCTCGTGCGGGAGGGCGCTGCCGCCGAGCAAATCGTTCGTGCTGCCCGCTCACTGCGAGCCGACCTCATCGTTGTCGGCACGCATGGCCGGCGGGGTTTCTCCAAGTTCTTCCTCGGAAGCGTTGCCGAACGCGTCGTCTCCACGGCTTCATGTCCCGTCGTCACAGTCAAGAGCAGCTGAGATTGACGCCCTCTCGGTCCGGGCGGATAATTGAAGGACATTGGCCCATGAAGAATCCGTCCCGAGTGGTATGTCCCGTCGTAACTTCATGGCCGCGCTTGCCGCGGCCGTGCCCATCCTCGCTGCACCTCATCGACTGCTCGCGCAATCCGCATCGGCCCGCGCGCTGAGCTTCACACACACGCACACCGGTGAGCGCCTGGCGGTGGAGTACTTCAGCGGCGGCGCGTATCTGCCAGATGCCCTGACGACAGTCAATCACTTCCTCCGTGACTTTCGTACTGACGAGGTGCACGCGATCGATCCGGGTCTGCTCGATCTTCTTCACGGCCTGACGGGCCTCACGCAGACCACGCGGCCGTTCCAGGTCATCTCCGGCTACCGTTCGGCCGCGACGAACGAGATGCTCCGGCACAAGAGCGAAGGGGTCGCGGCCGGCAGCCTCCACATGAAGGGGCTCGCCATCGACATTCGGCTCGCGGACGTGCCGCTCGCCAAACTGCGGAGCGCGGCGCTGGCCGTTGGGCGCGGGGGGGTCGGGTACTATCCGGCTTCCGACTTCGTGCACGTCGATACGGGACGAGTCCGCACCTGGTAAGCGCGTCCGGCTGCCAGAGACCGGTTCACTCAGCGGAGCGCGCGCGTGCCAGTGCCCGGTCAAGCCTCGCGTCGTGGAGGTAGATGTCCTCTGCGAAGTGGATCGTACCGTCTTCCGGCATGACGACTGTCGTCGTGTAGAACAGGATCACGGGAATCGGCCGCAAGAGTTTCACATGGAGCGGCTGCGTCCCGGCCATCGCTGAGAGGATGCGATCGCGGGTCCACTCCGGCTGGTCCTCGAGCGCCCACTCCGCCAGCGCGACCGGATCCTCCACGCGGACGCAGCCGTGGCTGAAGTCGCGGCGGCTCCGGCTGAACAACTCTGGCGCTGGCGTTCCGTGCATGTACACGTCCTCTTGGTTGGGGAACACGAACTTGACCAGACCCAGCGAATTCTGCGGTCCGGGACGTTGCCGCACACGGAGCGCTCCCTGCCGGAGCAGCGCGACGTTCTCTGGCGTGCCAGCCACAGCCTGAGCATCGTCGCCAGGTCCCCGCACGATCTCCATGTTCTGGCGACGGAGGTAATCCGGATCGCGTTCGAGGATGGGGAGAATCTCCTTGCGAGCGATCGACCGCGGAACATTCCAGTAGGGCCTGAAGATCACCTCGCGCATGTGTTCGACGAACACAGGCGTCTGGGTGCTGAGTGCGCGGCCGACGATCACGCCCATCCCTAACGACGGCGTCTCCTTCGACGGAGTCGAATCCCACGCCCAGAGACGGAACATCGGGATGTTGATCGCGACCACGCGCTCGCCGCCCAGATGCGGTAGCCACCGCAACCGTTCGAGCGCGAGCTCGATCTGTCGGACGCGCCACGCAAGCGGGGTCCGCAAGGCGGCCTGCGTTCTCTTACCGAGGACCCCGTCGGCTTCAAGGCCGTGACGGACCTGAAACCGTTTCACTCCTTCCACGACCGTCCCCTCGTATGCGGTCGGTTCTGCGGGAGCCGGCGTTCCCGCCGGCAGATCGCCGAGCGCGACGAGCTGGCGGTACAGGACGTTGAGTCCGGCGTACAGCTCCCCGGGGTGCACAACGGCGGCAAACGGCGGTAGCGCTTCTCGTGTCGCGTCGGCGGCGAGAGATCGATACCGAGTCAGCATGCTGCGCAACGCACCGTACTGCTCGAGCGGAGGCCTCAGACCCGCGACGGTCTCGGCCATCCGATGATCGGCGACCGCGGAGCGGAGCAGCGTCGCGAAGTCGTGGTGATCAGCCGGGACGCTCAACCCCAGGCCAATCGTGTGGGCATCCACGCGTCCGCTGTGCACATGATGGAGATAGCGCAGCATTCCCGAGCTCAAGGCGACATCGAAGCTCGCAAGGTCCAGAAGCCGCAGCGGCGACTCACTCTCCAACGCCGCCGTCAGACGATCGAGCTGGCCCTGGCCATAGTCAGCTGGATCGAGACCTTCGTCGGCTGCACGACTGAGTAGCGCCAGGGCGTCGTGCGCGCTGTCGCTCAGCCGGCCTGCGGCGTCCACCCAGAGCGGCACGTAATCTTCTCTCTCGTACAACTCCTTCAACTCCACCTGCTCCGGGCGTGTCAGCACACCGAGTGCGGGATCGGGACCGTTGATCACGCACGCCTCGATGGCGGCCCTGATTTCAGCGACGGGCACTTGAACGAACGCAGGGCCTGATTGTCCGGAGAGCGCGGCGGGCTTCGACGCTGGAGAGGGTGGAATGGCGCGGTCGGCACAACCCAGCAGGGCGAACAGGATGACGGCGATCGGCAACGAGGACTCGCCGATCGACCGAAGAGCCCGCACCGGCTTGCAGGTCACAGGTTGCTGCCCTTCAGCAGCGATGCTCGGGGCTCACCCGACGACAGTCTCGATGGGCCTGCGCGCGCAAATCCCCTTGAACGCATCGACGATCTCTTCAGCCGTGGGTGTCCCGCGTTCGCGCGGCACCTGAACGATGTCGTCGATCGACAACACGCCCTGCAGGTGTCCATGCTTGTCCAGTACCGGCAGGCGGCGCACATGATGGATGGCCATCGTGGCGAGCACCACTTTCAGATTCTCCTCAGGAAAGCAACTGAACACCGGATGGGACATCGCGTCCTTGACCGCAATGTGCTCCGCCGTGCGATGTTTCTCGGTAGCCGCCGCGATACACAGATCACGATCGGTCACGACGCCTATCACCAACCCGTGGCTGTCGACGATCGGCACGAACCCACATTTGTGGTCGTGCATGATCTTGACGGCCGTCGCCACGTCGTCATTCGGCGTGCACGTGGCGACGTCCTTCTGCATGATTTCCTTGACGGTCATGGTCGTGCTCCCTCGGGCGCCCTGCCCCGACTCGGCACGGCGCCCACATCGTACTGACGTGTTTACTCGCGCCGTCCCGGCCGGTGTCCGATCCAGCCAACCGCCACGCCAACGGCCAGCACGACCCCGAGCGCGATGCCCAATGCGAGCAGCGGTTGACGCTTCACGCGGTGAACGGCCTCGTCTTTGAGGTCCGCAAGCTCCTCGACGCCGCGCTTGACCGACGTGATCGCCCGCTTGGCGGCGTGAACGCCATCTTCGACGGCGTCGGTCGCACGGGACTTGAGCAACCGCGCCTCATGTGAAAGATGCTCCGCCTGGCAACAGGCATCAGTCACTTGGTCACGGACAGTCGTGCTGCTTGCGGTCTCTGGTGTGTCAATGGTGGCGGATGTCATGGAAGTCTTCCTCCGGAATCGCTTACGGCGTCGTGAATCCGAGCGTGCAATACGCCGGCCGACTGCCGTCCACCATAAACGCCACCAGCACGGGAGATTTTGGTCCAGCGCCCTGCACGGTGCCGACCTTTCGCCGATCTGGCCACGCTCTCCGACGAGAATTCGGCATCGGCGATCACGCCGCTACTCAAAACGCAGCGCGGCGAGCGGGTTCAGCCGCGACGCCTTGCGCGCGGGAAAGACCCCAAACGTGATGCCCACGAGGACCGAGACGCCAAACGCGATGGGCATGGCAATTCGAGGCACGACGTAAGGCACGTGAATCAGATGCGCCACACCGTAAGCGCCTGCCAGGCCCACGCCGATGCCGATGACGCCGCCGAGGGCGGACAGGATAGACGCCTCGACAAGGAACTGCGTCAGGATGTCGCCCGCCCGCGCGCCAACCGCGAGTCGGACGCCGATCTCCCGGGTCCGCTCGGTCACCGACACGAGCATGATGTTCATGATCCCAATACCGCCGACGACAAGCGAGACCGCCGCGACGCCGGCCAACAGTGTGGTGAGCATGCCGGTCACCGTCTGCAGCAGTGCTTGAATCTCGCGAGGATCGCGCACGGCGAAATCATCCTCCTCACCTGGGAGAATGTGCCGTCGCTGGTGCAACACCGCCGTGATTTCCCGCTTGGCATCGTCGATGCGATCCGTCGACGCGGCGGAGACCAAGATGCTTCCCACGCGATCGTTGCCGACGATTCGACGTGAAAACGTCGAAAACGGCATGAAGAGGACGTCGTCCTGATCCATCCCGAATGCGGAAGCACCCTTCCCCTCGAGCACGCCGATCACTCGACAGACAACATCGTGAACGCGCATCTCCTTGCCGATTGGATTCTGGCTCTCGAAGAGCGCCTCGCGAACGGTTTGGCCAATGACGCAGACCTGTGCCGTCCGTCGATTGTCGTCCGGGAGGGGCAATCGACCGACCGAGACCGCCCACTGGCGAATGTCGAAGTACTCGGCGGTGACGCCGCCGACATTGACGTTGCGATTGTTCGATCCGGCAACGGTGCGTAGCATGCGCGAGTTGACCGGCGCCAGTAGGCCGACGTTGTGCGCCTGTCGACGGATGACGTCTACGTCAGCTATCGTAAAAAGAGGCACGCCCATCGTCGGAGGGCCAAACGAGCGTGTCGCTCCAGGTGCCACAATCAGCATGTTGGAGCCGAGCCCTGAGATCGCCTCCCCGACATACGCCGTTGCCCCTTGTCCCATGGCTTCCATCATGACGACCGCCGCGACGCCGATGACGATGCCAAGGGTCGTGAGCAGCGAGCGCATCTTGTTGCGCAGCAGGGCGGAGAGGGCGAGTGGCGTGGTCAACGAGAGTGTCATCGAGCAACCTTCCGCTCGTCGGCGACGATCCGGCCATCACGGAAGCCGACCTGGCGCGCCGCGTACGCCGCCCACGTCGCGTCGTGCGTGACCATAATCACCGTGATCCCGCGGTCTCGGTTGAGCTGCGTGATGAGTTGCATGACTTCCCCGCCGGTGTTTGAATCGAGGTTGCCCGTCGGTTCGTCGGCCAGGATGACCTCAGGCTCGTTGACGATGGCGCGCGCGATCGCGACACGCTGCTGCTCGCCGCCTGAGAGCTGATTCGGCCGCGCGTCCTCTCGCCCGGTCAGCCCCACCGCAGCAAGCGCCGCTTCAGCACGACGTTGACGCTCGCGCAGTCCGATGCTTGCGTACACGAGCGGCAGTCCGACATTCTCGAGCGCCGACGTCCGTGCGAGGAGATTGAACGACTGAAACACGAAACCGAAGCGCAAGTTGCGCAGTGCGGCGAGCACGTCTGGCCAAAGCCCCTGAACCGGGATGCCCTCGATCCGATAATCGCCTTCGCTCGGCAGCTCGAGGCAGCCGAGGATGCTCAGGGCCGTGGACTTGCCGGATCCAGAGGGCCCCGTGATCGCGACGAACTCGCCCGCGTCGATGTCGAGGTCGATCTGATCGAGCGCGCGCACGATCGCCCGCTGCTCGCCATACACCTTGGTGACGGCCCGTAACGACAGAAGCGGCTCAGCCACCGCGGCCGGCACGGGCCGCTCTTCAACGGCCGCCGGCATACGCCTTCCTTCCATCCGGCGTCAAATCCACGAGGACGTTCGTGCCGGGAGCCAGCGGGCCTGGTGCGATCTCGGTCAATTCTCCATCGGAGATCCCCGGGCGTACCGTGACGCGACGGAGCGCGTCTTCTTGAAGGAGCCAGACCCCGGGGGTGTCGGTGCTCTTCGCGCCGGGCGGTGTGAAGTGGAGCGCGGCATTCGGGACGCTGATCACCTGCTTCGCCGAAGCGGTGCGGATGCGGATCGACGCGGTCATCCCTGGCTTCAGTGCCAGGTCCCCGTTGTCCACCTGAACCACGGTCCCGTACGTCACGACATCCTGGACGACCACGGGCGAGTTCCGGACTTCCGTCACGACACCCTCAAACACCCGATCGGGATACGCGTCAACGGTGAACGTGACGTGCTGCGCGATCGCGACCTCCCCGATGTCGGCTTCATCGACAGCGGCCACAACCTCCATCTTGCGCAGGTCGGCAGCCACGGTGAACAGCACAGGCGTCTGGAGCACTGACGCGACCGTTTGACCGGGATCGATGTTGCGTGTGATGACGATGCCGTCGATCGGCGCACGAATGACCGTGTGATCGAGATTCGTGCGCGCGACGTCGTAGGCCGCCTGCTGTGCGGCCAGTTGCGCTTGGGCCGCCGTCACGCGCTGCTCGTTGAGCTGCGCGGTGGCACGCGTGGTGTTGTACTCGGCATCCGCGAGAATCCTCTGCGCGTGAAGCTGCTCGGCCCGTGCGAGATCGCTGTGGGTGCGATCGCGGTCGGTCTTGGCCTGCTCCACGGCCGCGCGCGATGCCGCAAGCGTCGCCTGCGTCTGCGCGAGCTGCGCGGTCAGGGCGGTGCGATCGAAGCGCGCGAGCACCTGACCGGCCTTCACGTGGGCGTTATAGTCGACCTCCACGGTCGCGATGCGTCCAGAGATTTCTGCTCCCACCTGCACCGTCGTCACCGCGTCCACGTGACCCGTGGCGCGCACCTCGCGCACGAGATCGCCCTGCGACACGGCCTGCATGCGGAAGCGTGTGGCAACCGGCACCGGCTGCGGCCGCAGCGCGACCCACGCGATGGCGATCAGCACCGCGATGGTGGCCGGCAGCGTCCACCACAACGTACGCCGACGCTGTCGCCGCGTGCTCTCGCGTTCAATCAATTCGGTGAGTGAACGACCTGGCTGCCGAACAGGGATTGCCGTCTCAGCCGTGGTCATGCCTGGCTCTCCTGCAAAAAGCGAAGCGTCGCGCTACACACCCAACGTTCGACGCGCGACGACATTCCGGCAGCCGCACTGCATTGCCGCCGGTATTCCGCCCCTCACCCGCGCGAACCACAGGGTTTCGACTCGGATCGCGGATTCATTCAAGGGATTTGCAAGCCTATGACCGCGCCTCGGTCACGCTGCGCGTTGTGGGCTGGCAGCGTTGATGCTCCATATCGCTAACGTGGTACGCGATGTGCGTTCCTTGGATTCAGAGTTCCGCGAGAGGGGGAAGAAATGCCCGGGTCTCCGATGACCGTTACTGCCCCGCCCCTCATCGAGTGTCCTATCTGCGGGTCGCAAGGCAAGGTACTTCGCCATGATATCCGCGCGTCGCTGGTCTATTCCTGCCAGCAGTGCCTGCACGAGTGGCAGATCGATCCGGCACAAGAACTGCCGCAAGCGGACTCCATGGTGGCCGAGCGTCCGCGAACGCCTTCGGCGCGCAGCGGGCCGCCTCGCAAACCGTGACTTGTCCAGGAGTCGGACATGGGATTGCCCATCGAGACGCTCGAACGCACTTTGGATCTCCAGCCGGGAAGCCCGACACGGTCCGCACCGTTCCGGCGAATTGCGGTGTGTGTCGACGGCTCCGAGATGGGCGACACCGTCGTGCGCCACGCGGCCGTGCTTGCCGCAGCGTTCGGGGCACCGCTGACCATTCTCCGCGTGCTCGAGACCGCATCGAACGGGGACACCACTCCGCCCGACCCGATCGACTGGGGCGTTCGACAGCGGGAGGCGCGCGCGTATCTGGACCGGCTGGTCTCGCTGGCACGCCACCGCGACATCGACGTCCGGGCCGAGCTCATTCAGGGGCGCGCCGCGGAGCAGATCTGTTCCTGGGCCTTGCAGCACGGTGCGGACCTGACCGTTCTGGCCAGCCACGGCAAGCACGGGCGATCCGAGTGGGAACTTTCGAGTACGGCCCGCAAGCTCGTGGATGGGGTGCCCGGATCGCTGCTGCTCATTCCCGCAGATGGCGACCGCCGAGACGTGAGTGCCGTTCGCTACCGGCGGATCATGGTCCCGCTCGACGGCTCCGTTCGGGCCGAAAGCGCTCTGCCGATTGCGACCCGGCTCGCGATCGCCCACGAAGCCGACCTGCTGATTGCTCACGTCACACCGGCGCCTGAACTGACCAAGGTGGGTCCACTGACTGCTCAGGATCTCGACCTCGAGCAGCGCGTCATCGCCCGCAACGAGCGCGTGGCGCGCAGCTACCTCGACCAGGTTCGCGCACGCGTGTCTGAGGCGGGCATCGCGGCCCGCACGATCATCTCCCGGAGCGGCGACGCTCGAACGCGACTCGCGAGACTGGTCAGGCGGGAGGGCGTGGATCTCATCATCCTCTCGGCATACGGGCGGCGCGGCCCACGAGATACGTCGTGTGGGAGCGTGACGGCCCATCTGCTGACTCATGTGGCTGCGCCGCTGCTGGTCCTTCGAGAACGACCTCGTCGAGTCATGAAGCGCCTCTCGCAGGAAGCGGCGAGGCGGACTGCCAGCGCACGGCCCCCCGCGCAAGCCGTGCCATGATTGCGCCGGTCGAGGCGCCGCACAGTGCACTCGACACCGAGGCGCGCGCGCTGGCTGACAGTCACGCGCTGTCGGACAATCCGCCGCGCCCCATTGCCGCGCTCTCCCACCTTCACAACGTTCCGGACTGGCTCGTGCGGACACGCTCGGCGCTCGCCGATTCCGAGGGTGCCGTCGAGAAGGCGGCGGAGTGGCTGCTCGACAACGAATATCTGGTCGCCCGCGCCGTTCGGCAGATAGGCCAGGATCTTCCGAAGGGGTTCTACGCGCGCCTCCCGACTCTCGGCGGCTCCGACGCCGGCCGACCGCGGATTTGGAGCATCGCCCGCGTCTTGCTGCGGGCATCTCGGCTTCAGCTCTCTGTCCCGACGGTCACGCGATTCGTGGACGCGTATCAAGAACGCACGCCACTCACGATCGCCGAGCTCTGGGCCCTGCCGACGTTCTTGCGTCTTGGTTGCCTCGAGGTGCTGTTCGCCGCGTTCGAACGGCTCGACCGGTCCCTGCGCCCGCCCTTCGCGATCGACGACACGCCGAACGTCGCGCTCGAGGATACCGAGTGCGTGGGACGCGCGATCTCGAATCTCCGCACGATTGCGTCAATCTCCTGGAAGGACTTCTTCTGCCGTGCCAGTCGAGTCGAGGCGATTCTTCGCGAGGATCCCGCGCGCATGTACCAGAGGATGGACTTCGAGACGCGGGACGCGTACCGCCGTGCGGTCGAGCGACTGGCCTACCTCAGCCCGCATTCCGAGCTGGAAGTCGCTGAGCGGGCCGTGGCCTGCGCTCGGCAGGCCGTCGGAGGCGCTCTGCGGCACACGGACGTTGGGTACTGGCTCGTGGACGAGGGCGTCGAGGAGTTCGAGCGGTCAATCGGCTGCCGGCCCCCGCTTCGCCGACGCGCGAGCCGATGGCTCTTTCGCCACGCCGCCATCCTCTACGCAACAGCCCTGGTTGCAGCCACCGCGGCGACCATTGTTCTTCCGGCCTGGTACCTGACAGCCATTCGAACCCCTCCATTGGCGACGGTACTGACCCTCGCCGTCGTCCTGCTCCCTGCATCGACGCTGGCCGTCACCTGCATCCTCTGGCTCGTCACGCTGCTCGTGCCTCCTCGTACGCTGCCAAAGCTCGATTTCGAAGCCGCCATTCCGGAAGAGTGCAGAACCGCCGTCGTCATGCCCACGCTCGTGGGAAATGTCCATGAGGCACGGCACCAGCTCGAGCGCCTGGAGTTGCACTATCTCGCCAATCCGGATCCGTCTGCGCAGTTCGTCCTCTTGAGCGATTTCCCAGACGCGTCGCGCGAGCACGAGTCATCCGACCAGGACATCCTGACGTCCCTCGTCGCCGAGGTCCGCCGTCTCAATCAGAAATATCCGTCCAAGCCGTTTCACGTCCTCCATCGCCCGAGGCGCTTCAACGCAGCCGAGGGCGTCTGGATGGCCCTGGAACGCAAGCGAGGGAAGCTCGAGGCGTTCAATCGTCTGTTGGCGGGTGACCCCGCGACGGATTTCACGCTGCACGAGGGCGACCGCACGCACCTCGGAGGCGTTCGCTACGTCGTCACGCTGGATGTCGATACGGTCCTTCCGCGTGGGACCCTCGGGCGCCTCGTGGGGACGCTGGCGCACCCGCTGAACCGCGCCGAATTCGACGAGGCCAGCGGGCGGGTCCGCACGGGGTACACGGTCCTGCAGCCACGCGTCGAGATCTCACCCGAGTGCGGCAATCGTTCTCGGTTCGCTCGGTGGTTCACCGGCGACACCGCGATCGACATCTACAGCCGCGCCGTCTCCGACGTGTATCAAGACCTGTTCCGGTCCGGCATCTATATCGGCAAGGGGGCCTACGACGTCGAGGCGTTTCGCCGCAGCCTCGACGGCCGCGTGCCGGAGAACGCTCTCGCGAGCCACGACCTGTTCGAAGGCATCCACGGTCGCGCAGCCCTCGCGACCGACATCGTGCTGTACGAGACGTTTCCCAGGCAGTATCTCGAGTTCACGCGCCGCCAGCACCGCTGGATCCGTGGGGACTGGCAACTCCTTCCGTGGCTGTGGCGCTCCGTGCCGGGCACTGGTGGCCGTCGCGTTCGCAATCGTCTGGCCTGGATCGATCAATGGAAGATTGTCGACAACCTCCGCCGGAGTCTCCTGCCGCCGGCGCTCATCACGATGCTGGTCGCGGGCTGGTTGATCCTCCCGGGCCATCCTGCCCTGTGGACGATGCTCGGCGTTTTGGCTCCCGGCGGCCACATCTTCACGGACCTGGTCACCGGCTTCGCGCGGGGACGCCGGCGCAGCGCGTTCACCGGCACATTCCAGCGGCTCTCCGACCAGACGGGCCGCTGGCTGCTCCTGCTGATCTTCCTGCCGCATGACGCCGCCGTTGCCGTCGACGCCATCGTGCGGACGCTGGTTCGCGTCTTTCTCACACGGCGTCGTCTGCTCCAATGGACATCCGCCGCCCGTACCTCCGAACAGCTTGCCGCCGGAGACACCCGGCGCTTCATTTGGCGGGAGATGTGGATCGCCCCCGTGCTCTCGGCTGTCGCGCTTGCGGCCATCCTGACGCTTCGACCGCATGCGCTCCCAAGCGCGCTGCCGCTGCTCGTGATGTGGATCGCTGCCCCAGACGTCGCCTATTTTCTCGGCCATGCTCGCCCGACGCGAGGACGGCAGCTGGACGCGGACGACCGCATTCTGCTTCGGAGGATCGCCCGCCGCACGTGGAGATACTTCGAGGTCTTCGCCGGTCCCGACGATCAGTGGCTTCCTCCGGACAACTTTCAGGAGCAGCCTCGAGGTGAGGTGGCACATCGGACATCGCCAACCAACATCGGCATGATGTTCCTTTCGTCGCTTGCGGCCTGTGATCTGGGATACCTGGGACTTGACGAGCTTGCGTCACGCCTGAGGAACAGCCTCGAGACACTCGCGCGCATCGACCGGTACCGCGGCCATCTGTTCAACTGGTACGACACCAGGACGCTCGAGCCGCTCACTCCCCGATATGTGTCCACCGTCGACAGCGGCAATCTCGCGGTGAGTCTGCTGGCGCTCAAGGAAGGATGCCTGGAGCTGGCCGACGGACCGGCCCTGCGATCGCAGCAATGGCGCGGGCTCTGTGATGTTCTGAAGCTTCTGGATGACGCGGTTGAGCATCTGTCGCTCAGCAACGACGAGGCGTCGCCTCTTCGGGGCTCCCTTGACGCCATCGAGCGCCGGCTTCGGAGTGTCGAAGACGATCCGGGCCGGTGGTGGCCGACGCTGCGCGACCTCTGCGACCGCGATGTTCCCGAACTGGATCGGCACCTGTTGAGCGCCGTTGAAGAAAAGAAGGGCCACGCCGCAACGCTCGCGCGGGTTGGGGAGGTACGGATCTGGCTCGAACGGCTACACCATCATCTGCGCAGTATGGATCGAGAGTACGGCTCCTTGTTCCCGTGGCTTCCTCTGTTGACGCAGGCGCCACCTGCGCTTGCCGGCCTCGCAGCGGCGATCGCGACGGCGGTTTCCCCAACACTCCGGCTCACAGAGACGGCCGACGGGTGCCGTCGGGCGCGCGACCTGCTAAAGCGGCCGGCCGCGGCGGAGCCCCCGGCGAACGAGCCCGCGCTCGCGGAGTGGAGAACAGCGCTGTCCCATGCACTCGATCAAGGCGAGCAGGCGGCAGCCGCTCTGGGCACGTCACTCGCGGAGATGGCCGCGCAGGCCGAGGCTCTGGCTCTGGCGATGGATTTCGCGCTGCTCTACAACAGGGAGCTTCGACTGTTCCACATCGGCTACAACGTGAGCGCCGACCGGCTCGACCCGCATTACTACGACCTGCTCGCATCGGAGGCGCGACTCGCCAGCCTCTTCGCGATCGCCAAGGGCGACGCACCGGTGGAACACTGGTTCCACCTCGGGCGAGCGACCACGGTGGTCAATCACGACCGTTGCCTGCTCTCGTGGGGCGGCTCGATGTTCGAGTACCTGATGCCGCGGCTGCTCGTGCGAAGTGAAGCGGGCTCGCTGCTCGCCGAGAGCGAGTACGTGGCGGTCGAGGCGCAACGACGCTATGGCCGAACGCTGGGGATCCCCTGGGGCATGTCGGAATCGGGATTTTCCGCGACCGACACCGACCAGTCGTACCAGTACCGGTCCTTCGGCGTTCCGGCACTCGGTTTCCGCCGCGGGCTGGCCACCGAGACGGTCGTCGCGCCCTATGCATCGGTGCTGGCGCTTCCCGTCGACGTCGGGGAGTCGCTGGAGAACATCCGCCGACTCGAAGAACTCGGGCTGATCGGCGACTACGGCTTCTACGAGGCGGCGGACTTCACGCCTGATCGCACACCTGAAGGCAGCATCTTCGTTCCGGTGCTGTCCTATATGGCGCACC
>OCZT010004263.1_pt1 | contig 14482 bp, 12 predicted proteins | sample 1539031 | NCBI WGS metagenome assembly OCZT01 (sample SAMEA3539308, study PRJEB22396) | soil metagenome | biome: tundra; feature: field; material: soil | place: USA | collected 2010-05 | depth 0.15 m
ATTGCCGCCGGGGGCCAGGGCTTGGGCGGTCGTGGCGGCCAGGGCGGCCAAGGCGGCGGCGATCCGGCCGCTCGCCTCGAGCGCTTCAAGGGCATGACGCCCGACGAGCAAAAGCAGTTCATCGACCGCATGAAGTCGAACGGCCGCGACACGAGCGCCTTCGAAGCGCTGGTGGCCAAGGCGCCCGCCGGCAAGAAGCCCGGCGCCGCAGCCAAGAGCGCGTTGCCCACCCCCAAATACGGCGCGGTGCAGTCGGGAGAGACGATCGACGCGCTCTTCGCGCCGCTGCCGGTGGTCGAGACGAGAGGCCGCGCGTGGCTGTACATGGATAAACAGCTCAAGCCGGTGAACCTGCGGCTCGGCATCACCGACGGCACGAACACGGAGTTGCTGAGCGGCGAACTGCAGCAGGGAATGGAGCTCGTGACGAGCATCCTGCTGGGCTCTGTGCGGCCGACGACGACCCCCGCCGCCGGCGCGGGCAACCCGCTCATGCCGAGTCAGCGCGGCGGCCCGGGACGGGGCCGCTAGCCCCATGCCGACCGTTATTTCAGTCAAGAGCCTCGTCAAGACGTACATCGTCGGCGAGATGGAAGTAAAGGCGTTACGCGGCGTGGACCTCGAGGTCGAACGCGGCGAGTTTCTCTCCGTGACCGGGCCGTCGGGGTCCGGCAAATCGACGTTCATGCACATCATCGGCTGCCTCGACCGGCCGACGTCGGGGCAGTATCTGCTCGATGGCCAGGACGTCTCGCGCATGACGAAAGATCAACTCGCGGCGATTCGGAACAAGAAGATCGGATTCGTCTTCCAGGGCTTCAACCTCTTGACGCGCACCTCGGCGCTCGACAACGTGGAGCTGCCGCTGCTCTACGGCGCCAACGGCATGAAGACCGCCGAGCGGCACAAGCGGGCGATGGACGTGCTGAAGGCGGTCGGCCTGGAGAACCGAGCGGATCACCATTCGAACCAGCTTTCCGGCGGCCAGCAGCAGCGCGTCGCGATCGCGCGATCACTCGTCAATCAACCGTCGATTCTGCTCGCCGACGAGCCGACCGGGAACCTCGACACGCGAACGAGCATCGAGGTCATGGAGATTTTCCAGAAGCTCAATCTCGAGACGGGCATCACGGTCATCCTGATCACGCACGAAGTGGACATCGCCGAGTACGGCACGCGCACCGTGGCGTTTCGCGACGGCGTGGTCGTGACGGACAAGCAAAACACGAGGCGGCGCATGGCGCAGGACGAGCTGGCGGCGCTTCCGGCCCCGACGGCGTAAGGAGCACTGATGTCGGTCTTCATGATCATTCGCATCGCCTTCAAGGCGCTCGGCCGGAACAAGATGCGCACGGCGCTGACGATGCTCGGCATGATCATCGGCGTGGCGGCGGTCATCACGATGGTGGCGCTCGGCACGGGCGCCCAGACCTCGATCGACGCGGCGGTTCAATCGGCCGGCACCAACACCGTCATCGTGACGGCCGGCAACTTCACGCAGGGCGGCGTCCGCCAGGGCCAGGGCAACGCCAGCACGCTCATCCCCGACGATGCCGTCGCGATCTCGCAGCTGCCGGGCATCCTCTACACGGCGGCCGGCTCGTCGACACGCGCGCAGATGGTCGCGGGCAACCAGAACTGGAACACGCAGGCGCAGGGCACCGACGTCGACCTCCCGCTCATCAATGCGTGGCCGGTTGACGACGGCGCGTTCTTCACGACGCAGGACGTGACGCAGGCCGCGAAGGTGGTCGTGTTGGGGACCGTGGTCCGCGATCAGCTGTTCGGGGCCGACACCGACACCGAGCCGGTCGGCCAGGTGATTCAGATCCAGCACCAGCCCTTCACCGTCGTCGGCGTCATGGCGTCCAAGGGCCAATCGAGCATGGGCCAGGATCGCGACGACACGGTGTTTGTGCCCTACACGACGGTGATGAAGAAGATGCGGGGCGTCACCTTCATCAACAACGTGACGGTTGCGGCAGCCGAGGCCAGCCAGGTGACGGCCGTCGCCGATCGGATTGCGACGCTGCTGCGCGTCCGCCACAAGATCGCCCCCGGCGATCCGGACGATTTCATGGTTCGCACGATCGAAGAGATGGCGAGCGTCCGCAAGGAAGCGACGCAGACGATGACGGCGCTCCTGGCGAGCATCGCTGGCGTCTCGCTGCTCGTCGGCGGCATCGGCATCATGAACATCATGCTCGTGTCGGTGACCGAGCGGACGCGCGAGATCGGCCTGCGCATGGCGATCGGCGCGCGCGGCCGAGACGTCCTGCTGCAGTTCCTCGTCGAGGCGATCGTCCTGAGCCTGTTCGGCGGCGGCATCGGCATCGCGCTCGGCTTCGGCGTTGCGCAAGGCGTGACGTTCTGGCAGGGCTGGCCGACCGCGGTGTCGGCCAACGCGGTGTTCCTGGCGTTCGGATTCGCCGCGGCCACAGGCGTCTTTTTCGGCTTCTACCCGGCCCAGAAAGCGGCCGCGCTCGATCCTATTGACGCGCTTCGGTTCGAATAATCATGATGAGTGCCACACACCGTCTGCTGCTCGGGGGGCTCGTCATCCTGTCGGCGTGCGCCGTGAACGCCTGTTCTGGCGATACCGCCACCACGGATTCGTCGCGCGGCCGCGGCGGCGCGGGCCAGGCGCCGGCTGTACCGGTGACGACCGCCCCAGTCGTTCAGAAGCCGATGCCGATCGACATCCGTGTGATCGGCGTGGTCGAAGCCTATTCGAACGTCGCCGTGCACGCGCAACTCACCGGCCAGCTCGACACGGTCTCCTTCCGGGAAGGCGACGACGTGAAGAAGGGCCAAGTGCTCTTCGAGCTGGACCGCCGTCCTCTCGAGGCGGCGCTCCAGCAAGCGCAGGCGGCGCTCGATCGCGATCTCGCGCAGGCCGCGAACGCCAAAGCGCAGTCGGCCCGCTATCGGGATCTCTCGGCGCGGGGAATCGCGACGCGCGAGCAGGTCGATCAAATCAACACCAACGAGGCGGCGCTCGAGGCCACGGTCGGCGCCGATCGCGCGGTGGTCGAGAACGCGAAGGTGCAGCTGCAATATGCGACGATCGCCGCGCCGATCGGCGGGCGCACCGGCGCGCTGATGGTGCACGCCGGCAATCTGGTCCGCGCCGCCGACACGGCCCCGCTCGTCATCATCAACCAGGTAACGCCGATTTTCGTCTCTTTCGGCATCCCCGAGGCGCAGCTCCCCGGTCTGAAGCGCTACATGGCGGCCGGAACCCTGCGCGTCGACGCGCGTCCGCCCAATGACACGGCGCCGCCATCGAGCGGACATATCACGTTCGTGGACAACGCGGTCGATCAGACGACCGGCACGATTAGAATCAAGGGCACGTTCGCCAACGACGATCGGCGGCTCTGGCCGGGGCAGTTCGTGAACGTCGTTGTCACGCTGACGACCGAGCCAAACGCGCTGGTCGTGCCGGCGGCCGCCGTGCAGACCGGCCAGCAGGGCGATTACCTGTTCGTCGTGAAGCCGGATCAGACCGTGGACCTGCGCCCGGTCACCGTCGAGCGCAGCGACAGCGTCGAGACGGTCATTGCCTCCGGCGTCAAGGCGGGCGAAACCGTCGTCACCGACGGCCAGTTGAGGCTCGTCGCCGGGACGAAGATCGTCGTCAAGGCGCCGAGCGGCGCCAAGGTGTCGCCATGAACCTGTCGGAACTGTTCATCAAGCGCCCGGTCACGACGACCCTCATCGTGCTCGGGGTCATGGTCTTCGGCGTGATGTCCTACCGGCTGCTGCCGGTCAGCGATCTGCCGACGGTCGACTTCCCGACCATTCAAGTCAACGCCGGCCTGCCCGGCGCCAGCCCGGAAACGATGGCCTCGGCGGTTGCCCTGCCGCTCGAGAAGCAGTTTGCAACCATCGCGGGGCTGAACTCGATCAACTCGACGAGCTCGCAGGGCGGGACCAACATCACGCTGCAGTTCGATCTGAGCCGGGACATCGACGCCGCCGCGCAGGACGTGCAGTCAATGATCGCCAAGGCGGCGCGGCTGCTCCCCCCGCAGATGCCCGTGCCGCCCTCGTATCAGAAGGTCAACCCGGGCGATCAGGCGGTGATGTTCCTCGTCCTGCACTCGGCCACGCTGCCGCTCTCGCTCATCGACGAGTACGCCGAGTCGACGATGGCGCAACGCATCTCCATGGTGAGCGGCGTGGCGCAGGTGAACATCTTCGGCTCCGCGAAGTACGCGGTCCGGATCGACGTCGATCCGCGCCAGCTCTCCGCGCACCGCATCGGCATCGACGAGGTCGCCGACGCGATCACCAACGCGAACGTCAACCTGCCGACCGGCACGATCTACGGAGCGGACAAGACGTTCGTCGTGCAGGCGAACGGCGGGTTGCTGAAGGCCTCCGCCTACGGACCGACGATCATCGCGTATCGCGCCGGCAACCCGGTGCGGCTCGACCAGGTGGCGCACGTCTACGACGGCGTGGAGAACGACAAGAATGCGGCGTGGTATCGCGGCGAGCGCACAATCTATCTCGCGATTCAGAAGCAGCCGGGCACCAACGTCGTCGCCGTCTGCGACGCCGTCAAGGCGCTGTTGCCGGCCTTCCGCGAGCAGCTGCCCGCCGCCCTCTCGCTCGACGTCCGCACCGATCGATCGGTGTCGATTCGCGAGTCGGTCCGCGACGTCAAGCTCACGCTGGTCGTCACGATCATCCTCGTCGTGCTGGTGATCTTCCTGTTCCTCAGGAACCTGTCGGCCACCATCATCCCGAGCCTGGCGCTGCCCGCCTCCATCATCGCCACCTTCGCGGTGATGTATCTGCTGGACTACAGCCTGGACAACCTCTCGCTGATGGCGCTCACCCTCTCGGTCGGCTTCGTCGTCGACGACGCGATCGTCATGCTGGAGAACATCGTCCGGCACATGGAGATGGGCAAGGAGCCCATGCGCGCCGCCTACGACGGCTCCAAGGAGATCTCCTTCACCATCATCTCGATGACGATCTCGCTGGCGGCGGTGTTCATCCCGGTGCTGTTCATGGGCGGCATCGTTGGCCGGCTGCTGCACGAATTCTCGGTGACGATCGGCGTCGCGATTCTCGTCTCCGGCTTCGTGTCGATTAGCCTGACGCCGATGCTCTGCAGCCGTTTCCTGAAGCCGCCGCACACGCAGCGGCACGGCCGCTTCTACAACGCGACCGAGCGCGTGTTCGAAGGGTGGCTGCGGCTGTACGACCGGACGCTGGCGTTGAGCCTGCGTTTCCGAGGCGTCACGATGGCCGTCTCGGTCGCGCTGCTGGTCGGCACGGTGTACCTGTTCATGCTGGTGCCCAAGGGGTTTCTCCCGAGCGAGGATCAGGGCCGCTTTCAGATCAGCACCGAGGCCGTTCAGGGCATCGGCTTCGACGAGATGGTGCGGCACCAGCAGCAGGTGGCCGCCATCATCGCGGCCGAACCGAGCGTCGCCGGCTACAGCAGCAACGTCGGCGGCGGCGGCGGGCTGAACACTGGACGCATCTCGGTCGATCTGAAGCCCCGATCCGAGCGGACGCTGAGCGTCGATCAGACGATGGCTGCGCTCCGGCCGAAGATGGCGCAGGTGACCGGCATCCGCGTCTACATGGTCAACCAGCCGCCGATCAACCTGGGCGGCACGAACTCCGCGCGCAGCCTGTATCAGTTCACGCTGCAGGACACCGACACGGACGAGCTCTACCACTGGGCGCCGATCCTCGAAGCCAAGGTGCGCGATCTGCCGGGCATCGAGGACGTGAGCAGCGACCTGCAGATCAAGAATCCGCAGGTTGAGGTTGACATGGATCGCGACAAGATCTCCGCGCTCGGACTGAACGCGACCCAGGTCGAAACCGCGCTGTACAACGCCTATGGCACGCGCCAGGTGTCGACGATCTACGCGGCGAACAACCAGTACCAGGTGATCCTGCAGGTGGCGCCGGAATTCCAGAAGGATCCCGCGGCGCTGTCCATGCTGTACGTCCGCTCGACCACCGGACAACTGGTCCCCCTCGCCACGGTCGCGAAGGTCAAGACCGATGCCGGTCCGCTCACCGTGAACCACGCCGGCCAGCTCCCCTCGGTGACGATTTCCTTCAATCTCAAGCCGGGGCTCGCGCTGGGCGACGCGGTATCCGGCATTCGATCGGTGGCGGCCGCGACCCTGCCCTCCAGTATCGCCACGATGTTTCAGGGCACGGCGCAGGCGTTTCAAGATTCGCTGCAGGGTCTTGGCGTGATCCTCATCATGGCGATCGTCGTGATTTATATCGTCCTCGGCATCCTCTACGAGAGCTTCACGCATCCGTTGACGATTCTGTCCGGCCTCCCGTCGGCTGGCTTCGGCGCGCTCATCACGCTGCTCATCTTCAAGACGGAGCTGAGCTTGTATGCCTTCGTCGGGATCATCATGCTCGTCGGCCTCGTGAAAAAGAACGGCATCATGATGGTCGACTTCGCCGTCGGGGTGCAGCGCGAGCACGGCAAGACGCCGACCGAGGCGATTCACGAAGCGTGTCTCGTGCGGTTCCGGCCGATCATGATGACCACCATGGCCGCGCTCGTCGGCACGCTGCCGATCGCGCTCGGCATCGGCGCGGGCGCCGAGTCGCGCCGGCCGCTCGGCCTCGCGGTCGTCGGCGGGCTGCTGGTGTCGCAGCTCCTGACGCTCTACATCACGCCGGTGTATTACGTGTACATCGAAGGCGCCCGCCTCTGGCTGATGAACCGTCGGCGCGCCGCCACGGACGTGACCCACGGTGCGCCTGTCGGCACTGGGGACGCACCGCTCACCCGCGGGGTTTAGACGGCCGTCCCAACGCTTCCTGCCCGTCGCTTTCCGGTGCCGCTGCCGGCGCCGATACCGAAAGACTGGCGCTAGAAGGTCAGGTCCGCGAGGAGCGCGGCGATCGTTCGACCGGTGACCGGATCGATCATCGCCGGCGCAATTTCCGCCAACGGCTCGAGCACGAAGCGCCGCTCGCGGAAGCGCGGATGGGGCACGCGCAGGCCAGGCTCGTTCACGATCTCATCGCCGAACAAGACGAGATCGAGATCGAGCGTCCGCGGCGCGCCGGCGAACGGACGCTCGCGGCCCCGCTCGTGTTCGAGCGCGAGCAGCCGTTCGAGCAGCTCGCGCGCCGACCCGGTGGTCTCCCCCACGGCCGCGCCGTTGAGAAACCTCGGCTGCGCGCCCACGCCGACCGGCTCGGTATCGTGCCAGCGGGAAACGGAAAGAGCTTTCAGAAATCGGGTGAGCTGCGCGGCGGCAAAATCCAGGTGGGCGGCCCGGTCGCCCCGGTGACCGATATTCGATCCGAGCGCAATCGCGACGCGGGTTATTCGATCCAACGCGTCCGCAGCACCTCGCCGTGCGCCGGCGCGAGCGTCTTCTCCCGGCGTCCGAGCAGGTCGGTGCGGCCGGCGAGCGCCTGCTCGAAAAAGCGCTTCTGCTCGAGCGTCTCGCCGAGGATGACGCGCAGCATGCCGCGCTGGCGGGCGTTCGGCATCGCCTCGACTCGCGGGCGCCAGCCGTCGACGAACGCCTGTGCATCGCGCGCGTCTTCCTGGAACAGCGAGTGCGCCGCCTGCTCACCCTTGCCGGAGACCGTGCGCGCGGGCACCGTCGCGGCGGCCTCGCCGACCGCGCCGCCGAGCTCGGCGATCGCCGCCGCCAGCCAGGAGAGCTGCACCTCTTCGCGGTTGACGATGTACTGGTAGGTGTTATTGGCGTCGTACTGCTCGACGAGCCGGGCCGCCGACTGGTGGCGCAGCAGCATCGCCAGTTTCTCGGCGTACAACTCCTGGAGCAGCGGCAGTAGGTCCGTCACGACTTCTGTTTTTCCTTGCACGCGATGCAGGCACCCGTCCAGGGGATCGCGTTCAGCCGCGCCTCGGCGATCGGCTCGGCGCAGTCGCGGCACGCGCCGTAGGTGCCCTTCTCGATGCGCCAGAGCGCTTCCTCGATCGCCTGGAGGATCTTCGCGTCGGTCTGCTTCAACTTCAGCTGGATGTGGACCTCGTTATTGCCGCTGGCCTGATCCGCCATGTCCCCCTGGCGCGTGTTGTTCTCCATCGAGGCCTGCAGCTTGATGCCGCCGCTGCCGAGGATCTCGCCGCGTTTTCTGAGGAGCGCGTCCTTGTAGTGCTGTACATCCATTGCGATTGAGACTCCCACCCCGGGGCCCGCCCTCGGGGTTTGCATAACATCAAATCATAGCATTCCTCGCGGCCTCGCGGGCGGCTCGCTGGGGCCTCATCGCAGCCATGCGTACCGCGCGAGGAACAGCGCCGCGAATATGTAAATCAGCGGATGCACCTGGCGCCCGCGGCCCGTCGCGAGCTTCAGCAGCGCGTAGGCGAGCAGACCAAACGCGATGCCGTCGGTGATGCTGACCGCGAGCGGCATGACGATGAGCGTGAGGAAGGCGGGGATCGCCTCCGTCGTGGACCGCGGCTATTCCGCGCGCAGCGTGGATAGCGGCTTATTCCGAAGGACGTCGAGACTGGACACGACGCCGATGGCGCCGACCAGAATGGCCGTGAAGACGACGCCGCCGACATGTTCGCCGGCGACGATCCGCCACGGGATGTCGAGCGCATAGCGGCTGACGCCCCACGTCAGCACGATGGCGCCGAGCGACCCGACGAGGCCCGCGAGCGACCCCAGCACCCCGTACTCGAAGAGCAGCATCTGGGCGATGGTCCGGGTGGTGGCGCCGAGCGTCTTGAAGATGGCGGCCTCGTAGACCCGCTGGAACTTGGTCATCGCCACGGCGCCGACCAGAATCAGCACGCCGCTGAACAACACCAGGCCCCCGACGACGGTGATGGCGATCGTGATCTTGGACATCACGTCGCGAACGGTCTGCAGAATTTCGTGAAAGTCGATCACCGACACGTTGGGAAAGCGCTCGGCGAGATCGTGCTGAAAACGGGCGCGTGCGGCCGGATCGTCGGGCCCCTTGAGCGGCGCCACGAAGGTCTGCGGTGCCTGATCGAGCACGCCCGGCCGGAACACGAACACGAAGCCGCCGTTGCGCGCGTCGCGCCACTCCACGTCCCTGACGCTCGTCACCGTCGCGTGCACGACGCGGCCCAGGATGTCGAAATCCATCGTGTCGCCGACGTTGACGAAGCTGCGCTCGTGGACGCTCTTTTCGATCGACACCTCCGCATCAGGCGACGGCCCGTTCCAGAACTGCCCGGCCGTCACGTGCTCGTTCGGTTCCAGGTGATCGCGATACGTGATGGTGAACTCGCGCGCCAGGCCTCTGCGGTAGCGACGGATGTCTTCAGCCGTCGTCGCCTTGGTATCGCGGCCGTCCACGGCCACGACACGCGCCCGCAGCACGGGAATGAAGGCCGACGGGCGCGCGCCGTGCGCCGGGTCCTCGAGAAACGCGCGCACGGAATCCGCCTGATCGCGCTGAATATCGAGCAAGAACATGTCGGCGTCCTCGCCGACCCGAATCGTGAATTCGTCGAGCAGGCTCGCCTGCAGCGATCGGACGCCGACGATGAAGAACGCGCCGAGGCCGACCGCGAGCAGGATGACCCGCGTCTGGTTGCCCGGACGCGACAGATGCAGGACGCCGTGGCGCAACGGAAACGAGCGTGCGCGCGCGAGCGGCGCGATGACGTAGACGAGCAGCCGCCCGGACAGTTGGAGCACGAACGCGAGCACGGCGAAGCCGACGCAGACGATCACGCCGACGCGCAGCGAGCCGGCCTGCCACACGGCGACGCCGACCAGCGCGAGCGACACGCCCACCAGCGCCGCCATCCGCGTCCAGTCGCGGACGCGCGGCGGCGTCTCATCGCGCAGCAGGAGCGACGGCTTGACGAACCGCACCTGCAGCAGCGGCACGATCGAGAACAGCAGCGACACGAGCGAGCCGATCACGACGCCCTGCACCGCGGCGCTGACGCGCACCACATAGTGGGCGTCGGCCAGAATCGACGCGGACGTCGACGACCTCGCCAGCGCGAGCGGAATCGCGCCGACCGCCGCGCCGGCGATCGCGACGCCGAACAGGCTGCCGGCGAGGCCGAGCGTCATTACCTGCAGCAGGTACACGGCGACGATCTGGCGGCTGCGCGCGCCGAGGCACTTGAGCACGGCAATGCTGCGAATCTTCTGCTGGATGAACACGCGCACGACGCTCGATACGGCGATGCCGCCGAGGATGACGATGATCAGGCCGACGAGGCTCAAGTAGTTCTCGGCGCGGTCGAAGTCGCGCCCGATCTGGTCGTCGCTCGTCTTGTACGAGCGCACGTTCAGGTTCTGCTGTTGATCTCTGAAGTCCCGCCGGATCCCGCTGGTCAGCGCATCCACGCGATCGTCGCCCACCCGCACGAGGACGCTCCGCCGGGCCCGACTGCCAAAACCGAGCAGCTTGGTCGACGCGACGTCGTCGTAGTCGATCAAGACGCGCGGGCCGAGGCTGAAGCCGCCGATGTCGCGGCCCGGTTCGCGCGCGATCACGCCGTTGATCCGGAACGAGGCCTGCCCGATGACGATCGAATCGCCGAGGCGGACGCCGAGCGCCGTCAGCAGCTCCGGACGCACGAGCGCGCCGTGATGCTGAAGCAGCGCGTGCGAATAGGTCGCATCGCCGGCGAGCTCGATGTGGCCGTAAAACGGAAAGCGCTCCTGGATCGCCTTGAGCTCGACCATCCGCGCCACCGCTTTCGACGGATCCGCCGGCCGGACCATCGTCGGCGTCTCGAGCGTCTCGGTGTGCTCGGCGCCGGCGTCGGCCAGGTGACGATCGATCGTCTGACGGACGGCTGGCGTCCAGTCCTGCGTGGTCGAGATGAGCAGGTCGGCCGCGATGAGCGACTTGGCTTCCCGGCCGAACACGTCGCGCACGCTCTGAATGACCGACCGCAACGCCACGATCGCGGCAACGCCGACGGCGATGCACACGAAGAAGAACAGCAGCCGGTGCCACGACGCCCGCGTCTCGCGCGCGGCCATCCGGAGCACGAAGGTCATGGCGCCGCTCCCGCACCCTCGACAACGCGGCCATCGCGCAGCACGAGCCGCAGATCGGCGAGCGCCGCCAGCTCCGCGTCGTGCGTGACGAGGACGACGGTCGTGTGCCGCGTGCGATGAATGTCGCGCAGCAGCTCCATGATGTGCCGGCCGTTGGTGCTGTCGAGGTTTCCGGTGGGTTCATCCGCCAGGACGATCGGCGGATCGTTGGCGAGCGCTCGCGCGATCGCCACGCGCTGCTGCTCGCCGCCCGACAGCTGCGACGGGTAGTGGTGTGCGCGCCCGGTCAGCCCGACCTCCTCGAGGAGCCGCTCCGCTCGCGTCCGCGGATCCGGCGCGCCGGCAATCTCCATCGGCACCGCGACGTTCTCGTAGGCGGTGAGCGACGGGATCAGGTGGAAGAACTGAAACACGAAGCCGATCTTCTCGCCGCGGAGTCGCGCCAGCGCGTCCTCGCCGAGCCGGGTAATGTCCACTCCGTCGATCACCACCTGCCCCGAGGTCGGCGCATCGAGGCCGGCGATCAATCCGAGCAGCGTCGACTTTCCGCTGCCGGACGGCCCGAGGATGGCGAGGAACTGTCCGCGCGACACCGACAGCCGCAGCGGGTGCAGGATGGTGAGCGGCTCGGCGCCGCTCATCACGGTTTTCGAGACGTCTCGCAGCTCAATCACGTGGTGTCCGCTCCTCCACAATCGGCCTGAGCACGGCCCAGACGTTCTCCGCCACGATCCGCGCGCCCTCAGCGGTCGGGTGAATGCCGTCGCGCTGATTCAGCCGCGCGTCGCCGGCGACGCCTTGCAGGAGAAACGGCACGAACGCGACGTGATACCGGCGCGCGAGCGCCGGATAGATCCTGTGAAACGCCACGATGTAGTCGCGGCCGTAGTTGGTCGGCGCTTCCATCCCGGCGAGCACCACCGTGATGCCGCGCGCCTGCGCCCGCTCGATGATCTGCGCGAGATTGTGTTGCAGCTCGTCAGGCGGCAGTCCGCGCAGCGCGTCGTTGCCGCCGAGCGCGACGACGAGCACGCGCACGTCACCGTTGAGCGCCCAATCGAGCCGGCTCAGCCCGCCGGCCGACGTGTCGCCGGACACCCCGGCGTTGATCACGTCGTAGCCGAGACCCGCCTGCTCGAGATCCTGCTGGAGCAACATCGGGTACGACTCGTCGCCCCGCAGGCCGAGTCCCGCCGTCAAGCTGTCGCCGAGCACGACGATGCGCGGCCGGTTCGCACGAGCGGACGGCGACGGAACCGGCGATGCCGGCGCCGCGGAGACGGCCGACAAGGCCGCCTCGGGGCGCTCCGCACGAGCCTCGTCGCGCGGCCCGCACGCCACGGCGCCGACGAGCGCCACCGCCACCGCCAGACCAAGCCACCAGCGCATAGACTCATTATCCACGACTGGTGATTGATGACTGGCGACTGGTGACTATGCCAACTGCTCTTCGAGCGCGCGAATCGCCTGCTCGAGCATTTGACGGTGAGCAGCCGAGCGCGCACTCGCGAGATCGGCGCGGGCACGGGCGAGCGACAGTTCGAGCGTCCGGCGGCGCGAGCTCGCCTCTCGCTCTTCTGGAGAGATGGCCGCGCTGTGCGCTTTTCCACGCTCGGCTTCGGCCTGCTGAAACTCGACGTCCTTGCTCTCAAAGCCTCTGGCCATATTCTTCAAAATAGTATGCTAAACAGATGCCCGACGTCGCCGCCATGCGATCCCGCCTCGAGCACACCTTCCACCTGACGCCCGGTCCGATCCTCGACACGCGCAACGCGCGCGCGCCGGAGGCGGAGCGCGCCGCCGCGGGCCTGTGGCGCCGCGACGCGTCCACGTGGAGCGCGGACGCCGACGTGCAGAAGAAGATTCTCAACCGGCTCGGCTGGCTGAGCTCGCCGCAGCTCATGGCCGACTCGCTCGATCGCCTGCTGGCGTTCGCGGCATCGATCAAACAGGCCGGCTTTACCGACGTCGTCCTCCTCGGCATGGGCGGATCGAGTCTGGCGCCCGAAGTGCTGCGAGGGATCCTCGGCGTGACGCCAGGCTGGCCGCGGCTGCGCATGCTCGATTCGACCGATCCGGCCGCCGTCCGCGCCGCCGGCACGCCGCCAGATTCCACGCTGTACCTCCTGTCGAGCAAGTCCGGCACGACGATCGAACCCAACTCGCTGGCCGCCCACTTCCGCAGCACTCTCGAAAGAGCCGGCATCCGGCGCTGGGCCGATCATTTCGTCGCAATCACCGACGAAGGGACCGAACTCGCGACGCGCGCGCGGTCGGAAGGCTTCCGCGACGTCTTCATCAATCCGTCGGACATCGGCGGCCGCTATTCGGCGATGTCGTTCTTCGGTCTCGTGCCCGCCGCGCTGATGGGCCAGGACGTCGCGGGGCTCATCGGCTGGGCGCTCGCGATGCTCTCGGCCCCGCAGTCCGCGGTGGACCTGGGTCTCGCCATCGGCAGCGCCGCGGGCTGCGGCCGCGACAAGCTCACACTGGTCCTGCCCGATGCGCTCGAGCCGTTCGGCTTGTGGGTCGAACAATTGATTGCCGAAAGCACCGGGAAACACGGCACCGGCGTCGTCCCGATCGTGGGCGAGACGCTGGCGGCGGCCGCCGCGTACGGCCGCGATCGTTTCTTCGTGCGGCTGCGGATGCACGGATCGGACGCCGACGCGATGCGCGACACCGACACGCGCGATCTCGAAGCCGCGGGACTGCCCCTCGCCGAGATCGAGCTGCCGGAGCCGTCGGCGCTCGGCGCGGAATTCGTCCGTTGGGAGATCGCCACGGCGGTCGCGGGCGCGCTGCTGCACATCAATCCGTTCGACGAGCCGAACGTGCAGCAGGCGAAGGACGCGACGCGGACGCTGCTCGACACGTACAAGTCGCAGGGCCATCTGCCGGTGCCGTCGGCGGATCGCACGATCGGCGGCGGCGTCACGCTCACGCTCAGCTCCGCGGCGCGGCAGGCGCTCGGCGCCCACGAGCCCGAGGCGCTGTTGACGCTTCTCCGCGAGGGCGATTACTTCGCGCTGCTCGCGTACGTCGGTCCCGACGCCGAGCTCGCCACCGAGTTCGGTGCGCTTCGCCAGGCGGTCCGCGATCGGACCGGCGCCGCGACGATGTTCGCGTACGGCCCGAGGTATCTGCACTCGACGGGGCAACTGCACAAAGGCGGGCCGAACACGGGTGTGTTCGTCCTGATCTCGGCTACGCCTCGCACCGATCTCGCGATCCCCGGCGAGCCGTTCTCGTTCGGCACGCTGGAGCTCGCGCAAGCGCTCGGCGATTTCGCGTCGCTCGACGCGACCGGCCGCCGTGCCCTGCACGTGCACCTGCCGGCGCCCGATCGCCGACTCGTGCGCGAGGTCGCCGATGCGCTCCTCGAACCACGTGCCCGACGGGAGACATGATGCAACTGGGGTTTATCGGACTCGGCAAGATGGGCCTCAACATGGTGACGCGCCTGATGCGCGGCGGTC
>OCZT010004264.1_pt1 | contig 14479 bp, 13 predicted proteins | sample 1539031 | NCBI WGS metagenome assembly OCZT01 (sample SAMEA3539308, study PRJEB22396) | soil metagenome | biome: tundra; feature: field; material: soil | place: USA | collected 2010-05 | depth 0.15 m
GAGATATTGGCGTGACTGGAGTTCAGACGTGTGCTCTTCCGATCTAGCTGTCGCCAATAACTACGGCCCCCGTGGCATCCTGAACAGTCCCATGGACCTGGGCATTGGCGACAGCTTGCGCGGAGGCCAAGCGATTGGTTGTGAATGGGATAACTGTCAATAAGCAAATCAGGACCGTTTTGCGGCTGAACATATCGGACTCCTTCGTTCGAGATGGACGCAGGGCAGGCATTGCGGCTGTTCGTGAGTGCGGATTCCCGGTAGCTTGGGGCGCTGACCAGAAAACGTTTAAGAAGGCACATACTAAGCATATTGTCAGACCATTGTCAACGGGAAATATCGTTCGAGGATCGGAGCCTCTGAAGGGTAGATGAAAACAGCGCAAACGATGCGACTGCTTGGGCGCAGAGATTCCAGAGTGCTTGGAGTAATGGCAAGAAAACGTTTAATAATGCGCATGCCAAGCGCATTGTCAGCTCATTGTCGCTAGGAAACAATCGTCCACGGAAAGGAGAGCATAGAACTCGGGGAGACTACGAAAAAGTCCTGGCCAGTCACGCCGTGACTCGTGGCCGAAAGTCAACTTGCCACGCGCAGACGACTTGTTCAAGAGTGCCGTTCAGGACAGTCCGCCGCCAGGTTGTTTACCAGAATCGGTTTAAGCGGTTGGTTGACGAGTGGACCGAACTCGGAATCGAATACACAACCGTAGCAATCTGGATTGCGAAACCTGAGACAACCGGGAACATGGAACTCCCAAGTCAGCAACGATGGTGATCAATTGGGAGATTCCGTTGAGGAAGGTTTTCGGTGTTTCGTCACTGCCTCCTTTTACCCAGTTCGCGCAGCCAATGGATGCTGAAGAAACACTGGAATCGCCCAAACTGAAGAGGTTTCAATGAATTGGTTGCAATTGTTAAAGCGAAGCTCCACCCAACCCACCAACGCACCCATCTTCCGGTTGGCGCGGACTGGGGTCCATAATTTCCGTTGACAATGGTCGGACCAAATGATTAGCATCCGCCTCGTCAAATGAAAGCAAGTGGGAAAGAATCCAATCGCTTGAGTGCGCAAAAGCAGTCCCCAGGAATTCTGCATGGCGACCGAAGCCGGGCGTTGATACAAAGCTACGGAAAGAGCGGGTAGATCCCTAATGCGAAATGCGAAGGTCGAAGCCTGCCCAGACTCTCTGTCTGAATTTACCCAACACATCACGAAGCCTTCTGACTCAGCATCTCACGCTACTAAAAACCTTGATTGTTGTGGCCACAATACGCCGCAGGGAGAATGGAAATGGACGAATTGCCTAGAATCAACAAGGAAACTTCTCGGAGAAACTTCATCAAAGCGGCGAGCATGTCTTCAGCCGCGGCTCTTGTAGGCCGGCGTAGCTTTGCGGACCCCTCGCCGGATCTGCCGGTCACCGCAGCTTTCGGCGAGCCGACGCCGGATATGACGTCGAACAAAAACTTTATTGCCATGCAGATCAGCGCACAGTCTTTTGTCGATGAGGGAGTCGATAAATGTCTTGACACCCTTCAGCAGAAAGCCGGAGTCAACGTCGTGATGCCGGTGGTGTTTTCCTACGGATGGGAGTTGGATGGACGCCAGGTACATGGTCGTCCGCTGCCGGACCATGGTGTGCAAGCCTACGATGAGATTCATGGTGGAAGCTACACCAAAGTCCACCAGGAATTTTATGCGGATTCCCCAATTTTGCAGGGTCTCCGCGCGCCGGACCTGGGAGACTTCGACGCCCTGGCGGATGTGATTCCCAAAGCCAAGCAGCGAGGGATTCAGACCTATGCTCTGTTCGCAGAGGACTACAACCCAGCATTCATACCAAATTTTGAGAAGATTGCGGAAGTCGACGTCTACGGCAAGACGGGCCGCAACAGTTGCCACAATAATCCGGGTACGCGGAGCTTTCTGGTTTCGCTCGTGCAAGACTGGTTCACGTCCAATGATTTGGACGGGATGATGTGGGAGTCAGAGCGTCAAGGACCTCTGAACACCGCGTTGAAAGCAAACTTTGGCAACGCCCCCCGCACTTCGATCTGCTGCTTTTGCTCGCACTGCATGCAGAAGGGACGTGAACAGGGCATCAATGTCGATCGGGCCCGCGCGGGGTACATGGCTCTCGATCGCTGGGTAGATCAGCCTTCCAGCCAGTCGCGCGAGAGCGATGGGAGCTTTGTATCGCTATGGCGGCTATTGCTCGAGTATCCCGAGATACTCGCCTGGGAGAGTTTCTGGTTCCACAGTCAGGAGGAGATTTACGGGCTTCTTTATGGCACTGCGAAAGAGGTTAATCCGCGTGCCAGGGTGGGTTGGCACATTATGCATTTGGTCGCGCTGAGCCCGTTTTATCGTGCCGACCAAAATTATGCCAGGCTTGCGAAGACCGCGGACTTCCTGAAGCCTTCACCGTATAACAACTGCGGAGGACCGCGTTTTGCTCAATATATCCGCAATGTCCAGTCAACAATCTTTCGAGACTTCTCGCCGCAGGAAGTTCTCGCCATGCATTACAGGATTATGGGATTCGAGGGCGAAGAGGCCAGTCTGGATAAGCTGCCGATGACAGGGCTCTCAGCTAACTATGTGTCCCGAGAAACGCGGCGTGCGATCTCGGCCGTACAAGGCGCAGTCCCCATTTACCCAGGCATTGACATCGATCTGCCGACCGCAGCAAACGAAAAGCAGACTGAACCGGCAGACGTGAAGGCTGAGGTATTGGCCGCGTTCAAGGCCGGGGCGACTGGAGTTGTGTTGTCACGCAAGTATTCGGAAATGAAGCTTACGAACCTGGCTGCAGTTGGCGAGGCACTTCGCGAAATAGGCGCTTGAGTCCGCGGATGCGCATCGAACAATGCCAATCAACCAGCATCGAAGGGAAGAAGGAAATGGACAATTCGGTTGGAAGCAGCAACGAAACCTCCCGGCGGAAATTCCTCAAGGAGGTAAGCATGACGTCTGCCTTGGCTCTCGCGGGCGGCACGGCGTTTGCAAGGGCGAGTAGCGAAGGACAATTGTCGAATCAATCGGGGCAATCGAGTGCCGCACAAAATCGCACAGAATCCAAGAAATTTGTCGCAATCCAAATCGGGGCGCGGTCATTTGTGGATGAGGGGGTCGATAAGTGTCTCGACACGTTGCAAGAGAAAGCCTCCGTTAACGTGCTCATGCCCACTGTATTCACATATGGGAGGGGACTCGCCGGTCGACAAATTCCCGGATTGCCGTTGCCAGACCATGGTGTGCAGACCTACGACGAGATTCATGGAGGAAGCTATACCAAGATCCATCCGGAGTTTTACAGAAACTCCGTCATTCAAGACGTGCGAGCTCCCGAATTGGGGGACTTCGACATCCTGGCGGACGTGACTCCCAAGGCCAAAGCACGAGGTATGAAGGTGTATTGTCTGTTTGAAGAGGCATACAACCCGAGACTGATGCCCAATTTTGAAAAAGTTGCAGAGGTGGACCTGTACGGAAAAATTGGCCGCAGTACTTGTTTCAACAACCCCAATGCTAGAAGTTTCCTTACGTCGCTGGTGCAGGACTGGTTCACGAACAATGACCTGGACGGCATGATGTGGGAGTCTGAACGTCAAGGCCCCCTTAATATGGCCCTGAAAGCCGACTTCAGCTCCGGTGCCCGCAGGTCGATCTGTTGCTTTTGCAAGCACTGCCTCCGGAAGGGGCATGAGCTGGGAATCAACATTGAACGCGCCAGAACTGGATATGTTGAGCTGGACCGCTGGGTCATTCAGGTCACCACACAACCGCTTCCCAGCGATGGCAGCTTTGTAACTTTGTGGCGTTTGCTCCTCGAGTATCCTGAGATTCTTGCCTGGGAAAATCTCTGGTTTCACAGCCAGGAGGAAATGTATGGGCTGATCTATGGAACCGTGAAAGAGGTTAATCCCAGAGCTCAGGTGGGCTGGCACATCATGCATCTAGTTACGATGAGTCCTTTCTACCAGGCCGATCAGAATTATGCTCGGCTGGCTCATGTCTCCGACTACATCAAGCCGTCTCCATATAACAACTGTGCCGGACCTCGACTGGCACAATACGTCAAAAATGTTCAATCTACAATTTTCCGTGATTTTACGCCGGATGAAGTCCTCGAACTTCACTATAAAATTCTTCACCTTGAAGGAGAACCTGGCCTGGACAAGCTTCCTACCGCCGGCCTATCAGCAAACTATGTAGGCAGAGAAACTGAGCGAGCGCTTGCCGATGTACACGGCGCAGTGCCCATCTATCCTGGAATCGATATAGACATTCCTACGGCCTTGAATGAAAAGCGAACTCAGCCATCAGACGTCAAAGCTGCGGTGCTCGCTGCATTCAAGGCTGGCGCACCCGGCGTTGTCTTGTCGCGCAAATACGCGGAGATGAGGCTTACAAACCTGGCCGGAGCCGGCGAAGCGCTGCGCGAACTCGATGTAAGATAAGGCATAGAAGGGTGCCCCCGGGACGAAACCGTCCTTCCGTACGCCGGGCCTTATGCGTCAACCAAGGGCCGCTCAGATTTTCGTGAGTCTGTGAGCCGGCAAGGAGGACGAATGGTTAACATTTTGTTCTCCGCAGGTTCATAATTGCCGTAGCTTATCCCGTTTTGCCCGCCATCCGCTGTTTCCGTTCCTTTACCTCTTGTTGCCGCGCGATTCATGCTTAGGTGCGCACACCAAGGATATCCAGCGGCGAGGCCCCTGGAGCCAGTGGTTCCGGTGCTCTAGGCGAGGGCCGATGCAGCAACCTGACACAGCGTTGCCGGGAGTCTATGCCTCCCGGTTCCGTTGAAAGAATCACATTGGGTCCTGGAAAGCGTTACAGTCTCACGGTATGGTTTCCGAGGTTTCAATGACCCCTGTACCGGTAACCGAACGAGCAGGTTCTCTTTGATTGGCCCCCTACATCTTAGCTCGGAGGGGAACGATTGGTATTGACGAGTTCCGAGCCTGAATAAGAGCGAAGGAAATGGTTGTACGCAAGTAGATATACAATCGAAATCTACCGAGCGCTCCCCAATCGGTTTCTCATTGGATTCCATGCCTGCCAAATCTGCTTCAAGTCAACCTCATTCCGCACCGCGGAAGCTCAAACGCCGACTCGGCTTCTTCGATTCTTCGATGATTGTGACCGGCGTAATGATCGGCTCAGGCATCTTCATCGTTCCTGCTGATATGGCGCGGACGATTCAGAGCCCGGGCTGGCTGCTCGTCGCGTGGGTTTTCACAGGGGTGCTGACTATCAGCGCAGCCCTTTCGTTTGGCGAGCTATCCAGCATGATGCCCGGTGCGGGGGGGAATGTACCTTTATCTGAGCGAGGCGTATTCGCCACTTTGGGGATTTCTCTACGGGTGGACCTTCTTTACAGTGATCCAGACCGGGAGCATTGCGGCGGTTGCGGTTGCGTTTTCCCGGTTTTCAGGCGTGCTTATCCCCTGGATCTCCGAGTCGCAATATCTCGTGCATCCCATCCGCTTATTTACGTACTACGCTATCTCCTTGTCGACGTCGCAGCTGGTCTCACTTGTTGTGATCGTGCTTCTGACAGCTTGCAATACATTCGGCATAGAGTACGGCAAATGGATCCAGAATCTATTTACAGTGACGAAGATTGCCGCGCTCCTTGGCATAATTTTCTGTGGACTTACGGTGGGATGTAATCGCTCGGTCGTAAGGGCGAACTTCTCCCACATGTTTCTGCCTCATGGAAACCAGGTCTCGACGCAACTCCCTTCTGTCCTGTCGGGAGTAGGTATCCTGGTTGCAGTTTGCGTGGCCCAATCTGGCTCTCTCTTCTCGGCTGACTCGTGGCACAACATTACGTTCGCTGCTGAAGAGGTGCGCGACCCGCGTCGCGTGCTTCCACGCGCGCTCGCGTTTGGCAGTGTCCTCGTCATTCTGCTTTATATGGGCACCAACATTGCTTATCTCACCACGTTGAGATTCAGCGAGATTCAGACTACCCCTCGGGATCTGGTTGCCGCGGCAATGCTGGAAAAGATTTTGCCTTCCATCGGTGGGCGCATTATGGCGATTGCCATAATGATCTCAACTTTCGGCTGCATCAACAGCCTGATCCTCTCAGGGGCACGAGCCTATTTTGCCATGGCTCGCGATGGCCTGTTTCTTTCCGCAGCAGCAAAGGTGAATCGCGCGGATGTGCCTGGAGTGTCTCTGGCGCTGCAAGCAGTTTGGGCCGTCCTGCTCGTGCTGCTGACTACCTATTCTCCGTTGACAGGGTACGGCAATCTTTACAGTAATCTGCTCGATTACATTATCTCGGCCGCTTTAGTGTTCTACATTCTCACGATTGCAGCGGTGATTGTGCTGCGGCGGAAACGTCCGGATGCGGAACGGCCCTACCGGACAATCGGATACCCGATTACACCGGTCCTTTACATCGTCGGGGCAGCGGCGATCATTTTGTGTCTCCTTATTTTTCGTCCGGCGACTACGTGGCCTGGATTCGCAATCGTAATTCTCGGCGTTCCCGTTTACTTGATGTTTCGGCGCAGAAACAATTTGTGCGAAGGCAGGCGTAATTGCCCCGAATGAAACCTGACTTCCCGTTTCAACCCGCGAGAAGGAAGGCATTTTCCCGGTTGGAATGGAGCGAGAATGGCGCGCTCTATACTGCGCCGGCATGCCTGACCAATGGTCGGTGCTCAATGGCGTTGTCGATCAGCCTGATGATGCCTTCAAGTTCCTCTCCTACCAGTTCAAGCCTGGGAGGACGAACTGTCGCCGTGCCAACACCGGCACGCGCCTCGGCCAGTTTGATCAGTTGGACGAATTTAGGCACTGTATCGAGACGCAAAAGGGGCAAGAACCAGCGATACAGCTTGAATGCTTCTGTCCAGCGGCCAGCCTTGGCAAGGTCAAAAAGCGCCACAGACTCCTGAGGAAAGGCATTGACAAGGCCCGCAATCCATCCTGTGGCGCCTGCAGCGATGGCTTCGACGATTTCATCGTCGACGCCTACGAAGACCTCCAGCCTGTCTCCGAGGAGGGAGCGGATAGCAGTAACCCGGCGCACGTCTCCGCTTGATTCCTTGACTGCCATGAAATTGCCGTGCACCGCCGCAAGCTCGACAATCTGCTCAGGAGTGAAGTCGGTGCCATACGCAATCGGGTTGTTGTACAGCATGCATGAATGCTGTGTTGCGCGAAAGACTGCCGAGATGTGCGCCTTCATCTCTCGCCAGTCTCCTCGATAGACGTAAGGCGGAAGCACCATGAGGCCATCGCAACCAATCTCAGACGCCGTCTTTGCCAAGGCGACGGTCTCGGCGGTGGAAAGTCCTGATATCCCGGCCACGAGGGGCGCGTCCACGGCGGCGCGAATAGTTTCGAGAACAGCTTTCTTTTCGGCGTTGCTCATCGCAGCCGCTTCACCGAGCGAGCCCAAAGCAATGATACCCGTGCATCCGCTCGCGATCATCCATTTGGCACGCTTCGCGATCGACGCGTGATCGAGGCTGAGGTCGGGGTTAAAGGCGGTGGTCATCGCCGGCATGACACCTTTCCAGATCATGGGTTCTCCTTAGACGGAACTTGCGGATCTCCAATTAGCGTCGAGAGCCGAACTGGGTAAACTGGCGGACGAGTAAATTCACTTTTCCACCCTGATAGAAATTCTAGTGCGGCGCCACAGATTCTGCCCTGACAGGCTCCCATGCCACATCGCGTGTGGAGCTTGGCAGCACGCATCGAACGCTGATGGTGAAGCGCAGACCACGGAACGTCTTCGCAACGACAGACGATGGTGTCCGGTTTAGGGAGATAACGAAGCTCGGGCCGCAGCGCAAATGTGCGGTCCATTGCACGCGCCATCTTTTCGAGCGCTTTCCGTTTGTTGAAGAGCCGGGAGGTCTGTTCCTTATTTCCCGTCGCAGCCAGCCCGGCAATTTGTCCTTCGACCAACGCCAGCTCGAGTCCGCCGATACCCGTCGATTCACCAACGGTGAATACCCGGTCTGCCGATGTCTGCTGCCACTCATCGACTTTGACCTTGCCGTGGTCCAGCATGCAGCCGAAAGCGGATGGAAGTTCTGTGTTCGGCACCAGGTGGAATCCACAAGCAACAAGGTCGCAATCGACCGTCTTAGACTTGGCTCCATTTGTAACGGTAATGGAGCCCACACAGTCATCGCCCTCCGCAGAGAGGGGCCACCACCCGCATCGGAGTGGAGAGTTCCGCAGCCCGGCGCCGTAACCAAGAGCGGACCAAAGCATATTGCGACGCTTCAGGACTGAGGCGGTAAACCGAATCATCTGGCTCCAAGAGCTCTGCTCATAAACGCCTTGAATGCGCGCACCTTTCGACTTCAGGAATGCGGCTACCGCTAGCAGAAGCGGGCCGGTTCCCGCGACAACAATCCGTTTACCCTCGACAGAGAATCCCGACTTGACGAGCGCTTGCAGTCCCCCCGCGGCAAACACGTTGGGCAGCGTCCAGCCTGGAAAGGGGAGGACAAGCTCGCGCGCACCGGTGGCCAGGATAGCGCTGTGGAAAGTAATCTCGATCGCCTCGTTTTCGTTTTCGGCGAGCACCAACTCTTCAGAGAGGCGAGCTACCACACGCGTGGATGAAAGCAGCGTAGCGCCGCATTCGCGGAGACGGCGAAGCCATAGAGCTGCGTCCCGGCTGGACGATACGTGTTGCGCTGGCTCGTCGGTCGTGGCGCGCCAGATTTGTCCGCCGGGGAAAGGGTTGTCGTCTACGAGAATGGCCTTCGCACCGGACTTTGCCGCGGACACACAAGCTGCGATGCCGGCTGGTCCCGCGCCGATCACGAGGACATCGCAGTTGAGTTCGGCTCTTCTAGTCATCGGTATTCACCACCATGCCATCTTCGCAGAGTATCTGGCATGTGCGCTGCTGGGTTCTGCGATTGACCATAGCCCGGCACTCGAAGCAAATCCCCATTCCGCAGAGTGGGCCTCTCATGCTTCCTTGCACCGACCTTCGAAATCCTGAACTGCTGTGCAGGATTGCGGCGGCAACAGTGGTCCCGGTCGGCACCTCGACCACGTGGCCGTCGATCGTCAATTTCAACGCACTAGACATGGGCGATCCGGTCGACCCGCGCGGGAAGAAAAGGTTCGAGAGGAATCGCTGGTGAACGGCCGTCAAAATAGGCAGAGAGCAGTTCCGCGGTGGCCAGCGAGGTCGTGATCCCAAGGCCTTCATGTCCCGTGGCGAGAAATATCGTATCGTCCTCCGGCCAAGGGCCGACCAACGGCAGCTTGTCTGGGGTCGCTGCGCGGTAACCTGTCCACGTGCGGAGAATGGAGCAGTCTGCGAGCCCGGGCATATAAGCAACCGCGCGCGCCAGCATCCGGCTTAGGATCGGATAATCAACGGTCGCAGGCGAGTCGAACTGCCGTGAAGAACCGATCAATACCTGACCAGTAACGCGCGGCTGGACATTGAACGCAACCGAGTCTTCCGATATGGAATGCGCGCTTTTGAGGTAACCGAGCTCGACGATCTGATGATGCAGGAAACCTGGATAGCGTTCTGTAATCGCCAAGTGCCCCTTTCTTTTTCTGATCGGAATTCCCGCGGTCAACTCCGCGGATCTCTCGCCGGCGGCGTTGACGATCCGTCGCGATTTCAGGCGCCGTCCATCGCGAAACACGGCGGTACCGTCTCCGATGGCTGAGATCTCTCCGTCGATGACTACCGCTCCATGAGCGACGGCTTGCTCTGCGAGAAACTGTGCCACTATAGGCGCATATACCACGGCATCCGAGTGCACTAGCAACCCGCCCATCAGGTCGCGGCTGAGTTGGGGTTCCAGCGCAATAAGCGCATCGTGTCCAAGGATCTCTGTGGAGACGCCGCGCGCCTGGTAAAACGAGTGTTTCCGCGTAACTTCGTCCATTTCCTCGCGATCTGCGCCAACCCAGAGCGTTCCGCACTGCTGGAATTCAGCGGAGGGCGGCAGAGTTTGGGCCAGGGTTTGCCACAGGTTCTGCGAGTATTGGGTGAGGAAGAACTGAGCCGGAGAGTCGTCCATCACCACGATGTGACCCATGCCGGCAGCGGTCGCGCCGAGTCCAGCACCCATGCAATCGACGAGCGCAACCCGCATGCCGGTTCTGGCAAGCGTGGAAGCGCAGGCAGCTCCAATGATTCCGCTGCCAACGACGATGCAATCAAAGGTTTCGGTGGTCATGCAGGGATTCCCATGCAAAACGGATCTGCCGGATTGAAAATGAGGTCGGACTCCGCATTAACGAAGGCTCTGCCTGTAATACTGGGAATCACCGCGCCGTCGTGGACCCGAAAACTACCTTCAAACACGCTGCCGATAATGCTCTCCTGGCGCCAGGTTTCGCCCGGCTTGAGCTTTCCGTCCGCGTGGAGGCAAGCGAGTTTCGCGCTGGTGCCGGTGCCACACGGCGAGCGGTCGTACGCTCCGCCTGGACAGAGCACGAAGTTCCTGCTTTGGATGCCGGGGGTGAGCGACTCGGTGAACAATTCCACGTGATCGATTTCTCCCCCGTTATCGCCGGTGACGCCATGCGTGGCGAGCGCTCTGCGGATGGCCAGAGTGAACCTGGTCAGGTTCGGAATCTCGGAAGGAACCAAAGTGAAGTCATTGCTATTGACCAGGAAAAACCAGTTCCCGCCCCAAGCAACATCTCCTGTGACCGGACCATAACCGGGCACCTCAATCGCGATGTTCCTCGAACTGCGATAGCTTGGGACATTTTCGATGGTGACGCGCCCGTCGTCGTGCAACTCTCCTGAGACGATTCCAACCGGGGTTTCGATCTTGTGATGCCCGGGACGGATGCGCCCAAGGTACGCCAGCGTAGTGACGACGCCAATCGTGCCATGTCCGCACATCAGGAGATTTCCGACGTTATTGAAATAGATCACGCCGGTCAGACATGTCGGGTCACAAGGTTCCTGAAGCAGCGCTCCAACCAGGACCTCGGAGCCCCGTGGCTCATTGACTACGGCGTTGCGAAAGGCATCATGCTCCTGAGCAAACGTAACGAGACGTTCAGCCAGCGAGCCGTTTCCCAAATCCGGCCCACCGGCGATAACAGTTCTGGTTGGTTCTCCGCAAGTGTGCGAGTCGACCACGCGTACCCTACCAGAATTCATCTGTAATCCCTTAAGTGATGACCACGTTAGTGTACGAGATTGAATATGATCGCGCAAAGCATAACGGCAGCGGTCGGTGCGCTCGGCCACATATCCACGGAGCACCGCTGAGATGACCTCGCAAATTGACGGCAAGAAGCCCAAGACAGGCAGAAAGCGTTCAGCAGAAGAACCTTGTACGTCGCTGGACGCGGCCTTTCAGCAGATACGTGAACTGACTGTGTACGGCGTGCTTTCGCCCGGTTCATGGATCGCCGAGTCGGAAGCTGACAGAAAGGCTGGGAACGAACCGCACTCCTGTGCGCGGGGTCCAGCAGTGGCTCCAACGCGATTGCTACGTCGTCTCGAACAGCGAATCAGCTCGAAATCCAGAATGATCGTCGCTCCCTTGAGCAAAGAGGATGCGTCCGAACTCTACTCGATCATGGGTCATCTGGAGGGCTTCGCAGGCAGGCGGTTGCTCTGCCGAAGGACCAGCGGAATAAACTTGTCGCTACAATGCGCGCCCCCAACGCAAAGCTGCATCGGATTGCGCGCACGCAAGCTTGACGGCGAAAGCATATTTGACCTCGACACGGAGTTTCATCGGGTGATTGCCGAGGCCAGCGCCGGGCCAAGGCTTTCGTTGATGCATAGCGGTATCAAGCCCCAGATGGAACGTTATTGGCCCCTCTATGCCAACAACATCATAGCTCAGCGTGAGGGATCTCGAAGCGATCATCAGCGCAATTCAGAAAGGAGACGCCGACGCCACTGAGATGGCGCTGATCCTGAACTGGGTCACGGAGTGCCCGGGTAGAACCGGACTAAGTGGAGGGTCAGTCTTCGGCAAGAATAGAACCTGAAAAGGCGAAGTGTCTTGGGAATAAGGACGCCGCCATTCAATATAGGTCGATCGTTGATATGGTGAGACGCTGGCGGTTGGAGTGCCCGTAGCGGAGGTGCTTCGGATGTTCGGTATCAGGGGAATACTTTTCCTTGATACGTGGGTGGCAATTCCCTGTTCGGTTTGCATCTTGAATCGCGCAAGTGACTGGACAAATTGCTTTGTTCAGCCACTTAGAGGGCTCCTTGCATTGGATTTAGGTGCCAAATTCGTGAATTTCCCTGTTTCTTCACCTGCTAGCAGGGAATTTGACCAAAGAACGGTTCGCAGGAGACTCCATCCACCAGAAAGTTGGACTTTGAGAGCATTAAGCTGTGGGCCAAGACGAATTCAGTATCAATGTAGCAATGTTGCAAAACCCTTACTTTTTGAAACAGCAGGATTGGACAAGTCCGGTGATTGATGTGTCTGGGTTTACGGAACCAGTTCTGGACCCTTTTGAAACACGGAAAAAGGGTTCCAGTGCAACCGATGAAAACATCCTGCTTGGCTAACCGTGCGCACAATTCCGACAACGTCAGATCTGGCTCTGCTTCGATCCAGGCGCGCAAGACGGATTCCATCTCTGCCACGCGTGAACGGCGATGGCCGCCGATTTGAAAACTGGTCCGCTTGCCCAACTTCTGTGCGCGATCGCGAACCTGATAAACCCAGACGCGGCTCACTTCCAGACGCCGCGCTATCGAACTCGGCCTCTCACCACGATCCAGTGCTTACAATACGCGCTCACGCAAATCCTGCGAATACGATTGCATCCTGCCCCCCTCCCTCCCGGCAGGAATAGTGTCGCATAAATGTAACTACTTAAATTAGAAACGCTCTAGTACAGTGGCGCAGCAGGTCTCCTGCCCAAAATGGGGAGTTGGCGTTTCGATGGGGATGGGCTTGTAAGGGAGGAAAACCCGGAAGGTTGACCCTCGGACGGGATTGCGCTCGGCCCAGATGCGACCTGAATGTTGCTGAACGATTTCCCTGCAGATGGCCAGGCCAAGTCCGGTTCCGCCTTTCTGGCGAGAATCAGTAGCGTCGACCTGCTGAAAGCGACCGAAGATGACTTCGAGTTTGTCGGCGGGAATGCCACGGCCGCTGTCGATCACGGAGAGAGTGACGCCTCTGATATCAGTGTGCGTCAAGATGGAGACTGCGGAGTTTGTCGGAGAGAACTTGATGGCGTTTGAGATGAGGTTCGTAAGGACCTGGAGCAACCGGTCGGGGTCGGCGACGACCTCCACCTGATTGTAGTCTTGGATGAGTTGTACGAGGGCAGCATCCGCGACAGGTGCCATGTTATCGATGGCCTGACGGACGATCTGACACAATTGAACCGGTCGGAAGGCAACCCGCCCACGTCCACTCCCCAGACGATCGAGGTCGAGGATGTCGTTGATCAGGCGGACCAGTCGGTCGGAGTTGGCGACGGCGATGCGGACCAGATTTGTGGTCTTATCGTTGACTTGAACCTGACCCTCGAGCGATAGCAGGCCGAGAGCCCCACGGATCGCGGTAAGCGGGGTACGCAACTCATGGCTTACCGTTGAAATGAATTCGTTCTTGAGGCGATCAAGAGCATGGCGTTGGCTTATGTCGCGAAAGCTGAGCACGGATCCTGAAAGGTGGCCTTGATCGAGGATGCGGGTCAGTGTGTAGTCGACCCGCAATGAACTGCCGTCGGCGCAATAGAAGGTGTCCTCGCTACAGGTCGGCGTCTCCTGCTGTTGTTCGATGGCGCGCAGCAAAGCGCAATCCTCTTCGAAGCACTGGCTGATGTTCGGTGCGACGGCGTGCAGCAGCCCGTGCACTGGCTTGCCAATCAGGCTGGAGGCCTCCTCACCAAGCATGCGGGCAGCGGCAGGATTAGCGAAGCTGACCAGCCCATTACGATCTAGTCCACAGATGCCATCAGCGACCGAGTCGAGCAGAATTTCCTGTTGGCGATAGAGCTTTTCCGCACGGCTGCGCTCGTAGGAGCGGGCCAGCATCTGCCCCAACGAAGCGGCAACCGTCTCCACGGCTGCCATACCTTCGCGATTTTCGCGGAGGCAGAAATGGCAATAGAATTCGAGGACTGCGAGCACCGTATTGCCCACTCGCACAGGGACTGCACAGCCCGAAACCATCCCTTCGCTCATGGCGATCTCATTGTGCGGTGTGAAAGGTTCTGAGGCAAGGTTGGCGATCCAAATTGGTTGTCCGTCCTGCCAGACCCGTCCGGGCATCTCCTCACCACTATTTAGCGTGAGACGCACGCTCTCCTGAATCAGGGTCTCCGTGTGACGCCCCGGAGCACTCCAGGCAGAACAGAATTCCAGCCGGTCTTCCTCGGCGTTTACTTCCCATCTCAGAGCTACATCCCAACCCTGCGATACACAGAGGGCCTCCAGAATTCGCTCGGCCGCGATCTCAGGGGACCTGTTTTCCCGAACGATCTCGCTCATCACAAGTTG
>OCZT010004265.1_pt1 | contig 14476 bp, 15 predicted proteins | sample 1539031 | NCBI WGS metagenome assembly OCZT01 (sample SAMEA3539308, study PRJEB22396) | soil metagenome | biome: tundra; feature: field; material: soil | place: USA | collected 2010-05 | depth 0.15 m
CGAAGCTTGGAAGGACGGGAAATAACTGGAGTCGCCGTTAACTCAAGGTCAACGACTGGAACCGAGTCAGAACCCTCAGAGTTGTAGTCATACGTGAAGGAAGCAGCACCATAGGTAAAGAGGTTGTTGTTAGCTCCATCAAATACGAGAGAGAACTTACCATTCTGATAATTGATAGTACCAGCAGTACCATTAGCATGGCCCGCCGTGGAAAGACCACCGTTACCATCGTCATAAATGGTATAAGTTGCCTCTGTATTAGGACCAGCAATTAAGGTTTCTGTAAAAGTGATAACAACTGAACCAGGACGAATTGGGACATAGGTAAGAGCACCAGTAGAAGCTGCACCAGCGACTGGATTGGAAATAGCTTCTAGTTCAACTTTTTCCATACCATAGGTGTACGCATTCTCATTCTGGCCACTACGAGCGGACGCAAGGGCGTCTCCAGGACGAACGTTACCCTTTGCGGACCCGGCAGTGAAGTCCATATAGAATAGCATCGAAACTGGGCCATCCATAACTTGGACCGAAACAAGCTCCTGCGAGACAAGGTTTGGCCAAACCGTGCGAATCATTGGGAAAATAAACTTTTCAAACGAAGCAACGTTACCCGTTGTGGTGTCTTCGCTGATGTTTATACCCTGGGAAGCAAAATACTTAGCCTGATTTTCAAGAATCTGGGCAAGGTTACCCTTCTCCCAATTTGGTGTAGTCTCAGGAAGAGTTTCTACATACTTATTCCAAACGGATTCCGTAAGAACCTTCCGTTTATCGTTGACCTGTTCCATTAGTGTTTGAACGCGAGATTCCATTTTTCATTCTCCTCTGTGTGATTTAATTAAAGTGACCTAGACTGTGTCATATTGCGGGAAAGACGGGAAACCATATCACCAACTGCCATGCCTCTACCGCCTGTCGCGCTTTCGTTGAGTTTATTAACTGCACCCTCAACTTTCTTAACAGACTCTGTGATTTCTTTCTTACCAGGATTTACATTGTTAACAACACCAAGGGGTTTGATGCTCTTAAGGGCAACGAAAGCTTCATCAATAGAGGCTTTAGAAGCATCTTTCTTAATAGCTTCAGCCATAATCTGGCGAGCTTCCTTATCATTCTTCTTACCAATTGAGTCTAGCTGTTGTTCAGCATATACTTTGGCAGAAAGAAGTTTAAGTCTATTCTTAAGCTCTTCAATTATATGAAGTGATACATTATACTTCTGCTCTAGAAGTTCATCAGTAGACTCAACAACGAGTTTTCCAGTCTTTTCTGCGTCAGCAAGTTTTTCCTGAATCTTATTGATTACACGAGAATAAGCTTCGGACTCATTAACGCGATTTTCATGTTCAAGAAGATAAGAAGCAGCTAAAGCACGGAAAGGGTTATTCTCTTCAGATTCTGGAAGTTCAAGAACTTGATCAGCAAAAGAAGACATTACTTTATCTTTTTCTGCTTCATCAACGGACTCTTCTTTTTTATCGCAAGAACAAGATTCTTTACCACATTTTGGACATTTCTTTTTCTTTTTCTTCTCGAAAGGATTTTCCTTCTCTTCAACCTTATCTTCAGTAACCACTGGCTTCTCTTCTTTCTTTTCCTCTCCCTCAACGTGAATAGGAGCGCCACCAAGCTCTACTGCACCCTTCATCCAAGGATTTTTATTAGCATTATAGCCTTCTAATGGACCTTCTCCAGCTAGGAGAGGAGTTCCCGCACCAAGAGGAGGAACAGGAATAACAGGAACAGTACGAACAAACCCGTGATCAGCGTCACCTGTAGTCTCTTCAGCTACAGTCTTTAATGCTTTACGTTTGGCATTTAACTCTTCAATAAGAGGAGCAATAAGATCCTTAAGAGAAGGATCCTCATTGCTAGCACTGGATAGTTCAACAATAAGTTTAGTAGCGGCACTTTCAACTAACCTGCGACCGGCGAGATTCGATACGTCGGCTTCTAGGATAGTGCTAGCCCGCTGCTCAAGCGCTAGGTATTTATCGTGAGCAGTCATTTCTTCTAACTCCTTATTTTCAGATTCAGCAGACTCGGAAAGTGGTTTTGGAAAAGCTAATGGGGTACTAGGAGTAAGAACAACATCAAAAGTCTGAAGAAGGAAGTCTTCATTAACGAAGTCCATACCATTCGGACCTTTACGAAGAGTTCCTGTGCCTCTGGAGGAAATTCCCATCTGACAGCCAGCACGGAATAGCTCTTGTAAAATAAGGCCGTTAGGAGTATTAAGAATCTCCGCACGGCCTATAATTTCATTATTCTCATTTAAGGATAGGGACGTTACAATATGTGAGGCCTTAGTCGGATCTGTTTTGCCATTCTCGGGGTGCTCTAAAAGCCCAAGCATTCTTCGGGCGCCGAGAGCATCTTTTACCTTATCACTAGATAAAATCTTTTCCCATAGTGGTCTAGTATATGTTCGGCCATTAGCATTTGGAGTCTCAGCAAGTTGGAAACGACCACCAATTACTAGGCGGCCTTTAGAAGTATCATCTTCTAAAATTTGAAGAGTAAAAGGTTCATATTCCGTTAATAGCATGTTATTCCTATGTGTAAATTGTTTTTATTGATGGTCCACTTAATTCCGGTAGAGGAGGGAGTCCATCATTGGACTTAGAAAACAATGTATATTGTGCGGTTTTTTTGTTAATAACAACTCTTGGAAAGTTCCAAGCATATCTGATGATTCTGTCTATTTTTTCATCATCGAAGAGAGGCCCGAAGCGTTTAAGAATTATACGAACTTGAAAGCGATTGAATTTTGCGGAATACTTTTCATCGGGAGTAGTGAAGACATATTGTTCATCATCTTCACAAGTCATTTCGTCGATGTTACAATTTCTTTGAAAAAGAATACAATCTGCGGGAAGATCTAAAAAACTAGCTTTATAAGGACTAGGCAGGTCAATCGCTCCGGATTCACCTGCCTCTAAAAACCTTAAAAGCCTATCAAATAACATTCCTAATTACGAATTAAGTGCAGTACGAAGCTGAAGAATTGCAGTCGTTACTCCAACAAGAGCCGCATCAATTGCGGTTTCATAATTAGCAACACCTACAACACTAATAGGGCGAGGATACGTAGTTGCAACTTTCTTATCCTGAACAGCATTATTAGAAGTACCAAACTTGGTCATATTATAAGAGAAATTCTTAAGGACAGCCTGACAAGACTGGAGACGAGCTTGGGCTGTTTCTAGCTGCCGTGCTGGCCAGGAATCAGCATCAAAAAGATCATGACCGGTGCGAGGAATCTGTGGAATCGGGGCCGCTAAACCTGAAGACATAGTATATTTCTCCTTTTAATTGAGATGAACTGATTATTAATTTTCGGTTTTTAAAACCCCAGTTCAATGAATAGGGTGTTGTTTTTTTGTGAAATTTTACTGTTTAGTTTGAAAGTTCAAGTTTAGTACAAGTCACTAAATCGGATACGACCCTCATAGGGCACAGTTCCAGTTACAGTTCTACCAGTAACCGGAATAACTATTTTAACTAAAAGGTCTGGAAACAGAGAGATCTCAAAATATCCCTCTTCATCTGTAAATACCGATTGATACGTTTTGTCTATTGCTAACGCCGCATACTCTTTAGGGCGATTGAGGATAGAATAAACAATTTTGGTATTTACAACTGGAACACCGGAGGGTGTATAAACATATCCATAAATAGTAACTAAATTTTCAGGAATATCTGTCATAGTACTTAAAGGGTACTATGTTTTTATTAATTACTTAAAAGTATTTGTAATTACTTTAAAAATTTCTTCTGGTCGAACGAAGGCATGAGTATTATATTCTTCCTTTTCCCAGATTTCAAATTGGCTCTTTCTTAAGTACTTTCGGTCTTTTAAGATATTAATATTATTAGGATAACCAAAAATATTTGGATCTGAAAGGGACCAGATAACTACACCTTTTTTATTAAAGTGCTGTGCCATATGCTGAAGAAAGGAATCAGCACTGATCCAGAAGTCACATTCTTTAATTAATATTTGGAGTTCAGACAGAGGTAAATTTTTCCTAAAGTCTTGAACTAATTGTTTTTCACCATCCACACCAATTTGAACCATTTCATGTTCTTTTAATAAAGAAACAAGTTCTGGCCACCAAGGATAGTTCTTCGGATTTTCTTTTTCATTACGCATTTTTCTAGCATATGGAGCTATTAAAATTCTCATAGATTATTACCTTTACTAATATTTTCTTCCGCCCATAAAGGTTGAAGATTGGAGTAGTGACAACCTTCTAAAAATTGTTGTCTATCAGTTAAATCAAATTTAGATAATGGCTTAATATGATCTATATGCCATTTTCCTTTTCCTCTACCATAATTTTCCCAAGACATGCCTTTTTTAAATTTATTTTCCAAATATATTTTTAATTCTAAGGACGAACACCCTAAATCTTTAACAGCAGAACCTTTTTTATATCCTTTTAATAAAGCAATTTTTATTCTATTTCTTAAATTATGTTCTAATCTATGTATAGGATTTTGTAATCGTTCATTATAATATTTATTAAATTTTTTATAATAACTAGGAGATGCTCTATACTCTACATTCCATTGTAATATTTTATTTTTATTTTTATAATAATATTCTTTTTGTTTTATTCTTTCTTTTTCTTTATCTCTTATATATCGTTCTTTTCTAGATATCATACATTTTCCTATAAGCCTTTGTTAAAAAATCTTTCCATCCCTGTTCGGTCATAAAACGATAGATATTTTCTTTAGTTACATTATTAGTTGAACCAACAGGAACTATCTTAATATGATCAATTCCTTTAAACACGTCTGGATAACAGACCCCTAGAATTAGTTTCTTATACTTCTTCAGAAATTCAGGAATTAAGTGTAAAAATGCAAAGTGATCTCCAAGTCCAGAGTCCAAAGACATAACCTTAATGCCTTCAGCCTCTAGACTTTTCAAGAAAACTTTTTCATCACTCTCAAAATAGAAGGGTGGGTAACCAGAGCGGATCCCACCTTTTTCTTGTCTAAAATGCCAAGTAACAATTGAAGTATCTACGATTAACTTATATCCTGCCTTAAATATTGCGTGACTAAACATTGTCTCTTCTCTATGGGCTGCTGGAGAAAGCTCTAGATTATATTTGGCTATTCCAGGCCTATATAAGAAACTAGAATATAAGTGTTCAACTTCTTTTACTTGGTTTCCAATAGCCCATTGAAGATTTGGAGTATCAAAGATATCTTCCATCTTATTAGTTCCACCGGGCTGATTTTGACCTGGTGTTACAACTGCTCCACCAACAGCACCTACTTGACCTCCTCCAGAGGTCATATGCGCTACTAAAGAGGCCAACACGTTTTGTTCTGGAACTTCATCATCATCTATACGCCAAACATAATTAAAATCAGTATTATTAGCATATTGATGCCCATAGTGCTGTCCTTGTTTATTACCAAACAGTACTTCCCACTGTATTCCTTTTAGTTGAAAAAGTGTAAATATATGTTTATAAATAGTATCTTCTCTAATATCCCTATGCTCACCATCATCAAAAATAACAACTTTGTCTGGAACTAAGGTCTGTAAAGCTATAGCTTGTAATGTAAGTGCAAGACTATCATATCTATCTTTTGTTGGTACAAACGCAAGGATTGTAGGTTTTTCTACTGGCCTTTCATAAATAACACCCTTTTGCCATTGCATTACTAAAAGATTTTGACCATCAAAGCTATCCGGCTTATCTATGAATTTACCATATCCATTCAAGTAGTAATAACTAAAACCTGGAAAATCTTTTTCAGACAATCCATGAAGTTTATGATGGCTGCCCCAAAAGCCAGGGATTTCTTTGAATGGGGTTGTTATTAAAAGATTGTTACAATGTTTTTTTAACTCTTGAGCAAACTCTCGTCCATCATCAATATGTTCTATGAATTCAAAAGCAATAATAGTATCGTAATATTCATTAAACTCAAATTTATGGGCATCAATACATATAAATGTTCTATTTATTTTTTCAAAATTTTCTTTAGCAAATTCTATAATCTTTGCATCATAATCAATGCCAGTATATTCAATATTTTCTGGAAGAAAACTAAGGCCATACCCAGAGGAGCAACCAATTTCAAGAACCTTCTTTCCTACTAAATGTGAAGCAGCAAAGGTATATCTGGCGTGTTCTCTGGTATTTATTTCTAATTTGTCTTCTTTTCCAATCACCGCTCTTTCAAAATTATTAGATAATTTAAAAGCATAATAATCAGGATTATATTTTTTAGAGAGTTTTAAAGAATTGCCATCAAAAAGTTCTTGCCAATTAGGAAGTTTGCCTACTGTAGATTCTCCTACATGATAGATAGGAAAAGTTCCTAACATTACTTTGTTTTCATCATCCGATCCTCTAATTTTATCACAAGCAACTATTTTATAACCTAATTTTTTAGCCTCTATACAGTATTCCGTATCTTCTCCAGCACCAACATCATATTCTTCATTTAGACGAAGTTTTTTATATAATTCTTTTTTAATAGCCACAATAAAGAAAACTAAAAAGTCTTGTTTTGTTTCTTTAGAATACAGCATTAAAGGCCCAGTTACACCAACAGAGGAATCTTCTAAAAAAGGCCCTTCAAGAGTATTTAACCAACAATTAGTATATTGCTCTAAAAGCTTCGTATCGTTATTTAAAAGAACAGCATAATCACCTTCAGCAGCCTCTAATCCTAAATTACAGGCCGCAGCATAACCTAAAGCTGTTGGTCTAGTTATTAATTTAAATGGTGGGCCTAATTTAGTTACATAAATATCAGTTCCATCTGTGGAACCATTAGAAACGACAATAACCTCCGTAGAGGTTAAGTCGGTATACTTAATTATACTTTCAATACAAGGTTTTAAGTCAGATTCAAGATGATCAAAGGCTGTTGGTATAATTATACTGAACTTCATTATTTATACTACCTCTCCTATAGGGTATATATCTTGCCTAAATAAATATCTCAGGGGATATCTCTATATTGGTTATAGCGTAAATGCCTGTCATAGTGGTAAATTATATTTGCCATATTATTCCTCTAAAAATTTATACCTTATTCCAGTTGTATCTTATTCCCACGTCGTGATCCGCCAGCGGTCGATCACAATCTCGTAAGTACCGGTTGAGGCAACCTGTCCGCCGATTTCATCCGATCTGCGATCCAAGCCTGCGATACATAAGATTATAATAGGAGTTAAAGCCATAGATATTCTCCCTACCCCAACCCTAATTTTGCCTTTTCGGCCTCACCCCACGCCCTAACCAATTCAACGAACGTGTTGTACTTATCGAAGGTGGAGTTGGTGGCAGACGGAGCCTGGGCCTTGCCTCGGAGCATTCCAACCTCATCCGTGAGTGTGTACTTCTCGGCAATCTTGTCTTTGACGCGGGTTCTGATTAGAGCGACGTGAGGGCTAGCGGCCGCTATCGCGGCCGAAAGCTCGGGGGTTAGTTTCACGGCCACAATACTCGAAGCAATCTCAACTGGCTGGTCAACCGGTAAAGTGTAACCATCAGGTAAACAAACGTAAGTTAAACCATTAAGTACGGCTAATTCTGTCCCTATTTGCCCATGTAACTCAAGAGATTCAGGTAACTTGATGTATCTTGTTGTAAAATTGTCTATATACTTTTGGTAACTGTAAATAGTAGGCATTATAAGACTCCTTAATTGTTTTTCTCCTGATTTATATTCAAAATAACCTAATTCATATGCTAATCTTATAAACATTCTTAATTGCTCATGCCTAATATCTAAATTTGTAAGAGTAGTTTTCTTTATATATCTTTTTTGAGCTTCTACTATATAACCATAAACTTCATATGCAGCCCTCCTTATTTCTAAAGCTAAACCATATTTCTCATGTTTTGGAAAATGATTTAAATAAATATTCATTAACTTTGCGAAAGCAATAAACTTCTGATCTAATTTTGCTTCACTATGTATTCCCATATTCCCCTCGCTATCGCTCGAATTATCAGAGATACAAGGCAGACCGAAAACCACGATTATCGCCAGAGCCGTCCCGGGCATTGTCCAGAGCGAGCGCCCAAACACCCGCAGTCGCACCACCGTCCCAGCTCCCACCCGAGATAGGGCACATTTCATTCGGCTTATAGTCATATAATATGTCTGTTCCAAATAAATTTGTACCCCCAACGGAAACACCACCAACAAGAGGTATGCCTAACCCCGTTACCCCCCATGCATTTCCAGTAGTAGCCTCATTAAATACTTGACTGGCGGAATTTCCAAATAATATAGTTCTGTTACTTCCTGTAACCCCCAAACAGCCATAGGTTGTCCCTAGACTGGTATACATAGCTGCTAATCCAGTAGCTCCCCATAAATCTGTTGATAAAGTATTACCTCCTGTTACATTTTTCATTGCTACGGAAGTGTTAAGTATGTATAAATTTGTGGCATCAGAAGTTAAACCCGGAGTAATTTCCCATACATTTCCATTGAGGTCAGTTACCCCACAATTCTGTCCGTTGTGAGTTGTTCTGCTAAACAAATTTGCCGAACCCGTTTTGCCGCAGTTAGAGTAGCCCTCGGTGAGGTATAAGATTGCCGCATCGTTCGTATCACCCAGGGCGTTGTTATTGCAGCCCTTCGGGAAGTTGTTTGTCGCGTGATACCAGGCACAGTAAGTGGTCGTGGTGCTTGCCTGCGCATGGGCGTAGGAGAGAAGTGCTAGCGCCTCGAAGATGAAGCGTGAGTTGCAGAAGAAACTCGCACCGCGAGTTTTGGCCGCCGCAATCGCTCCATAATAGAAGTTTCCCGGGGCTCCCGTCAGGCCTGCGAACGGGTTATGGACCGCAGCGCTGGAAAGCGGGTGACCGTTATTGATCGAGGAGGCGGTGCCACCATTGTTGCTCGCCTGGTACTTGTCGACGAAGACGCCCAAGCGGACGGCCCCACCGTCGTAGAAAGCCCGGTGCAACGCGTATCCGGCGGCGTTCGCCGTGGCTACGTCAGCGTACGCGGAGAACGGGTTAACGCTGACCACGTTCACCGCGAGGCCGTTCGATCCCGTTCCCCATTTGTAGTAGAAGGCGGGGACCCAAACCATGACGCTGCCGTCAGAGTACCAGTAGTTCCCGTAGTTGTCCGACATAGGATTTGAGTAATCGCTCAACCCTCCGAATCCTGAAGGCAGAGGACCGGGGCAGACCCCCACGCCGAATCCGGCCTGACCGGCTATGCCGATGTTATTGATACCGCCTCCGGCACCGGAGCCCATCGCAATCCCGGTCGGGAACAGGACGGGTTGGTTGTCTTTTCCTGTAACTGTGCGAACATTTAAGTTACTCATAATATACTCCAATTTCCACCGTCAGCGACGGTCACGTTGATGCCTTCTCCAATCGTCAGCGGCCCGGCGGAATAGGCGTTGTAGCCAGTTGGGATCGTTAGGTTAGCAAGTATCGTGGATGGATTCATTATAACTGTACCAATGCCAACACCTGTCCCAACCACGAAAACCGGCGAATTAGCAAGGGCAGACACCCCAACAAACACAGGAATATACCCAGATGTTCCTGTGCCAGCAAAGGCTCCTGAATAGCCACTTATTCCAGACCAACCAGAAATACCAGAAAAACCAGAAGTTCCTGTTGCTCCACTTATACCAGAAATACCAGACCAACCAGAAATACCAATTACACCACTAAAACCAGACCAGCCAGAGACACCAGAGCCACTAAAACCAGAGTAACCAGATTTTCCAGACCAGCCAGACGTACCAGAGAATCCAGAAGTACCAGTTACACCAATAAAACCTGAAAAACCAGAAGTACCAGAGCCACTAAAACCAGAAAAGCCTGAAATTCCACTAAAACCTGACCATCCAGATATACCAGACCCACCGGACCAACCTGAAGTTCCTATTCCAGAGAAGCCAGACCATCCTGAGATACCAGACCATCCAGAGACACCAGAGCCACTAAAACCAGACCAACCAGAAACACCAGAGCCACTAAAGCCAGACCATCCAGAGTTTCCAGAGAAACCAGACCATCCAGAAACACTGGAATAACCGGAAATACCAGAACCACTAAATCCAGAGAAGCCAGAAATACCAGAACCACTAAATCCAGAGAAGCCAGAAATACCAGAACCACTAAATCCAGAGAAGCCAGAAATACCAGAACCACTAAATCCAGAGAAGCCAGAAATACCAGAACCACTAAATCCAGAAATACCCAAAAAACCAGAAATACCCGACCAACCAGAAATACCAGAAAAGCCAGACCAACCAGAAATACCAGAGAAGCCAGACCAACCAGAAATACCAGAGAAGCCAGACCAACCTGAAATACCAGAGAAACCAGACAAACCGGATATACCTGAATAACCAGAATAACCAGAATAAGAAGAAAAACCAGATATACCAGAACCACTAAAACCAGAATAACCTGACCAACCTGATTTTCCAGATAAGCCAGACCAGCCAGAATAACCAGAATCTCCCCCACCGGGGCCTTTAGGACCAGAAAAACCACTAGCACCAGAGTAACCAGAATATCCACTTCTTCCAGAAAGAGCAAAAGGCATTGGTACTGGAAAGATCTCTAAATTTGGTTTTTCTTGTACAACAATATTTACATTTTCTGGCGCTACTGTAATTTCAATAGAGGCGTCTTCTATTTCTACATTTAGTTTTTTAGACACTACAGATCGTTCAATAGAAGTATCTTCTATTTCTATCTTAAGATCTTGTGAGTTTTTGGAGTTATCCATTTATAATGCCTTAAATTATACTTATAAATTATTTAAGTGACAAAATTGGAGCTGGCAAAAGTTTATTTATTTCTATAAACTTACTACCTTTAATTTGTTTTTGTAACTCTTCACGGCCCTGTGCTGATTTAAGTAGTGTATGTATTTCTTCTAATCTAGGTGCAATTTCTTTGTGAAAAGCTGGGTGCATACGCATTGTATCAAAAAGGTCTGTAGGTATTTGCCCTGATGTAAATAAAGCATTCTCTGCTCTGTGTATTAATTCAAGTTTCCATTCTTCGTGCTGTGAAGCCTCGTGTGCCTCAGAATCAGACAGTTCTTTATATAGTCTTAATGGCTGAAGAACCTCTATGCATTTATCTATAAATTCACACTCGTCCAAAGCAGCTTGATAAAGAACCTTCCCTGTCTTTCTACCATTTTCTAATTCTAAAAGGTCTGCTTTTCCTTCTTTTTTTTCTGCATCATCAATACTTATTAATAACTTGTTTGCTCTTAGTTCTTTAGCTTCACTTCTTAGTTGGCTAACAACGTAGTTATCTATAGCTGCTTGTCTATCTTCTTTTAAATCACATAATAAGGCATAAGCACCGTCTGCTGTATGGCAAGATCCTGCTAAAAAATAAGCAATTTGAAAATTATGATTTTGACGATGATTTTTTGAGTTCATATTTATAACCCATTCGCAGTTGAGGAACAAGCTGCTAAACTATAACGACCTAAACCAAGTACAGTTCCAGCAGCTCTTGTATCTCCTGAATATGTATATTTATCAGTATAAGTAGTATAACTACCACCATTACTTCCACCACCAAATATTCCTACTGTAGAGTCACCTGTAGCTGCTAGATAACGACGGCCGACTCCTAATACAGTCCCCGCCGCTACCGTATCTCCTGAATATGTATATTTATCAGTATAGTTAGCTTCATAATACCCCCCACCAAATAATCCAAAAGGATTAGGAGGAGGAGTCACATAAGGTATAGCACCACAAAATGTTTGAATAATACTCATTATACCGTTATGACTCCAATACCGCCCCATCCAACAGTCATATCAACAAATTCTTTTTTCTCGCCTTCAAGTTCTTGCCAAAATTTATAAACATTACACTCTTTTTCTTTGTGCAGTTCTGTTTCTTTAATATCATGAAAAGCAATGATGCCCCCGGAACGAACAAAATCTTTATAGTTATTATAATCTTTTTTTACGCCTTCATAAGTATGATCGGCGTCTATAAATAAGAAATCTAATTTATTACCACCAAGCTGTTTATTAGTCCATTCTATCATGGCTGGATCCGTGGAAGAGCCATAATTTATAGTTACATTTGGTGCAAACATTTCTATATTTCTCTTATTTACTGCCATTTCAAAAGCATCCCTCGTATATGGCGCGCCCCACCTACCATTAGGTAAATCTATTCCAAGTTTAAGAGAAGAAGGCTCCATAAGTTTACACCATAAAAAGAAAGAGCCTCCTTGGCATAGTCCAATTTCTAACATTGTTTTGGGTTTAACTTCTTTATCTAAATACTCCATAAAGGGTATAATTTCATTTTCAACTTGAAGAAGACCTATATATTTTGTCGCTTGATCGTATAACTTTTTATACTTTTCCATAAGACCTCAAATATTTAATTGACTCTTCCAGGAGTAAGAAGTTGTCTTCAAAATAACCTATTCCTAAATTACATTGCGTACAAAGTAAACCCCGGTTCTTTCCAGTCTTGTGATCATGATCTACTGCTAAACTTCTTTTTGTTTGTGTCTTTCCACATATTTTACAAACGCCCCTTTGAGAAAGTAACATAACATTATATTCTTCCAAAGAGAGATTAAATTTCTTTAGCCGAAGATTCCTGAGCTTATCAGGATTCTTGTCTCTCCATTTTTTATGCATAGCATAAAAAGCCTTTTTATTTTCTTTTCTCCATTTCTTACCATAGACATACTTTTCCTTTGCATGGGAAGAGTAGTACTCTTTACATTGAATTAAAACTTTTTCTTTATTAGCCCTGTAAAATTTCTTTTTTTCTATTGCTCTACAACTTTTACAATTTCCGTTTAACCCATCTTTTCTCTTTTTATCTTTTGTGTATTCTGAAAGAGCTTTAGTTATCTTACAGGTGCTGCAACTCTTTGACATACTAAAAAACCCTTTCAGTAGTAATATCAAGATGCCCTAGCCGTATAGAAGTGTCAACCACAATACGATATCCGAGCCTACGAATGTGTTCATAAAAATACAAATCTTGCGTATATCCTTTAGCTGTCATACCCTGCATTTCATTAACAGATTTAAAATAAGGTTTTTCTAGTCTGGGATCTTCAAAGATTTTTCTTTTCATTAAGGCAAACCCCATTCCACAACCATTTACTTCAACAACATCACCCGCTTTCCAACCAGTATTTATACTAAAAGGAACAGGGTTGTCTATATCCCCGTCTCCATATACTAATGGAAGAGAAGGCTCACCTTTTGTCCAGTAGAGCCCCGATGCTACATCATATTTATCCATGTGCTTATACAATTCAATCATCGGTCCATAAGAATCAGGCATCACTGGGATAAGAATGTCATCTTCACAGAATAAAACGTACTGATAGCTTTTAAGAGCATCATTGGTTAGAAATTGTTCAATAGCAACACAATATGCTTCCCCTACTTCATGACCAGATAGAGTCATATCATAAATTGGAGAATTCATGGGACGTATCATACGTTTCTGCGACTCTACAACCCAAGGGTGTAATCCCATTGGAAGATCATGTTCACTTTCAAAAGGATGTTCACACTTAGGGCATTCATGTTTAAACGTATGTTTCTTTTTGCCTCTAGTAGCTAAAACAATAAGGGTAGCATAGTTTTTATATGTATCCCCTGTGAGAAAGGCAGAGGCCCATTTTTTATTTACTCCGTCCGTACCTTCTTTAATTAGTTCATCAAGATCTATAATTTTACTATTCATTTATATACCTTCCTACAATAGTTCCTTAGCTTAAACTGCTACTAAACAAATCCAAGGCTGTTTAATTATACCTATATTACCCCCAACAATAATACCAGCATTAGTTCCAACTGTAACTACTAAAGAGTTTACTGTGGTAGCCGATACTCCAACCCAAGGACCAAGAACACCGGCTTTAGCATTTGATATAGAACCAGACACTAGCGAAGTAAGCTGTCCCGATTGATAAATAGATGTTGCCAATGATGCACAACCAAATCCTGATATAGCCGGAAGGTTACTTCCAGTACTAACAAACATTCCAACTATATAGTCGCCCTGTGGAATTGATAAACCCGTATGGGTCATATCAAATATTCTTCCTCCACTAAACCCTCCCCAGTTAGTAGAAGAGTTAGCATTAGAGCCCCAATTCCAGTTACTAGAAATAGAAATACGTTGTGTTAATTGAGATGCATTAGTGGCGTTTCTTTCATAAAATCCCATCATACATGTAAAAGCACCGGAAGAAGCAAGAGAACTGGCGACGGCACTAATAGAAAACATATTTCTTACGGTTCCAATATTCATAGAACCAGCAAGAGTAATAGGATACATAAAGAAGCTAAGATGTGTTAAAGCTCCAATAGTTACAGGTGTCCCAACTGGGTTCATAAAGCGCTCAATACCTGCTCCACCCCCACCACCAGGGCCTCTTGGGCCAATAGAACCAGAAAGGCCTACATGGCCACT
>OCZT010004266.1_pt1 | contig 14473 bp, 15 predicted proteins | sample 1539031 | NCBI WGS metagenome assembly OCZT01 (sample SAMEA3539308, study PRJEB22396) | soil metagenome | biome: tundra; feature: field; material: soil | place: USA | collected 2010-05 | depth 0.15 m
AGCTGGAGGAGCGGATCGCCAGAGGAGTTTTGACTTGAACGATCAGCGCGCGGAGATCACCGAGCAGTTCAACCGGGAGGTCGCCCTTCTGAAAGGCGTGGGCGATGCGGTCGTCTGGCATTTCTTCGAAGGGCAACTCGGCCAGACGGTTCTGTGCGATGAATTGATCAAAACAGTCGGTCGCGATGACCGCCATGGTTGGGACGTTGATATCAACGTCCGGAAAGGAATCAGGGTCGATCTGCTTGGCAAGGAGATCTTTGATGAACACCAATCCGCTGGCCTTACCACCGAGTGATCCCGATCCGATTTGTGTGCACCGGAAGGTGCCGTCCCAGAACTTGCGGTCGAAAATCGGCAACTCAGCAACGAGAGGCTTCAGGCCGCTCATCGACACCTCCCCCGCATCATTAGCGGACGGCGTACGTTTCAACGCGCAGCTCCAGAGTGGCGTGCATCGAGCTCGGAGCCAGCGACGACCGTCACACCCAGCCGCGTTCGTGGCACGCCTTGGCTACGCGACCGATCGCGATGGCGTAGGCGGCATCCCTCATGTACAACTTTTCCCGGCGAGCCAGATCGGAGACCGCGAAGTATGCGGAAGTCATCTTCAAATCGAGCTTTCCTAGAACCTCGTCTTTCTCCCAGAAGTAGTTCATGTTGCTCTGCACCTGCTCGAAGTAGCTGCAGGTCACACCACCGGCATTCGCCAGAAAGTCGGGGATGAGCAAGATGTTGCGTTTCTGAATCTGAGCGTCAGCTTCCGGTGTCGATGGCCCGTTGGCGCCTTCAGCAATGATTTTCACTTTCGGACTGATGCGGTTGACGTTGTCGCCGGTGATCTGGTTTTCCATCGCCGCTGGGATGAGAATGTCGACATCCTGCTCAAGCCATGCCTCTCCCGGTAGTACTTCGTAGCCCAGTTCCTTGGCTTTCCCTTGGTTGATCCCCCCGAAGTGGTCCGTAATAGAGGAGAGTTGGCTGAGATCGATTCCGTCACGCTTGCGGTAGGTGTAAGCACACTGGTCCGCTTGATCCCAGCAAGAGACAGCGATGACCCGCCCTCCCAACCGCTGATAGAGTTCGATTGCATAGTGGGCAACATTGCCGAAACCCTGGACACTGGCCTGGGTATTCTCGGGGCGAATGCCTAGCTCTTTGAGCGCCTCGCGTAATGTGATGACAACGCCATAACCAGTAGCCTCAGTTCGACCCAGCGAGCCACCCATGCCGACGGGCTTGCCGGTAATGAAGCCGGGGAACCGGCCGCCGTGTATTTTCTCAAACTCGTCCAGCATCCAAAGCATGTGTTGCGCGTCGGTCATTACATCCGGGGCCGGTACATCGGACACCGGCCCGACATCTCTTGCCACTTGGCGCACCCAGCCACGGCAAATTTGCTCCTGTTCACGAGCGCTGAGATTATGCGGGTCGCAGATCACGCCACCCTTCGCCCCTCCCAGCGGGATGTCCACCACCGCACATTTCCACGTCATCCACATTGATAGAGCCCGTACTGTATCGATCGTCTCCTGCGGGTGGAACCGAATGCCCCCCTTGCCCGGTCCGCGTGCGTCGTTGTGCTGTACGCGGAAGCCTCGGAAGACCTTCACCATCCCGTCGTCCATGCGCACTGGGATGGCAAACTGGTACTCGCGCAGAGGATACCGAAGGAGATCTCTGGTGGCCGAGTCAAGCCCCAGGTATTCGGCTACTTTGTCAAACTGGGCCTGCGCGATCTGAAATGAATTGAACGCTTTGGAAGACCTTCTCGCAGGTGGGCCAGGAGCCGCTTTCGAGACTTGCTTTTCGACGTTAATCGGTTCCGTCAGTACGTTCTCCGGCATGCTTTTTCTCCTTGTTCTTTCACTGACTAATTTTAATTATCGCTCCCGTGATGGGACAGTCCAGTGATCGTACGCACATCCGCTGGTGATCCATACACTTCGCTGCCGCTGAGTCCCAAAAGCAAGAAAGAACACCGATGGGGCTATTGTAATCATGTCCGCAGGGCTGCCGGTCAGTTCGGTCGCAACCGCCACCCCACCGACAAGGCAACTACACAGTCGACGCGACGCAGCCCGAACGGTCCTCGGTCCTGAAAACTGATTTCGGCTGCCAGGTACAGCACGGCTCCTCGGCGAACAGGTCTCCAGTGACCGCATGAGCGCGGGCCCGAGAACCACCGCATACTTCGCGGTATTCGCAGACTCGACACTTGCCTTTCAGATTCGCACTGTCGCGTAGGGAGACAAACAATGGGGAGTGCCGATAGAGTTCCGCTAGCGACCCTGTTCGGAACGTTGCAGAGTAATCTGGGCTTTCTGGATTTTAGTTTGCTGCTACCGATGTTATGAGCCGACTTCGGGGGAGGGCTGTTCGAACGAGCGTCCCACGACTCTAAACGGAGTCTGGGGCGCTTTCGTTTTTCACCCGGCGCTGAATTGGGCTGGACGTCTTCTTCACCTGCTTATCTCCCCCCTGTCGGCAAGCCCGCCGAAATCTCGGCGCTGGCTTCGGCTCAACACCTGCATGGCTTCGAAAACGCTTGTCTCTTGGCAGTGGTGTAGAACCTCGCTTTGGCATCAGGTTTGTGTCAAGCTAATGGGGTATGGCAGAGAAACGGACCAAAGCCGACAGATTAGAACGGCAGACTGAACAACTGGGAAAAAGGGTAGAACGCCATCCAGACCAGATCGAGAAAGAGCCATCAACGCTCGCACCGAAGTCGGACGAGCCGACCGTCCTGATCCCGATTGAGCAGCAGATTCAGCAACGCGCCTACGAACTTTACGAGCAGCGTGGAAGGACCGACGGTCACGATTTGGACGATTGGCTTCAGGCCGAGTGCGAGATAAAGGGCACGCAGGCGAACGCGGCAGCGGCATAGCTTCCGGGAATGAGGGACGTGGCTGCGGCGTCCGATCTGCTGAAGCCCTACGATGCTCGGCTAATGCGGTGCTATCCCATGAGCGCTCAGATCAACCACGTGGCTAACGACGACGAAGGGTGCTCTCGACCTGCGCAGCTTGATGAGTTTCAGAATCGACTCTTCTCATAGTGCAGCTGTGAGGCTGCGATCAATCCACCGTAGAATTGGGGTATGGAAAGAGAACCCCCTTGCGGGCTGGCATGAATGGCGTTTTCGGTGTCGTTCGTGAAAACGAATTCGTTGCCGAACAGTCCCCATACCGATTGGTATCTCGATGCGATGGATGTGGCTACTGGCGGGGTTACGCCGCGTGTTCCCGTGTTCCGATATGTGTCTGTCCGTTTCCCTGCCCTGTCGCTCGCGCGACGGCAGCGGCAGAGGACAACTGAAACACCGGCCCTCACTCGGAGGTATCCCGAATTTGAGTCGGCGTCCGGCTCCTTGGCGGGTGGCAGCTGATTGTGATCACTCTCTTCGCCGCCGCATTCGGTTTTGTGGAAGCTTCTGGGCTGCGACAGGTTTGCTGCCCGGCTACACCCAGAGCTAGGCAGTGGTTCGGCGACCTCAAGAGATTTATGATGCGTTGGGTTCATAGCCAACCGGCGTTGGCGTGCTTGGACGTGTTTTCTTAGCTCGCTCGAATTCTTCGACCGCCGGGTCTACGGAATCATTTTCAGCGGGAACCGGAAGTGACGAAAGTTATGTTGATTTATATTAACCAATATGCAAATATTGCTATATATACATGCCCGAGTTGTCACAATTTACAGCCGAGTTTTTCAAGGCGCTGGCGCATCCGATGCGCGTCAGGATACTGGACACGCTGCGCTCCGGGGAAGTCGGCGTCAATGAGCTCAGCATCCGTCTTAAAGTTGAACAAAGTACGCTTTCTCAACAACTTGGAGTGTTGCGAAAGAGCAGCATTGTGGTTGGTCGCAAGGAAGGCCAGAACGTTTACTACTCCGTGCCCGACCATGCAATCTTTCGTCTACTTGACGATGCCCGGCAGGTCTTCAATAACCACCTGATAGACATAAGGGACCTCCTTTCTCAACTCACCCCGGCGGGGGAAAAGTGAGCGGCACATTCGACGTTGGGGACCGCCCGATGTCCGCACGCTTGGAATCCAGCATTGCTCCGTGGCGAATTAGTGGTCGGGCGGACGGACGCCTGTCCTAATGACGCAAGTGGGCTTCAGTTCGTTCCTCGTGGCAACGCTATTGGTCCCCGTAGTCACTCTGATCTTCCATCGGTGGACAAAGGCACGCGCCCTTCCTCCCATACTACTAATGGGATCGTTAGCGGTCGGGATTGCCGTGGCAGCGGCTGGGTTCTACGATGGGCAAAAGTTCGCCGTTGATGTTTCGCAAGTGGCATCGTTCTCCTTCGCACTCAGCGTGGACCGGCTCAGCGCGTTCTTTCTGTTCTTGGTTTGCTCTGTCTCCGTGCCGGTCATCCTGTTTTCGAGTTCATACATCCCGCGCCACTATTCCGGAGCGCGCCGGCATTGGCTGTGGGTGCTTTTGCCTCTGTTCCTGCTGTCGATGGTGCTGGTCGTAACTGCTTCCACGCCATTTGCGTTCCTGTTCGGGTGGGAACTGATGACCCTGTTCTCCGCCGGCCTCATCCTGATTGATGGCGACTCAGAGCAGCGGCGCCACAACATTTTTGTCTATCTCCTCATGATGCACGCCGGTGCAGCAGCCGTTATCGGAGGCTTCCTTTTGTTTCTGCCGCATGCCAGCAACTTCGCCGAGATGCGGGCGAGCGCGACCGCGATGCCGCCATCTCTACGCACCGCCGTGTTCTTGCTGGCGTTTGTAGGATTTGGAACCAAGGCCGGAATCGTCCCGCTGCATCTTTGGTTGCCCAGAGCACATCCGATTGCGCCCAGTCCGGTATCGGCCTTGATGTCAGGCGTCATGCTGAAAACCGCGATCTACGGATTTGTCCGCTTCGCTTTTGATTTTCTGGGCGGCGGCCCCGCCTGGTGGGGATATTTGGTGCTATTGGCGGGCTGCGTGTCAGGCCTGCTGGGCGTGCTCTACGCCATCGCGGAGCATGATCTAAAAAGATTGCTCGCCTACCACAGTGTCGAAAACATTGGCATCATCTATCTCGGCCTGGGGGCGGCGCTCGTGTTTACGGCCAACCATGCCCCGCTCTGGGCGGCTCTTGCGCTCACCGCCGCCCTGCTCCATTGCTTGAACCACGCGATTTTCAAAAGCCTCCTGTTTCTCGGAGCCGGAGCAATTTCTGACGCGGCTCACACGCTCGATCTGGAAGAACTCGGCGGCTTGCTGAAACGGATGCGCCTGACCGGCACCATGTTCCTGATTGCCTGTTGTTCCATCGTTGGCTTGCCGTTGTTCAACGGCTTCGTCAGCGAATGGCTCACCTTCCGCAGTTTTCTGGCGGCCTCAGAACTGACGAGTCTCCCCGCGGCCATCATCCTGCCCTTAGCGGCGGGCGTACTGGCGCTGATCGGCGGATTGGCAGCCGCGTGTTTTGCAAAGGTGTACGGCGTTGCCTTCCTCGGACGCCCGCGCAGTCGCGAGGCGGAGATCGCAAACGATGTTTCTCTGCCCATGCAGGCAGGCATGGGAGCCCTGGCGACGGCGTGCGTCGTGATCGGAGTTTTTCCCGGTCTGGTGTTGCCGAGCCTGGGCAAGTTAACCGAGGAACTTCTTCCCGGTGCTAAATTGCCGCCAGCGGCAACATCACTCTCAGCCCTACTTCCCTGGATAGCGCTCTTCGTTCTAGCGCTGGTCGCCGGCATTGCCGCACTTAAGCAAACGAAGAAACTGACAGCGACTTGGGCCTGCGGACTGACCGGCCTGAACGAGCGTATGCAGTACACTTCCACCGCCTTCTCCAAGCCGCTGCGAAAAGTATTCTCGCAGGTGTATAAGGTGGACCGTACCGTCGAAGTGGTTCCTGGCGGCACTCCATATTTTCCGGTATCGATCTCGTACCGCTCGGTTCGCACGACCTCTTTTGAAAAATCTTTGTATCGGCCAGGCATTGACGCGATTGTCGCGGCGGCGCACCGTTTGCGACAGCTTCAGACCGGCAATATTCAGATCTACCTGCTCTATATCTTCGCCGCCCTGGTCGCCCTTCTGGTGTTCATGAGGTTCGTATGAAACTCGCGATCAATCTTGCGATCAATGCGGTGCAGGTACTGCTGCTGGTTCTCGTGGCGCCCCTGGTGCGCGGTGTAATTGCTCAGCTCAAAGCCAGAATCCAGAATCGGCACGGTGCCAGCGTGTGGAGGCCATACACCGAGCTGTTAAAACTCTTTCGCAAAGAGGATCTTGTACCGGATTCGGCTTCTTTTGTTTTTCGCCTAGCTCCCATCGTCCTGTTTGCCTCAACCCTGGTGGCTGCGGCGTTTGTTCCCCTGCTGCACGGCTCGGCGCTGCTCGACGCCACCGGCGATTTCGTGCTTCTCGTCTACCTGCTGGCGCTGGGGCGTTTCTTCCTGATGCTCGGAGCGATGGATGGCGGCAGTTCCTTCGGAGGCATGGGAGCCAGTCGCGAAGCCCTGGTTTCGACTTTGGCCGAAGCTCCCTTCTTGCTGGCGCTCGTGTCGGTCGCCATTGCGGCGCGTTCCAGCAGTATCGCTAGAATGGTGCGCTGGACCCTGGGGCAAGACTTCTTTCAGTTCTCAGCCGTTCACGCTCTGGCGTTTGTGGCCCTGGCCTTGGTTGCCATCGCGGAAACGGGACGGATCCCGGTGGACAATCCCACCACGCATCTAGAGCTGACCATGATTCACGAGGCGATGGTGCTGGAGTATTCGGGACCGAGCCTCGCTCTGATCGAATGGGCAAGCGCAATCAAGCTCACTGTGATCATGGCATTGTTGATCGCCCTGTTCGTCCCTTGGGGAGCGGCCAGCAGCCTTTCCGTGCTGGCAATCCTAATCGCGTCGCTGGTCCTGCTCCTGAAAATGGCCGCACTCGTACTCGTGCTCGCGTTGGTTGAGTCGAGCGTCGCGAAATTGCGGATGTACCTGGTTCCCGATTTTCTCGGGGTGGCGTCAGCGCTGGCGATCCTCGCTGTGGTTTTTACGGCGCTAATGAGGTGACGAGGTGAACGACGGGTTTCGAGGTGAATGATGGGTTTATTTGAGACAGCTGCGGCCAAAGCCCTGGCGTCGTCCGGAGTGTTCTTGTTCATGACCGTGCTGCTGATCGCGGCCGCCAAGCGGACTTCCACCTGCATCGCTCTGTTCAGTTTGCAATCGCTGGTCTTAACCGCGCAGATCATCGCCATGTCCCGTATGCACCATTCGACAGAAGGCTTCGTGATCGCCGCCATGGTGTTGACCGTCAAGGTGGTCGCGATTCCGTATGCCCTCTATCGCATCGTCGAAGAACTGAAAGCGCCGCGCGACGTTTCTTCCTCCACCTCGTCTTCCCAATCGGTGTTCATTGCCGCCGGACTCATTCTTCTCTCCTTCTTTGCGGTGCGCCCATATGCCGGCGTCCTGGGTGGCGACCAAGCCATGCTCGCAGCCTCGGTCGCATTGGTGCTGACCGGCGGTTTCCTCATGATCAGCCGTAAGAAGGCATTGATGCAGGTCGTCGGGCTTCTGGTGTTGGATAACGGCATCTTCCTTGCCGCTCTGACCACCACATTCGGTATGCCGTTAGTCATCGAGATCGGAATTGTCTTCGATCTCTTGATGGGAGTCTTCTTGATGGGACTGTTTGTATTTCGAATCCGCGACACCTTCAACCATGTCGACGTTTCCAAGCTGCGGCGGTTAAGAGGCTGATGCATGGTTCTCCTTCTGCCATTATTCATACCGCTGGCCGGCGCGCTCTTCGTCTTCTTGTGCCGACAGCCGCACGTCGTGGTGCGCGCCGCCCTCACCACAGGCGCCTTGGAACTCGCCGCCATCGGTGTCACCGTGTACAGCATTCATTCGCACGGCGTTCTAAATGTCGGACACTATCTGCGCGCCGACGGGCTCACCTCGTTCTTCCTTATCAATCTCGGCCTGATTTCCGCGCTCGTGCTCGTCTATTCGTCGGGATACCTTCGCCATGTTCCGGAAGGAAGGTTCTCTTCTCTACGTTGGTTTTATGGGCTGGTTTTCCTGTTCCTGTTCACCATGGTCACGGTGTACCTCTCGGCCAATCTCGGAATGATGTGGATATCCGTCGAGGCCACAACTCTCGCGTCCGCTTTGCTGGTGGGCTTCTACAACACCGAAGGCGCAGTGGAGGCGGGCTGGAAGTATCTGATCGTCTGCACCGTGGGCATCGCCTTCGCGCTGTTCGGTACGATCGCCCTCTACCTGGCGGCCGTGAAGGGCGGAGTCAGCCCTCAATCCGCGCTCGATTGGGGCACCCTCATGGCCGCCGCCCCCGGTCTGGTGGGAGGACGCGAACTACTGAAACTGGCATTTGTTTTTGTGGCGGTGGGATACGGAACCAAGGTTGGCTTTGTGCCCATGCATAGCTGGCTGCCCGATGCTCACGCCGAGGCCCCGTCGCCCATCAGTGCTCTCTTGTCCGCGGTCCTCCTGAATTGCGCGATGTACGCGCTGCTGCGCTTTGACGCGATCACTTCGCGGGCCATCGGCAGTGGCTTCAGTCATACTCTGCTGCTGATCTTTGGCGGCGTTTCGCTCGCCGTGGCCAGCCTGCTGATGATTGTGCAGCGCGATCTGAAACGCCTGCTCGCCTACAGCAGCATTGAGCACATGGGCATTGTGGCGATCGGCATTGGTCTGGGCGGTGCACTTGGCCTCTATGGTGCTTTGCTGCACACTTTCAATCACTCGATCGCCAAGACATTTCTGTTCGTTACCGCCGGCAATGTTCAGGGCAAATTCGGCACACTCCGCATGGAGCGCATTCGCGGCATGGCTTCTTCGCTGCCTTGGACCGGTGGCGCCCTCATCTTGGGCGGCCTCGCCATCACCGGGATGCCACCTTTTGGATTGTTTGTCAGCGAACTCGTGATTCTTACCGCGGCTTTCTCGACGGCACACTATTTCATCGCCGTGCTCATGCTGGCCGCGATTTCCGTCGTCTTTGGCGCGCTGCTCCACCATTTCCAGCCCATGCTCATGGGCAAGCCCGAGGATGTTCGCGTGCCAACGACTTTGCGGGCATCGGAGGTCACCGTCATGGGTGTTTGCGCTCTATGCCTGGTGGTGTTGGGCTTGCATATCCCAGCGGCCTTTGCCGCTGTTTTGCGCGGCGCGATGGCGGTATTGCAACCATGATCCGAACCCTTCCCAACAGCGAGGCGGGCGTATCACGAGCGCTGGATCTCCTGCGCGCCGCGAACACGCGTCTGGTCTCCATATTTGGCAGCACCGATGACAACCACGTACGCTACGTTCACTACCTCATCGACGTGAATGGCCGTGAATACCGCATGCTCAGTTCGCCAGTCACCGGACCCATTGCTTCGGCAACTCCAGTCACGCCGTCGGCCGCCTGGTACGAACGCGAACTTCATGACCAGTACGGCATCGAGTGCGTCGGGCACCCTGACCCGCGTCCTCTGTTGTTCCACGAGAATTGGCCGGAAAATGTCCATCCCATGATCGACAATGCCTCGCATGTGCCCTGGACATCGACCGAAGGCCGCTACCGCTTTCTCAAAGTGCAAGGGGACGGGGTTTGCGAGGTGCCCGTCGGTCCCATTCACGCCGGCATCATCGAGCCTGGGCATTTTCGTTTCAGCGTCGTCGGCGACACCGTTCTCCATCTTGAACTGAGGCACTTCTACACCCACAAGGGCACGGAGAAGCTCTTTGAGAACACTCCAGTGATGGACGGAGTGATGATTGCCGAATCCGTTTCCGGCGACAACTGTTTTTCGCACGCGGTGGCGTACTGCCAGGCAATTGAGAGTGCATTCGGTATCTCTGTGCCCCCGCGGGCACAGGCCATCCGCCTCATCGGACTCGAACTGGAGCGCATGATAGCGCACATTGCGGACGTTGGGGCGTTGTGCGGGGATGTCGCATTCAGCGTGCCGTCCGCGTATACCGCGCGCATTAAGGAAACTCTGCTCCGGGCTTCAACCCGCTTTTTTGGCACGCGCTTCTGGCGCGGCATAGCCGTGCCTGGGGGCGTCACCCGTGACTTGTCCAATGCGGAAACCAGTGAGTTCGGCAGGATGGTCACGGCCGCCGCCCGCGATTTCGCGCAGATGGCACGCCTCATCCTGCACACGTCGTCAATTCAGAACCGCTTTGAATCGACCGGAATCTTGACCGCCGAAATCGCCAGGCAACTAGGGGTCGTTGGGCCGGTGGCACGCGCCAGTGGAATTCGACTTGACGTCCGTTGCGATCATCCTAGCGGGCGTTATCGCGACATCAATGTGGACGTCCCACATTACAAGTACGGAGATGTGCTCGCGCGGGCGCGAATCCGAATCGACGAGACCGCCATATCAATGGGCCTAGTCGATGAAACGCTGAAGGAACTTCCGGCGGGATCGGTTCTTGTCCCCGTGCCCTTATTGGGAAACGCAGAGGCTTTGTCAGCAGTCGAATCGCCGCGGGGCGAACTTCTTTACTGGGTGAGAATACGCGACGGAAGAATCACGCGTTGCCACATCAAATCGCCTTCGTTTCAGAATTGGCCCGCTCTGCCGTTGGCTATGCCCGGCAACATCATTGCCGACTTCCCCCTGATCAACAAGAGCTTCAATCTCTCTTACTCCGGGTGCGATCGATGATCGGCGACGCCGTCCAACTCAGTCTCAGAAGCCCCCAGGTGCTGATTTCGGTCACCGAACTATTTTCGAACGCCGCGGGAAGCCGCATGCCCGAGGTCCTGCCGGACTTGCTTACCGTCGAAATTTCGCGGAGTGTCGTGGCCGCCTGTCCGACCTCCGCCTTGCAACTTGACGAGGCAGCCGGGCGGACTCGCTTGATTCTTAACTACGGTGAATGCATTGCGTGCTCCCGCTGCATCGCCGCCGGCAACGGAGCATTCCGGTACGCGGAAAGGGTCGCCCATTGTGGTGTCCGGAAGGAAGCACTGATTCGACGCTGGGATATCCAGAGTCGTGCTGAAGTTGTTCAGGACGATCTTGTCTTATCTCAAGCAGCAGAGCAGATTCGTTCCTTGGTCGGTCGGGCGCTGAATATCCGGCAAGTCGATGCCGGTTCATGCAATGGCTGCGAAGGAGAAATCGTCGCCCTTACCAACCCCTACTATGACCTGGAGCGATTTGGAATTCACTTCGTTGCCTCCCCGAAACACGCCGATATGCTGCTGGTCACGGGGCCTGTAACCCGAAACATGGCAGCAGCCTTGAGACACTCCTATGATGCCGTACCTTCTCCGAAATTGGTTGTTGCGGTTGGGGCCTGTGGATGCAGTGGTGGAATCTTCGGTGGCAGCCATGCCGTAGTCGGCCCGGTAGACGCGGTAATTCCCGTAGATGGATATATTCCCGGTTGTCCTCCAACTCCGAGCATGCTCCTCACCGGTATCGTGCAGGTTCTAAGCCCTTCCTTGTCGCCTCCGCGAAGGTGGAAGTAGCCCGCTGGTCGAGCGGAAAGCTCCGCTCCCAAAAACCGCGCCTGGCAGTTTCTGAGTCCGCCGCGAGGCTGCCACAATGATCATGCTGACGATGGTCGCGCTGCTTGCTGCTTCCACGAGACGAGAGCGATGGGCGGCATTCCTCTGGGCGTTCGCATTCTGGGACCTCTCGTACTACGTGGGGCTATGGACAACAATCCGGTGGCCGACGTCGTTCCTGTATCTCGATGTGCTTTTTCTCATTCCGGTTCCATGGATCGCACAAGTCTGGTTTCCCCTGCTGGTGAGCCTTCTGACTATGCTGGTTATAGCGTTGCTTCGCGGGGAACAATCTCGCTAACCTGGCGACTGGGCCGGGCGGTGCGGGCCTTATTACATGGACGAAACAGCCTGGTCAGCGTTTGAGCATGGATTCTGTCGCCGGTTCGAATCGAACATCCGTCGCTTCTGAGTTGACCAGCTAACCGGATCGCTATTTCCGGTTGCGATGTCGCAGAGACGGCCGCATCGTACAATCGAACAAAGAATAGACGATCAACATGAAGACCACCGGCAACACAATCTTAATCACAGGGGGCGGTTCGGGCATTGGCCGTGGCCTTGCAGAAGCTTTTCACGCCCTCGGAAACCACATCATCATCGCTGGCCGCCGCAAGCAGGCACTCGACGAGACCACCGCCGCGAACCCCGGCATGAACTCTCTTGCGCTCGACATCGGAGACCCCGCCAATCTCCGCTCCTTTGCGGTTCAGATGGCAGCGCACTACCCGACGTTGAACGTCCTCATCAATAATGCGGGTATTATGCGATTTGAGAACCTGCAGGCCCAACCGGACAATCTCGCCGACGCCGAATCCACCATCGCCACTAATCTCCTCGGTCCGATCCGCTTGACTGCAGCGCTGCTGCCTGTGCTACAAAAGCAGCCTCGCTCCACTATCATGAATGTCTCGTCCGGGCTGGCTTTTGTCCCGATGGCCCCGACCCCAACTTATTGCGCAACCAAGGCCGCAATACACTCGTACACGCAATCACTCCGCTATCAGCTCCGGGCGTCTACCATCGAGGTTCTCGAACTCATCCCTCCGTATGTCGCCACGGACCTTCTGGACGGGGCCTCCGACCCCCACGCTATACCGCTGGACAAGTTCATCACCGAGGTGATGCATATTCTGACGACCCAGCCTATGGCGGTTGAGATTTGCGTCGAAAACGTGAAGCGTCTACGCTTTGCTGCCGAGAGCGGCCACTATGATTCCGTCTTCCGAGGCCTCAATGATGCCCTGGCAAACGCCTCCCATTAGATTCGTACACCCCAATCTCAGTACGGTTCGGGCATTCGGTGCTTTGCGGCGCTTCTATGCCCGGCGGAGGCACAGGAAAACCGTCAGGCTGCCATCCCGATCCGTGCGCAATTAGCGTGAGATCAGGCCCGCCCCGCGAACTCCCGCGTCTCTGTGGATACCTTGATTGTTTCGCCCTCTTTGATGAAGAGGGGAACCCGGATCTCAATGCCGGTTTCCAGCTTCGCTGGCTTGGTCACGCTGCCGCTTGCGGTGTCGCCACGCGCACCGGGTTCGGTATAAGTGACATTCAGCTCCACATGGGCTGGGAGCTGCAACCCGATGGGGTTGCCGTTGTACTTATGCAACTGGATGATGGAGCCTTCCACAATAAAATCCAGAGCGTCCCCGACCATCTCGCCAGAAAGGGTGAGCGTCTCGAAACTCTCCTGGTCCATGAAGTAGAAACCACCCGCGTCACTGTACAGGTAGGATGCCTGGACCATCTGGAGGTCAGGCTCCTTGAACCTGTCACTGGCCTTGAATGTCTTGTCAAAGACCGCGCGCGTAAGAAGATTGCGCATCTTCAGGCGGACCAAGGTCTGCGCGCCCCTGGCCGTAGGGGTGGACACCTCCGCTTCCAGGCACAGAAATGGGGTATTTTCGACCTCGAAAAACATTTTGCGCTTTACATCGATGGCATCGATCAGTGCGGCCATGATTTCCTCAAAGACAGGGCCCGAAGCGGGAGATCCCACTGGGGTCGTCCAGGCTTTCCGTCAGATGACGGGTGAAACGGCCATAGAATAACAGGTGGGCATTGGTGCATTGAGTTCTCTAACACTTCGCTCGGGAAGTCCGAATTTTCATCAGTGTTTGTCGTGCAGCAATCCTATCACTCACAATTTCACGCGATGCGCTTCTATATCCCGCTGCAAAGTGGCGGTTGATTGAGTTTCTGGTACAAGGACAAACGCCGGCGACGACAAGAGCGAAGCTGAAAGTCTCCGCCCGCGACTTTGCCACCCCCGCCAGCATTCCCGCAGAGATGGTTGCTCCGGAACGGGAAAAGCCACGAAAGGGCAGGCAGAGTCCCTGCACGGCCCCGATCAAACCAGCCTGTCGAGTGTTCAGATCATTTGTTTCGCTCAGACTTCTTGTTGTGGGGTTCCGCTTCTCAAGAATGCCCGCGATCAAGATCAGCACCCCGGCTGCGGCAAGTGCTGGTGCAATGAGTTCGAGGTGGCTAAAAAGCTCCTCGATCTCAGCGTGGGGCGCACCTCGAAGAACCGTCTTTTCGATGATTTTGATGATTGCTTCGCCGACAACTCCTGTAAGCGCCGTCGCCAACATGAGGAGTCCAGCAAACTTCTTGAAAGCAGCGGAACTCTGGAAGTATGTGCCGCGCCACGTGTGCCAGAAGTAGGCGACTACGGCGAACATCGTACCCGTGTGGAGCATGACCAAGAGCAGAGTCATGGGTGGGGACGACGGATCGAGACCCATGAGTTTCTCAGCGACAATCACATGAGCAGAACTCGACACCGGCAGCAATTCGGTCAATCCTTGCAAAATTGCAAGGACGATGACATCAAGCAATGACATCTGCCGATTCTAAACGGCTTTGTGTATGGGCTTTGGCAAAAATCGGCAGACCCCTCATGAAACAGAGCCCATCAATTACAATCCCTTGCCGAGGGGGAATTCATGGCAAATCTAAAGGGACT
>OCZT010004267.1_pt1 | contig 14468 bp, 16 predicted proteins | sample 1539031 | NCBI WGS metagenome assembly OCZT01 (sample SAMEA3539308, study PRJEB22396) | soil metagenome | biome: tundra; feature: field; material: soil | place: USA | collected 2010-05 | depth 0.15 m
GCGATCGACGGCGCCATCGGCCGCCGCGAGCGCGAGGAACAGCGTGACGATGAAGAGCGGTTCCGGCGCGAGTGTGCCCGCGATCGCCACCATCGGCCACGCGGCCGCGAACACCACGGCCGCCACCGCCGCCACGGGCGGCGGCAGGTCGAGCCGGCGCGTGCCGTGCCGGCAGGCGAGCGCCGCGGCTGCCGCGAGGAGCAGCGGGTTCACGAGCTTGAACAGGACGCCGTTGCCCGGAATGGACGGGCTCATCTTCCAGACCACGGCAAGCAGCGCGGGCCACGCCGGCGGAAAGTGCACCGCGGGCGGCGCGCCGATCAGGTGAAGGAACCGATAGCCGGCTCCCGTCGCGAGGGCCTTCGCACCGATGAGGTACACCCCGTCGTCCCACGACGCACCCACCGGGACAGCGGTGATGGCGGCAAGCGCGGCAGCGCCGACGAGGGCCGCGGAAGCGAGCGGGTACCAGGCCGCGCCGGGCGGTCGGCGCGGTCCGTCAGTCACGTCTCGACACCGAACCGCGACAGTTTGCGATGCAGCGTGGACGGGTCGATCCCCAGCACTTCCGCCGCCCGGGTCTTGTTGCCCTGCTCGCTCTCGAGCACCCACATGATGTACGCCCGTTCGATCGTTTCCATCGTCGGGTTCACGGCCATCCGGTCGGACACGAGGGGCTCGCTGCGCCGCTCCGCCATCCTCTCGGGCAGGCCGTCGATCGCGATGACGTCGCCCTCGGTGAGAATAACGGCGCGCTCCAGCGCATTCTCCAGCTCGCGCACGTTGCCGGGCCACTGATACGACTGCAGGACCTCCATCGTCTCCTCGCTGATGCGCTTCTGCGGCTCGCCGCGCTGCGCCGCATGGCGCGCGAGAAAGGTCTCGGCGAGCAGCGGGACGTCGTCCGGGCGCTGGCGCAGCGGCGGCAGGTAGAGGGCGATCACGTTGAGCCGGTAGAAGAGGTCGCGCCGGAAATTGCCGCGCTTGATCTCCTCCTCGAGGTCGCGATTGGTGGCCGCGAGAATGCGGGTGTCGATCGGGATCGCGTCCGTCGCGCCGACGGGAATCACTTCGCGATGCTGGAGGACGCGGAGCAGTTTCACCTGCGTCGCCGCCGTCGTGTCGCCGATCTCGTCCAGGAAGAACGTGCCGCCGCCCGCGGCCGTGAACAGCCCGGACTTGTCGCGCACGGCGCCGGTGAAGGACCCTTTCACGTGGCCGAACAGTTCGCTCTCCAGCAGACCTTCGGGAAGCGCACCGCAGTTGATCGAGAGAAATGGACCGTCCATGCGATGCGACAGCTCGTGGATGTACCGCGCCACGACGTCCTTGCCGGTGCCCGACTCGCCCATCAACAGCACCGTGCTCTCGGTCGGGGCGACGGCTTCGGCGAGACGCAGGACCTCGAGCCACTTGCGGTTCGTCCCGATCGGCGCGCCGGCCGCGCTCCGGTCGCGGCGGCGGATCTCCTTCTTGAGCGAGGTGTTCTCGACGCGCAGCATGCGATGCTCCGACGCGCGCCGGAGAATCGCGACGAGTTCATCGTTGCGGAACGGCTTCTGGATGTAGTAGAACGCTCCCTCGTTCACCGCCTGCATCGCCGTCTGCAGGGTGGCCTGGGCCGTCATGAGAATCACGGGCGTGTCCGGATCGTGTGCGCGCGCAGCCGACAGGATGTCGACGCCGTTCACCTGCGGCATGCGCACGTCGGTGAGCACGATGTCCGGTGACAGTTGCTCGATCTGCTCGAGTCCCGCCTTGCCGCCGAGCGCGACGTGCGGCGAGAACCCTTCATTGCGCAGGAGAATCTCGAGCGTCTCGAGAATTCCCGATTCGTCGTCGACGACGAGCACACGGGGCTTCTCGCCGTACGCCTTCGGCTTCGAGTCACGGTCCGTCACGTCGTCGCTCCGTCAAGGGGTTCCGCGCGCGGCAGCAGCACGGTGAAGCGCGTGCCGTGTTCGTTGGAGTCCACGTGCATGATGCCCCGGTGCGACTCGATGGCGCGATGCGCGATCGCGAGGCCCAGTCCGCTGCCTCCGGTCTTCGTCGTGGTGAACGGCTCGAACAGCCGCCCCTGCACCTGCGCCGGAATGCCCGGACCCACGTCGATCACCTGCACGGCCACCGCGCCATTCGGGAAGGCGGCGCTGCCCCGCAGCTGCTCGCGCGTGGCGGGTCCGGCGACGAGCCGCACGCTTTCGTTCGGGCGGCTCGCCTGCACCGCGTTGAGCGCGAGGTTGAACACCGCGCGGTGGAGAAGGTCCTCGTCGCCGAGCACCATGAGCGGCTCCTCCGAAACCCGGACGTCGAGCTGCCTGGCGCCGGCGCACGCCGGGTGCGTGCTCACCAGCGCCGCGGCGCCGCGGACGACGGCCGCGATGTCGACGGGTTCGCGGCTCGTGACGCGCACCCTGGCGAAATCGAGGAATTCGGAAAGGAGGCGCGAGAGCCGGTCCGATTCGCGCACGATGAGGTTGCCAAGCGTCTTCTCGTCCGTCGTGGCGACCGGACGCGCGGACAGCTGCTCCACCGCGCTGCGGATCGAGGCGAGCGGGTTCTTGATCTCGTGGGCCAGCGACGCCGACAGCTCCGCCACCGCCTCGAGACGCTGCGCGCGAAGGTTCAGCTGCTCGAGGCGCTGGCGGTCGGAAATGTCCTGGAAGATCGCGGTCGTGCTCGGGCCCACGTTTGCGCCGTCCCCTCCGGCCGAGGTCGTCGTCACGCCGAACGAGAACGTGCGGTCGGCGCGAACGATTTCGCCCTCGGCGCGCACGGATTTCGATGGATCGCGTACGGCGCCCTCGAGCGAACTGGCCAGCGCCGGTGCGACGCCGCGGACCACCGACCCGATTGGTGAACCGACGTGCGCCTCGAGGTCGATGCCGAGCAGCTCGCTCGCGTGCGGGTTGGCGAACAACAACACGCCGGTCTCGTCAACGGTGACGATTCCGCTCTTGATGTTCTCGAGGATGTCCTTCTCGCGCAGGCGCACGCGGGTGAGCTCCGCGACGAGCTGTTCGCGTCCCTCCCCGGCCTGCTGGAGCCGGGCGCTGATGTACACCGTGCTCAGCGCAACCACGGAGAAGACGAAGAGCTGCAGCGCCGTCGCGTTGCTGAATCCGCTGACGGCGACGGCGTCGAACGCGTACATCGCCAACCCGAGCGCCGCGATCAGCAACGCGCCGCCGATCGGCAGCAACAGCGCGGCCGCCGCGTTCACCAGGATGTAGAGCGCCGCGAACTGGGATCCCGCGTTCGGCGTGCTGGTGAGGTGCACGACCATCGTGACGACCAGCACGTCCACGACCATCTGGACGTACAGGAACCCTTTCGTCAGCGGTTTGCGATTAACTTCCGTCCAGAGAAACGAGGCGCCGGTGATGACGATCGAGCCGACGAGCATCGCGGTCGCTTCGAACGTCGTGGAGCTTTCGGTGCGGAACCAGGTGACGGTCGCCGCGAGGAAGATGGCCGACGCGATTGTCAGCCGACCGACGTAGATCCGTCGTATCAGCCAGCGGGGATCCAGAACGACAAGGGTCCTATCGTCGGCTCTAGCGGTTGGCTGGTTCACTCATATCCAGGTAGGCGTTGCAAAACGCGGTATCAAAATCATCGTTGTTTGCCTTGCATAATGCAACAGAGAGCCATGGAATCTCAAACCGACGCCCTGATCGTGAACAAAGTGCTCGCCATTCCTCGCGACGAACTCGTGGTACGGGCGTCACGGAGCGGCGGCCCGGGAGGGCAGCACGTCAACACATCGTCCACGCGGATCGAGGTGCTCTGGAACGTCCGAGCTTCTTCAGTGCTCTTCGACGATCAGCGAACGAGGCTGCTGGAGAGTTTGCGCACACGGCTGACAGCCGCCGGCGACCTGCGCGTTGTGGCGAGCGACACGCGAAGCCAGCGGCAGAACCGGGCGTTAGCGGAGAAGCGCCTCGCGGAAATCGTCCGGCGAGGGTTGATCGTCAAGAAGACGCGACGGCTGACCCGGCCCACGCGCAGCGCGGTCGAGCGCCGGCTTGCCGAGAAGAAGTTGCGCTCCGCGCGCAAGCACGATCGCCAGGACCGCGGCGAGGAGTAGTCAGTCGGCGGGCGGTTCGCCGAAGGGATCACCCGGCGGCGCGCGAAGGGCGGGAGTCGGAGCCGGCAGTTCGCGGCGCTCGATCCAGCGCGTGAAGTCGCCGGCGATGGCGTGCCAGTGCGCACGCACCTCATCCGCCCCCGGCGCGGCGGCACTCGCCGCCGCTTTCGCGCGCAGCTGCACCATCTTGAACTCCGCCATCGCGCGGACTTCCGGCGCGGCGTCCTTGTCGGCGGCGAGCGCGAGCAGGTGATCCGCGAGCGCGCGCTGCGTCGTCCGCTGCAGCGCGGCGAGCTTTGCGCTGGGCTGCACGGCCCCGCCCCAGGTCGCGGCGACGAGCCGGTCGATCGTCTCGGCGAGGGTCAGGGGCTTGTCGCCACGTGACGCGAACTGCACGAGCCTCGCGGCACGCTCACGCTGAAGGATGCCGTCGACGATCATCTGCGAGAGCGTGCGCGCCGCCCCAAGCTCGTCGAACACCGGCGTCGTATGCGATCCGAACAGCTCGACGTTTCCGAAATCGAACCGCGGCGGGAAGAGCGCGAGCACCGTGTCGGGAATCGCGAGTTCCTGTGGACTGAGTTCAGCAATGAGCGAGGCAAGGGCCTCGCGCTGGCGCGCGCCTCCGATGGGGCGCGTGGCCTGCTGGCCGTCGCCCTTCAACGGATTCGCGTATTCCATGCCGCCGATCGTCTTCGTCACCGCGTTGATCGCGAAACGATGGAAGAAGTAGAGAAGCGGGAAACGGTCCTGGAGCAACGACAGCGGATCGCCGTCGCGCACGTTGCGCAGGCCGAAGCGTGACATGGCGAACCGGCGCACCTCCACCTGATGCCTCAGGAAATCGCCGGGCGTCGCCGCGTCGTCCCAGAGATTCGTGCGTGGATCCGCTGCGTTCTCGGGACGGGCGTCGGCGTCGCTCAGGTAGAGGTATCCGTTCCTGAGGCCCTCGGCCATGATGGCCTTGAGCGAATCGGCCTCGGCCGCGGGCGGAAAGACACCGTACCCCCAGTGGATCGCCCAGACATCGTAGGCGCCCGGACCTACCCCGTACGCCTGGCTCAGGTCGATCCGGCCGTTCGACAGAACCACGCGCGGCGCAGGATAGTCCATCACCGACGCGCGCTCGTACGTGCTCGCGATGTAGTTGTGACCCAGGCCGAGCGTGTGGCCGACTTCGTGCGCGCTCACCTGACGGACGCGCGCGAGCACGAACGCCGTGTCTGCCGCAGCGGAGTCGGCGCCCATGAACGCGGCGTAGATGTTGTAGTCGGTGCGCGCGCGGTGCGAGTCGAGCCGCGCCATCCCCTTCAGCATCTCACCGGTACGAGGGTCGGTGAGCGCGCCGCCCACGCTCCAGCCGCGCTCGTTGCGATTCTCCCACTGCACGACGTTGTAGCGCACGTCCATCGGATCGGCGCCCTCGGGGAGCCATTCCACCTTGAAGCCGCCCTTCAGCCCCGCCTTGTCGAACGCCTCCACCCACCAGCTCACGCCCTGGAAGGTCGCGGTGCGCATGGGTTCCGGTATTCCCCGGTCCACGTAGTACACGATCGGGTTCTTGATCGGGCTGTTCGGGTCGCTCGGATTCACGCGCTCGAGGCGATGGCGCGCGGCCCAGGTCTGCTCGAGCGATCGCTCGATGGGCTGTGCGTAATCCTTGAACGAGACGCCGAAGTAGCCGATGCGCGGATCGGCCACGCGCGGCCGGAAGGCGGCGTCGGGCAGGCGAAGCAGCGTGATGTGCTGCCGCAGCGTGATCGCCCTTCCATCCGGCGCGACGCGGGACACGATGCCGCCGGGACTGCCGCTCGCGGCCCACGTCAGCGCGACGTCGATCTCGGTGTTGTCCGGGAACGCCCTCGTATACGGTTTGTAGATGTGCGAGCGATCGCGGGCGACGGCGTACGCGCCCTGCTGGCTTCGCTGCAACGTCGCGCCGACTTCGTTCCAGTCGCGCATCACGAACTCCGTCGCGTCGACGAGCAGGCGGCCGGCCTCCTCGGCAAGCACAGGGAGCGCGGCGATAGTGCTCGGCGGGAACGCCTCCAGCACCGTTCGCAGGTGGTCGGCGCCACCGCTCGAGCGGTACTGCGTGTTCTCGAAGACCACGAGCACCTTGTCCGCGCTGCGCTCGAATCGCGCCACTTGCTCGCCGCCGCCGGAGCCGCGATCGAGCCCGATCGGGCTCGAGCCGAGTCCGGTGGCGAGCGTCGTGAGCATGAGCGCGCGGGTGGAATCGCGGGGAAGCTCAAGCCAGAGCGCGCCGGTCCGTTCGTTGAGGTAGAACGGGATGAATCCGTCGCGCCGCTCGAGTCCCGCGGTGCGCGAGGCGATCGTGGGAATCGGCGCCATCGGCATGGCGGCAGCGGCCGGCGCAGCCGGCTGCTGCGCGATAAGCGGAACCGTAAGCGCGAGCGCTGCCGCAATGACGAGAAGCCTGGACATCGACGCTCCGGCGATGGTGATCTGTCTTCGGTCTTCGGTCTTCGGTCTTCGGTCGCCCTATGGTTTGACCAGCGCCTTGACGGCGTCGGGAAGTGCGTAGGTCGCCGCGTCCACGTTGTCGAACTCGACGTTGCTGATGTTCATCACGACTTCGGCCATCGGCAGTTTCTGGACGCGCTTGGTCGGCATCTTGATGCCGCCGAAATCCTTGTAGTCGCTCATGAGCATGGTGCTCTGCATTTCCTGGCCCATCATCTTGGCCGTCTGCGTCTGGCCCACGCGCAGCCCCGAGGCCGAGTCGAGAAAGACGAACGCCTCGCTGTCGTCCTTGTGGACGATCTTCACCTTGTAGCACCGCTGGCCCTCGAAGTCCGTGATCTCGACGGTCTCCGCCGACTTGATCCGTGCGGGGTCGTAGTAGTCGCCGAAGAAGTCCGCCTGCGCCTTGACCTCGGTGGCGGTCGTCGAGTCGAGCACCTGGGCGCCCTGTCCGGGCGCGACGATCCAGGCCGTCTTGCCGTCGAAACCGCTGAGCACCTCGCCGCCGGCGAAGTTCTGCTTGAGCAGATAGAGGTTCGGCTTGGAGTGATAGGTCTCCATGGTGCCGCTCACGTTCATGGCGGCAATCGAAAGTGCGACGGTCTGGTGCATGGACGTGTGTTTGTCCATCGCCGCGCGGCCGCCGACCGCGGCGTCATGCTTTTCGAGCAACGACTTGGCCGAGGGCAGGGTCTGAGCGTGGGCTCCCCGCACGGTGCTGGAGAATGCGACGACGACGATGGTCGCACACGCGGCGACTCGAAACGTGCGAATGGAGCGCATCTGGACCTCGATGGGTGAGTTTTCGGTCAGGCCCGGTGAGCCCGACCCTCAAATATCGCGCCGTTCAGGTGGCGGCGCCACGACACGGGCCGGTCAGCGCCGTGGCGGAGCGGGAAGGCCCGCTTCGAGCGCGAGCCGGACCCGTTCCTGCTGGGTGTCACTCCCTCCTACCATCACGGCCGCGAGATTGTTCTGCACGATCAGGATGTGACGGAGCGGGTACACGTCCGATCGTCCCCTTGGCGCCGCCGTGATGGTGTCGAGCGTCGCGGTAACGGCACGGCGGGCGAGGCTGTCGCGATACAGGTACACATAGAGCGTGTTCGAGCCCAGCTGATACGCGAGCACCGGGACCTTCCAGAAGTCCTCGCCCTTCTCGTCGCGCATCGCGCGCGGGGCCAGGCCGGCGCGCACGAGCCGCTCGACGAGATGCGGCTCATCCCATTTCCCCGTCGACGGGATTGACCCGGCCTCCGCGGCCGTGGACGACTCGGCGGCGATGGCGGTCCGGGCGGCCTGTTCCACCCTTGCCTGCTTCTCCGAGGGAGAGGCGCAGGCGACAGCGACGGTCAACGCGAGCAGAGCGGCGCGCATATTATCAGCCATGGAACGGGAGCATGAAGCCCGAGCCGCGTGCGTCCGGGTCGACAAATGGCTCTGGGCGGCGCGGTTCTTCAAGTCGCGCTCGATCGCGGTCACGGCGATCGAGGGCGGCAAGGTGAGCGTCAACGGCGAGCGCGTCAAGCCGGCACGCGAGCTGAAGGCCGGTGACTCCGTCCGCGTGCGGCTCGGTCCGTACGAGCATATCGTGATCGTGCGTGCGCTGAGCGATCGACGCGGCCCCGCCGCACAGGCCGCGCTGCTGTATGAAGAGACCGCCGAATCCCGGGCGGCACGCGACAAGCTTCGCTGGCAGCTCACGCACGCCGCGCCGGTGATCGTGCCCGGCGAAGGACGCCCGACGAAGAAAGACCGGCGCGACCTCAACAAGTTCAAGCGGTCCTGACGCCCGGACATCACACGGCGCCAGTCGCGTCGTAGTCGGCGGACATGCCGGCCAGCGCACGCAGGGTGTCGTCGTCCAGGCGGTGCCCACCGGAGAACGAAACGAAGCGGAAGGGAAGGTTCGCCTCGCGCATACGCGCCTTCTCCTGTTCGACGAGCTTGGGCGTCGCGAAGACATCGGTCGAGCCGATCACGAGCGTGGTCTCCGCGCGGCGCAGGGGCGAGCCCGTGTCCGCGAGGTCGAGTTCCGGCGGAAACTGCGAGCCCCACACGACGAGGCGCGCGGCGTTGACGCGGCCGGCGGCGACCCAGCGCGCCGCGGCAGATGCTCCCTGCGAAAATCCGAGCACGGTCACCGGCGGCTGCGCGCCGCCGAGCCTGGCGAGAGTCGACTGATGGGCGGCATCGAGATACGCGATGTAGTCGGCGATCTCCGAGAGCCGGTCCTCGCGCGTCATCCAGCTCGCGCCGACCTTCGCGTCGCGGTGAAGCCGCGCGTGCGTGTCGCCGTCGTAAAAGCGTGAGAGCGCCTCGGGCGCGACGATGAGCCGGGTGCCATCGTCGATGGCGCGAAAATCCTCGAGGAACGCGGCGGCGAGCTGGCCGTAGCCATGCAGGACGATCCAGAGTTCGCGCACGCCCGGCCCCTCCGGGCCGAGCATCGCGAGTCGCGCCGACCGTTTGACCGCGATGGAGGCCGAGCGGATGTCGTGGTCGCCGGTCACGCGGCGGCCGTGTCGCGCACTTTGCAGATCAGACCGTTGTGAGCCTTGATCACGCCGGCGCGCAGCACCTCGAATCCGTTCTCGGTGGCGTAGAGCCCCATCTGCCGCACGTTCATCAGCTCGCGATATCCGTAGTTGAGTTCGTCGGCCATCACGTGATACCACGCACGGCTCCGCAGCTGGTCGCGCGGCGTCGTGATGATCACGTAGCCGCCCGGCTTGACGAAGCGGCGATGGAATTCGAAGGCGAGCCCCTTGTGCTCGTCGGGGAAGTGCTCGATGAGGCCGATGCTGACCACGATGTCGAACTCGCGGCCGTACTTCAGGTTCCGGATGTCCTCGACTTCGAAGTCGATATCCATCTCGTCGCGGTACCAGACACGCTGGTGGCCGGATGCAGCGTCGACACCGAGGAAAGGATACGAGTCCGGGAACCGGCCGAAGCGGTGGGTCTTGCAGAACTCGTCGTAGTCCACGAGCACGGTGTTGCCGCCGGGGTACAACGCGGCGAGCGCCATGGCCTCGTAGCCGTCGGCGGCGCCGAGAAAGAGGATGCGCGGATTCTTCACGTCGAGGCCGTCGAAGAGCGCCCGCTTCCCGCGCGGATCCCAGACAGCGTCCTCTACGCGATGGATGCGGTTCCACACCAGGAGGTGGAACATCTCCTCGACGGCTTCGCTCGCGCCGCGAACGTCGGCTTTGGCGACGGCCTGCATGAGCTCGGCCCGAGCGCGGCCCTGCGCCTGGGGAACATCGGTGTTGAAGTACTCGTGGAAGTTCTGGTTGAACTTCTTCCATCCCTCGAGGACGGGGAGCGGCTCACCGTGCGTCTTCTCGTAGACCTTCTTCTCCCTCGCCCACTTCTCGACCTTGTACGGCCGGCCGACTTTCTTCCAGTCGAGCGAACGCCAATCCGTGGTCGAGTGGTCCACGAACATGTCCGGCGGCTGGTCGCGCAGGTCGACGACGAACGAGCCGGTGACGATGTGGTCGCCGATGCGGTGCGGCTCGCGGCGAACCGAGGGTTCCTTCGCGATGGATGCCATGCTCATAATGAAGCGTGACCCGAGGCGGGCGGCCAGTGGGGCGATTGCGGCGGAGTGGAACACCGCGTTACGATTCCCGCTCCAACATGGAGCCGGAACCGTGAGCGAAGACCGTTACAATCCGTCGTCGAAGGGCTGGGGGTTCGCCGCCCTGATCGTTGCGCTGGCGATCATCGCCAACGTGACGGCGTGGTCGATTCACAAGGCAACCTATCTGAAGCCGGACAAGGCGAACACGCCGGCGGAGCAAGGTCGCTGAGTGTCTGACGCCGGGCGCCTGACGAGCGAGACGTCGTGGATCCTCCGTGTCTCCGAGTCGGAGTCCAACTACTGGGCGACGTACGCCGTGGACATCTCGCTGATGCTGTACTTCGTCGGCTGGGATGGATTTCGCCTGAGCTACCATGCGACCTCGATCACCGAGCTGTTCGCCTTGGGTCTATTCGCGTGGACGCTGACCGAGTACTGCGCGCACCGCTGGCTCTACCACTGGGGATTCGCGCTCACGCGCAGCGGGCACGAAAAACACCACGACGATCCGCTCGCGCACCTCGCGATGCCGTGGTTCGTGACGCCGCTGCTGTTCCTGCCACCGCAGTTGTTGGTGGCCGGCTATTACGGCGTGCGCGGGTTCTCATCGTTCCTCGCCGGATGGTTCGCCGGTTTCATCGCATACAGCTTCATGCACCACAGCCTGCATCACTACCACTTGAGGTACGCGTGGTTCAGGCATCTGCAGTCGCAGCACCGGATTCACCATGCGATCCCGGAGACGAACTACGGGGTCACGATGCGGTTTTGGGATAGAGTCTTTCGGACGGAGTTCATAAAGAAGTAGATCTCGTTCTGACGGCTATCGGGTGACCCCTGTCAGTTGACGGCTCCGGGGGTGGATGCAAGAAAGGCGGGGCCAGGTCGGCTCCGCCTTTTCGGTTCCGCTCCTGGGGCTCTCAGACGATAGCGGTCAGCCGACAGCTCCCAGACAGTTGCCTGCAGCTGACAGCCGCAGGTGTATTCAGCCGGCGAGTTAATTCTTGTGGCGGAAGGTGATGCGTCCTCTGCTCAGATCGTACGGCGAGACCTCGACCGAGACCCGGTCGCCCTGCAGCACCCTGATGCGGAACCGGCGCATCTTGCCCGCCATGGTCGCGAGCACGTCATGTCCGTTCGTCAGATGCACGCGGAACGTGGCGCTGGGCAGCACTTCGGATACCGTACCCTCGAGCTCGATCGCTTCTTCTTTCGCCATGGAATCCTGGTGAGAGGTCTTCAGCCAGCGGGCAACCCTCTGAATGTAGCGGGACCGCCCTCAGGCGACCAGCTTCGCGTCCATGGTGATCTTGGCGTTGAGCACCTTCGACACCGGGCAGCCGGCCTTGGCCGCGCCGGCGAGCCGCTCAAACGTGGCCTGATCCGCGCCCGGAATCTTCGCCTCTACGGTGAGATGGATGCGCGTGATCGCGAAGCCGCCCTCCACCTTCTCGACCGTGACGGTCGCCGTCGTCGCGATGCGGTCGGCCGTCAGCTTCTCCGCCGCAAGCTGGCCGGACAATGCCATCGAGAAGCAGCCCGCGTGCGCGGCGCCGATCAGCTCCTCGGGATTCGTGCCAGCGCCGTGCTCGAAGCGGCTCGTGAAGGAATACGGCGCCGACGCGAGCGCGCCGCTCTCGCTGGAGACGGTGCCCTTCCCGTCCCGGATCGATCCCTGCCAGACTGCGCTTCCCTTCCGGTCCATATTCCGCGATCTCCGTGTTGTGGTTACCCTCAATCATAACCCCGCTCAAGGACGTTCCGTCATGAAGTGCGACTCGTTCTCTCCCGCCCGGCGCGCCGCCGCCCTGGCCATAATCCTGCTCGCGGCCGTTTCGTCACGTGCGTCATCGCAGCAACCGGCACCGCAGAAGGCCGGAGACGACGAGATCGACCGCCGCGTGGCCGCCATCATGCCTCAGGTGATCACGTGGCGGCGCGACTTCCACCAGCACCCCGAGCTGGGCAACCACGAGGTGCGCACCGCAAAAATCGTCGCGGACTACCTGCGGTCGCTGGGAATCGAAGTGCGCGAGGGCGTCGCCAAGACCGGCGTGGTCGGCGTGCTCCGCGGCGGGAAGCCCGGAGGCGTGGTCGCGCTGCGGGCGGACATGGACGCGCTGCCGGTCACCGAGCAGGTGGACCTTCCCTTCAAGTCGACCGTGCGGTCGACGTTCGCGGGGCAGGACGTCGGCGTGATGCACGCCTGCGGCCACGACGCGCACACGGCGATGCTGATGGGCGCGGCGACGGTGCTCGCCGGCATGCGCGCGCAACTCCCGGGGACGGTGAAATTCATCTTCCAGCCCGCGGAAGAAGGGCCGCCTCCCGGTGAGCGCGGCGGCGCGCAGGTGATGATCGAGGAAGGCGCGCTCGAGAACCCGGCGCCCACCGCGATCTTCGGCTTGCACGTGTGGCCCGAGGAAGCGGGCAAGCTCTCCTTCAAGCCGGGCGCCGAGATGTCGATGGCTGACGGCCTCTCGATCATCGTGAAGGGAAAGCAGACGCACGGGGCGCAGCCGTGGAAGGGCGTGGATCCCGTGGTCGTCTCGGCCGAGATCATCACCGCGCTGCAGACCATCACGGCGCGCCAGACGGACATCACGCTTGCCCCGGCCGTCGTGACCGTCGCGACGATCAACGGCGGCGTGCGCGGCAACATCATACCCGACAGCGTGGTGATGACCGGTACGATCCGTACCTTCGACAAGGCGATGCGCGAGGACATCCACATGCGCATCACGCGCACGGCGGAACTCATCGCGCAGGCGTCGGGCGCGACGGCGCGGGTGGATTTCGGCAAGGCGTCGGGATCGTTGCCGGTGTTCAACGATCCGGCGCTGCTCACCCGCATGACGCCGACGATCATGCGCGTCACAGGCGGCAAGGTCAATCCGAACGCCGTGTGGATGCCCAGCGAGGACTACTCGCTCTATCAGGCGAAAGTGCCGGGGCTGTTCCTCTTCCTCGGCATCAACAAGCCGGGCGTCAAGCCGGACGACGCCGCGGCCAATCACTCGCCGTTCTTCTTCGTGAACGAAGACGCGCTGCCGGTGGGCGTGAAGGCGCTGGCGGGCCTTGCGTTCGATTACCTCGCGAGCGGAGCGAAATGAACTGGCTCGAGCCGGTCGCCGTCGCGACGGGGATCATCAGCGTCTACCTGAGCGTCAAGCAGAGAATCTGGAGCTGGCCCACCGCGCTCGTGAACGTCGCGCTGTATTTCGTGGTCTTCCGCGACCAGAAGCTCTACGCGGACATGGGGCTGCAGGTGATCTACTTTGCGCTGTCGCTGTACGGCTGGTACGAGTGGCTCTATGGCGGCGAGAATCGCACCGAGCTGAAGGTGTCCCGCGCCACCGCGGGGATGGCGGTGGCGCTCACGGCGATCGCGGTGGTGGGCGTCGCCGTGCTCGGCACGCTGTTCGCGCGCTTCACCGACGCCGCGCTCCCCTACGTGGACTCGGCGACGGCCACGACGAGCCTCGTCGCACAGTGGATGATGACGAGAAAGGTCCTCGAAAACTGGGCGGTCTGGATCGCCGTTGATGTGGTGTATGTCGGCATGTTCGTCTTCAAGCACCTGTATCTCACGTCGGGACTCTACGCGGGATTCCTCGTGCTCGCCGTGATGGGCCACGTGCAGTGGCGGCGATCGTACCGCGCGGATCACGCCGGGAGCGAAGCGGCCGTTGGTCTGGCGGCAACGACGTGACACGGCGTATCGTGCTCACCGGCCCGGAATGCACGGGGAAGACCACGCTCGCGGCGGCGCTCGCGCGCCGGCTCGGCGCGGCGTGGCTGCCCGAGGCTTCACGCCAGTTCGCGGAGGAAGTGCAGCGCGAGCTCACGGCCGCCGACGCCGGGTTGATCGCCGAGCGCGCGATACGGGCGGAAGACGCCGCGCTCGCGGACCATCCACGCCTGCTCGTGCTCGACACGGACCTCATCAGCACCGTGGTGTACTGCCGGCACTATTACGGCGCCTGTCCCGAGTGGATCGAAGCCGCCGCGCGCGCGCGCCGCGGCGATCTCTACCTGCTGTGCGCTCCCGATCTCGAATGGACGGCAGACGGCGTGCGCGATCGCCCCGCATACCGGGAAGAGATGTTCGCGCTGTTCGGAGCGGCGCTCAAGGAATTCGGCTGCGTGAGCGCCGGTGTGTCGGGCACGGGTCCGGCGCGCGAACGCGCCGCGCTCGCGGCGGCGGCGCCGGTCGCGGCAGTCGCGGCGATCGTGCACGCATGATGCAGGAAGCGCCGCAGGCGCTGGCCGGCGAGCTGTCCGCCGCAATCCTCGAGGCGG
>OCZT010004269.1_pt1 | contig 14466 bp, 29 predicted proteins | sample 1539031 | NCBI WGS metagenome assembly OCZT01 (sample SAMEA3539308, study PRJEB22396) | soil metagenome | biome: tundra; feature: field; material: soil | place: USA | collected 2010-05 | depth 0.15 m
AAAAAGGCAGATTTTTACAATCCTCTAGGAGAGGGTGTAGATGTTGACTTTTAAGACTTTTACCTACGTGGGTGCATGACAATTCACCGAACAAGTAGGATTTTAAGCGGGAGGACATCGGGAAGGGCTATTTACGCCCTTCCCCCTCTTTTTGGTAGTTTCTCCCGAAAAAATAAATAGAATTGTCCCGCGCTTCGCGGAATGCCTTTAAACACAATGCAAACGCCCTCCTTAAACCAAGTCCTTTTTCCTTTAAATTTTCATGTTCTGCCATTACCTGACAAAATGTCCGATTTTCGGACCGCAGCAGTTCCGGTACCGAAAACCGCGGGTTCGCTTGATACATTAGCACAACTGTCGCAAGTTGCCACACAAACCGAAGAATTGCACAAAAAACGCAATAACGTTAAGCCAAAGGATACGTTACTTAAGCGGGCGCGGGCAAAGGCTTTGACTGACATAATGGCAGGAAAGCTAAAAATGTTGGATAGTCCATTACAAAAAGCCTACACAAACACTCTTTTTTGTTCTTCTGAACTTGTACAGGTCGGGAATATGATAAAATCAAAATATTGCAAAAATAGATGGTGTGTGGTATGTAACCGGATAAGGACTGCAAACCTAATAAATGGATATATGCCAGCTCTTAAGAAGATAGAAGATAAATTTTTTGTTACGTTAACGGTCCCGAACGTGCCGGGGGTAGAATTAAAGCGAACAATAAAATTGATGCTTCATAATTTCAAGAATTTACGAAAGGATTTTCACCGCAGGAAAACAAAAATAACCGGGCTGAGAAAATTAGAATGTACATACAACCCGGCGCGGGATGATTTTCATCCTCACTTCCATTTAATTGTACAGGGAGAACAAACGGCAAAAGATGTTATTGATTCATGGTTGGATATATATACTTTAGCTTCCCGGAGCGCGCAGGATATGAGGGCAGCCGATAATAATTCTGCTTTGGAAATGTTTAAATATTTTACAAAGCTAATAGGTTATGACAAGAAAAAAAAACAACTTTCATTTGATGCGCAGAGTGTTGATACTATTTTTCGCTCTATAAAAAACGTCCGCATATTTCAACCGATTGGAATAAAAAAAATGAAACACGTAACGGAGGAAATAGAAGAAATTCAAACCCAAGTTTACGAAGGGCTTCCCGAAACAATGGGGCGTATTTTTTGGAGGTGGCAGCCGGAATCTACGGATTGGTGCGACGAAGAAACCGGGCAGTTACTGACCGGGTACACTATCAATGACCGTTTATTGAAAATGTTTTCGGGATAACGAAAAAGTATTGTAGCTGTTGCCTCAATAGCTACAATACGATGTTAGGTGGGCTTTAGCCCTTGCAGTTAAAATTGAAACCATTGGCGGGCTGTTATTTATAGTAAAACAAATATGAGAATACTTTTAGGATGCGAAGAAAGCCAGGCAGTATGCAAAGAGTTCCGATACTTGGGACATGAAGCATATTCCTGTGATACACAGGCTTGCTCAGGAGGCAGACCAGAATGGCACATACAAGGTAATGTGCTTGATACTTTATGGGAAAAATGGGACTTGGCGATATTTTTTCCTCCTTGTACGCATTTAGCGGTATCGGGGGCAAAACATTTTCACTACAAAAGAAAAGTTTTAATAGAAGCATTATTATTTGTGCGAAAATTAATGAGAGCACCAATACCGATGATAGCGATTGAAAATCCTGTGTCAATTATCAGTACGAGAATAAGAAAGCCAGACCAAATTATTCAACCGTATATGTTTGGGCATACTGAAAGAAAAACAACTTGCTTATGGTTGAAAAATTTACCACTACTTAAAGAAACAAAGAATGTGAAGGAAGAAATGTTGAAGTTGCCATACAAAGAATATGCGAAGGTTCATAGTATGCCTCCTGGAAAAGATAGGGCAAAGTTGCGTTCAAAAACATTTACAGGGATAGCGAAAGCAATGGCTACCCAATGGAGTGAATATGCACAATCTAAACCCCAATACTTTTGAAAAAAGCAACGCCAATGGTTTTAATTTTAATTGCACCTAACATTTGGACTGATTACCATTTGAACAGATTTAAGTGGTATAGAAAATGGAGAAAATGCAATTGGTATAAACATCAATTCACAAATGATGCCTTACAGTTGTCAATTACATTTACAGGAACTTGGTGGGCTTTGTATGGTAAAATTAACAGATATTCAGATGTTGTTGATACGGAGGTTTGGTAGTATTGCCACTAACTATCGGCTTTGCGCCCGTACGTTTCGTATGGCGCAAAAGTTAAGTTATCCATTTTCTCACAAAACTTTGTTAATAGTTTGTTTATATCCGGCTTTGTGTTGGCACGTATTTTGTTTTAATATTGCGTATAAACTAACCCCTTGATGAGCTGACAAGAGATCAAACGGCAAAGCAAATGAAAGTCACATTAAAAGGAACAGTAACAAAAATCGGAGAGCCTAAAGAAATTAAAGGCAGCGAAGGACGCGGGACAACTTCCATTCGGCAGGTTGTTTTACAAAAAAAATCTTTTAACCATGATTCGGGGGAATTAATTTCAGATGATTCTTTTCCCGTGCAGGTATGGGAAAAAGACATGACGTTATTTAATGCAGCGTATCACGTTTCTGCGAAGATGGAAATTGACGCGTATCTGAATGGAAAAGAATATACGAAAAAAGATGTAGCAGAAGGAGAGGACGAGCAAGGGTTCTTTCTTAATCTTACAGGTAAGGCGTTTCGTACCATAAAATAAAAAAAATGAAGTTGAAAGGGAAAAAGAGCAACGGCAAAAAGCGGAAACGCAAACGCAGCCGAAAAAATAAAATTACGGCAGATTGCATCACGTCCTCTTTTTCCCTTTACTTCACTTTTTTTGCTCTCGGATGTCACAGATAAGGCACAAATGGAAACGGAACACTTGCACCGTATGTAAAATAAAAAGATACAAAGTATGGGAGCGCAAAGAGGGCGCGCCGTATATGCGTTCATGGTTCACTTATGGAACATGGAGCGAGAATCTTAAAATTTACATTAAACACAAAGAACGCCCGGAATGTTCCGACCCGCACAAAGCGCAAGCGGATTTATTTCAGGATTAATATTTAAAACATAATAAATAAAAAAATATGTCAAACTACAAAGAAAAGCGCAAGTTAAAACAACTTTCAGCAGAAAGCGGAAAGAAAGATGAAAGCGAAACCATTGTTTCGCCAAACCAAACCAAAATAGAGATTCCCGAAACAAAAGAGCCACCCGCCACAAAGACGGCAACGGCAGAGGAATTTAAAAAGCAAGCCGAAGAACTTTCAAATCATCCCGTAATAATTGCAGCGAAGGACAAGCGCAAATTAAAGGATGGATATACTTATACGGGATTTACGGTAAACAAGGCATTACAAAAAAACTTTTCTGACCTGATAGATAAGAATGGAAGAAAAGCTAATGTGATTTATGCTAAGTTCATGGAAAAGTATTTACAGGATTGGAAGTCCGTGCATACTTTTTTAGATTGCTGATAGTTGTATTTGTTTTTAGATTACAGCCCCGGTAACGCTATTGCCGGGGCTTTTTGTTTGTTTAAAACGTGTTAATGTAATTTTTCGGCTATACTTATTCCCCTTTCATCGAATTGTTACTTTTGATGCCATGAGTGACATAACGGCAGAACGCCCGGACTATTCAAAAATCAAAAGTAGGATTATATCAAAACTTAACGGTTTTTTACGCGAGTATGTGTATTTAGATGGGTGCATAGACAAAAAAGACGAAAAAGAGATGTTTGAATTACGTTTACTCAAAGAAAAAATAGATTTGCTTTTGTCTGTTCTTAATTTACAATATTTTGAAAAACACGAAACCGTATGAATGCTTTTGAGAAATTCGCAAAGAAAATAATATTTAGCCGTTTTCAAAAAAAGGTACGGGCGAAATACCCGCAGTATGCAGACCTAAATACCTTAACTCTTAACGTGGCAAAGCACCCGGGACAAGAAAATAAATATTTAGGCAAATTATATGTTTCATTGGTTGACGGAATGAAAGATGATTACCTGCTTAATGATTCTGACATAGAAGAATACCGCGCGCTTATCCCGGTGGGCGTAAAAGTAGATTCAGGTAAAACAGTTTCGGGTACGATCATCGAATTGAATTATATTACGAAAACCCTTTACGCGTTGGTAACTTATACCGATAATTCAAATACGAAATTTACCTACTGATGAAAACAGACGAAGAAGATTTCTTAAGTGAGCAGCTAAAAAAGTTTGCGGGTTCAAAAAGTGAATTCGGTACAGATCATGTTGAGGGCGCGAAAAAGGAAAGTGAAAATATTTTCGTTTCAGAAACTGAAAAAGAAAAAGATTTGCCGGGTTCCTTAAATACCCGAATATCCGATCCTTCCGATATACAAAAAGATACTTCGGCTACCGATGCGGTTCGGGAGGGAATGAGAATGCTTATTCTTTTCAAGGTTTTAAACATTGCTTTTGCTGGTGCAAATACTTGGCTTTTTAATTACTACTATAAAACAAAACTTTTTTCAGCGAAGGACTTAATGTTAGAGGACGAAGAAATGACGGAGGCGGGAGAGTTTTTTAAAAGTTCTAAGTTCTTAAAGTTCCTCGATGTTGTACCTGATGAAATATGGGGTTTCTGCTATTTGGAATGGATGTTTATAGAGCGCGCTCAGGAATTACACGAGAAACACGAACAGCAAAATAAAGAAATAAAATGAAACAAAAATACGGGTACGTGAATGAGTGGGGATACATTCAGGAAATCGAAGAATATTATTACATCCCTCATTATTGCAATTCTATTTTTCGTACTACTATTGGTAAAATAAGATTATTATGAATTACGCAGAAGTGGAGTTTTTAATTAGGTTATTAATTGAAACACAGGAGATGAAGTCAAACGCTATTCATCGGCTAACTAATGAGGACGCCATAAATAGAATTAAATCAGATATTATCTTAATTGAAAAAACAATAAACTATTTACGAACAGCACGAGTATGTTAACGAAATCGGAAAACAAGCGACTTGTAAAACTTCGCCGGAAATTTCAGCGCGAAAAATTTTTGACAAGAAAAGAGGAAATAGAGGCGCGGGAGTTGATAGAAAAGAAAACGCCACCCGTTGAAAAATATACTTTATTTATCGCGTCCGGTTTTATTGCGTTTGGTTCCATACTTATAATCTGCAGCGCATGGTATTACATGACAAGCCCGACCCTTTTACATTTTTGCCTTGCAGCTATTACCGGGACCTTCGGGCTATACTCTTTATTTTCATCAATAACCAAACTCAGGTAACATGACCGGACAATTCGACCTTAAAAATATCTTATTCTTAATTATAGGAATTTGTTTGTTCCTTTTATTTGTTGTGGTGCTTGGCATGGTTCGCATGGATAGGCACAATAAAGAGAAACGGAACAAAGAAATAAAGGAAGGACAGAAAATATTTATTACAATAAAGGGCTTGGATGTTTTGGCGGATAGGTTTTTAGTAAACGAAAAGAAAAAATATACTATTTTCTTGTCCGATTCGGAAATAGATGTTTTGCAATGGTCCCGCGGGGCGGGAAAAACTATTTCGGAATTCAAAACAGGATTCAGGGATATAGCAATGTATCACGGAATAAATTTTTCTTTTATCCTCAATTCACTTGCCGAATTAAAATTAATTGAAATACACGAATAAAATGTACGGACAAGTTATTATAAACGTAGGTTCTCCGGGCACAGGAAAAACACATCTTTGCAAGGACTATATCGAGATAGTAAAAAAGCAGCCATTGGTTTACGCTACCCTGGAAAAGGATTTTTCTTTTCCGATCATTGATGACGAGAATTTATTCTGGGAGTTGGCAAGTAAAAGAAAAGACACTTGCATACTTGCCGATGAAGCGGAAACGACAATAAAGAAATTAGACCCTCAGCGAACGGCAAATAAGTTAGTTCAGTTACAAGTTAAATGTTTCGGCAACGCCCGAAAGTTAAATAATTTGTACCTGATAAATTTTCATGCACTTGGACAGATACCGGAATGGTTGCTTGATTGTGGAGTCGTCACGATCATAAATAGGTTTCAAACTGTAGATAAGATTCAAAAGCAAATACGCAGATTTGAAAGCTTTCCCTCTTTAGTTCAGTCCCTTGAAGAATTTCCGACCATAGACAAATATACTTATGATGCCATAGTCCTAAGAAAATTAGAAGGATGATTTATTTTTGTCTTTCAATTTCCATTGTATCAATAGCCGGGTTTTATTCGCCCCGTATTTTTGACGCCCTTTTATTTTCCCCTTCAATGATGAAGGGGCAGCCCTATAAATTTTTTTCGTCTTGTTTTATCCATACCGGATGGCTTCACTTAATAGGGAATGTTTTTTCTATTGTGTACTTTGGTGCAAGGATAGCGCAGTATTTGCCCGGCGCGTATCTTCTTATTATTATACCCCTTTCAATGGTTATTCCATTTTTACCTTCTTATTACATTCATAAACATGACGCCACCTATCACGGCGCGGGCGCGTCCGGTATAGCGTATTGCCTTATGGTTATTTGTTTTTTGTGCTATCGGAATAATGTAATTTGCTATATGCTTTTGTTTGAATTGATTTATGAAAATCTTTTCAATTCCTCCGGTGACGGCAACGAAATACACGGCAGCGCGTGTATTTTAGGCGTAATTATTGCGAATCTTATCAACATTATATCCCTGTAGTTTTTTTTGTTTTGATTTTTGTTAATAAAGTAGCATTTTTATTGCGCTACATTTGTGTAACGAACAACCAAAAACAAACAAATGAAAAAAATTATCCTTTCCGCTCTTTTCGCTTCCTTCCTTGCAAAAGGCGCAACAACCAACGCATACGGAACTATCGTTCCAAGCGTAAAGAAACAAATGAATTTCGACCTTGAAATGTTTTTTACCGTTGCAGCAGCTGTTGGCTTAGTTGCAATCCTTCACAACGCTTTCGGGCATTGGGTAGAACATCATGGACGCGGATTTACCGGAATTGCCGTAGGACAAGAAGGTAAATAAAAGAATAAAACAAAACACAACCCAAAAACACAGACACATGAAAAACTATAAAAGCATTTTCGCGCTTATCCTTTCAATCCTTTCTTTCGGATTTGAAACAAACCTAAACGCGCATACTCGAAACGTGAAAAACTCAGCTTCCAGTCTTTCCGACTTGCTTGGAGAAGCGGGAAGTTCTTTTGAAAAGAATTTCGGAGATATGAATTTTGAGAAGTCATTTGAAGGAATGATAAAAGATCGTATGAGTTTTAACTTAGGTGTCGTTGCAGGACAAAAACACTTAGGTAAAAATCATTCCAGCCATATCCCTCAGCAAAAAATCGCTGAGAGTGTGGGAGATTTCTCTTTCATCGTAACGCGTAACACAGCAGTAATAGCGAAACCGCTTCCTTATGTTCTGTTCGGTTATAATGACAGTAAGTCAAACTACATTGCTACTTTGTCAGGACTTATCCCAACAGGTGTAACTCCCGGCGCGTTGGCAACAGGAACAAACAGCCCCGGCGTTATACTTCCTTTGTTCAACACGGATGCAGCAGGTAACGGCGTATTTTGGTGGAATGACGGAACTAATAACGATTCAATTACCGTGTCTTATGTTGGAACAAACAACTATACATCGTTTTTGAATTCTCAAACTACGAACACTTATGCAAGTACATACACCTTGTACAGCATATCAGATGTTACTAAACTTGCTCAGTTCTTCCAGTCAATCACTTATGGAAATTTATCTTCTATGGGCAAGAAAGACGCGAACACACTTAATCCGAATAGCAGAAAAACAACTATCCAGTTTCAAGCTGACCGTGTTGATCTTATCACTCCTGAGTATTCAATCAATACAGAATATTCTTGGGTACAGAACATTATCAATACCGCAGGGCTTCAGATAAATGTTGACCTGTTCATTTGCAAGCGCGTTAACATGAACAACGCAACAGGCATAAAGTAATTCATCACATTAATATTAAAGCCCGAATTGATTAACGTCGGTTCGGGCTTTTTTAATACCTAAAAACAATGGCAAAAGGAAAAGGAAAAGCGAAGATAAAAGGCTTAATGAATAAAATTAAGTCACTTCCAAAAAAAGCACTTGGAGCCGTAGAGGAAACCCCGTTTCTTCCTTTGCTTCCCTTCAAAATGGTAATGAAAAACGAACTTGAAAAAAAGGGCGTTGCACATACTAATTTTTTACATGACATTGTACCTAAATTCGCTAAAAGCATTGCAGGGCTTCACTTTGCGGACTTCGGAGCCGATCACGACGGGCAAGGGTATAATCTTGGTGAAGGTGTGGCAATCAGCATTGTGACCACAGTCATAAACTACCTGAAAAACTTGCACGCTAAAAAAGCAGCAGGCGCGCCGATGACCGAAACGGAAAAAAAGGTATTGGACGAATCGGATAAGGTGAGCGAACAAATCGCAATGGGTGTTATACCGCCACATATGGAAGGATTAGGCTTAGAGAACGCGCCGGGTAATGCTGTTTTTGGTATTGATTTAAAGTCTATGATATTGACACCAAAGGGGCTATTGGCTACCGTTGGAGTTCTTTTAGGATTTGGTTTTATTTACAAATTATTAACACGAAAATAAAAATGGAAGTCAAAAAAGAAGGTGAAGAAAAGAAATTTGACGCGCGAAAGATCGCAGGTGAAGTTTTCGGCGTGGGTGGACTTATCGGCGTTGTTATCGGAATAGGTTTAACCCTCGGAATTCTTCGCTTACTGAAAAAAATCTAATGAAAAAAATTGTATTATATAGCCCGGAAACTTTTCTAGGTAACGGACTGGTTGATATTAGGGATGAAAAAAAAAAGTTTTTTACTTCCCGCTTCACAGCCACCCGCGAAAGTTTAAATTTAATTTACCAAAGGGGACGTTCTATATAAATTCCAACCCGGCATATATTACCCGGTTAAATGGTTTTGAGCCTTATGAAATGTTTCCTTTTGCAGAGCCGGAACATATTTTTGAAGTAGGAAAGACAACCATATCATGTCAGCGTAACCCAAACAAAGCGACAATATTCCCGGACAAAGATCATATAATAATAGATGAAAACTTTTCAAAAATCCAATACCGCCCCGCGCTTTCCTTTGTCCTCGGACACGAGATATCACATTACCGATACTCAGACGAAAGCAAATGCGACCTGGCAAGCGCGAATTTCATGCTTGGCAATGGATATAACCCTTCTCAGATTAAAATTTCTTTCGATAATCTTTTCAAGAATAACCCGGCACGACTCCACTTTTTAAATTCGCACTTTGCGGAAATGAATTTTTTAAGATAATGGCAAAAGAAATAAACATACAAAAGTGGCTTATCGGAATAGGCGAGACCATTGCCGGGATAACTATTTTATATTTACTCATTAATAAATTTTTCGACGGAGTAATAGAAAAGCAATTCAATACTTTGCTTCACCATGCTTTTCCAAAGACAAACCATCCGGGAGATAAGAGGACGGGAAACCAAACCAACCCTTTAACCGGGGGCGGGTTCGTTGCTCCTCCGGTGACCGCAAATCAAAAAAGGATTACTCTTTCGGACGACGATTTATCCGCTATCGTAGATAACATAGGGGCTACGCGTCACGCGTTATCTTCAAATGATTATGATGCAGCCCTTACCGAAATAGAAAAGGCGCAAACAAAAACAGATTTAGCCATGATAATAACAATGTACGATGCAGCAAATAAGCAAAGCATATTGGGCACGGGGATAGGCGAAGAATCTTTAATGACTTATTTAAAAGGGCTTTCGACAGATCAAAAAAGTGATTTTGATAAGTGGGTAAAAAAACTTCCTGATTATGTATGAAAAAAGTAAACAATCCTTTGTTGATAATTACGGAATTAACTGTACTTGTATTTCTTTTTTATTTCGTTATTCGTATAATAAACAAGAGAATAAAGTTTCACGTTAACCGGGGGATAGGACAAGCAAAGCAAATGAATAACAATCCTTTAAATATCCGAACATCCGACAATAAATGGATGGGAAAAAATACTCAGCTGGGGGACGCGTTTGAGAGTTTTTCAGATAGCTCTTTTGCTTTTCGCGCCGGGCTTGTTTTACTTTACAATTATATAGGTATGGGTTATGATACTTTGGCAAAGATGATTACGGAATACGCGCCACCTTCTGATAACAACCCGACAGAGGCGTATATAAAAAACGTTTCGGGGTGGTCGGGTGTTCCTTTTGATTTAGTGTTAACTCGAAATTCTTTTCCCGCTTTTGCCGTAGATATTATTTCCGCAATGGCAAGACAGGAGCAAGGAAAGGATCCAGATGCGGAAAAAGTAAAAGAAGGTTTTGATATGTTCAAAAATAAATATAAAATTTCATAATATGAAAAACTGGAAAACAACCGCAATAGGAATTTTAACCGCCGTGTTTTATCTTGGTTACAAATTCTTCACTCATACGCCTATTGATGGACAAGACGTTATTTACGCCGTAGGACTAACTGGATTTGGACTATTTTCAAAGGACGCAAACGTGACAGGGGGAACGGTTCCACAAAGCGCCGAGGCTATCAATAGAACGTTAAGCGACAAAATTATAAACAATCAACATAAATAATATGCCACCTATTGTTATCGCCCTTATCGAAGAAATCGGGAAAGATATTCTCATTGCAGAGCTTCCCGTTGTGATGAAGTATATTCAATTTTTAGAGGCGAAAGTCCCTAAGATCGGATTTAAACATATTGCGTTGGCTGAAATAAATGTGTTACTTGGTGACATACAAAGCAGCCTGCAGCCACAAACAACAAACCCCGCGTAATGGTACATCATATTTTCGGCGCGTTCGTATCCCTTATTACTGAGGCGGCTTTGATAGCTGTTATATGGAAAATAGAAACTATCGAATTCATGACGGCAGAAGTAAAACTAATTTTAACCATTATTTTGGGTTTGGGTGGAATAATAGTAGTAGTTTTGAAAATGATTAAAGCACTCAAAGAAATAAAAAAATAAAATGGCAGAAGATACACTACCCACCCCGGAGGAAGCGCAAACAAAATTCAGTAAAGGGTTAAACTATGCTATTTGGTGTCTATATACATTAACATACAACGGCACAGGAGCCAACCCCGCCATGAGAGAATTATTACTACCCTTATTTAATTGGCTGGTCGGAGCCGGCACGCTCATACTTTCAAAGTCTGAACAAGTGGCGTATGGTACAGGTGTTATTTACGCTATGGTGTGCAGGGCGAAGAATCCGGCAGAGGTACAGACTTTTGATATACCTTTTGATTTTCCGGCGCAATGGGATGCGTCAAAAGCTTTGTTTGTTTCTGTTATAGTGAGAGCGAACGGGGTACACGTTACCGCCATGAATGTTGTACTTGTTACATCGCAAGGTGATAACGTAACGGTTGACGTTACGCCACCTCTTGACGATGCTTGGCATACTATATTTGTTCAGTTACTTCCTGCAGCAAACGGGGTAAACGGGAAATCCGGTATTCTTACTTTAAATATTCAGGCAGATAACAACGGGATAGGATATTATTCTACTCCAAAACTAATAGCTCAGTAATGGAAAACAAAAAAATGAAAATTGCGTTTGTTGTTACACGCGTTCGCGTGTTTTTACAGTCGCCGATAACAACGGACTTGCCGTATATTCTTTTCGGGGCAAATGATAGGCCCGCAAATTACGTTTCTTTCCTTGCTGATTTATTGCCTGCCGGTGTGACGATGTCTAGTATATTTACGGACGTAGCGACGGGAAAAATTGTTTTGGAATATTCTCAGGGTGCGAATAAAGAACACGTTATTATAGAGTTTGTTTCTCAGATGTCGTATCAGTCTTTTTTGAATGGCTTAACTAATTTCACCGTACCAAAAGTTTATTTCAAAAAGGCTACATTAATCGTGAACGACGTCACTGTGGATAGTTTTTTAGATAGGGAGGTCGAAATAGGAATTATAAATGATATGGGTACAAAGTCTATGATTACCGTTATACCCAACACTCAGAGAGAGCCGAATAATCCTAACTCTAATATGGTTAATATTGAAGTAGAGGAACAAGAGATAAACTCAGAGTTCGGAATAGTGGGACTATTACCGCCGGGGGCTTATTCAACTGGCTGGACTTTGGACAGTTACCAAAAAACTAAAAAATAACATGAAAAAAATTATTCTTATTTCTGTTTTCGGATTATTCGCCGTTAACTCCTTTGCTCAATATTTTACACTTCCTCAAATTGATACTATATGGTCCCAGGGTTATTTGCCTTCTCCTGATAGGTGTATTGAAACTTGGGAAACTATTTGGAACAGGACTACCCCGGTAACATTAACGGGCGCAGGAAGCACTACCGTTACAGGAGGTCCTTCTTATACGGTTACGTCCGCTTCCTCTTTAGATAAGTGGGCAACGGCAAATTCCCCCACAACCGCAATTACTTATACCGTTGGATTTGTGGGTATAGGTACGCAAACTGTTATTTGTCCTATAAATGTTTCGGAAGATTTAGGAGGTGGAGATAATTTAGTCGGAACGTTTTTCAATAAAGGGGGAAATGGGTATGTTGTTATAGGAACACGTTTATCAAATGGAAAAAATGTCTTATTACTATACGATACCGTAGGTTCTTATGCAAGTATGCGGATATATGGGGACGCATCCGGCACGGGATTAAATATTGCACAGGGTGGCAACGTGGGTATAGGCACAGTAACTCCGGGTACGGCTAAACTTGCCGTAATTGGTGGTAATGTCGGTATTGGGACAACTTCTCCGGCAATGCCATTATCCGTTGCTTATGATTTAGGGGGAGGTTTCGGATTAGAGGCGGGTTTTTTTAATCCTACTGGTGATGGCTATATTGTAATAGGAACAAGTATATCATCAAGTCAATCATGTCTTATTGATTACGACGCGGATTTAAACTATGCTTCTTTTCGTGTGCTTGGTGATGCGGTTGGTACTGGTGTAAATGTTATAGATGGTGGGCACGTAGGCATAAATACGGCAAACCCCGGGACCGCATCGTTAGGCGTATTTGGTCCCGTTGGCATCAATAATTCAAACCCTTTTACGCCGTTGGATATTCGTGCCGGGCTAATGGTAGAAACGGGAGCAATAACGACATATACCAATACGAACACTTATGCGGTGCCCGCTTCTCAGTTGGTGAGTGGAGCGATTACCGTAAATAGTGGAACGGTTACCTTAACGATGCCAACAGGAACGGACTTAGGTACTAATTTCGGATGGACGGCAAACGGACATACGGTAAGTAATTTCACCGTTAAAAATTCTTCGGGTAATGATGTTACTTTAGTCCTTAATACCGGGCTGACACTTTCAGCATATCCAACAGTTCCCGACATAAACGTATTGATAGTAAAAGATGGGGATATAGGATATTTTAGAATTATTTCTTTCGATGCGACAAACGGACTACTTCAACGATAATCAATAACAATTTAAAACAAAAACAAAATGGAATCACTATCCGCACTCATCGTATTTTCCGCTCTTCCTAACTGTAAAGTGGGCGAGCCTTATTTGAACCTTGACGGTTCTAAACGTAAAGTAACCGCAACTTTTAACGGCGGGCTTATTGCTTCAAAAAACATCACTATGGTAAACGGCGCGTTACCTGATGGTTTGTCTTTTGAAGATGCCACAGACGGATGGAATGTTATTGGCGTTTCAACGAAGGCGGGAAGCTTTCCTTTCCTATTGTCCGCAACCGCACCGGACGGAACTATCGAAATGTGTCAATATTAATTAGCGTTAACTTATAAGTTAAGTAAATCAACCTTGCCTACGCAGGGTTTTTTTATTGACAGGCTGTTAATAAAAGAGCCGGAACATAAGCCCCGGCTCCATGGTGGGAGTCTTTTCTCAGGAGAGCAACCACTTGTTGATAAAAGGATAGATCGTAAAGGTAATCATTTATTTAATTCGCGTATGTTTGCAATCTCAGGAGAGTAATTTATGAAAGCATCAAAATTCTTATCACCGTATATAAGCAACCGATGCCGGTTTACAAAAAAGTCACCAGGCGTTTATATGATAAAAGATGATAGCGTTTTTTCTAAGATCGTGTACGTTGGCATGGCAAAGAAGAATGTTTACGATACCCTTTACCGCCATTTTCAGACATGGAATGATAAGCGCTTCGAAAGGACGGTATATCCAAAGTCCGGGTATTGGGTTCGCGTCATTTATTGCACGGCTTCGCAGGTGGATAAGCTAGAGCGCGCGCTCATCATAAAGTACAAGCCGAAGGACAATATAGATAAATACGAACATTATTCTTTGCTGGAATCGGATAAGAAATTAATATCACAATCAAAAAAGGCAGATTTTTACAATCCTCTAGGAGAGGGTGTAGATGTTGACTTTTAAG
>OCZT010004272.1_pt1 | contig 14463 bp, 11 predicted proteins | sample 1539031 | NCBI WGS metagenome assembly OCZT01 (sample SAMEA3539308, study PRJEB22396) | soil metagenome | biome: tundra; feature: field; material: soil | place: USA | collected 2010-05 | depth 0.15 m
TTCCTTCTACAGCTTCTCGCAGAAGCGGACATACAGGCCGCTGACCACGAAGAACAGCACGGTCACTCCAACATAGATTAAATCAGTCATACGATTTCCACACTCAGTTATGTCCAATTCCATTCATGCAATGGTCCACGTTGGCACAGCAGAAGGGGGGCGGGTAATCAAAAGCGGGGCACCGGGCATTAAGAATTTATCAAAACCCAAATCGCCGGAGCGCCGTAACCCGACCGATTGCGCTTTAGCCTTTCCTTTCGCCGACTCGCCCTTAAGCTTCAGCGCGTTCGTCTATGGGTTTAAAGCTGTTCAACACATTGTCGCGGTCGGTGGACGAGTTCGTCCCGCTGGATCCGGCCGGGAAGGCGGTCGGCTTGTATTGCTGCGGGCCGACGGTCTATGACTTCGCGCACATCGGCAACTGGCGCACGTTCATCTTCGCCGACCTCGTGCGGCGCTATCTGGACTTCAAGGGCTATGCCGTGACGCACGTGATGAATATCACCGACGTGGACGACAAGATCATCAAGCGGGTTCGGGAGAGCGGAACGACGCTCCGGGAGTTCACCGGCAAGTTTGAGGTGGCCTTCCTGGACGACCTCAAGACCTTGAACTGCCGGAGGCCGCAGCAAATGCCGCGCGCGACCGAGCACATGGCGGAGATCATTTCACTCATTGAGAAGCTCCTGGGGCGCGGGCTGGCTTACCAGACGCCGGATGGCTCGGTCTATTTCAGCATCGAGAAATATCGCGGTGGCGGCTCCCGGTACGGGCAGTTGGTGAAGCTGAATTTCGACGAGATGCGCGTCGGCGAGCGGGTGCGCAGCGACGAATACGAGAAGGAGGCCGTCGCCGACTTCGCGCTCTGGAAAGCGCGCGTGCCGGAGGACGGCCAGGTATTCTGGCCCAGCCCGTGGGGCGAAGGCCGGCCCGGGTGGCATATCGAGTGCAGCGCCATGAGCATGAAGCTGCTCGGGCCGAGCTTTGACCTGCACCTGGGCGGCGAAGACCTGATGTTCCCTCATCACGAAGACGAAATCGCGCAGAGCGAGGGCGCGGGCGTCCAGCCAGCCGGCCAGCATTTCGTGAAATATTGGCTGCATGGGGCGCACCTGCTGGTCGAAGGCAAGAAGATGAGCAAGTCGCTGGGGAACTTCTTCACGCTGCGCGACTTGCTGGCGAAGGGGTTCACTGGGCGCGAAATTCGCTACCTGCTGCTAACCGCGCACTATCGCGAGACGTTCAACTTCACGCTGGACGGCTTGCAGGGCGCGCGGACCTCGCTCACGCGCATTGACGAATGCCTGACCAAATTGCGCGAGCTGGCGGGCAATGCGAAGGCAGGCGCCGACTCGCCATTGCTAAACCAATTCTCCGCCGTGCTGGATGACGACCTCAATATTTCCGGTGCCTGGGGCGCGATCTTCGAGTGGGTCCGTGACATGAACCGGAAGCTGGCGGAGAATGCGCTCGACTCCGCCGCCGCTGCGGCGGCGCTCGGCACCTGGGAGAAGCTGGATTCGGTGCTGGGCGTTGGTGCTCTCAAGGAAGTGGAGGTGCCGGCGGAGATCACCGCGCTGGTCGAAGCCCGCCAGGCGGCTCGCAAAACCAAGGATTTCAAACGCGCCGACGCTCTCCGCGATGAGCTGAAGGCCAAGGGCTGGGTCATCGAGGACACGCCCAAAGGGGCGCGGGCCAAACGTGTATGAGCTTGAGATTTCAGATCTTCCGGCCCGGTAGCCCGCAGGCGACGACCGTGCGGGGCAGAGGAGGTTTGCTCGGCGAAAGAACAACCAAGCGGTAGTCTATGAGTATGAGCGACCCGAGTAAGGCGTTTTTCGTTGTGGTTGAGGGTCTCGATGGCACTGGCAAAAGCACCATCGTCAGGCAGGTTGCCCGGATTCTGAACGAACCGGTCTGCTTGCCAGGATGTGTCAAGTTGACCTTCGAGCCTCATGATCCGTCGGCGTGCGGCATATATATTCGCCAAGTGCTAATGCATCGGATAAAGGCACCCCGAAAAACGCTAGCTTTAGCCTTTGCAATGAACCGCGTCGATCATTGTAGCCGTGATATTGCTCCTTTTTTGGCGCAGGCCAACTCGAAGGAACGTGTGGTCTTATGCGACCGGTATTACATGTCGTCTTTAGTTTACCAAAGCGATGAAACCCTTTCAATGCAGAAGATTCTTGAGCTCAACGATGGTGCGCTCCGCCCTGATCTGACGTTGTTTCTCCATGCGAGCAGCAAGACTTGTTACCAGAGGATGCGTTCGCGTGATCAGAGTAGAGAGCTTTTTGAAACCAACCTGGCGAGCACTCGCAAAAAGTACGAGGAGGCTATCGCCCTCCTTCGCGGCCGGGCTGAAAACATTGTGGAGGTCCCTGCCGAGGAAGAACTCAGTAAGGTCGTGATTCGAGTGCTGAACGCACTAGTAGCAAATTCGCCTGACTGGTTAGCAACGAGGATACATCCACACTTGATTCTGGAGGATACTACTGACGTTTTTGAGTTTAGCAAAACTTCCATTGATTCCTGCGTCGCCCAGCTAGTTTCATCCATCGGGGTCGAACCGCCTGCTTCTTCGGACGATCTTCGTAAGTTTAACCAACAACTGACGAGGGCGGCCCAAGGGCTCGTATCAATGTTAAGTTTCTCTGACTTGGCTGCTCTCTTTCTGAGTATTCTTGCTAAAGAAGGCTTTCAGATACACGAAAGGCTGCCGTGGACAGATATCGATGCTGTTGAAATTTCCTGCAGGATGCCGCTCGGAATTGTGCAGCGGGGCGCCGCGATCTTCATGGGAGACAGTCAACGATATGACGCAATCCTGCCGAATCTTCTTGGAGAGAAATCCATTGCCCTCGGGAAGCTGTCCGATTTCTTAGTGATACTCGATCCCAACCCATCGGTCCTGCACAGCAACTACTACGAACGGGATCAAGCTCAGACCGGGACGTCGTCAGATGTCTCACCTTCGATTGTTGTACTTGGCCGAGAGCACATAGCCTCGCGTCTGGCACAGGTTGCACTCAGAATTTACCTTAAAGAAGCCTCTTCCGCGGGCAGGACAAGTGATGCCAGCCGCAAGGCTTGCGAAGACCTTCTCAACACGGAGGCCGTGCCTCTGCCTCCCTATCGTATCCCGTCGGAGAGGACCAGTTAGCACCCCAGGGGAGTTGGCCCACCACGTCGACCTGTCCGCCACCCCACCCTGCCGCTTCCCTTCAAGCGGGACCGGATCGAGGAGGCGGACCGGAGCTTCTTTGCGCGCGTCGCTAAAGGCCATCGCCGCCGCCGAACCTCAACGGGTGCGGCAATTTGATGCAACGGGAGACGTCGCAAAGATTCAAGCCGCCATTTGGGACCTGGTGCAGCCACTCGTTAAGAGGCTGAAGACCCAAGCAGTCTAGTTGAACTGAATGGGTAACGCCCACCGGCAATGCATTTGTTTCGCTTGCTGACCCGTGAGGGAGGACTATCCTGATGCTGGATACCAAGACTAAAGCGATGATCGAGGACACCATTGGCAAGATCGAAGCCCGCATTCAGGCCGCCGAGAGCGTTAAGGAAGAGCGCCGGCAGGAACTCCTGCAGTTGCTGGGCACGCTGAAATCAGAAGTCGCTGAGCTGTCCAAGACGCACGAGGAACAGGCTCAAAGCATCGCCGGGTTTACGGAAGTTTCCGCCCACGAGGCTACTCGCACGCAGCGGAATCCGGAACTGCTTAAGCTATCCCTGCAAGGACTGGGCACTTCCACGCGGGAATTCGAAGAGTCTCATCCCCGCCTCGTTCAAATCGTTAACGCCATTAGCAGTACCCTTTCGAATCTCGGCATCTGAGGGCTGGCGCAAAGTTTCCTTGCCAGCGCCCTTCTGAAACAATCTCATGGCAGCATGATTGAATCAATCAGCCGCCGGAATTTCCTTAAGCAGAGCTCAGTTTTCGCTGCGGGCCTGGCCACCCTGGGCAGCGTCGTCTCGCTGCGCGCCGCCAAGAGCCCCAACGACAAGGTCGTCGTCGCCATTATTGGCTGCAATGCCCGCGGGATGGCCCACATCGCCGGTTATCTCCCTCTGCCGAATGCGGAGATCGGCTACATCTGCGATGTGGACAGCCGGGCGGTTGAGAAAGGCATTGCGGCGGTCGCCAGGAAGCAGCAACGCAAGCCGCAGGGCGTGAAGGACTTTCGCAGCATCCTCGATAATAAGGACGTGGACGCTGTTTCCATTGCCACGCCCGATCACTGGCATGCGCCTGCGACGATCCTTGCCTGCGCGGCCGGCAAGCACGTCTATGTCGAGAAGCCCGGCAGCCACAACCTGCACGAGAGCGAACTGATGGTCGCCGCTGCGCGCAAGTACAAGCGCGTGGTGCAGATGGGCAACCAGCGCCGCAGTTGGCCATGGGTGATCGAGTCCATCGACGCCTTGCACGCGGGCGAGATCGGTAACGTGTACTTTGCCCGCGGGTGGTACACCAACCATCGCACCTCAATTGGCCACGGCAAACCGGCCCCTGTGCCGGCGTGGCTCGATTACTCTCTCTGGCAGGGACCCGCGCCGGAACGGCCATTCCAGGACAACGTCATCCATTACAACTGGCACTGGTTCTGGAATTGGGGCACCGGTGAGCTTGGCAATAATGGCGTCCACGCCCTCGATCTGGCCCGCTGGGGCTTGCAGGTGGAACTCCCGCGGCGGGTGACCTGCGGCGGCAATCGTTACTTCTACCAGGACGACTGGGAGACCCCGGACACGATGATGGCTACCTTCGACTTCGGCGACAAGGGCATCACCTGGGAAGGGCAGAGCTGCGCCCCGCGCGGGTTCGAGGGCGCAAGCTTTGGCGTGAGTTTCTACGGAGAGAAGGGTTGCATGGCGGTCGCCGGGAGCAATTGCACGATCTACGACCTCAATAACAAAGTCGTACGTGAGATCAAGGCCCAGCAGGAAGGCCTGTTTGACTTTGACACAATCCATTTTGCGAACTTCCTGGACGGCATCCGCGAGGGCAAAGAGCTGAGGTCTGAAATTGAAGAAGGCCAAAAGAGCACGGTGCTCTGTCACCTTGGCAACATCGCCTGGCGCACCGGGCACACGATTAACTTCGATCCCAAGGAGCGCAAGATTGTGGGGGACAAGGAGGCTATCGCCCTGGTCAGCCGCACCTACCGCAAGGGGTGGGAGCCGAAAGTCTAGCCGCTGAAACGTGCGGTGGGCCGCCTCAAGGGAACTGGGCCTTGTCCTCGTATGGCTCCAGCCTCGCAATCGCCGCCATGATCTCATTGGCGACCTGCTGATAGATTTCCTTGAGGCGAGGTTTCGAGCAGACCTTCGCCTCCGCGCGTAATTGTTCAAAGCGCATTGGCTGGCCGTACTTCACCGCCACTCGGCGTGGGCGCGGGAGGCGCAGATGCCGGCCGTAAGCCTTGAACGTTCCAAATACCCGCACCGGCACCACCGGCGCGGTTGATTTAATCACGGTGAGGCCGATGCCCGAGCGGGCCGGCTGGAGCTTGCCATCGCGCGTCCGCGTGCCTTCCGGGAACAGAATGATGGCACCGCCGAGCAGCAGCCGATCCAGTATTGCGCGCAGCCCGGCTGCCCCGCCGCCATCACGATCCACCGGCACGACCTGCCACTGGCGCAGGACCCAGCCCATCACGGGGAACCGGAAAAGGTTCTCGCGCGCGAGGTAGTTGATTCCGCGTCTCACTCCCGAGCCAACCAGGGGAGGATCCAGGAAGCTGGCGTGGTTGGAAGCCAGGATTACCCCCCCTTCGAGCGGTACCCGTTCGGCATTATAGACCCGCCACCGGAAATACAACTTGAAGAGCGCCCGGTAGCCACACCAGCCGATGAAATAGGGCATATTCATGGCGCGGGCGCTCAGGACGGAACGTCAGCGGCGGAATTCAAACTTCGGACTTCGTCCCTTTCTCTCATCTGACTTCGGCCTTTTGACTTCTGCCCTGTGCTTTGTCCCGTTCCGCCTTCCGCTTCTTGATATCCGCCAAAATCATCCCGCTGGTCTGCTCAGAAGTCATCTGCGAGTTGTTAATGACCTTTGCCCCGAGGGGGATCATGAGCGGCGCGACGGCGCGCTGGCTGTCGCGCTGGTCGCGCGCCGCGAGGTTTTCGCGGATGCCGTCGGCGGCCCGGCGGCGCGAGCGCTCCTCCAGCTTCGCATCGAGGTAATACTTGAAATCCGTTTCCGGGAACACATTCGTCCCAATATCCCGGCCTTCCATGACCAGGCTGCCGAACTTGATGCACTCGCGCTGCGCCTTCTTCATCCACTCGCGCACTTTGGGCACCGCCGCCACGTGCGGGACCGCGGCGCTTACCTCCGCCGTCCGGATTTCCTTGGCGGGGTAATACCCATCCACCACCAGGTAGGCGTTGCCGTCAGCGCATTTGAGGGTGGTCTTCCACCGGCGGCAAAGGGCGGCTACAGCTTTGGCGTCCTGCACATCCACGTGCTGCTTCAGGCAATACCACGCCAGCGTGCGGTACATGGCGCCCGTATCCACGTGCACGAAGCCCAGCGCTTTGGCGACCAATTTGGAATTGGTGCTCTTGCCGCTGGCGCTCGTTCCGTCAATGGCAATCACGACCGGTGGTTTGATTTTCGGCTGCAACATGTATTCTTCAGTGAGTTACACGGGTAATTCCAGTTACATGAGTTACCTGAGAAGCGCCGCGCCCTCTCTCCCGATGTAACCATGTAACATTGTAACCCATGTAACTTTTTTCCGGCTCATTCAGCGAACAGCTCAGCCCCGCTTAGGATGCGCCTGCTGTTTGCGTCCAGAATCCTCGCGCCCAACCCGGCTGGCGGCAGGGCGGCCAGCTTTTGGTAGAAACTTGGGAACGTCTTCTTCGCGCATGACGGATTCTTGAGCCTAATCCCCTCAACTTTCAATCCTAGAATCGCAAAGCTCATCGCCATGCGGTGGTCCCCGTAGGTCTCAATCTCGGCCCCGTGGAGCACTGAGGGAAACACGGTCAGCGTGTCGCCCTCCTCAATCACCTTCGCGCCGCATCGGGTCAACTCCGTGCGTAGGGCCGCGACCCGCTCGCACTCTTGCACACGCAGGCGCCCCAGGTCCGTGAACCGGACCGGCGACTTTGAAAACGGCGCCAGCACGATGGCCGTCATGATACTGTCTCCCAGGTCGGTCTGACGGGAAATGGCCGCCGGCAGTGGCAGGAAGCGGGGGAACGCTGCATCCACCTGCCAATCAGAGGCTGGGCCGAAGCGAAGGCTTATCGCCGTCGCGGTCGCGTGCACCTGGGATAACAGGTAGCCAGCCGCTTGGAGATAGCTGGCGCTCGACGCATCCGGCTCAATCTGGAAAACTCCACCGGTTTCCGGGAATGCCTTGATCAGCTTTGCTGTCATCGCTACATACGGCGACTCCTCCGCACTTTGCCCCGTCACTTCCACTTGCCATTGCCCAGTTTCGGCGCAGAGCAACAGCGCGGACGCAAACTGCGAGCTGTCTTCAATGCCCACCCGGCACTTTGCGGGGCGCGGGCCGGTCCCGAAGATCAGCATGGGCAACTTGTCATTCGGGGAGTCAATCTGGTAGCCCAGCTCGCGTAATGCCTTAAGCAGTGCCGCCTGCGGCCGCTCGTGCATCCGCGGCACACCGCGGAGCCGATAGACGCCCTTGCCGAGGCAGACCATTGCGGCTAGAAACCGCGCCGCAGTGCCGGCATTGCCGACGAATAGCTCCAAGGGCTGCTGCTCCGTGCCACCGGGCGGGACCAATCCGCCCCGGCCATAGACCGTGATGGCACGGTTGCACGGTTCCTGCAGATCCGGCGCCACATTGATCATAAAGCCGAGGTCCTGCAGGCACTCCACCATTACCTGCGTGTCCTCGCTCCAGAGCGCGCCCAGCAGTGTCGTTTCGCCCTCGCCCAGCGCCGCCAGGAGCAGCGCCCGGTTCGTGATGCTCTTCGAGCCCGGCACGCTGATCTCCGCCCGCACCGGCTTGGCGAGCGGGATGATTTCAATGAGGTTGGGCAGGGGCATGCTTGAGCACCTCATTCCGGCGAGGAAGCCCCGGCGCGCTTCGACCACTGTTCGCGGCGTTCCCTGGCTTGCTCGAAGAACTTCGCAACCGCCCGGGAGTCCCCGCACTTAAGCGCCCGCCTAAAATCATCCAGGCCGTCCGTGAACGCATCGAGCGCCCGCGAGAGGTTCTGCCGGTTGGCCAGCGCGATGTCCCGCCACATCTCCGGCGAGCCGGACGCAATTCGCGTCGTGTCGCGGAACCCGTTGGCGCAGAGCATCCCTTGCTCCTTGGGATGTTCCGGGCTGAGGATCAGGTTGGCCAGTTGGGCTGCCACCACGTGCGGCAGATGGCTCGATCGGCTTACCAGATCGTCGTGCGCCTTTGGCGTAAGCTTGAGCACACGCGCCCCGGCTGCCTTCCATAACTGCTCCACCTTGCGCACCGCCGCCGGATTTGACTTTCGCGTCGGCGTGACGACGCATACCGCGCCGTCAAACAGGTCAGCTCGCGCGGCGGCGACGCCCATCTTTTCCGCGCCGGCCATCGGGTGGCTGCCGACAAAGTGCGCACCGGCCTTGGCGACGAGCGCCTCCAAATCCCGCACCACGCTGCCTTTGACACTCCCAACATCGGTGACGATGGCACCGGGCTTGAGCGACGGCAGCATCAGCTCAACCAGCCCTCGCATTTGGGCTATGGGGGTACACAGGACAATCAACTCCGCCCCTTCAACCGCGCGTTTCAAGTCCAGCGTGGCCAGGTTAACTGCGCCGAGCCCTTCACATTCCCCGACGCTGGCCGCGCGGCGGACGAAGCCTACGACCGAGCCGGCTAACCGGCGTTTCCTGAGGGCCATCCCCAGCGACCCACCCAGGAGGCCAACGCCAACCAATGTGATTTTCTTCCAACGCACCCAGCGAGTTTCGGGGTTCAGCACCCAGGTTTCAAGCCGCGAGTTACCGGGAGCGCAGGCTTCTGTATGGCATCGTCGTGTGGTCCTTAACCGAACACCAGCTTGTCAGCGCCGAGCCCATGCACCATTCTCCGGCCATGCAAATGACCAACCTCCGCCCCCTTGCAGTCGGAAAATGAAGCTCCGCCAATCCCTTCCACTGTTAAGCGCCGTGCTGCTCTCCGGCGCTAGTCTTGCAGCAGCCGCAAAGTATAGCACCGCCCCCTTAACGTTTTGCTGCTCTGCCCAGAACGATTTGTATCTCGCCCTGCGGAAGGCTCACCATCCGCGCTTCGAGACGCCCATCCTGGCAATCCAAAATGCCGCACCCGGCTCTGCTGTCCTGCTGCTGGCGGACGACTACCCCGTGCGCCAGACGGCTCTCGACTCGGCTGGCTTCGACCTTGCGCAGCAGAAGAATCTCCGCGTCTTCATCGAATACCCCGCTGCGCTGCCGGGCATGGAACTGGCGGCGCCTCGCACCACAACCTGGGAGCGCCTCGTTGTGTCGTCGGACAGCTTCGGGCCGGCCTTGCCCAAGCTGCGCATTCTAGCCGCGCAGGATTGCCACTTCGTGCCGGTCAGTAGCTCGCCGACTGCCGATCTGGTCGTGGCACGGGTAGCCGGGTATGACACTGCCGTCTTCGGTCTGCCAGAGAAGGACGTGTTCCCCATCCTGTTCGAGTTGCCCGGACACAAGCTGATGGTCGCCACCACCAGGCTGAGCAGCTTCGTCACCGGACGCTATGCTCCAACGAGCGATTGGCCCGTGGTGTGGGAGAGAATCCTGACTGCCCTTGATCCCCAACACCCGCACCCCCTGGAATTTGAATTAGTGGTGAGGCCGGCCTACAGCGCCACCGCCAAACTGCCGCGCCGCTTCGAGCGCCAGGCCTTTATCGAGGCGGCCGGATGGTTCGCCAACTCACATCTGCTGGTCCATCCCTCGGAGAAAGCGAAGTTGTATCAGGCCCTGGCGGCCAACGGCGAAACGGCTGCGCCGGCTCGCCTCGATGCCCCGGAAGGCGATGGCTCTTTTGGCATACTGGAAGGCTACGCCTCGGGAATCCTTTACGACGGCAACCAGCCCCGCCGTCTGCCGCTGCGGGCGGATTGCAACCTCGAATCCGCCATGGTCCTGGCCCTCGACAGCCGGTTCAATGGGCACCAGCAGCGCGGGCTCATCGCCAGCAACCTCCTTGAGTTCGTCTATTTCAACTCCGGCATGTGCCAGGGCCCGCGTGCCGACCCCCAGCACGGCGCCTTCGGCCTGATCGGCTGGGGCGACATCGCACCGGCCTGGCTCATCGCCAACTACGGTGATGACGATGCCCGGGCCATGTTCGCCACCGCGGTCGCCGCCGCGAGCCTGAAAACCGACCGCTGGGATAAGCGCCTTATGCGCGCCCTGCTGGCCAACCTCCGCACTACGGGCAAGCTTGGCTTTCGTACCGACCGCATCGATCTGCCAGCCCTTGAAAAGAATGGTTGGAAACCATATTACGATGGCGCCCCGGTGGATTACTCGCCGCACTTCGAATCGTATCTCTGGGCCAGCTACCTTTGGGCGTGGCAGCAGACTGGTTTCCGGCCATTCCTCGACCGCAGCAAGACGGCCATTGCCATGACGATGAAGGTCTATCCCGGCCAATGGCGCTGGCAGGATAACCTGGAACGCGCCCACATGTTGCTCTGCCTGGCTTGGCTCGTGCGGGTCGAAGACACCCCTGAACACCGTGAGTGGCTGACCCGGGTGGCGGGCGATCTGCTCGCTTGGCAGCAGCCTTCTGGTGCCATCCGTGAGCGGCTCGTCACGTTGCGGGATGGCCACTTCCGGACCCCGCAGCGGAACGAAGATTACGGCACGAGCGAAACCCCGCTGCTCCAGCAGGACGGGGACCCGGTGACCGACCAACTCTACACCACGGGCTTCGCGCTCCTCGGGTTGCATGAAGCCGTTGGCGCAACGGGCGATCCCAAGCTGAAGCTCGCCGAAGACAAACTCGCCGAGTATCTCTGCCGCATCCAGACCCGCTCGATCAAGCTGCCTTACTTGAACGGGACGTGGTTCCGCGCCTTCGACGATCGTCGCTGGGAAGCCTGGGCCAGCTCCGCGGACATCGGCTGGGGCGCCTGGTCCATCGAGAGTGGCTGGGGCCAGGCCTGGACGGCCGCCTTGCTGGCCCTGCGCGAGCAAAACACCACCGTCTGGGACTTCACCGCCAGGAGCCATGTGCGGGATCATTTCCCCAAGTTAAGAGACCAGATGCTGCCCAACGGGGGATAGCCGCTTCCTGGGCGAGGTTGGTAAGCTTGTATCCCATAAGAATCCCGAATCCATCTACCCCGTTTCCCCCGCCTGGGGGTACCCTCGCACCGGTCTGGTACCACCCTGGTACCACCCTATACCCATAGAACACCCATTTAACCCCGTTTTTGATCAGGACGGCTTATTTAAGTGGGACTCTGGCGAGAGGTTTTTGGAGCTAACAAGCTGGAAAGAGCAGTAGCAACGGCGGAATATCCGGCGCTGCTCTGCCGCAACCAATGATAGCCAATAGCCAATGGCAAATAGCCGATGTGCGCGGGCACCAGATGTTGGCGCAGGCTGCGCAGACTGCCAACGTGGCTCGCGGAGTGAGAATGACGCTGTAACACCAGCAGCGTTTTGGGTAATTTCGAGGGAACGAAAGCGAAGCCAGTTTGGCCATGACAACGACCAGAGCTGGCCGCAAAGATCGCCAATGAGATCGCGCGCGTTTTCCATGAGCATCACGTCCAGGTTGAAGCCGCCGGGTTAGGCGTCAATGGCTTCACCCTGGAGATTATCGACCGGGCAACGCCAGCATTGCGGTCGGTGCATCCCAACAAGCCACTCAATATTGCGCTAGGCGCTCTGGGCGGGCTTGTCTTTGGCGCGGCCGTTGGCACCGCTGGCACCGGCCGAGTGCATCTGCGAGCAAGGAAGCAATCTCAGACCGCGTGAGCCTCCTGCCTTTCAGGAGGTTGCGGACATATCGCCACAAGGCAGACCCTACACGCCGACCGCCTTGATCTCAGCCCCAGTGGCCACCCGCGCGATGCCAGCCGTGCGGTCCTCGTTCCCAGTGCACTCTTATCCAGACCGCATGCCGATACGGGGTAGGCTCCAACGCCCGCCAATCCAGACCCAGGTTCCGCCATCCCATACCCATTCCCCATCGACCCACACATAATCGGGGCCCGGCGCAACCACCACCGTTTCGGTTGGCGGAGCTGGCGGGGCCTGGGCGACGACCGGATTGGCGGTGTTGACCATATAAGCGATCACCTTTTGGCTGACACCGGCATTGTGGAGGTCGATGAGCGCATTTGCGTCCAGGTTATACACGGCGCGCGTGTTTATGATTTGCCCGATAATAACGTCATCACCCAGGCCGCTTCGAGTCATGGCTTTGATGTCATTGATACTCGGGGAAGAGCCCGGCGGCGGCGGATAGTAGGCTGGCGGCGACGCGTAATAGACCGGAGGCGGCATGCTGCGCTTCCGTTCCTCGGCTTGCCGGTCCATGCTGTGCCCAATGAGACCTCCGGCGATCAAGCCAGCGGCACCTCCGATCAGGGCCCCGGCTCCCGGCGCCCGGCGATCAGCCAATGCACCGATGGCCGCCCCCGAAGCGCCGCCGATCAAGGCCCCGTTAGCCGTGTAGTCCGGCCGGCCGCTAGGTGTGGTGCAGCCGGCCAGCAAGCCGGCCAAGCCGACTGCGGTGACAAACCTGACGAGTCCTGATTCCATCATGAAGTTTGCGTTTGGCGGACTGAGATTTTCGCTAGTGCCGCTCCTTGTGTTCGTCCCGGCCCCCTCGTCGCCCAACCTCCTCGTGACCCCTGACTTCCCCGTGCCCAACCACCACTTCTACGCGGACGTCGTGGTGCGTGAGGGTCGCCATCCGCTCACGTCCGATGCCCTCGACTACGAACCGCCCATGGTCGAGGCGATAGCCGTTCATGATGACGCTACGGCCAAAGAAGATGCCTACCCGCTCACGCGGCAGGAGGTAGGTGTGCAGATTGTGGTCCCAGAAACGGTCATAGGGAACGAAAGTGAACATCTCGGCGCCCAGACCAAAATCGACATCGACCGCCAAGCGGCCACCGAACCAGAGCCCAACGCCGGCTTTGAACACGGCACCGGGCGGCAGGGGCGCCCAGCCGCAGTAACCCTCCGCCTGACGCCAGCAGACCCACGCGGGCGCCCAATCGTAGCCGGGCACCCAAATCCACCCCAGGGAATCCCGGCACCAGCGGCCATAGTGGAACGCGATGTCACCCCAAGGATAATCCGATTGCCAGAGCCAGCCATCCGCCGTGTAAACCCAGTGCCCCTGGTCGCAATACGGCCGCCAATATGGATCGGTCGCCGCGACCGACGGCCGCCAGCAGAGGCCATAACCAGGTACATCCATCCAGGCCCCGTAGGGGGCAAGCTGCGCCTGAAAAGAACCGAGACTTGGCGCCTGTGCCGTGGGAACGGCTGGCGCCATCGGCACCACCGGGGCGGCCGGTACCGGGGCGTACATTGCCGTCGCAGGCGCGGGAGCCGGGGTAGGCGCCGCTGGCATGGGCGCCGGGTTGGCCGCCGCCGGAGCCGGCGCCGGGTTTGCGGCAGCGGTTGGAGTGCCTGATCCGAGCAAAGCCTTCATTTCGTTTTCAGACACGCCTTGGTCGTGGACATAGATGATTTGATCGGCCGAGAGGGCGTAATACGCCCCGGCATTTCGGATGTGGGCCAGGACCACTTCTTCGCCCAGGCCGGCCTTGACCAGCTTGACGACATCCTGAACACCGGGTGGGAGGCTCGGCGCCGTTTGGGCCCGGCAATTGACGGTAGCCGTTGGCAACACCAAGCAGGCGGCCAAACAGGCCAGGGCAGCGTGCTGCTTCAGTTTAATTAGACGCCCGCGATGCATCGCGCCGGCCGCATTCCAGATCATGATTCCGATACGTTTCATTTGTACAATTTGGTACATCTGCCGGGTTAGACCACGGCGCAATGCTTAAGGTTTCCTCGAATGTGATGAGACCGGTCCGGACAGGGACGGATCCAGTGGAATTGGGGATGGGAGGCGTTGCGCTGCTTCTCGGCATCCGCAGCTTATGACTCCGAGATCTTTCCCTGTTCGTTTCGGGCCGCAGACCATGCGCGCTAAGCGCCCAATCCAGCAGGCCAAGCAAGGTCTTCGCTTTCTGGATTGAGCGGCGCAACGAGCGTGGACTGGGTCGGCTTGCCGCAACTGGACTTCGACTCCTCATAACTAGGTTTGGGGCTGTTTATCACGACGTGCCGTTGCAGGCAGGTAGTGGAATTCGGCTTTCTTCCCGACCCGGCGTGCCAAGCGTTGCTCGGCAGTTTCTACCAAAAGCATTTTTATCGCTCGCAGCAACGTCGGGATGTCCATCGGTTTCTCCAGCAGAGCACCAGCGCCGGCGCTGACCGCAGTG
>OCZT010004275.1_pt1 | contig 14460 bp, 9 predicted proteins | sample 1539031 | NCBI WGS metagenome assembly OCZT01 (sample SAMEA3539308, study PRJEB22396) | soil metagenome | biome: tundra; feature: field; material: soil | place: USA | collected 2010-05 | depth 0.15 m
CCCATTGGAATCGTGCCGGCCATGCTGCCCAAAGCCAGCGCACTGGCCAAAGCGCCCAACGACCTCTCCCTAAAGCCGAGGTCGAGCATTAAGAGGTTATAGAGGAAGAAAAAAACGGATACCCCAAAGTTGAAGAGCAGCGCCGCCATCACCAGCGCCCAGAACTCGCCGTGCGGCGCTCGTTCCGTCCACCAGCGGCCCAGTCGCGCGAGTATCCCAATATGCTGTGAATCGTTCACACGTGCATCGCTGTCAGCGTCCGTTGCGAGATGATCTCAGAGCTTACTTCGCTTTCACAGTCAGGCTGTACGTGGCCGAATGAACCAGAAATCCATCTGTCGCGGACACAGTAATCGTGTAGCTGCCGGGTCCGGTGTACGCCGGATTCTGCGTCGGCAGCTTGCCCGAGCATCCCGTCATCGACCAGCCAATCGCTGCCAATAGCACGACCATCAAGCCGGACCGCAACATCGTGCCCACCCGCCTGCGCGTCCGCCAAAGCAGTAAGCCGCTGCCCACAACAATCGGCCACAGATAGCCACCGAACACGCCATAGCCAATCACCGTGTACTGCGAGGTGGTGATCATGCTGATCACGTCGGTCACCGTGGAAGTAGGAGTCAACGAAGCCGTCGCCGCGCCACAACTCGATGCGACCGCCCCACCGACCGAGCACGTCAGCGTGAGCGGCGCCGCAAACCCCGCCAATGGCGTCAGCGTCGCCGTCGTGCTGGTCCCGTCCCCCGCAATCACGGTGCCCGACGCGGGGTTGATGATGATCGTAAAGTCAATGCCGTTGCCGGTCATCGTCACATTCAAGCCGCTGTACAGCAAGCTGCTCGAATTCACCCCGACCGTCCCATTCTGGGGTCCAATCGATGTCGGCAGGAATGTCACCTTGACCGCGCAAGTCGCCAGCGCGGCGAGCATACTTCCGCAAGCCGCCGTGCTCGCCGAATACTGGCCCGTCGTCACAAACACCGGGACCGGCAGCGGTCCGCCAGCCAGACTCGTCAACGTCAGGTTCTGCGAGGCGGAGGCCCCCACATCCAGGTTGCCAAAGCTCAGCGTAGTCGGCGACAGCGAGAACCCGGGCGTCCCCGTCCCCGTCAGCGACGCCGTCAGCGTGTTTCCCGCGGAGACCACGGCAAGTGTCCCAGTGCGCACGCCCAATGCACTCGGCGTGAACACGACGACGATCTGGCAACTCGCGCCGCCGGCAACCGAAGCGCAATTGTTCGACGTGATACTGAAGTCGGTATTATTTCCGCTAATGGCCGCAGACGTTACCTGCGAGACGAAACTCGAATTGTTCGTCCAGGTGAAGGTCTTCGGTTGGCTCGGGTAGCCGATTGCCTCAGAGCCAAAGTCCTGACTGGTCGGCGCAAGCGACGGCTGCCCACCTTCATCCGTCAACTCGAACAGCATGTACTCCAGCAGCTTCTCCTGCGGAGTCATCACGCCAGAGGTGCATTCCGTCGGAAAGGATTTAGCCGGCGAACTACTGCCATTCTCAACGTGATACTCGTTGTACAGAACGCGGCCGCACTGATTTATCACAGTACCAGCCGGCGCGATCGGCGTATCGAAGACGAACTGCATGACGGGATTGTTCGCGGCAGGATCGTTCAGTGTTAGCCAGGACTGCGTTGGCGCAATGACGCCGTTCAAGTCGTGCTTGAGGGTATTGATTTGCATCTGACCCGGGGTCGTCGAAGCGCCGACGTTCTGTAACCATGTTGAAAGGGTCTGCCCCGCCGTGAAGCTGGTGTCCACCGTTGCCAAGCCGTCGGGATACGTTCCCTGATTCACGGTCCAATTGGCGACGCCATTGAAGGGAGCGTTCTGGTACATCCATGCGTAGCTGTAGTGACTGGAATACACTCGACCGCCAGCATTTGCGAATGCAATGAAATTGGCCAACTCCTGCGTGCCCAACGCACCGGTTACCACGTTATTATTGGGAGTTCCCTGGCAAGGCAGCATCAAGACGTCATACGAATTGAGCGTTGAAGCGTTCTCCATCAGCGTAGCCTGGCTGGGGGTTGCCGCATCGATCCCCGAGCCGGGGCCGCCGTTCCCTGTGTACAGGTTGATCCGCCCAGAGCCGGTGGGATCGGTGAACTCGGAATCATTTATCCCGACCTTGCGCAGGATGCACTCCACTTGGTCGACCGCTCCGGTAGCGATCGCAATCTTGGGGATATCTCCCTGCGCCTGGTTCTGCGGCATGACCGCAAAAGTGGGTGGCATCGCAGTATTGGCGCAGGCCGTTACGCTGGGGATCACCAACTGCCGCCGCCACCGGCCCGACACGATCACCAGTGGGATATTGCTCGTGACCGGCACATCGATCAACGTAAAGTTCCCATTCACATCCGTCGTCGTGCCCACCAGCGGCGACCCCGAAGGCGGAGCCCCCACCACCGGGCAACTCACCCCAGGGGTAAACGGATCAACCGGCGCATTCGGGATATACACCGTCACATTCGGCAGCGGATCCGTGCCATTGGGCGCATACACCGTACCCGTGATGGAGGTCGTCGCGCTACCCGAGCACGTGACTTGCTGCAGGCACAGGCCGGTGCACGTCTGGCCAACGGCATTGGCGCCAAACCCGAGCAGAACGATAAGCAGGACAATCAGCAAAGCGGAGCAAACGCGCATAATGTACCAGCCAAGTGATACATGAGACCTGTTACCATGCGCAAGAGTTTACATGCCGATCCAATATCGGCCGCATTATTTCGCGCATGTGCGGCCATTTAGATCCATGCTTCTATTGCAATAATATCCGCGCGGCAGCGATTTTTCACCCAGAATCATTCACCCGGACGCGAATCATGCCGCCTCAAATGATACTCTGGCGCAGCCGTGTAATCGCCACGTTGAAGGGATCGTCTATGCCAGGCAGGAGAGTGGGATGATCGACTGGTCGCCCCGGGGAGAAAGCCTTCCTCATCGTCGAAATCGGAGCATTAATAGACCCCCCACCCCGGCCAGACTGCTCCGTTCCGTAGCAGCAGCGGCCCTCTTCGCCATCTCGGTGGCCTGCTGCGCGCCCCCGTCCGCGCATGCGCAAAGGAGAGAGACCGCCAGCCGTGCGGGTGACCTCCAGGTCGGAGGCGGCTTCGTATTCGCCAAATCAGGCTACAACTTCACGCCTATTCATCTGCTCGGCGCCGCAGCCTACACCACATTCGATTGGAGGACCCACTACGGAGCCGAATTCGACTTCCGGCACAACCGATCGTCCGCGGACTCAACCGTCTACGAGCGAACCTACGAGATTGGCCCCCGCGTGTACCTCATCCGCGGAGCGTTCGAACCCTACGCCAAGGTTCTGATCGGACGCGGAGTCTACAACTTCCACAACAGTATCGCCAACGTGGCGTACAACATCTATACCTTTGGCGGCGGAGCCGACTTCAGGGTCAGGCGTTCCCTCAACGTTCGAGCCGACTACGAGTACCAAAACTGGATGGGCTTTCCCTTGGGAACTCTCCACCCCAACGTCTTCACCATCGGCGTCGCATACCACTTCCACGAATAGCTCGCCCGCGCCCGCGCGCGGCGATCAACCCTTCGTCACAATCGTCACCGCACCCGGTTCCAGCGCCGGAGACGACGCGGCAATCTGTATGTTCCCAGCCCTGGCAGACGATTGCACCACCGCAAGGCACAGCCCGCTGAACGCCTTGCAATGGTTCACCTTATAACTGTCGTGGCTCTGCGGATTTCCATTGTCCACGCCAATCAGCCTCCCCTCGCCTTCCACCCTGAAGGTGATCTCGTTCTCCGCGAGCGGCACCACACGCCCCTGCTGGTCCAGAACCTCCACCATAAGGTGCGCGACATCGCGCCGATCCGCGCCGATCTCCGTGCGGTCCGAGGTCAGCCGAATCGCCGCCGGCACTCCCGTAGTCGAAACCTCCATCGTGACCACTGCAACCCCATCCTTCGTCCCCACCGCCTTCAGAGTTCCCGGCTCATACGGCACATCCCAGGACAGGTGCAGATCCGCCGTAGTCCGCAGCGTCCTCTCCCGGGGCGCCAGGTTTCCATACCTCTCCTGCATCCCATAGCGCGGAAACTCGTAGCCTCGCACCCCGACTGACCTGCCATTGATGAAAAGCTCCACGGTGTCGCAATTCGTATAACAAGTCACCGGAATAAACTGCCCTTCCCTGCCCTTCCAGTTCCAGTGCGGAAACAGATGCACCATCGGCTTGGCGGTCCACTGGCTCTGATAGAAATAGAACCCATCCTTCTTGAACCCGCACGTGTCGATCGCGCCCGATGACGACGCCTTCGCTGGCCAAGACGCCTCCCCCAGGTAGTCGATACCCGTCCACATAAAGTCGCCCGAAACATAGTCGTACGCGCCGACAAACTTCCACAGTTGTTCCGTATCGATGCCTCTGCCGGCGCCACCCCTCGGACGCGCAGAAGTCGCAACCGCTCCACCCGCAAGCGCTGCAGCAGGAACCAGCCCGCGATAGTCGCCGCGAACCCCACCCATCCCGCTGCTCTCAGTCCCAATCACAGGCCGCTGCGGAAACGCATCGTGATCGATGCTGTAGTACAACTGCGCGCGTTCCCGCCAGCGATCCACGTAGTTGTAGCCCACCACATCGAGCTGCGCGAGAAACTCCGGCCGCACCGTCTGTGACGCCGGCTCCGACGCAATATGGTCGCACGCAACCGTCACCGGCCGAGTCGGGTCCTCCGCATGAAAGACCTTAAGCAGCCTGCGCAGCGTATCCGCGCCCTCCGCAGCACCCTGGTCGGGAACCTCATTTCCCGCGCTCCAAAGCACCACCGAAGGATGATTGCGGTCGCGATGAATAAAGTTCATCAGATCGCGCTCATACCACTCATCGAAATACAGGTGATAGCCATTGCGCATCTGCCCTTTGGGCACCTTCCACTCGTCGAACGCCTCGTTCATTACGAGAAAGCCCATCCGGTCGCAAAGGTCCAGAAACTCCGCCGCATACGGATTGTGACTCGTCCGAATCGCGTTGCATCCCATCTCCCGCAACAGCGTCAGCCGCCGTTCCCACATGCGCTCCGGCACAGCCGAACCCACGCACCCCGCCTCCTGATGCAGGCAAGCCCCATTCAACTTGACCCGCTCTCCGTTCAGCAAAAATCCGCGCCGCGCATCGAACACCGCCTCACGAATGCCAATAGGCGTCTCATACACATCCACCACCTGGCCCGCTTCACGCACGCTGCTCCGCACCGTATACAGGTACGGATTCCCCGGCGACCAAAGGCTCGGCTTCTCGACCGTCATACGTTGCACAAATTCGTATTCCCCCCGCGCGCCAACCGTCTGAAACGCATCCTGCGTCCCGACCACCTTGCCATCCTTGTCCACAAGTTCCGTCGTCAGCGTACACAGCGAACCAGCCTTGCGGTCATTCGCAACCCGCGTCTTCACCTCGACAATCGCCGACTCCTTCGACACCCGCGAACACGTAACGAAAGTCCCCCAATACGCAACCCGCAACGCATTCGTCTTCGAAAGCCAGGTGTGCCGATAAACTCCCGAACCCGAATACCACCGGCAGTTCGTCTGGCGCGAGTTGTCCACCTTCACCGCAACCACATTCTCCCCATCGAACTTCAGATACGGCGTCAACTCATAAGCAAACGGCACATATCCATAAGGCCGCAGCCCCAGGTACTGCCCGTTGATCCATACCTCGCTGTTTTGATACACCCCATCAAACTCCAGCGTAACCACCCTGCCGCGATCCGCCGCAGCCAAGCGAAATCGCCTCCGGTACCAACCAATCCCCGTCGGCAGATACGCCCCAGTCCCAGCGCTCGGCTCACTCTCACCAAACGGCCCCTCGATGCTCCAGTCATGCGGCAAGTCCACATCGCGCCAACCCGCATCCGCAAAGCCCGGCATCTGCGCGCCCGCAGCATCGCCCTTCAAGAACTTCCAACCGAAATCGAAACTCTCCCGCAATCTCGCCGCAGCACCGTCCTTGGCAAGCAACCCTTGCGCCCGGCCAACATAAGGAGACAACGACGCCGCCACCGCTCCCAGCGCAGCCTGCGCCAGAACATCCCGCCTCGTCATCCATCTCCCTGATCCTTCATCACTGCGCGCCATGGGTATCGCTCCTGCCTCGAAATACTATTGACGCGCCGCGGTCTTGTCATTCATGGTTGTCATTCTCTTGGTTCTCATACCCTTGGTTGTCATTCCCGAAGGGAATCTGCTTTTGCCCTTTCTCCCCTCATTGCTTAATTCAAACAAGCGTTTTATACTCATGTTTGAATATGATCAGTACTCGCTCTCGACCAAGCCTGAAGACCGTGAAACGCACTCGCCGCCCGGCAACCTCGGACCCGACGCGCGACAAATTGCTCGACGTCGCCGGTCGAATCTTTGCCGACCGGGGCTACCGCGCCGCCACCATTCGCGAGATATGCGTCGCCGCCGGGGCAAACGTCGCCGCCGTGAACTATCACTTCGGCGACAAACTGGGGCTGTATACCGAGGCCGTGCAGCAATCCATGCGCGCTGCCGAAATCGAGGCCGTCAAGAGCGCGCTCGACCTGCTTGCGCCTCCCGAAGACATCCTGCGCGCAGTGATCCGAGTTCGCCTGCAGAGCATCTGCAAACGAGACCTGCCGGATTGGCATTTTCGTATCCTGGCCCACGAACTCGCACAGCCCACACCCGCGCTTCGGCACCTTGTCAATAAAATCGGCCGGCCGATCTTTCAACGCCTGCTGGGACTCATCGGTGGAATGATCGGCTTGCCCGCCGACGACGACAAGACGCGCCTCTGCGCCATCAGCGTAATGGGACAAATCCTCGTCTACGTCTTTGCCAGTCCCCTGCTGGCGGGCGTCTGGCCCGAACTCAAGATGACGCCCGAACAGGTGGATCGCATCGCCGACCACATCGCGGATTTCTCTCTGTCCTATATCCACAACTTTCGCTCGACGACTTTCGCGCAAGGCACAAATGGAATCAAACGAGCAGCACAACCGAGGCTAAGCAAATGACCACATCCACTCCTCTCAGCCCGCCGCCCCAAACCGAGACGCGAACGCAGCCAGTCGCCGTCGACAACGCAAAGGCCGCCGGAAGCTCACCATCCGATGCACCCGAGGCCGCGCCGCCGACCTCGCAGCGGCGCCGAACCGCGATGATCGTAGCGGGCGTCGTCGTACTCATTGCGGCGGCCGTCCTTATCTGGAAGGTCTTCTTCGCCGCGCCCGCCGTCCCCGCCAGCATCGTCGCCGTCAGCGGCCGCATCGAGGGCGACGACTCCGCGGTAGCCTCGAAGACCACCGGGCGCATCCTCGAAGTGCGCGTGCGTGAGGGCGACACCGTCAACGCCGGCGACCCCATCGCCATCCTCGACGACGCCCAGATCCGAGCGCGCGAGGACCAGGCCCGCTCCGCTCTCGCGGCAGCCGAAGCCAAGGGCGAAGCCGCGCGCGAGCAGATCGCCGTCCTTCAGCAGCAACTGCTGCAGAGCCGGCTCGAGGTAGGCCAATCGAAGTTCGATACCGAAGGCCACATCAAGCAAGCCGAGGCAGAACTCGCCACCGCGCAGTCTGAACTTGCCCAGCAGGAGGCGGCCTATCAGATCGCCGCGTTCGACAGGGACGCCTACACCCGCCTCGCAAAATCCGGAGCCGTCTCCGAGCGCCAGGGCCTCCAGGCCGCTACCACCGCCGATCAGCAAGCCGCCGTAGTTGCCGCATCCAAGCGCCGCGTCGAGGCAGCTCAAGCCGCACTCACCACCGCCCAATCCACCCTCTCCAACCCTGGCATTCGCGAGTCGCAGGTCGCCTTGGTGCGAAGTCAGATCGCCGGGCAGCAAGCCGAGGTCGCAAGCGCGGCAGCCCAGACGCAACAGGCCCAGGCCCAACTCGCCGAAGCGCAAGACAATCGTAATGACCTCACCGTCAGGGCACCCTTCTCCGGAACCGTTGTCACGCGCGCCGCGGAGCCTGGCGAAATGATCACCGCCGGAACCGCCATCATCACACTGTTGGATTTGAGCAAAGTCTATCTGCGCGGATTTGTGCCGGAGGGTGACATCGGCAAAGTCAAGGTCGGCCAGCCTGCACACATCTATCTCGATTCGAATCCGCAGAAACCCGTTGACGCCTACGTCTCCAGAATCGACCCGCAGGCAACCTTCACGCCGGAGAACACCTACTTCCGCGACGACCGCGTCAAGCAGGTCGTCGGCATCAAGCTGCAACTCAAAGAGGGCTTCGGACTCGCCAAGCCGGGCATGCCCGTCGACGGCGAAGTTCTTGTACAAGGCGACACGTGGCCAAAGGTCAGTCATAAGTGATCGCCGCGACCCCAGCCCGCGATGTCGCCGTACCTCAGGACGCTCCAGCAGCGCCGGCAATCGACGTGCGCGGTCTGACGAAGCGCTATGGCCAGCTCGAGGCCGTCCGCGCAATCAGCTTTGAAGTCCGCCCGCGCGAGATTTTCGGTCTGATTGGCCCGGATGGAGCCGGCAAAACCTCGACCTTCCAGATTCTTGCAGGCGTGATGGAAGCGACCTCTGGCAGCGTCAGCATCTTCGGCCGTCCAGCCCGCGAGATGCGCTCGCAGACCGGATACCTCACCCAGACCTTCAGCCTGTACCCCGACCTCACCGTCGCGGAAAACATCCGCTACAGCGGCGATCTGCGCCGCATCCCGCGCGATGAGATTGCGGAGCGCGGCAGTCGGTATCTGCGCATGTTCGACATGCACCGCTTCGCCAACCGCCTCGCCGGCAAGTTAAGCGGTGGAATGCGGCAAAAGCTGTCGCTCATCTGCGCCCTCGTCCCACAACCCCATGTCCTCCTGCTCGACGAGCCCACCACCGGCGTCGATCCCGTCTCCCGCCGCGAGTTCTGGGATGTTCTCGCTCACCTGTCCGCGGAGGGCCTCACCATCCTCGTCGCCACCCCATACCTCGATGAGGCCGAGCGCTGCCATCGCATCGCCTTCATGCACCAGGGCGAATTCCTGCAGATCGGCACACCATCCGAGCTTTGCGCAAGCCTCGACGCAAAGCGCATCGAACTCCGCACGCCAGACCTCCGAAAAACGGAGAGCATCCTCTCCCGCCAGGCCGGCTTCGAAAAAGACATTCTCCCCCACATCATTGACGTTCAGCGTTTCGGCGACCGCCTCGATCTCCTCGTGCGCGATCCCGACCAGGAGCAGCGACGCGTTGCCGAAGTGTTGTCTCGCGCCGGCATCGCTATCGACGAGATGCTCATCGATCAACCTACACTGGAAAACACCTTCGTCGCCCGCCTCCGTGCTATGGGAGAGAAGGCAGACACGGTCGACTTTCCCGCAGTCCACGACCACACCCGCCTCCGCGGACGAGTCGCAGTCGGCGCGACCAACCTCGTCAAGCAATTCGGAGAATTCACCGCGGTTCACAACGTCAGCCTCCAGATTCGCAACGGCGAAGTCTACGGTCTCCTCGGAGCCAACGGTGCCGGCAAGACCACCACCATCCGCATGCTCTGCGGTCTGCTGGAACCAACCAGCGGAGCCATGCAACTCGCGGGCACGCAAGGAGACCTGAGGTCCGAAGCAGTTCGTAAGCGCATAGGTTACATGTCGCAAAAGTTCTCCCTCTACGACGATCTGACCATCCGCGAGAACCTCGACTTCTTCGCCGGCGTCTACGGGGTCCCGGAGCAACAGCGCGAAGAGAAAATCCAATGGGTCCTCTCCTTCTCCGGACTCGAAGGAAAGCAGAACCAGATCACCGGCAGCCTCCCCGGCGGCTGGAAGCAGCGCGTGGCCTTTGGCGCGGCCATCATGCACGAACCCGACATTATCTTCCTCGACGAACCCACCTCAGGCGTCGATCCTCTCGCCCGCCGCGCATTCTGGACGATGATCAATCGCCTCGCCGACACCGGCGCCGCCATCCTCGTCACCACCCACTATCTCGAGGAAGCCGAGCAGTGCAACCGCCTCGGCATGATGGTTGCCGGCGAACTCGTAGCCGAAGGCGCGCCCAGCGACATCAAGAGCCGGCAATCCGGACACCTGCTGCAGTTCCTCGTCGACCAGCCCCAGCGCGCCGCCGACCTCCTGAAAACAGGCATCGAGAACTGGCGCGTCTCGCTCTTCGGCGAACGGCTTCACGTCATCACGGACGAGGCGCCCGACACCGCCATCCGCCAGACCACCAAACGGCTCGAAGAAAACGGCCTCCACGTAATCAGCGCCCGCGAAGACCGTTTCTCGCTCGAAGATGTCTTCATCTCCATCGTCGAAAAAGCCCGCCTGCAAGGCAAGGTGTCCATTGAGAAATAACTGGGAGCCAGCATGAGGCGAATCGTCGCGCAGTCACGAAAAGAACTCACCCAGATCGTCCGCGACTGGCGCACGCTGGCCCTCGCGCTGGTCCTTCCCCTCGTTCTGATCATGCTCGTAAGCTCGGCAATCTCGCTCACCGTAAACGAACTTCCGATCGTCGTGCAGGACTTCGACGGCTCCACCGCATCCCACAACTTCATCGATGCCTTCCGCGCCTCCATCACCTTCCATGTCGTCTCATGGCCGGTGGACAAGACTGCAGAAGAAGCCCTGGCCGCCAGTGCCGCGCGAGCCGTCCTCATCATCCCCCCTCACTTTGGCCGCGACCTGGCTCGTGGCGTCAATTCGCCCGTCCAGATCATCGTGGACGCCTCAGACGCGAACACCGCCAAGCTAGTCTCCGGGTACGCCAGCCAGATCACCAGCGCATACAACCAGCAGATGGCCAGCGGAACCCAGGGAATGCCCGTGCAAGCCGCCATCCGTCTCTGGTATAACCCCGGTCTCTCCTCGAAGAAGTTCTACAGCCCCGGAGTATTCGTCCTGGCCATCTCCATGTTTCCCACCCTGCTAGCCGGGCTCGCCATGGCCAAGGAGGGCGAGCAGAAGACGATTCTCCAGGTATACGTCTCCAGTATCTCCGCGCATGAGTTCCTGCTGGGCAAGATCATCGCCTTCATGGCCGTGGCGCTGGCGGAGTCCCTCGTGATGGCGCTGCTCCTGTTCACTTACTTCGGCCTGAGCTTCGCTGGCGATCCCACGCCCATGATCGTCTCCACCATCTTGTACGCCTTCTGCGTGGCGTCGTTTGGCACCATGATCGGCGTCACCATTCCCAACCAGGCCGCAGCCCTGCAGGCAGTCGCTCTCGGCGGATTCCTGCTCGTGTTTCTGCTCTCCGGCCTGATATTCCCCGTGCAGAACATCCCCGCCAGTCTGCGTTGGATCTCCAATTTCGTCTGGGGCCGCTATTACATCGAGATCGTCCGCGATGCCTTCCTGCAGGGCGGCGGTTGGCCTGCTGTCTGGTACAAGGTCCTCTTCATCGGCGTTATTGGGACCATCTTCTACTCCCTGGCATGGCGCGGCATGAGAAAGATGCAGGTGAAAGCCTGATCATGAGAAACCTCTTGAACCGCATCTTCAGCTATCGCATGCGCGCCCTGATCAGGAAGGAGTTCGACCAGATCGGCCGCGACCGCCGGCTCCAGATTTCCTTGATCCTCCCGCCGGTCCTGCAACTCACCCTCTTCGGCTTTGCGCTCAGTGCAGCCGTCTCCAATGTTCGCCTCGCGGTAGTCGACGATAGCCGTTCGCCCGAGAGCCGCGAACTGATTTCAACCCTCACCGAGAGCAAGAGCTTTCAGCTCGCCGGCTACTACTCCTCAGTCGACCAGCTTGGCGACGCGGTCAGCCGCGGCGATGCCGATGCCGGAATGGTCGTCCCCTACGATTACGCCCGCGACCTTGCGCGAGAGCGCCCCACAACCGTCCAGTTTCTCCTGAACGCCACCAACGCGAATACGGCCACCATCAGCCGCGCCTACGCGGAAGGCGTGATTCAGAGCTATAACGCCGATCTGCTGCGCCAAGGAATCCACGTTAGCGTCCAGCCCACTGCCGCGTCAGACCTCGCCCACCGCGGTCAGGTCCAGCTCCAGCCAGCGTTTCTCTTCAACCCCGGCCTGGTCGATTCGTGGTTCATCGTCACCGGCGTTCTCGGCCTGCTGCTGATCCTTAACAGTTCCCTTGTCGCATCCGCGGCTATGGTTCGCGAACGCGAAGCCGGAACCATCGAGCAGCTCCTCATGTCGCCCGCAAGCACCACCGAAATCATCGTCGCCAAGATCGCCCCGCTCTTCCTGCTGTTGTCCCTGATGATGCTCGTGGCCATCGGCGTCATCAAGTTCGTCTTCGGAGTCCCTTTCCATGGCGGCCTGCTGCTTCTGCTTGGCGCCGGCTCCCTGTGCATCTTGTCCGGAATCAGCATCGGAACGGTCATCGCCACGTTCAGCAAGTCGGCGCAACAAGCGCAACTCACCAGCTTTTTTATCAACCCGCCGCTCTCCTCCTTGTCCGGAGCGCTCAATCCTATCGAGGCAATGCCGAAATGGCTGCAGCCTCTCACTGTGCTGAATCCCGTCCACCACTTCGCAACCATCGTCCGCGGAACCATGCTCAAGGGAAGCGGGTTCATGGACGTCTGGCCGAACTTCCTGGCCCTGCTCCTCTTCACGCTCGCGTTGGTCTCGCTCAGCATCTGGCGATTCCGAAAACAACTCAGTTAGCAATAAAGGAGTTTTTCTTGCGGTGTCATTCTGAGCGAAGCGAAGAACCCCCGTATTTCGCTCTTGCAATTGTCTGTTCATTCGTCCCACGGAATAACTCAGAGACAGGATCTTTGCCATGAATCATTCAAAGTTCAGGAACACCCCAATTCTTCAACTCGCCGCAACTGCAATCATCGCCTCCCTGGCGACCCTCGCAGTTGCGACCCCCGCCGTCGCCCAGGGCCCATCCCAGTCCAGCCAGTCGCAGCACACGCTCGCAACTCCGCTGCCTCTCTCCGGGCGCGCGGGCGCGAGCGGATCGGTCACCGCAATAGAAGCGCCAATTGCCGGAACCACCAACAGCGTGACCACAATCAATCCCTCCGTTCAGGTCCAGGGTCCCTACATCGGAAGCTCTGCGAGCACCGCGAACCACCCCTTCTCCGGCAAGCTCTCTCTCCGCGAAGCCATCGACAGAGGCCTCAACTACAACCTCGGCGCAGTGGGTCTCAACCACGCCGTGCGTCAGGCCCAGGGGCAAAGTCAGATCGCGCGAAGCGCCCTGCTTCCCAATGTCAGCGGCTATCTCGCAGAAACGCTGCAGCAGGCCAATCTCGCCGCGCAAGGTCTGCGCATCCACATTCCTATCCCCGGCTTCAGCTTCCCCACCATCGTCGGCCCCTACAACAACATCGACTTGCGCGGCAACGTCACGCAATCGGTCGTCGATCTCACCGCCTGGAACAACTATCGCTCATCCAATGAGGTCGTTCACGCCGCCCAATTCTCCGCGCGCGATGCACGAGACGCAGTCGTTCTCGCCGTCTGCGGCACCTACCTCCAGATCATTGCCACTGCGGAGAGGGTCAAGTCCGCCCACGCTCAACTCAACACCGCCACCGCTCTCTATAACCAGGCGCAGCAAAAACGCGGCGTCGGCCTCGTCGCCCAGATCGACGTCGACCGCAGCGAAGTCGAACAGCTTACCCAGCAGCAGCGCGTCATCTCGCTCGAAACCGAGTTGTCCAAACAAAAGATCAGCCTCGCGCGCATGACCGGACTTCCGCCCAACGACGCCTACGACCTGACCGACGAAGTCCCATTTGCAGCCGCTCCCTCGCTTGACCTCGACGGGGCGATCCACCAGGCACTCGATCGCCGCGCCGACATCAAAGCTGCACAAGCCCAGATCCGCGCCGCCGAACGTGCGCTTTCCGCGGCCCGCGATGAGCGCCTGCCTTCCCTCTCCGTCAACGGCAACTACGGAGCCATCGGAACCAACCCGGCCCAGGCCAGCGCAACATTCTCTGCCGCCGCAACTCTCAACATTCCCATCTGGCAGGGAGGCCGTACCGAGGGCGACATCAAACAGGCGCAGGCTTCTCTCGCCCAGCGCCAGGCCGAACTCGAAGACCTCAAGGGCCAGGTCGAAAGCGACGTACGCAACGCCTACCTCGACCTGCAAGCGGCCACCAATCAGGTCAAACTAGCCCAGCGGAATCTTCAGGTCAGCAAAGAAACCCTCGACCTCACGCGACAGCGTTTCGAGGCCGGCGTCACCGACAACGTCGAAGTCATCCAGGCCCAGGAGTCCCTCTCGTCCGCCGAACTCGACGGCATCAACAGCGTATTCGCCCACAACGTCGCGAAGCTCAGCCTCGCTAGAGCCATTGCGAGCGCCGCCGACAACCTGCAGCAATTCCTGAATCTTCAATAACGACGCCGGTTTTGAAGCCCTGCTATTTGTAACTGTCTCTGATCACGTGGTTTCCGGACGCGGCTGGCAGCAACTCAATCCGGTCTATTCGCAGACTCGCCAGACTCCGTAAACAAGTCTCGCCTTTGTTAACA
>OCZT010004276.1_pt1 | contig 14453 bp, 10 predicted proteins | sample 1539031 | NCBI WGS metagenome assembly OCZT01 (sample SAMEA3539308, study PRJEB22396) | soil metagenome | biome: tundra; feature: field; material: soil | place: USA | collected 2010-05 | depth 0.15 m
CACCGAGATCTACACTCTTTCCCTACACGACGCTCTTCCGATCTATCGTCTCCAGTCGCTCTGCCTTTTCTACTCCGGCCCCGGTAAGCTTCGGGACAGAGCGTAACAGTCCCTGGGTATATGGATGTTTAGGCCGGTCAAATAACTCGTCGACACCAGATTCCTCGACGATACGCCCCGTGTACATGACCGAAACACGATCAGCGACTTCGGCCACAACGCCGAGATCGTGTGTTATGAGCAAAACCGCGAGTTGCCGCGAAAGGCGCAAGCTATCAAGCAGCTCGAGGATCTGGGCTTGGATGGTGACATCGAGCGCGGTCGTCGGTTCATCCGCGATCAGGAGCTCAGGATCGCACGCAAGAGCCATCGCGATCATCACGCGCTGCCGCATTCCCCCCGAAAGCTGATGCGGGTAATCTGAAACACGACGCTCCGGCGAAGGGATCGCCACTTCCCTCATAGCTTCGATGGCCGCGTCCCACGCCTCTTTCTTATTCAGTTTGCGGTGAAGCCGTAATGCTTCAGCGATTTGTTCCCCGACCGTGAAAACCGGGTTGAGGGACGTCATCGGGTCCTGAAAGATCATCGCGATGTCATTCCCGCGGACTTCTCGCAGGCGTTCGGAGGACGCGAGTGTGAGCTCCTCACCCTTGAACGTTATCGATCCGCCAACGATGCTGCCGGGCGCAGAGATCAGGCGCATTATGGAAAGTGCAGTGATCGATTTGCCACAGCCAGATTCGCCGACGAGTCCCAAAAGTTCACCCTCGTCAATGTAGAAGCTCACATCGTCGACGGCCTTTACCAAACCCGCGCGGGTGGGGAAATAGGTTCGTAGATGTTGTACGTCGAGCAGGTGCTGCATTTGAGGTTCAGCGGAAATTTGTAGTGAGGAGGGCTAGTTCAAGCCCTCTTCCCTTATCTCGCGTTACGGTCTGGGTGTCTTCACCGGGTCTGCGGGCCGTTTCGGCGTGACGACCGGCGATGCTGCCAATTTCTTCATCACTTCTTCGACGGCACGTTCCAGCTGCGGATCATGACCGGCGATAATGGATTTCGGATCATTATCTACATCGATATCGGGATCGACTCCGTATCCTTCGATGATGTACTCACCATTGGGGTTCGTCAGCGAGAACTCAGGAACATTGACGACACCGCCGTCGATCAATGTCCCGCGATTAGTAATACCGACAACGCCGCCCCAACTTCGTTTACCGACGAGCGGCCCGAGGCCGGCCGCCCGAAACATGTATGGAAAGATATCGCCGTCAGAAGCTGAATTCTCATCGAGGATCGCAACCATCGGCCCGCGAAACGTCCCGTCAGGGTACGTCGTCGGATCTTCGTTAAAGCGCTGCCAATTAAGGCCAAGCACCTTTCGCCGCAATCGTTCGATGATCATCCTCGAGACGTTGCCTCCGCCGTTCGCCCGAACATCAACGACGAGGCCCTCTTTATCGAGCTGCGGGTAATACCATTTGATGAATTCCCTGATGCCGGCGGCCCCCATATCCGGAATATGTATATAACCGACCCGTCCGTTTGACATCTGGTCGACGCGACGGCGATTGCCGTCGATCCAGTCAAGATAGATAAGGTCTGATTCATTTGTTATCGGCTTGAATTGGACCGTTCGGGCACCTTGCAGGTTTGGTGAACTATTTAGGGTCAGGTTCACCGTCGCGTCCGCCTTTCCACGAAAATACGAATAGATATCACGGTCGGCCGTCACATTCTCACCGTTGATAGCGAGCACGTAATCGCCGACATGTGCATCGACGCCAACTTCGGTCAGCGGCGAGCGGTAGATGTCCTCTTCGTTCTCGCCGGCAAAGATCTTACTTATCTTGTACAGGTTGGCGGTCTTATCGACAGCAAACGTCGCCCCGGGCAAGGCGACGCGCACACGCGGGGGTAAGTTAAAGTCGCCGCCATCGATATAGGCGTGCTGTACGGTTAGTTCCGACTGCATTTCCGAGAGGACATAATTAAGATCCGAGCGGTGGGCAACATACGGCAGCCATTTCTTATAGTCTTCGCGAATCTGTTTCCAATCGAACCCGTGCATGTTGCTCGCATAGAACCAATCGCGATATCTCCGCCAGACCTCGTTGAAGATCTGGTTCCACTCGGCCGCCGGATCGATCTCAGTAACCAGCCCGGCGGTGGAGACATTCTTTCTTGTCTTATCGCCTTGCGGGCTGGCATCGAGGACCGCCCACTGGCCCGACGACGGTGCAAAAAGCTTTGCCCCGTCGCTCGACATTGCATAGCCGGCAACCGGCTGGAGCAACGTCGTTTCTTTTCGATCTTTGATTGAGAAGATCCGCAAAGAAGTTTGCGAATCTGCCTGTCGACCGTAATAGAACGGCGCACCAATGACATAGATGAGATTACCTTTATTTACCGACAGCCCCGCGTAATTATCGGCCTGCAGCGGGACCTTTGTCGCACGGCCTTCGATACCTTCAAAATCGATTCGCTCAGGGATCTCAGGGGGTTTCTGGGCCGTCGCCGAGTCGGGTTTCTTGTCCTCAATGATCGCGGCTTCGTCGCTCTCGGACGGGAACGGGTTCTTCACATCCTTTCTCAGCGAAAGAGCATAGATCTGGTTCATCCGATTCGTAGCATAGTTGAACTCGGAATTTGAGATTTGGGGAGCATACTCGCGAGCGCTTATGAAGTAGACGTAGTTCCCGGACGGATCCCACGCGGGCGACGCCGAATTAAACATCAATGGCGTTACACGATAGTTCTTATTCTCCTCGGAGCTCCATATATAGACCGCCGAGAGCCCGTTCTTGCTCTGCATGGAGTAGGTAACAAAATTCCCCTTCGGCGAGAAATCATAGTCCTGGATCAGGCCATCTCGCGCGTCGACGATCTGCTGCACCCGCTTTGTGGCGACAGTCAATACGTATACCCGGCCGTCCTTGTCGCCAAAGACGATCTTCTTGCTGTCGGACGACCATACGGGCGCGTATCGCTGCGCGGCGCCGCCGGTCGTTAGCTGTACCGGAGGCGTCGAACCGTCTTGCGCCACCATCCAAACCTCTTCTTCCCCCGTTCTATCGGAGATATATGCGATGTTCCGGCCATCGGGCGACCACGCGGGGAATTTGTCGTTAGCATCCGACGATTTGGTCAGGTTTCTCACACCGCCCTTCTCAACCGGCACTGTAAAGATATCGCCGCGGGCCGCAAATAGGGCACGTTCGCCTTTTGGACTCAATGAGAACGAGCTGATCAGATTTGCTACGGACGTCTGACGACGCCGTTTATAGACGCCGTCATCAGGTACATCGATCGATAGCTTCGAGATCTTTTTCGAACCGACGTCCATCATCTCGAGCTCCCCGTTTCTTTCATAAACGATCTTGTTCTGGTCGTCAGAACTCGGCCAACGAACATCCCAATCGCGAAACTTTGTTACCTCCGTTGTCTTGCCGCTGGCGACGTCGTAGGCGTAGAGGTTGAACTTACCGTCCTTATCCGAGTTGTAATAGATCGTATTCCCGATCCACATCGCATCGCGGCTCGCCCTGGGATTATCAGAGATCAATTGAGTATCGTTTGTCGCGAGGTTGTAGATGTAGAGATTGTTCGCCTGGCCGCCACCATAACGCTTCTCGGGACGAAAATCGCGAAAACGTGGGCTGTAGACCATTTTTGTTCCGTCAGGAGAGAAATCGCCTGAACCCGCCTCCGGCATCGGCAACGGCTCGGCTGGTCCGCCCTGCGGCGAGACCGTATAGAGACGATCAATAGGCAGCGTCCATGAATCGCGTAAACTTCGGAAAACAACACGGCCATCCTTTGTCCAACCGTCTACTTGATTGTCGAGCCCCCAACGCGGTGCCAACGGCCCGCGCGACGGGTAAAACGTCAACTGTTTCGGCTCGCCGCCGCCGGACGGAATTACGTAAACTTGCTCGTCACCATCGTACTCACCGGTAAATGCAATCCATTTACCGTCCGGTGAGAACTTTGCGTAAGTTTCCAAGCCCGGATGGGCAGTTAACCGTGTGGCCGTACCGCCGCTTGTTGACGTAATCCAAAGGTCTCCGCCGTATGTAAATACGACTCTATCCCCATAAACGTCCGGAAAGCGAAGAAGTTTGGTCTGTGTCGAGGCGACAGAAGTTAGAAGAAGAGCCACAGCCGCTCCAAATAAAAGCCGTTTGAACATCAATTGTCTCCCATGAAAAAGCTTGGTTTGGTACTCACGAGTTTAACCTATAACTATACGGGGTAAAAGCTTACGCGGTTTCGCCGATATTGCTGAAGAGGGGCAACTAAAACCGTCGCTTTTTCCTCAAATGGATGTTATTCTTTTGCGTACCTTTTGGCGCACAGCATCTATCCGGGGAGTTTTGTTTGTGAAACAACATTATTTACGTCTTTTCGCGATAATATCGATACTTTCGTTTGCGACGGCGGGATTCAGCCAAACGACCTCGACGGCTCGCAATGAGCCCGGGCGTCCGACGACCGCACCGGCTGCAGCGGCACCGTCGAAGGCGGCGACGATCGATTCCGTTCAAACCGATATTAAGGAAGCCTTGTCGGTGATCGAAAATAACTACGTTGCGGGTAAGAAGCTCAATTACAACGACGTGGTAAAAACTTCGATCGACTCGATGCTGCATACGCTCGACCCGCATTCGAATTATTTCGATGCGAAAGAGTTTGAGCAGTTTATGACCGACCAGAGCTCGCGATATTTCGGCATCGGAGCGACCATAGGTGATCTGAGCGATGCCGACGGCAACACCATAGCGACATATATCAAGGCCACTTTTGAAGGAGCGCCCGCAAATAAAGCGGGCCTTCGCTACGGCGATAAGATCATCGACGTAAACGGCAAATCGATGCTCGGAAAACCGTTCATCGAGGTGCGCAACTTCCTGAGAGGGCCCGAAGGGACAACCGCAAAGATCGTTATCGAACGCCTGGGAACCGGAAAACGTGAAACCGTTGAGATCGTTCGCGGTGCCGTGCCGCAGCCATCGATCAGCGAGGTATATATGATCAAGCCCGGCGTCGGCTATATGGCGATGCGAGGCGGGTTTAATCAGACTACGTTTAACGAATTTTCAAATGCGTTGCGTGAGCTGAAAGCTCAGGGTATGCAGCAGCTCGTCATCGATCTTCGCGACAACGGCGGCGGATTGGTCCGAGAGGCCTATCGCGTGGCAGATTCTTTCCTTTCTTATGGTCAAACCGTGTTTACGCAGCGAGGCCGGATCGATGGAGTAAATGCGATCTACCCTGCTGACAACCGTGCACCCGAGCGTGAGCCTCTTGTTGTTCTTGTGAACCGCGGGACAGCATCAGCTTCTGAGATCCTCGCCGGAGCTCTGCAAGACCACGATCGGGCATTGATCGTTGGTGAGAACACTTTTGGAAAGGGACTCGTGCAAAATCCTTATCGACTCGATTACGGGACCATGCTTTTACTCACGATCGCGAAGTACGAAACGCCGTCGGGACGGCTTATTCAACGCGATTATTCAAACGGCGACCTTTATAACTACTATACCGATGGCGGTAGTTTTCGAGATGACCCCACTACCGACGCGGCAAAACCAAAGGGTGTCGAAAGCAAAACCGATACGGGACGCACCGTTTATAGCGGCGGCGGGATCAATCCTGACGTTATCATAAAGCCGAAAACAATCACACCGGAAAGATTTCGATTTGAACAGAAACTTTCGAATCCGATCTTTGCTTTTGCGATGGATCTGGTGACGGCCCGCGTAAAAGGTCTCGAATCGTACAAGATCGACAGGCCGATAACCTATGATTACAACATCAAAGCGTCCGACTTCCCTGTCAATGACGATGTCTTTCAGGCTTTCAAACGATTTGCCGTTGAAAAATACAAGTTTACGCCGGCTTTGATAGACCAGGAACGTGAGTTTGTCGCGCGGACCTTGCGTTCCGAGTTGATCACCGCTGCCTACGGATCGGAAACCTCCTTCCAGGTGTTCAACGATTTCGATGATCAGTTATTAAAGGCGATCGATCTGCTACCACAGGCCAAGCAATTAGCGATACAGAGCGAAAAGCTTCGCACAACTGCCTCAAAGCAGCGGGCTAATTAACGCTGTAGGTAAGAACTTAGTAAAAGAGGCTGCTTTTCAGGCAGCCTTTCTTATTTGATGGGTACTGCTTCCTAAAGCATAGCCAAAACGTTCATGTGGCGGAGTTTGGATCTCGGAGTCTCATTCTCTCAGTCTTCAGCCGGAACCATGAATTCCCTCCGTCTTCAGACGGAGGGAACAGATCTCCATCAAAGGACCGGCTTTAGCCGAAGAATAACATTAACTATGAAGAGGTCTGGTTGTCTCGAAACATGGCTTCCGAGGATCCCCTTATGATGCTGAGTATTACGGCCCTTTTGGCTAAAACCGGTGAATCTTAGGATCTTTCCACTTCCTTCTGAAGACGGAGGTAATTCATACGAGGCAAGCAGTCGGGGCCCAACCGAAGATTAACGCGTGTACTAGAAAAGCCATCGAACGAGGTAATAAATACCGAAGATCGCACCGATCACAATGGCGATCAGCGCGAATATCAAAGCGCCGACCACATACTTAAATTTCTTATACCGGTTCTCGTCCGGCGGCGAAAGCTGATTTTGAGGGAAATATGGTGGTGGACGGTTCATAGGGAAGAAGTTTCTAGTTTCTGGTTTCTAGTTTCGAGTTATTAAATATGAGGTTATCAGGTTTTAGGCAGCAGACCAATCGGTCCGCCACACCACGCGAACCAGATCCTAACTAGAAGCCAGAAACTATAAACTAGAAACTCATCGGGGCAGCGGCTGCTCGAGATCGGCGAGTCCATAGGCCAGCACCGCCATTACAGACGAAACCTCGGCGATCTCGCGCGGATCGATTTTGTCAAAGGTATCCGCGGCCGTGTGATGATATAAAAAGTAGGTCTGTTGGTTAAACCACGGTGCAAACGAGGGCACACCTTTTCGCGTTAACGGCCCGACGTCAGAACCTACGTCGCCTTGAAGTTGGGTAAGCCCCGCTCCCTGTTTCCAAAGAATATTCGAGATCGGGACAAAGAAAGGCAAAGCGTCCTGTTTCCCCGCAAAGGAAAATCCAAGCGGATGTGACGCCCCAAGGTCGGCCTCGATCGCAGCGAAATGTTTGGAAATGTCTGCGTCCTCTTCTTTAGCATAGGCGGCCGAACCGCGTCCGCCGTTCTCCTCATTCATCCACGCGATAAACCTGATTGTGCGTTTCGGCGTGAGCTTGAGCTGTTTCAAAAGTGCGGGAACCGCCATTGCGACAGCAACACCGGCGCCGTCGTCGATCGCACCCTGACCGAGGTCCCATGAATCCAGATGGCCTGAAACTATCACCATCTCGTCCGGCTTTTCACTTCCCTTCAGATCGGCGATAACGTTGTAGCTTTCGACGTCGGGAAGTGTTTGCGGTGTCAAAGTCAGCTTCATCCGCAGCTTCCCCATTTTTGCGAGCCAGGCGATAGTTTCGGCATCCTCGAACGTGACCGAAGCCGCGGGTATCTTTGGCACGTCGTCCGCGTAACCCATCGTACCGGTGTGGACCAAGCGATTTTGCGAGCCGCCCGCCGAACGAACCAGCACGGCGACAGCGCCGAGTCGTGCAGCCGCCATTGCACCGCCAAATCGATATTGCACAGCCTGTCCGTAAGCGGCAAGACCAAACCCACTCGACATCATGTCGACATCGAACTTATTGTTAAAGAGGACTATCTTTCCCTGGACCCTTTCACGGCCAAGCCGGTTTAGCTCTTCGAAATCATTTACAACGATAACGTCTGCCGTAATACCGTCGGCCAGTGTTGCAATGCTTCCGCCGAGAGCGGCTAGTACCACTTTTTGCGTTGTTCCGGGGGTCATCCCGATCCACTCGACAAGTTCGCCGTGTTCGGTGCCGCGGACCCAATGCGGGACCATGCATTTCTGAAGCCGAACGTTCAGGCCAAGCTTTCGCATTTCCGCGGCGACGTATTCGACAGCGTGAGCGGCTTGTGGTGAGCCAGAAAGTCGGCCCCCAATGTTATTTGCGAGATAGCCCGCCTGTCGATAGGCGACATCGCCCGATAAGGCGGCTTGCTGGATACGAACCATATCCAAGAGCGTCCTCTGGCTATAGAGCTCCGGCGTTGGGGTCGGGGTTTGGCCAGCGGCAGCAACAACGGTAAGGACGATCAGCGACAAAAGAGGAATTGATCTCATGATCGTGGTGATCGCGGTCACGTACAGTCTAACGGGTCTTTGTGACATAATGTTTTTTGTTCTAGACATACCAGCTTACAGAGAAAACATATGAAACGCATCTTATTTGCTTTCGTTATTCTTATGGCCGCGTGCGTTTTCGCACAGGCCCAATTAACGTTTGGGATCAACGATCTTCTTGGTGTAAAGCGAGTCGCCGACCCACAGCTATCGCCGGAGGGGACGACCGTCGCATACACGATCGGCGCCGTCGATAAATCGGCCAACAAGGTCGTAAATCAGATATACATTATAAATATTGACGGCTCAAAGGGACGGCAGCTGACGAGTGGAATGTCATCGAGCAGCAGCCCCCGCTGGTCCCCGGACGGAAAGCGCATAGCTTTCGTTACAGGCGGGCAGATCTGGACTATGAAACCGGATGGCGGTGAAAAAAGTCAGATTACAAAGATCTCAACGGGCGCCGGCGTTCCCGTGTGGTCACCTGACGGTAAATGGCTTGCGTTTGCATCGGACGTTTATCCCGAATGTGAAAATGACAGCTGCAACAAGACCGAGGATGAGCGGGTCGAAAGCAGCAAGGTCAAGGCACACGTCACCGACCGCCTGCTTTTCAGGCATTGGGTCGAATGGCGTGATCGAAAGCGAACCCACGTGTTCGTTGTTCCGGTCTCTGGAGGGACGGCACGTGACATGACACCCGGCAATTTCGACTCGCCGCCATATGCCGCTTCATCAAATGTCGACTACGCATTCTCGCCCGATAGCACAACGATCGCGTATCTCAGAAATCCGGACAAGATCGAAGCGATCTCGACGAACAGTGATATCTACATCAAGCCATTGGCCGGCGGCGAGGCAAAGGACATTACCGCGTCGATGAAGGGCTATGATGTTTCGCCCGTTTACACGCCGGATGGCAAGTACCTTTTGTTCCGGTCACAGGCGACTCCTGGATTCGAGTCGGACCGCTGGCGGATCATGCGTTACACGATCGCAACCGGCCAGACGGTCGAGCTTACTCGCGGGTTTGACCAGTATGCCGATGAGATGGTTGTTTCGCCGGACAGTAAGACGGTCTACTTTACCGCCGGCGAAAATGAGAGATCACCGATCTTCACCGTGCCCGTCGAACAGGCCGGAGCGAGGGCGTCGCTTGTCCGAAAAGTCGTTGACGGCGTATACGCGAGTAATCTAAATATTTCGAGCGACGGCCACACGTTGGTCTTTGAGGCAAGCTCGGTTGCCTCACCTGCCGAAGTCATGAAGGCTAATATTGACGGCGGCGGATCGATGGCCCTCACAAATACAAACGGCGCCGCGTTGGCCGCGTTTGGACTGCAAAAACCCGAAGACGTGTCATGGACCGGTGCGATGAATCAAAAGGTACATGGCTTGTTACTCAAACCGGCCCGTTTTGATCCTGCAAAGAAATATCCGTTGATCGTTCTTATTCACGGGGGCCCGCAGGGTGCCTGGAGTGATAATTGGGGATATCGTTGGAACCCACAGATCTTTGCGAACCAGGGCTACATAGTCTTTATGCCAAATCAGCGCGGTTCGACTGGTTACGGTCAAAAGTTTGTCGATGATATCTCGGGTGATTGGGGCGGCAACGCCTTCGTCGACATTACAAATGGCGTAGCCGATGTTATCAAACAGCCCTATATAGATAAAGCACGTATCGGTGCGGCCGGTGCCAGCTATGGCGGCTATATGGTCGACTGGCTGATGGGACATAATAATGATCCGAGATTCAAATTCAAAGTTTTCGTATCACACGCCGGCGTTTACAATCTTGAGAGCATGGCCGCCGCGACCGAAGAGCTTTGGTTCGTGAATTGGGAATTCAAAGGAATGCCGTGGGACAACCCGACCAACTACAACCGCTGGTCGCCGCACAAGTTCGCAAAAAACTTTGCGACCCCGACGCTTGTTTCCGGCGGTGAACTGGACTTTCGTGTTCCGGTCGACCAGGACCTTCAGCTTTACACGACACTGCAGCTAAAGGGCGTCGATTCTAAACTGATCATTTTTCCGGATGAGGGACACTGGATCTTAAAGCCCCAGAATTCCGAATTTTGGTATAACAACGTTCTCGACTGGTTCAAGAAGTATCTGAATCCGTAGATGGTATCGGTTTCGAAAAAGAGCTTCTCCTTCGAATTCGAAGAAACAGGTCGCTCCGACGGAGCTACAGAATTTGTTTTTTGATCATTGCTACAAACAGGCCGCCCCAACGGGGCTGAGAGCAAGGAATTGCCAACAGAATTAGCTCCGTAGGAGCGACCTGTTTGTGGAAACCAAAAGCAGATATTGATCTTAGCTCCGTGGGAGCGACCTGTTTGTAAATGCGAAAACAAACATCCTGAATGAAAGAATGTATGCGATTTTCAAAACCTAACTGTTTTCTTCTCACGGCCGCATTTCTTCTCGCGGCCTTTTCCGCATTCGGTCAAACCGGGCGTCCCGATTTCAACCGGCCGCACGCCTACGATGTCCAGAATTATACGATCCGCGCCAGTTTTGATCGTGTTAATAAAAAGGTATTCGGCGATACGACGGTTTCTCTAAAGCCGCTTAAGGCCGATTTCAGAAGCGTTGACCTCGACGCTGTGGATATTACCTTTCAGTCCGTAAAACTGGACCCTGCGGGAATCGATCTTCAATACAAGATCGTTCCCGGGAAGATCGTGATCACCCTTGATAAGGCGTACACATCGGATGACCTGATCGCGATACGCATGAAATACTCAGCTACGCCGGTAAAGGGCGTGTATTTCCGGGATCCAGAATCAGGTCAGGGAATCGCTGAGCATTCCGCCCAGGTTTGGTCGCAGGGCGAGGCCGAGGAAGCCAGGTATTGGATCCCGTCGTTCGATTTTCCGAGCGACAAGGCAACCAGTGAGGAGTATCTCACCGCCGAGAAAGGAGAGACGGTCGTCGGTAACGGTGAACTACTTGGAAAAGACGAAAACACTGACGGAACCGAAACATGGCATTACAAAATGCCGGTTCCGCATTCGACATATCTGATCTCGTTCGTCATTGGCAAATACTCTCGGATCGACGACAAATACAACGATATACCCCTCGGCTTTTATGTCTATCCCGGCAAGGAAGCGACGGCACGAAAGGCGTTTGGCGATACCAAGAAGATGATCGGGGCCTTCGAGGAACTGACGGGTGTAAAGTTTCCGTATAACAAATACGATCAGACGTTGGTCGCCAAGTTCCAATTTGGCGGTATGGAGAACATCACCGCGACGACGATGGCCGACGGCGAGATCTTTTTTGCAGATTTCGATTTTGGAAAGAGCGTTGTCATCGACCTTGTCTCGCACGAGTTATCACATTCCTGGTTCGGCGATCTCGTAACCTGCAAGAATTGGGCGGAACTTTGGCTCAACGAAGGGTTTGCGACCTATATGGAGGCCGCCTATCGCGAAAAGGCGTTCGGGCACGATGATTATGTCCGAAAGATCCGCTCCGACGCCGCGGAATTCCTCGTTGATGACACGATCAATAAACATCGCTACGGGTTATTCAATCTGCAGGCCCGGGATGTTGACTCGCTATTCGATAATGCCTCGGTGACTTACCATAAGGGCGGAGTTGTGCTCTACATGCTCCGCGAGCAGGTCGGTACCGAGAACTTCTGGAAAGCAATCAACACGTATCTGAACCGGTATAAGTTTGGCAATGTCGAATCGACCGATCTTCGCAAGGTTATGGAAGAAACCTCCGGTCAGGACCTCGGGTGGTTCTTTGATCAATGGGTATACGGCGTCGGTGCACCTCGACTGAGCGTGAGACAGGTTTACAACCCGCGTGCCAAAACGCTTAGGCTAACCTTTACGCAAGTTCAAAAACCCGACCCGAACGCACCGGCGGTCTATCGCATGCCGATGGACGTCTCGTACAAAGTAAATGGCAAGACGGAAACAAAGCCGATAAGCATAACGAAACGTATCGACACGTTTACAATCCCCGCGGCGGCAAAACCGACCGACGTAGTAATAGATCCCAATGACAAGGTAATGCTAAAGACGGTAAAGCTGCTGCCGATGGTGAGTCTGCAGTAATGGGCTCCTTGTTCCGAGTCTCCTCGTTCGGACTCTCATCGTTCGGAGTCCCACCTTTAGGCGGCCTCTTTCGCGTTTTTCGTGCCTATTCGTGGTTAACCTTTGAAAACCACGAAACACACTAAAGCCACTAAAAAGACCGGAGCACACGAACACGACTTGTCCGGAGTCCTGCCGTCAGGAGCCGTCCTGGCCTAGAGACGTCCGACTTGCGGACCTATCTAAGAAGTTAACACTGACAGTCAGGAAGGATTGTTTACGCCCGCTCTTTCAATGTTGAAAAGAGCGGGGGCAAGCCGTCCTTCCCAACTTGTCAATGGCTTTCTTGAATCGGTTCATCCGCGGTCCCGCCTTTCGGCGGCTCATCTGCGAATCACAATTTAAGCCTCTCATATTGGGCAAACAGCTTGGTGATCTCGGCATTGATGGCCTTCTTTGCCGCAAGGCTTGTCTCCTGGTCCCGTCTTTTAACCAATTCTTCGATCCTGTGCTGTAAAACCTCTGCCTTCGTCTCGGGCTCTCTACTTTTGCCTATTTGGTATTTATCGTCCATATCTTCACTCTACAACACACTTCCTTCTGTTGACGCATTCGCGCCGCGAAGAGCCGGCGGCGTAGCCACAGAGATAGTAAGTTGGCTTTTCGGTGAGTCAGAGACTCACCGCACATACAGCGGCATAGCCAGAGGGAGCGTCACTATGCAAGCCTCTGAAACCACACAAAAAGCAAAGGAACCGGTTTCCAAAGAAAGCGTCTCCGTGTCTTTAGAAAACATTTCAGTTTCGGTAGAACCCGTTTCAGTTTCTGTAGAAGAACTCGTGGTTTCTATCGAAAACGATTCAGTTTCTACAGATAAACTCTCGATATCTATCGAAAACGCTTCAGTTTCTACAGATAAACTCCCGGTATCTATCGAAAACGTTTCAGTTTCTATAGACAACCTCGCGGTTTCTGCCGAAAAGCTCTTACTTCCTGTCGGAGCAGTCAAAAAGTCCCGTCATACTAACTCTGATCGTCGTTGAATACCGACGGGTGCGCTTGGTACACAACAAAGTTTGATCAACTTGCGCCGGTCAGCTTCCATTTTCTTGTCGTTCTTCAGCATCTCAAGCGTCGCGTCGAAGACCTCAGCGGCGTTTTTATCTGTCGGGCGATTGAGGCTGTAGTGGATCCATTTACCCTCGCGCCGTCCCTTCACCAATGCGGCCCGTTTTAGGTATGAAAGATGCCGCGAGATCTTTGGATTATTCGTTCCCAATGTATCGGCAAAGAAACACACGCAGACCTCACCGTCACGCATAAGGTTTAACAACCGCAGCCGAGTCGGATCCGCGAGTGCGGCAAAAAACAAGGCCGGGTCAAATGTCTTTGCGGCATTCATCGAAAAAATTATACCACAATACGATTATGGCTTGACATAATTAACTGGAAGCGAGTATTCTGCGGATATCGATTATGGTTATCCGTAATCGTGGGTGTGCCGCTAATATTTAATTAACCCCAACTTAGGCGATGTTGAAATTATAATAAGTGGAATGCTTAAGAAACCGGCTAAAGGCAACCCAACGATCAAAAAATACTGAGTTCGATTAACATAACGGTCAATTGATTTATAGGAAATTCCATAGATTTTATCACTCCCAATTTCTGGCGAATGGGGAGCCGTGTTAAATATATAAAATCCGACAATCCCCCAGATAAAGAACAAAATCACCGGTAGAAATGACAATTTATACACGATTTTCTGTCTCTTTTGATTATCTTCAAACATTGAGTGTCCGCTATTGTTGTTTACAAGGTCTTCGCTTAAAGTCTAGCACTTCCCAAATAGTCCGCGGCTACATTCATATGATCGCTAGGCGGTAATTCACTTATGTCTTCATCGAAATCTGCGGCTCCTCGACGCCTTTCATTTCTGGATCGTTTCCTGACGCTCTGGATCTTTCTGGCAATGGCCATGGGCGTCGCGATCGGTTTTCTCTATCCGGATGTCGAAACGACCATAAACCGCTTTCAGGTCGGTACCACAAACATCCCGATCGCGGCCGGCCTGATATTAATGATGTACCCGCCGCTCGCAAAGAGATCGGGAGAGCACACGTCTGAACTCCAGTCACGCC
>OCZT010004277.1_pt1 | contig 14449 bp, 15 predicted proteins | sample 1539031 | NCBI WGS metagenome assembly OCZT01 (sample SAMEA3539308, study PRJEB22396) | soil metagenome | biome: tundra; feature: field; material: soil | place: USA | collected 2010-05 | depth 0.15 m
CGGTGTTTTTAGTTGGTAACCGGAATCAGTCTTTTTAAACTCTATTCCATATTTTGTTGCCAATTTGTTTTCAAGGCCATAGTCTCTCCAAGTATTGTATAGGCTAGAAACATAGCCCTTGCCAGCCGATCTTAAAGCACAGTTCTTGTCGATAGTACTTCCACAGTGACCAGTTGTCATATTGGGAACTATTTGCTGTTTGATATATCCGCTAAGCAGATTCTCGGATTCAGTCTCAACCGCGCTGGTTGCAGAAGAAAAGAAACGGTGTTCGAGATTAGTAACTACGTGTAGTATTTTTAGAGGCAGGATTAACATAAAACCACCAATAACAAGACCGGCAATACCTCCACCCACACCTCCACCAATTAAAGCGCGTTTGCGAGCGGTTTTGCTCGCCATAAGCTTGCGTAGGCCGCCAGGACTTTTTTCACCGGACGGATTATACAGTCCCCCAGCACCACCTAAACCACCAGAGCCAGCTGAACCTCCCTCACCTTGTTTAAGTAAACTAGGCGCAAAGTTTTTTGGCGCTCCATTATCAAGCCCTCCTTGCAAAACACTAAGATTACTACTGCCACCCGGTTCGTTAGTTCCTTGACCACCACCTTCAAGCACCTTAAGATCTGGTCGAGTAATAGGCTTACTATCGTTATGGTCATATGGATCCTTTAGAGCTGGTTCTGCCATAATTAGGATTCTGTATATGGTTGTTGGTTAGATAAATTAACCGTGTCCTGTGATTGACTGAAGTCCACCTGTTCTTGCTGATCCAGTTGCTGCATTTGTCCGGGATTTGTAGTAATTAGGCTGGTTTCTGTAGGGCTAGCGACAACTTGAATATGCACATGGTTTTGTCCTGCAAAGAAAAGACCTTGTCCTACTGGGAATTGGCTTAGTCGTTTACGTTCCTCGCTGGTAAGTTTAAAAACGTCGGCTAATACATCAACTGCCGATGGGGACTGTTTAAGTAAGAATTGCATAGAAGCGTTTGCAACTATAGCTCTACCCATTCGTGATCCCATAAAATCTTCTACGTCTTGAGTAATAGTTGTTATACCAAGATTATATTTTCGCGCACGTTTAGCAAGGCTGAACAAAAAGTTTGCTGAATCTTCGTATTTCATTAACTGCCAAGCCTCATCAACAATAAGAATTCGACGTTTTTGGTCAGTCTTTGTTTTATTCCATATGTAATTTAATACAATATACATAGCTACAGGGCGAAGTTCATCCTCAAGATCTCTTATATTAAAAGCAACTAGTGGATTATTGATATTTATATTACTCTGCTGCGAGAATATACCAGCAAATGTTCCAGTAGTATATTTACGTAGTCGCTGAGCTAATTGAGGACCAGTACCGCCTATATGTAGCAACACATCATACAGGTCTGCAATAGTTGGTGGCGTACCTGTATGTGTTAAAGGGTCGTTAGTAATACCAGCTTTTGCGTAAGTTTCAATTAATGCAGCATCTAGGTCTGATTCTTCAACCGGACTTAGTACCGGCATCATAGTAGTGTTACCACCAAGCAATTGTGCTTGCGCGCCACCCATCATCAAACGAAGCAAACCATGTAATGTAATCAGGTTGCTCCGCAAAGCATTGTCTGCTTCCTCGGTGTCCACTACCTTAGGTAGGTCAAACGGATTTATGCGTGTAGAGGAATTTAAGCTTAAACGTACATATGATCCCGCTACGGCTTCGCACATACGCTGATACTCATTCTCCGGATCTATTATAAATATTTCAGTTCCAAACATTAAGCTACGAAGTGCTTCAAGCTTTACACTGAATGATTTACCTGCACCAGATTTTGCGAACACAACAGAGTTACCGTTTTCTAGGCTAAATCGGTCAAAAATTACGAGACCTGAGTTATGCATATTAATTCCATACAAGATGCCACTATCTTGGGAAATATCGGCACTGGTAAACGGAAAACTTGTGCTAAGTGCGCCAGTGCTCATGTTACGGCGAATCTGTAGTTGATCAGTAAATTGCGGTACTGTACTGTTTAGCCCTTGCTCTTGTTGTGAGGTAGCGGCCTTAGAGAATATTAACTGTTGCCCCAACATCGATTCGACCTTATGTGAAACGAACTCCATCTCTTCCAAAGAATTAGCATAGACCGTGAAATACAAACCAAAGCGAAAAAAACGTTCTTCTCCCACTTGAAGTTTGTCGCGCATTTCTTCGGCGTCTTGAATGGCTACTTCCTTCTGCGGATCTCTAATATGACCCTTCTCGTTATCAATTTGGATGCCAGCCTCTAATTGGGTAACCTTTTTACGCAAATTTTTGAGTACAACTTGGCTTTCAACTGGGTAGATAAACATTGACAAATCTATGACCTCGTCCAGGTTCACCATACTACCAAGCCAACCAGTATATATTTGTCTAGGATACCCATAGACGTAATAGGTCCGAGCGTAACGCGTACCTAAACGAAAGTATCCACCCTGAACTTCAATTGAACTTGGAGCGATAAAATCGCGAAGTGCTGTAATTCCTTTTTGGAATGCAGCGTTAACTTCGGATTCTTCTTGTTGACGTTGAGCCTGGGCTATAGAAACTGGGTCAAGAATCTGTTTGCGTCTACCTAGCATTAGTTCAGCTCCCTTTGCAGATGAGCTTGAGGTGCAGCACCCTGACCTTTTGTGACAACATCAGCAGTCATATCGTTGAAATTTTTGAGCTGTTGGCGAGTTGCAGTATCGGGGTTATATGTATCATAGTAAAGTTCGATAAGTTCCTGTGTATCAAGTGGCAGGCCCTTGATACCACACTGCATAAGTCCACTAAGTACTGATTGAACACGGTTACGTAACTCTGTCTTGGCTTTTTCAAGTTCTGCCTCATTTATAGTTATATGTCGCTCTTTCGTATTAAGCAATCCAAGAAAGCCACTAAAAAAGCTCCTACTACTGGTGAGGGTTCTCTGTGGTGTCATAACGGGTGAGAAAGGAATAACCACATAAAACTTCTTATCCATAATATTAGTTTGTTTACTAAGTTGATCCATATAATTTATATAGTCTTCCATAAGCATAGCTAGTAACATGTTGTCATGCTCAGTTCTGATTTTATCTAATTTTTCTAGATATGGCTCTAGGTCTACTTTCTGGGAACGTATAAAGATTTGGAGCGGGAAATACAGAGAGTTTAGGAATCCCTGATAGGAATATTCCACCGCTTCTTGTTCTTGCTGGCTCATAAGGTCAAAGTTTATAGATTTGACCATAACCACAGAACGATATGTGCCGTCATTTAAAATAACGATACCATCACGAATTTCAGCAATTTGTAGAGTGTTTTGGGTGCTATTTGGATTTGATTTTAAAACCGACTTTGGGACAGCATTAGTACTGGGGCTGACAGTTGGGTTTGGCTGGACTGTTTGCGCGTATGGTTGTGCCTGGTTAACGTCAAAAACACCAGGGGCGTTAACAGCTCCCGCATTACTCATATTCTGAGGAGGTTGCTGTGCGTTAGCATCAGGCAAAGTACCAGGAGAGTACGATGGTTGTTGATTTAATTCCTGAGGATTCATTTCCTTCTACACTACCCCACTGTAGTTTATAAATAGATCTTTATTGTAACATCCAAGCTATCAATGCAATGATATTACTACCTCGTCAGGTGAACCTACATCGTTTTTGTGCGTCTGACGAGCTATAGTAGCTACGTTAAGATCATTGCGGTTAGCATAAGCAATTATAGCAGGATCTGGCGGGGGTGTCACGGGAGTAGAAACTGCATTTTTAATTGCTTTTTCTTTTGCCAGTGTTTGCTGTACAGATAATGGTTGGATTGTATGCATACGATAATAAGGAGAGTTCTGTGTGTCTTTATGCTCTTTTACATGTTCAGTAATCATTTGCTCTTCTGCGACTGTGGGTTCAGCTGCATCATAAGCGTCAGGTAATTCACTTTCAGCCGTGCCAGGTGTGACAACCTGGGCCGACGTTTGAGTAGTAGGTTGTTGGTTTAAGAACTGGTAATCGTCTACTGAGGCTTGCTGCTGTTTTCCAGTAGAAGCTACTAATGACTGTCTTGTTTCGTCTAATACCTGATTCATTTTTTGCATGAGTTCTTGTCTATGTGTCTTTGTGGACTCAGTAAGCATGGTATCAAATTGATGTGCCACAGGGTTGTTTTGCTCATCCATTATGTCGTCAGAAGCTTGCAGATCGATAGTTGGTATCTCTTGCATGAAATCACTAACGCTAACCAACCTATCAGAATCATTGCCGTTGCGAGCCAAAAAAGCAGGCTTTTGGTATGCACTAGCATCAATATTTTTTATAGCCCATCCACGACTGTCGATTGTGTCTGCTAAAGCCCGAAGCCGACTTTTTACCTCAGTTTGAGAAAGCCCATTACTGTAATTTTCCTCAACTTTCTTAGGAACTGTAATTGTAACCAGTTCTTTTATACCACTCTGGTCCCATATGCGACGACGGGGCTTAATTATGAAGCGTAGCTTAGCTAAAGCCCATATTTCTGTTGGCTGTTGTCCGGTCCAAGGGAAAGCAAAGAAGCCAGTTATAAGTGCTACAGGTAAGAATATTGGCAATACTACAATAGCCACATGCTTTGTTAAACCTAGGAAACATATATATAGACATAGAACAGCAATTACCGCATAAATAAACTGCCTGAGTGTTAACGGACCAACAAGCTTGTCTTCAGCTTCAATGTCCTGGATTACTTTATATGTAGCCATAATATTTATCTAAAGTATAACGCATTATGGTGAGATGGACACGACTTGATGCGCAATTTGTTGTGCTACAAACCAAAAACTTTATTCAATTTCATTAGGGTTTGGTTGTCTGAAACCACGTGCTTGGCTTTTTGCATCATCACCCAAGTTACGAGGACGTGTTTCTGTACGCCAGCCGCGCGCACGATCAGCTGAAGGCCAAAGTGTAGCTTTGTCGGGCGTGTAATTTACGCGTGTTTCCACTTGAGGCCTGTCTCCTGGTGCTTCAATCTTTTTCCAATTAGCAAGTATCGTACTATTACTCCCCTCACTAAACGTCTTAAGTGCTTGAAGAGCAGCCGCTTGGTTGCCGCCAGTAGCATTATCCCCAACTGTGCTTAGCTCAAGTCTATGTATTTCTGCAGCCTGCATTTCAGCATTATATTTATCTGCATAAGCTTCCGCCTCTTTTGCAGTTGTTGCTGTAGGTATTGCCGCTTGCGCTGCGTTTGCTGCAGCAATGCGTTGATCTATCATTTTGCCTTTGGCTGTTATCGCGTCAGGCTTGGCGCGGGTGGCCAATGTCCACGGCTCAGCTTTCGAAAGACCAAGTTCCGTATCATTACTGGTTCCATTGTTGACACCTCCAAGGTGAAACATTCCAGCGTTTTTAAGATTAAACGCGCCATTATTCATAGCATTAGTATAAGCACCAGCATTAATGCCATGGGCTATGATTTGACCATTAGCGTCTTTTGTAAGCTTAACGCCTGTTATGTCGGCCATAGTAGAGCTAAGTTGCGCATAGGCTTTATCTGGATCTTTGTCAAAGTTGTAACCAGATGCGGCCCAGGCCTGAGCGGCAACCATTCTGTTACCTCTAGTTCTCGGAATTTGGTCTGCGGCACTAATAGCTTGATCCCAAGTATGTGCTGCCATAACGCTATAACCCTTATTTTTTGTTGTACCATCTGCATCATATTCTCTAAGTGTTTCATTACGCTGTCTCATTGCTTCTTTTCTGTTAGCCACAGCCAGCTGATATTTATCGTTCTCCTTAAACGATTGGTCTACAGGAGAACCTTCCATAAATTGACGTCCCAGAACAATTCTGTTGATTTCCCTCGCCGATGAAAACCCTCGTCGTGGGTTACGGCTAAATAACCCTTTAGCCCCTTCCTTACTAATACCAAAGTTATTACGATGTTGTCTAGCTGTATTCAAAGTCTGATTGTACTTGCTCGCTGGATTCTTGCGGTCACCGTAAATCATGCTATGACCTCTTCCGCTAACACCTGAGACCGCCGCGTGTAAGCCACCAATTGCCCCACCAGCAAGCTTAAACGCAAAAGGGATAAGAAATAAAGGTAATATTAAAGCAGCCATCGATATAAGATCGGTTAATCCACCCTTAGCGATAAGTGGATTTTGTCCGGAATTTATGGTTTGTGCTAAGATGCGGGAAATTGCGAATAATGTGGATATGATTGGAAATACCATTAAGGTGGTAAATAAACTTTCCCACCACTTCCTAAAGTATTTTTCTGTATTCGGTAATGCATAAAGAGCAAATGCAACAGGAGAAATAAATACCAAGAATAGTATAAGTCCAGTTCTAATAAGTATGGTCGCAAATACACCCAATAAAGCCAAAAAAGCCGGCACTATAATAAGCATTACAACAACCCCTATTCCACCAGTAAGCCAAGCCACTCCACCGCCAAACAGAGCAACGAGTCCTATTCCGCTTGTTGTTGACGCAACCAACGTCAAGGGTCCAGTTGCATGGGTCAACACGTCAAATATACCTGTACCCAATATATTTGTTAAATCAACCAATGCTGCAACTATGTATATGGAAAGGTTGATAAGTATTGCTGCAACAAGTACACGAGGCAACATCTTTCGAGCCGTGTATGCTTCTATAAGCCCCCCACCTATAGCTTCACCAAACACGACCACAAGTGTAGCGATTACTAGAAAAATATCACCGTAGATGCGAAAGTTAGACCAAATTGAATATGTATCTGGAACGTTACCGTTTGGAGATAGGGGTATCGGAGAGGTTGTTAATAAGGGAATAATAAACTGAGAATAAACCATGTCAGCTGCGCTAGCAGCCCCTTCCATTACCTTGCAGGTTAACCAACCAAAACCAAAAGGATCGCTACTTTCACATGTAGTTGCTCCAGTACTGCCACTGTCGCGGGGAGGAGGAAGTTGGTCAGGTGTAGTCAAAGTTATTGAGAAGGTTGTGAACTGATCACAATTAGGATTCTTTGCGCCTGAAGGATAGGGTCCTATATAAGCACTGTCGGTAGATGGATAAGTTGTTCTATATGAGTCAGGAGTTCCTACAGCACCATAAGGCCAGGGTCCATGAAAACCAAACTCAGGATAATGTGATGGCTCAACAAGTGACGGATCCTTACTATGGTTGTATATAGGCGTAAAGTAGCCAGTTTGGGCAAGAGGCTTTGCTTCAATATTATCTACACAGGCAGATAGATCGCCCATGGCAGCATAACTATCCACGGTGCTGCCGCCGTTTCCTGGAAGTTGGACGTTGCTAGTGTTACTATTCCACTTCTTCTTCTGTATTGTATACCGATTAAGCCCAGTATTCGTGTCAATGTCAATGCTTCCATCCGTCTTAATATCAGAAAATGTGTCACTGCCATCGTTAGTATAGGCATAGACATCAGACAGGCCCTTTTCGTTGTTCGCGAAAATTGGTTGTAGGTTGTCTTTGTTTTGCCAGTGGAACATCGAGCTCCAAGAACTATAAGGAGCTTGCACACTAGGAGCATTGCTTATGATTATGGCGTGTACTGTCCAACTACAACTTGTGTCACCGGTGCCATCTGGGTGGTCCCATAAAGCTATATAACTTGGAATACTAGCCCCGTCATCGCTATTATGATTGGCTAATACTGAATTACTGCTATCGACATTGTCGATATTGCCGAACTTATTGGCGTTATCTCCACCCGTACCGGCCGGACTATTGGCTTGCATAAGATCTTGCATAGTCTGTTGAAACCCTGGAGCGGGCTCACCAATGTAACCGCCTCCAACATCTGCAGCATTTTGTCTGAAAACATTCCCCGTAGCTATAGGTGGAGTAGTCTTTGGTATGAAAGTTTTTTGATTGTTACCGGAAGGCCAATCATTGTAATTTATATTTAATATACTATCCATATTGCCGAACTGATTTGTATTGCTCGGTACACTGCAATTGCCACTGTTAAAGAAAGTAGCACTCCCGCTACCCGTTAATTTACGGGCCGTAAAATCTTCAGTTCCACCATTCCAAAACTTTACTCTTACGGTAGCCCTATTTACGAAATAACCAGTTACGATATAAGCATTAGTGGAATACTCATAGCTTCCAGGATAGATGGTATCTGCTGCGTAAGCTACATTATGAAAAGCTATAATCTGTAACACCACGAGAAAGGCGCTAACCACAATACCTAAGCGAAACAGTCGCATCATAATGCTTATACTACATGAAATCTGGTTGCTAAAAAAGAGGTTTTACGAGATGTATGTGAACCGGGACAGAGGTCGAACTACTACTTCGCACGTTATGTATTGAACATAAAATTTTGATTGTGTTAAAAAAGACAGTAATTAGGTAACAGAGCCACTTGATTACAGTTGACAATGGCTATATAGTTTTTAGGAGTAATGAGCAAGAAAAACACAAAAATAAGCGTTAAGTTAAAAAGAACCAAAGTACTTACATGTTTGCTCTTCAGTTTGATTGTAATCTCTAGTACAGGTAGCGTAGCAGCAATAAGCTTTCATCCCCCTGGAACCAGCATTATTGCCGGTACTAAATGTGGTGATACAGGTGTAGTTACCAGTATAGATCTCGGGTGTGTAGGAAAAGGCGATCCTATAATAGATGCTGTATTTGGAATCATACGTTTTTTGACAGCGGGGGTTGGTATAGTTATTGTGGCTTCATTAGTAGTGGCAGGTATACAATATACTGCTTCACGCGGTGACCCGGCAGCAACCGCTAAAGCCATAGGGAGAATCAAAAGTACTGTTACCGCCTTACTAATATTTATTTTTGCAGCTGCTATAATCGACTATGTATTGCCGTCAGGATTTTTGTACTTATGAATCTATCTTTTTTACACATTTTTGCAGCTAATGTTCCATGCCAGCCCAGTGGTAATTCGTTTTTGGCTTTCCCTACATGGTATGAATACTTAAAGGGCACGAGTGTATCAATCTACAACGGGCCGCTTACCTGTAGTCCTCAAATTCAATCACTAACTGATATATGGCTAATTGTAGCTGCAGTAATTGAGATTTTATTACGTGTTGCCTCAATTGCTGCAGTGGCTTTTATAATATATGGAGGCGTGCAATATATGACTAGCCAGGGTGAACCAGGAAAACTTACACAGGCACGCGATACCATTGTTAATGCTCTTGTTGGCCTAGCAATAACTATTTTTGCGGCGGTGATAGTATCATTTATTGCGGCAGGATTTCACTAATGGGTGTTTTGAGGCAATTAATGAGAGGTGCAAAGCAGTGACTCCACCACCTCCACCACTAGCAACTTGTGGCCCATCCATCAACAACCCTACCGCTACTTGTTTGCCGGTAGTTCAGGCTAGCCAGGCCAACTTACAACACGGACTTGAAATTGTATTTGGTATCATTGGTGCTGTAGCCGTCATAATGATTATTATTGGTGCACTACAATTTGCACTTGCCCAGGGAGATCCTAATGCAGTTATTAAAGCTCGAAACATAATAATATATGCTGTTGTAGGTCTTGCCGTTGCTATAAGTGCTGAAGCAATTGTAATCTTTGTAGTAGGTAATCTATGAAAAATATAAAAAAGAAAATATATTTAGCTATATTGAGCATTGGTCTGCTACTACCCGTTATGATGTTGCCAAGTTCAGTATCGGCCGTTGATATATTTCAACAGCCTCAACAGCCATGTGCCAGCGGTTCATCGGCTAGCAGCTCAACCGTTTGCCAAGACGCAACCTCACAACAAAGCGGTAACCCTGTAATTAATGTTACAAAGATCGTTATTAATTTACTCTCGATCTTGGTTGGTGTAGTAGCAGTTATATCGCTTATTATTGCAGGAGTAAAATTCACACTCTCTCAGGGTGATCCAGCTGGCATAACTAATGCAAGAGACACTATAATATATTCAATTGTAGGCCTTGTTGTTGTTGCACTTGCCCAAGCGATAGTTGTATTTGTATTAAGTAGGTTATAATTTTGTAAGTATGTATAAAAAAATCAGATTTATTATAACTACACTCGTAACAACCTTGAGTTTAGTAGTGTTTTTTGGTGTGCCAGCAATGGCTTTAGTGTCAACTCCAAGTAACGTCGTTGCTCCAACTAGTGCATCAAAAACTGATGCTTGTGCAGGAATTGCTCAGTTAGATCCTAGCCAGACATGTGGTTCTTCTGGTGGTACCACAGTATCGGGGGTGATTAAAACCGTAGTGGATATACTGTCGTTTGTAGTCGGAGTAGCTGCAGTTATATCTATTATTTTAAGTGGTTTAAAGTTTGTGACTTCTCAAGGTGATGTTAAGGCGATAGAGAGCGCCCGGACAGGCATAATATTCGCTTTAATCGGATTGGTTATAGTTGCTTTTGCGCAAGTCATAGTACGTTATGTGCTTATCAAGCTCTCAAGTCCTTGAATTGCCGAGTACGCATATGGTATAAGTAAATAAAAGCTAATGAAAGGTAAACATGATTAAAAATCTTAAGAAAATATTGCTTACAGTTGTTGCGTCATCAGCACTGTTGGTGCCCGCTCTAGTTCCTGCTGTCGCATTGGCGCAAGTTGATACGACTAATCTTTGTTCCGGTGCAAACCTTAACGTCACTAGTGGCTCGGGTTGTGATACTACTGGAGCAACAAACAGTGTTAATAATCTTCTTACAACAATTCTTAACATATTTTCAATTGTTGTTGGTGTCACTGCCGTGATGTTCATAATCCTTGGAGGTCTTAAGTACATTACTTCTGGTGGCGAAGCAGCTAATATAACAGGTGCTAAAAACACAATACTGTTTGCCATAGTAGGTTTAGTGATAGTTGCCTTTGCGCAGGTCATTGTTAAGTTTGTACTTGGCAAAGTTTCTACTCAATAGATAGTTTTAGACTAAAACAAAAAGCCGCTCGATGAGCGGCTTTTTAAATGTTCGAAAATAAAACTTTGCGGCAGAGAGCCTTACAAAATTTGGATCTTCTTAACAGTATCTTGCTTAACCTTACCAAAGCTAATGGTTAGAACACCATCTTTGAGAACAGCTTCGATATCTTCTTCCTTGACTGGCACTGGCAATGCGATGCTCCTGGAAAATTCTCCCCAGTAACATTCCTGCAAGAAGTAGTTCTCAACATTCTCTTCGTTACCTGCAGATAAGGTACCACGTACAGTAAGGGTGTTGTCAGAAATACTGACATCGAGATCACTCTTATTTACACCCGCAGTACGAGCCTTAACTACAAGCCGTTCTTTAGTCTCGTATACATCAACGGCTAATTGACCAGGAATAGCCTCCTCTTCGTCCCACTCATCAGTTACGACAGCTGGTTGTGCGGCGTTGTCGCCTGCAGCAGCCATGTCATCGTCTCCCAAGAAAGCGGCGGTTAATTCGTCTTCTTCCATAAGAAGATCATCCTCGCGATTACGTCGCGCCATATGTGTTACCCTCCACGTTATTCATCAAATACTCTTGCGTTTTTGTATTGTTAGCAGTATAGCTTAGTTAATAAACATAGCGCAACACCTGCATCACATATTTACAACACAATAAACACAACAGGTATTAACCCAGAAATGTTCATATGTTTAGGATGCTGCAAACTAAAATGCGACACGTGTCAGTTATTATAACGCAAGTAAAGTTCAAAACCCTTTCAGACCACACCCGTTCCTTTTATTGGTAGCGTTTTTAGTTCGTTCCAGTAAGACTTCCTGGATTAGCATCTACTCCATTTGGGGTTCTAAGTACACTCTGACCATTATGAATATACGCATGCAGAGTATAACCAGTAGTACCATCCGTATTGTTAACTGGCCTTTGTGACATTTCTACACTAGGTAATACAATGTTTTTTTGATCAACTGGAGTAAAAGAATCAACCGTACTGTCATACAGTATTGGTTCTATGGTTATAGTGCCGTCATATGCCTTACCCTGTACACCTAACCATATACCGCTTTCTTGTTGCAGATTTATATTGGTTGAACCGTTTGTTGACTCTAATAATAAAGGATACTCATAAGAATATAATTTACCGCTTTTGTCCCTGATGTTTGCTGTACCATTTAAAACAGGCGAGAAAACTTGACTACTATCTGTGCGAAGTTCTTGTGAAAGTAAATGCGTCAACGATAATGCTAATGCAGCATTCTGTGACTGTTCATTCTGAGCACTAACTGTGCCAACTGAATTATTAGGTTTCGTCGCTAGCCTGTCGGTAATAACACCTCCACAATAAACCGCTGATGCCAGCAATACTATACCAACCTTTTTTCTAAGAGAAGACTTTTGCTTTGATGTACTACCTTCAGGCGAATTAATCATTATCTTTCGATTCTAACACAATATCATTAATACGTCAATCGTAGGCGAACTGTACGTTCCTGACCCCATTGAATTAGTTGGTATTTAATGAATGATACTGGTATAATCACCTCTGTTAAGGAAGGGTGTCCGAGTGGTTCATGGAACTGGTCTTGAAAACCAGCGTGTCGGAAACGATACCGTGGGTTCGAATCCCACCCCTTCCGCCAAAACATAATTAGCGTTACAATACGCTGGCCTGGAGAGGTACCCAAGTGGCTGAAGGGGATGGTTTGCTAAATCATTAGGGGGGCGCGAGTCCCCGCGAGGGTTCGAATCCCTCTCTCTCCGCCATTTATTTTTAGATTCAAGTAACATTTACTGGGTCTTAGATCTGCTTGGCTGTTCTACGCATCGCAGTGTACAATATCGCTTATGGATGGAGATAGACCCCAAAATACGTCGGATACATCAAGTAGCTGGCAATTCAAACCCGGTAATACCATTGATCCTAGCGGCGTATTACAAACTCAAGAAGTACAGACCCCCAACACCGAATCAACCCCGATTATCAGTTCTGATGTACAAGCTGCTTCTCCTAAACCCAACCCAGTAGCTTTGTCTGTTGCTCATACGGATTCAGATAGCAAAGACATTTCTTGGTCGGCATCTGAATTTATTGCCCATAATAAATCTTTTGGGTGGTACATGTTCCTCATACTAGCGGCTGTCTTAGTAGGCGGTCTTGTTTACCTACTTACCAAAGATAAAATATCTGCAAGCGTTGTATTAGTAGTTGCCTTTTTTCTTGCTATCACAGCATCACATAAACCACGTACACTTGATTACAAGCTAGACAGCTCGGGTTTGACTATTGGTAATAAAACCTACGAATACACCCAATTTAGATCTTTTGCTGTCGTAGAAGAAGGAGCGTTCTCGAGTATCATTTTTACGCCGCTCAAACGATTCATGCCCTTAATAACTATCTATTACGAACCAAATGACGAAGACGCTATTGTTAATATCTTATCAAACAGACTTCCACTAGAAACTCACCATTTAGATATGATAGAGCAATTTATGCGCAAAATTCGGTTCTAATATACAAAATATCCAAGCACAAATAGTGATGAAAATCACGTCAGTTAAGTAATGTGGATAACTTACAAATAATAATTTTTAGGAGATAATAAACTTGTAACTTGAAACGGGAGGTATGTATGCAAACACAAACCATAACCAACCAATTTAAGCACTTGACCGGTGAGGTCGAGAGACGAAAGCTCTTTGTTGAGCGTATGGAACGTAAGCTAGCTATTAAGAACGCTATGCTACAAGCACGACGCCTCTATACTTTTGGTGGACGAGTTCCATCTAAAGCCAAGGAACCATCAGTGACGTATGTAGACATGCCCTGGTAGTTACCTTAGCTGCTTCATTTAAATAATTACGATTTGGGCAGTTGTTGTGGTGTGAATGCTTTGTCTGTCTTAACAGTACAGTAGTTTACAAGACGTGTATGAGGTATGATTAAGCTAATGCGTATGAAGAACTACTTTCACCGAACTGCAGTTAAAGTATCAGATATAACAGGCTCTATATGGGCTTTTTTGTTAGCTTTACTAGGGATTATCGTCTGGGTCGTTTCAGGTCCTTACTATCATTTTTCTAACACTTGGCTTATTGCCATAGCAACTATTACAGATGTAGCGATTTTTTTGATGGTCTTTTTGATGCAAAATACCCAAATCCGTGATAGTAAGGCCATACAGCTCAAACTTAATGAATTAATCATTGCTGATACTAAGGCGCGTGATGCATTTGTTGGCCTGGAGACCCTAACCGACGAAGAATTAGCAGAATTAGACAATGAGTTTAAACAAATGCTCTTAGTTATTGCCCCTTCGCACCCATTACACAAGCTTCACAATAAGATTAAACAAGAAAAAGCAGTGCGTTTTAACTTGCCAGAACAAGCTGAGCGTTTGATGGACAGTTTGCTAAGCCAGTTTACTGACGATCAATCTAAATAAACTTCCCCAACGGTTAGTAAGGTTATAAACGTAATTATTTTCCAAGATTTATAAAACTGTTGTATCTTGGTAGTAGGTATTAAATTAAGGAGACTTAAAGTTATGGCTGGTTGGAAC
>OCZT010004278.1_pt1 | contig 14446 bp, 11 predicted proteins | sample 1539031 | NCBI WGS metagenome assembly OCZT01 (sample SAMEA3539308, study PRJEB22396) | soil metagenome | biome: tundra; feature: field; material: soil | place: USA | collected 2010-05 | depth 0.15 m
GGAGGGGTTTGAGGGGAGGAATGCCGTGCCGTCCTCCGCTATTTTTGCGGGCGGGTGATGGGGCGAAAACTGAGTTATTGATTTCTTTGAATTTGTATAAAAAAATGATAGAGTTGAATGACTTATATGCCAGCAATTGATAACATTGGTACCAATACGCTTTCAAGTAATCTTAAAAGCATTCTTCCGAATTGCGACAGAATAGATGCACTTGTCGGCTATTTCTATTTCTCTGGTTTTAAGGATCTCCACAATGAGCTAAAGGATAAGCAAATACGAATTCTAGTTGGAATGGACCTCGACAAGAATGTTATTGTGAGACTTTCTACTCTCAAAGACTTTAATCTCGATTCACACGTCGTCGATACCTCAATCACATCAAGATCAGGAGCGACAAATGATTATATTGAAAATTTCTCACACATCTTTAATGACACTGATTATTTTGATAATAAGGATACCGAAGACTCTTTCAAAATATTTCTAGAAAAGATTTGTGATGGAAGTCTACAGATCAAGAAAACACCTACTGCGAACCATTCGAAATTTTACATACTTCATAATAAGACAGAATTTTCTAATAACGGAATTAGTCCCGGCATTGTAATCGAAGGTTCTAGTAATCTGACATTCTCTGGTCTCAAGGGACAAGGTGAGCATAACCGAATTCTTCAAGAGAAGCATTATTATGATGAGGATGCGGGACGATTTGAAGAACTATGGAATGACCCACAGAATATTGTAATTGCTGATCTAAAAACTGCTGATAATTTTGTTAAAGAAATAAAGAGTAGAATTTGGTTGTATTCTTTGCCAGATCCTTTACTCATGTATTATCGCGTTTTGAGTGAATACTTTGCTATCAGCGAGATAGAGAATATGAAGACGCCAAAGAGCATAACTAGTGGTAAATTTTCTGATCTCAAATATCAAAAAGATGCCATAAATCTTGGTATTGATAGAATAAAAAAATTTGGAGGAGTGATCATTGCGGATGTGGTAGGACTTGGTAAAAGTATTGTTGCGTCAGCTATTGCGCACAACCTAGGTATCAAGACGATTATCATCGCGCCACCACATCTTGAAAATCAGTGGAAAGATTATATGGCAGACTTTGATTTCAAGGGGCAAGTATATACAACCGGAAAAATCGAAGAGGCACTTGAGCGACATGGAAATGATAATGGAAAGCTTCTGATAATTCTTGATGAAGCTCACAAACATCGCAACGAAGACACGGATAATTATAAGGTACTCCACAGGCTATGTGCAGGGCACTATGTCATGGCATTGTCGGCTACACCGTTCAATAATGATCCAAAAGATATATATGCTCTCATCAAGTTATTTAGTACTCCCGGACAATCGACGATTCGTACCGTAGAAAATTTGAGCATGTCTTTTCATATGCTTTTTAAGCGATATAAGAAAGTTCGAAGAGATTTAAGAAAAAGTAGCACTGAAGATGAAGATGGTTCTGCCGTAAAAGACGAATTACATTCTATTGCAGATGAATTAAGAAAGATGATTGAGCCTCTCATTATTCGTCGTTCTAGACTCGACCTTGAGGAAATAGAAGAATATAGGAATGACCTCAAAGCGCAGGGAGTCTCCTTCGCCAAAGTTAGAGACCCTGAATTACTTGAGTATGATCTTGGGGATATGTTCAGTCTGTATGTAAACACCCTGGAAAAAATTTCTCCAGAGGACAGGAGTACTAGTTTTATTGGCGCTCGATACAAGCCCGCGAGTTACATCAGACCAGGTTCTGAATTTATAAAAAAGCTTGCGGATAATGAAGATGATGAAGAGGGTGTTTCGGCTGAAGAAAAAATACAACGCATCACACAAGGTCAAGCAAACGTGGCAAGATTCATGAGACGTTTACTCGTTCGACGTTTTGAGAGTTCGATCGGTGCATTCAGTATATCGCTCAGAAATATGATTACTTCTTCTGAGCTTATGCTTGATTGGGCTGTAAATAGAAAAGAAGTTCCTATTTTTAAGAAGGGAGCCCTCCCTGAAGTGGAAGATTTAGATGAAATGGAAGATTCTGAAAGAGAGGAATTGTTCGCCAAACTAGAGGGCAAAGGTCTCATACGAATTCCGACTGATGAGATTGATACTAACTTTGTAAAAGATCTACGAAGTGATATTGCTTTACTCAAAGGAATACAAGCCGAATGGATGAATACGACGAATGACCCAAAATACGAATTCCTCAAAAATAGATTGTCAGAATCTCTAGCGAAAGACAATAAAAGAAAAATCATTATTTTTACTGAATTTTCAGACACGGCGAATTATGTCTTTGAACGTTTGAGTAAGGATGGTTTTAAGCGTGTCATGAAATATAGCTCGCAAGATGCTACAGATGAAAATAAGAGAGTGATCAGAGCGAATTTTGATGCGGGACTTGAATTAACGAAGCAGTCAGATGATTTTGATGTGATCATTGCAACTGATGCTATATCTGAAGGATTTAACCTGCATCGCGCTGGTACGGTGGTGAACTATGATATTCCATATAACCCAACCCGAGTCATTCAACGTGTGGGACGCATCAACCGTATCAACAAAAAGGTTTTTGAAGAACTATATATTTATAACTTCTTTCCTACTTTGACAGGGGAGCTTGAAACACGCACACGAGCTATTTCCACATTAAAAATGGATCTTATACACACTCTTCTGGGTGAAGATACGAAGACACTTACCTCTGATGAAGATTTGAAGAATTATTTCGCAAAACAGTACAAAGATGAAAATTCCAAAAACGAGAGTCTTTCGTGGGATGCGGTGTATAGAAATACGTGGTTGAAGATAAAAGATAATCAAGAAATAATGCGTCAGGTAGCTGATATTCCGCATCGTTCAAGAATAGCCAGAAAAGCAAAGGTCTCCGGTGTAGTCGCTTTTGCGAAAAAGAGCGGAAGCTTTGTGTTTGCGTTTGGAGAGACACCAGAAACTGTGCAGATTGTATCACCAGAGGTAGCATTGCCACTATTTGATGATACAAATGATTCAGAAAAAGCATTACAAACAAGTCTCAATTTTGAACCGATTTATAAAATAGCCAAGGAGCATATCTTCAAGGAGAATACGAAGCCACCTGTCGATACTGGTAGAAAGCAGGATGCTCTGAATAAGATTAAATTCCTATCGGAAAATTACGCACAAGCGAAAGATTTGTGTATTGATGTGATCAGGGTTATCAAGGACCTCGATGCTTTACCGAATGGAGTATTGAAAGAAATCGCTGAACTGAAGATTGATAAGACTAACTTTGCTCCTGCACATGATGCTCTAAAAGAACTAGTTCCAAATAAATACCTTGAAAGTATCTTCAAGACGGCTGAGAGAGCGAACGATACGGGTAGACTCATAGTTTTATCTGAAGAATTAATCGCATGATGAAGTTTAACGAAAAATATAATCGAGAAGCATTTTCCGAGTTTCTGATCAGTTTTCTTCCTGAAGACTATCAAGAAATAGAGAAAGATATCAGACAACTTTCAAGTTGCCAGATGATTACCTCTGCCAAAGAAATTGGTTATTGTAAATCGCTCGATGTCTATGTGCTCGAGATGAACCATTCGAAGAACACTGATCCCCGAATCACTGTTGCAACTGACGCTTTTAAGATTTTACGTAATTATGATATTCAGAGAGCTCTTGTCATATTTAAAAATAATGAATCTGATAACTATCGTTTTTCATATCTAACCATTTCATTCGATATAAATGAAAAGAGTAAAATCACTAAAAAATATTCTAATGCTCGTAGATATTCTTTTTATCTTGGTATAGACGCAAAAATACGAACCCCAGAACAGCAACTAATAAAAAAGGGAAAGGCGACGGATGTTGATGATTTGTTGAGTAGATTTTCGGTTGAAGTGGTGAACAAGCAATTTTATCTAGAAGTTGCCAAACATTTTGATGAGCTCGTTAAAAGTGATGGTGAAAATCTGATGTTGCCTGGGGTGTCTCAGGAAAATTTAAATATCAGAAAAAGCTTTGCCGTGCGTCTCATAGGACGTCTGATGTTCTGTTGGTTCTTGAAGCAGAAGAAATCTGATAGTGGTCAGCTCATTCCGGATGAACTGCTCTCCTCAAGAATAGTTTCAGAGAATTATTACCATGACATTCTCGAGCCTCTATTTTTTGGCGCTCTCAATACGAGTATTGAAAGTCGAGATATTCGTGATAAATACTTCGACAAAGTGCCGTATTTGAACGGTGGTCTTTTCAGTCCTCAATCAGATGATTATTACGAGTTGGATCGAGGAACTTTTGCTTCGGTATATATAAATACTCTAAAGATAAATGATTCTTGGTTCAAGAATTTCTTTGAGCTTCTGGAAACATATAATTTCACTATTGATGAAAACACCGTCTTTGATCAAGAACTTTCGGTCGACCCAGAAATGCTTGGCAGAATATTCGAAAATCTCCTGGCGGAAATAAATCCAGAGACTGGCAGTAGTGAGCGAAAGCGAACTGGTAGCTTCTATACACCACGCCAAATCGTGGAATACATGGTTGATCAATCATTACTCGAATACTTGAAAACAAAGACTAAGATTGATGAGAAAAAGCTCTCCGCCCTCATCAGCTATGACCTGACAGATGATGCAGAGTATCCACTAGATGACAGTGAAAAACAAGAAGTGATCAATGCCATAGAATCTCTAAAAATCCTCGACCCAGCTTGTGGTTCCGGAGCATACCCGATTGGCGCACTTCAGAAGATTGTCTATATACTCCAGCAAATAGATCCTGATTGTAAACTATGGCTTAATAGAAAACTGAAAGGCGTACCGGAGCTGTATAAGCAAAAAATCATCAATGAAGTTACATCTAACCCCTTCAACTACACCCGCAAGCTCGACGTCATCAAGAACTCTATCTTTGGTGTGGATATTCAACCAATAGCCGTCGACGTGTCCCGTCTACGTTGTTTCCTCACGCTCGTCGTCGAATCGGAGGTAAACGATTCAAAGTCAAATAGAGGCATAGAGCCATTACCAAACCTCGATTTCAAATTCGTCTGTGCCAACACATTGATCGGGTTGCCAAAAAATGAAAGCGGACAATCATCTGCCTTTGAAGATCATTCCGGTATCGCAGAGCTTTCGAAGATCATGTCAGAGTATTTCTCCTGCAATAGCCAAAGAAAAAATGAAATCAGACTGAAATTCAGCAAAACACAGAATGATATTTTAAGCAGATCAGTTTTTGCTTTCGGAAAACATACAGGTGAGCTTACACAGGCACTGACGCAGTGGTCGCCTTTCGGTAATACCTCGAATTCATGGTTTGATCCTCAATGGATGTTTGGATTGGAGGAGAAGTTTGATGTGGTCATAGGTAATCCACCATATTTGAGAATACAAGGTTTACAGGAAACACAGGCAGATATGATTCCTTTATATAGAAAGAACTATACATCAGCAAAAGGTAGTTTTGACTTGTACGCACTCTTTATTGAAAGGGGATTCAGTTTCCTCAGTGATGATGGTCAATTGGCTTATATTGTCCCACATAAGTTTTTTCAAGCTAGTTTCGGAAAAGAATTAAGAGGCATTATTACCTCAAAAAAAGCTTTAAATCAGATAGTTAAATTTTCTGCGGAGCAAGTTTTTGAAAACCCAACCACGTATACATGTCTACTTTTTCTTTCTAATCAGTCACAAAAAGAGTTTAAATACGCAGAAGTCTTATCAATGGAAGACTTGGATGAGACGATGTGTGAGATATCAAATAATGTAGAAATTGTTAACGCTAAGGTTTTAAGAAAAACACTACCCGCGCCAACTAGTGATGAGTGGAGTTTTCAGGCAGGAAAAGCGGGTGGAATACTAGAGACTTTAAATAAACAGCCACAAAAACTTGGTGATGTTGTAGAGAAAATCTTTCAAGGTATTGCTACTAGTGCAGATAAGATTTATGTACTCAAAATTATAGAAGAGAAAGAAAAAACAATGCGACTATTCTCAAGTTCTTTACAGCAAGAAGTTGAAATTGAAAAAGGTTTACTTCGCCCATTTCTTATGGGTAAAGATGTTCATAGGTATCAAAGAACGACTCCAAAAAATTATGTAATATTTCCTTACTATGACATAGAGGGAAAAATGACCTTGATGGATCCAGAGTATATTCAGCAGAACTTTCCTAAGGGATGGGATTATCTATCTAGTAACCAAATAGATCTCGAAAATAGAGAGAAAGGACGAATGAAACATAATAATTTTTACGCCTATATTTACCCTAAAAATTTAAATCTCTACCATTTACCTAAAATTATGACTCCAGAAATAGCTCTGGGAGGTCAAATGTCTTTTGATGATAAAGGTGTTGCTCATACAACAAAGGTCTATAGTTTCGTGTTTAAAACTAATCAACAAGAAGATTTAAAATACTGGCTCGGACTACTTAATTCAAAAGTTTTGTGGTATTTCCTATCAAATACAGGATATGTCTTACGGGGAGGTTATTTCACTTTCAAAACTAATTACCTCACCCCTTTTCCGATCAAGCGTATTGATTTTAAGGACAAAAGTGAAAAAAATATACATGACCAGATAGTTAGTTTGGTTAATAATATTTTGAATGAAAAAAAGGTTGATGCAAAGGCGAATACTAAAGATATGGAGTTGCAAATTGATGGCCTTGTATACAAGTTATATAACCTTAGCGAAGAAGAAATCGAACATATCAAAAATGCTTAATTTTATTAAATTTTACTATCATAAAGTTATCCGTCGCTGGTGGTCATTTTTTATTTTTATCCCGATTCTATTGCCAAAAACTTCAGAATTTGCCTCATTTTATCTTGGTTCAGATATACCTAATTTTCAAAAGTTGACCAGCATTCTTTCACCATGGTGGAAATGGATTACAATTCTTGTTTTTTTGTTAGCGAATATACATGTCATTTATGAGGTATGGAAGGAAAAGAAAGATGAATCATCTTCGAAAGACGATCAAATTCCAGAAAAATATGTAAACATTTCAAAAAAATTGGATCATTTATTACCAAGTAAATCGGTACAGATAAGAGAGGGATTTTCCAGTGGCTATAAGTGCCTAACTGAGCTTAAAAATAAGGATCTTAACACCGCCATTTGTGTTCATTTTGGTGCCTATAAAGAGATCAGGCTTTTTCTGAGAGACCTTTTGAAAAATGGCAATGAAGTTACAGTTGAGGTGTTACAGATTAGATCAAAATTTGAAGCTAATTGTTCACAGCTCGAAGAAATTAATAATGATATTGGAACTAATTCAAATCCAATTAGAAATGAACATGACGTACAAAAATTGATTGACGATATAAACGACAACCTTAACTCATTGTTTACACACATATAATGACCCAACTTGAATTACACAACAAAATAGAGGATTTTTTCAAGGCTGGGGTTGGCTCAGCTGATGTTACTGTTGCAAAGAGCTTGCTTGCAAATAGCGATGCCAAGCAATTCTACTTTGCTAAAGCTGATGAGTCCTGGCTTACGTGGCTCTGGGAGAAGAGTTTTCTTGACGAGATAAAGAATAAGGCTAAAGATACCACACGCATATCATATCGATTACCCGAACTTGATTACCTAACCAGGATGGTCGAAAAGGATGCAGCCGGAGTGTCTAAGATTATTGAGTCCGTGAAGATATCCGAGGCTACCTTCAATCAGGAAGTTGTAGACCGTTTCATTTGGACTATCGGCGCCCTCCCAGCAGAGCAGGTCAAGATGCTTACAGTAAAGATCCGAGATGAGAGATGGGTATATCTGATGCGAAACTTTGCTAAAAATGGCTATGAACTTGAAAGAATAGTGAAAAAGTTAGCCGATAAAGAGGAAAGTAAGGCGATCTTAGAATTTGCCCAAGCCATCCTCACTGTGAGGAGTAAAGTAGAGGTTGCAGAAAAAGAGGGCACTTTTAGTTCGGGAAATCCATTCTATGCCAGCGATTTGGATGCATCAGGGATTTTTGAAGCCTTGGCAAATATCGAGGATGGCTATGTAGAGAAAGCACTTCAGATTACTACTGGAATAATGTCAGACATTACAAAATTGGCAGAGCCGGATGATACGAAAGTCTTTGATTACACAGACTCATTCTCTCTGTTTGATGTAGATTTCTTTACCCTTGAGATAGGTCATAGAAATAGCTATTATCCAAAAGAGGATGTGCAGAATTTGGCAGCGACAATCAAAAAATTGGTTGAAAGGGCTATCGGTAAGAAGTGTGATGACATAAAAGAAGTAAGAAAGGCGTTTGATGCTATAGACGAATTGCCTTCAAGTCGTTCAATGTGGCGATTGAGGCTATTCACCCTGGCGCAATGCCCGGAAGTGTTCAAGGAAGAATTAAAAAAAGCATTCATGAAATTATTTGCTGTCGGCGAGCGATACTTTGAAATCGAGGGCGGAGCTGAATATCACCAAGCTCTTATCAGAGGTTTTAAGATTCTTGATCAAAAAACAGAACAAAGAGATTATGTGAAAGAAGTTTTCAAATATTTCAACGAAAATCTAAAAGATGAAGATAAAAAGGCATGGAGAAGACGTGATGGTATAGAAATATTAACTTCAATCAAAGAATATCTCACCCCTGAAGAGAAAAAGCGAGTAAAAGATGAGTTTAATGTTTCGATAGATGAGATAGAATATACACCTAGACCAACAATGGGTGAGTCGAGAGGTGGAATGGTGCAACACAAATCACCGGTAAATCTCGGTGACTTCACGATCGGTCATATAATCTCGAATTTAAAATCAGAATGGACACCGGAGAAACTGAATGAACAATTCAAAAACGACGATTTCCTTAACCCTCGAGGTGTTGAAGGGCTCGGCGATGCATTGAAAGAAGATCTCAAGAAGCGCATTGATGAATACCTGGAACATATCAATGATTTCTTTGATAGGAGCACCATCCATCCGCATTACATGTATTCGCTCTTGCGAGGTATAGAAGAAATGCTTCGTAATAAACAGTCATTGGACACGGAACAGATTGGTCAAATTCTTGGCTTGTTTGAAGCTATTAGAATTAGTGGTAGTGATCCAACGACACCATTCAAGAAAAAAGACGACAAATCATGGTTAGCTGATTGGATAACAGTTCATAAGATAATGTCAGACATATTGTTGTATGTCTTACAAGACCAAGATAAAGAAAAAAGGGTGAAAAATAACAAAACCTATAGAGGTCAGATTAAAGACCTGATTTCGTATTTATTTACCATCAAAGATAGTCCTTCAAAGGAACATGAGAAATCAGAATCAAGCGAGCCATATAATGTTGCTATAAATTCTGTCCGCGGCAGAGCTTACGAGGCATTCGTCATGTTCGCAGAGAATGATGGTAAAACTTTAGCTAAAGATACCAAGGAAATTTTCAAAAAGACTCTCACCGATGATTCTTTGGCAGTTAGGTTTGTTATTGGCCGATATTTGGGAACATTCTATTTCCGGGATAAAAAATTCATAGTAGAGATGTTCCCAGAGATTTTTCCAAAGGCTGATCTCAGTAAAAAAGATATCTATCTAGCGACATGGGAGGGCTATCTTTCTAATACCCTGTATGACAAGCTTTTTGTCGCACTGAAAGACTACTATGCGCACGCTATCACGCTTGATCCGAAAGATTACACCCAAAGGAAGTACTTCAAAGGTCTTGATGAATGTTTGGCTATACATCTCGCGCTGGCGTTTGTGCATTTCGATTTGAAAATGGATGATCCATTAGTTGTGAACTTCTGGAATATGACCAATATAACGCGTCAACAAGAATTCGTATCTTTCATTGGCAGAAGTTGTTTGACGCGAGGACAGGCGGGTGATGAGTGGTTGAAGGCAAATAAGGTAAGTAAGGAGAAACTTATTAAATTTTGGGATTGGATTCTCGCAAACAAAGATATTACGGATCCGAAGGTGTTTGCTGGTTTTGGTTTTTGGATAAATCCGGATACAGAAGTCTTAGCTGATGACGATATTATCGAAAGGATTGCAATGACGCTCAAAAAGTCCGATGGAAATATCGACTGGGATTACGGTTTGCTAAAACGATTACCGATATTAGCAGGGAAGAATGGAATTAAGACGTTGGAGATTATTTCAAGCTATTTACTTGATTCAAGGAATAATCTTAATCAAAATCGCCGTGCGCCGATTATGTATGAAGGAGAAATTCAGGAATCATTGAGAATAATATATACAAATGGAGATAAGGAGCTAAGGGGCAAGGTGATTGTGCTGGTCAATAGTCTTATTGAGAAAGGTGGCAGTATGTTCTGGGGTTTGAAAGAAGTTATAAAATAATATGGACCCTTCCGAAATCCTAGAATTAGTTAAAGACGGAACGATCGAGCTCGACGAGGTCGAAGCCTTTGAAGCACTCGATGAGGAAGTTCAGCAAGTAGTAGCTGATGGAGATCTGGATATGGGTGATATTGCAGATCTCTGATAAAAAGGTGATATAAAAACGCGCGTATTGTTCCTACGCACGTTTCTATTTATTTTGTATGTGGATTGATGTCATTGTTAGTTATCGCACGACAGTCTCGAAACTACTTCTTCTTTGCATCGAAATCCACTATCACAGGTTCCTGAACGACTTTGCGTCCGTTGAACGCAACTGGACCATTTTTGGTCTGAAAGGAAATAACTGTAGGCTCCTTGACTGGCTTATGTGCCAGGAAATGCTTATGTATTTTATTGGTCATTTTGTTTTTTTGTTTAATCCATCGGATTCGACTAATCCGAAGCTAATAATACATATAGTATAAGGCCTGTATTACATATGTCAAACTTATCAACACTAATGTTTGACTTCTTGACACATAGCGCTATAATGACTACATATGATTACAAAATATTCAAAGTTAATTAAAGATTCTCGTCTCAAAAAAGCTTTATCACAGTCTGATATAGCCATAAAGCTGGGTATTTCAAGACCTTCCTACATCGCCATCGAACAAGGTAAGAGGGAGTTGACTATGGGGGAGTTCGAAAAACTCTCGAGTATTCTGGGTGTATCCTTTGAAGAAGTTGAAAGTGGTGAGTCTCCTAACTATGAGAAATATAAGCAGATGATCTTGCTTTTCCTCCGTATGGGCAAAAGTGTAAAAAAGACCAAGCTTGCCAAACTTGTCTATCTCTCTGACTTTGCCTGGTTCTACAGCAACCTCCAAAGTATGAGTGGTATGCAATATCGAAAACTGACGTATGGACCAGTTCCGGATTCATATTTTCGCGCACTCGATGAACTAGAAAATGAAGGAAAGATTACCATTGATCGCCAGCATGATGGGGAAAAAGAAATGATCGTCATCAGCGAATCAGAAAGCAATAAGAATCAAAAGCTCGATACTATCTCTGGCGATGAAAAAGAGTTGATGAGCAAAATCCATGATAAATGGAAAGATAAGAAGACTGCAGAAATAGTTAATTTTACCCACAATCAATTACCATTCCTCATGGCCGATGAAGAAGCGATTGTTTCTTATGCACTGATAACTCAGGAAGATCCTCATGAAGTCTACTAAGTATGATGTCATCTTCGAACCTTTCACTGAAAGGCACTATGTAAGGACTTTTGCAAAAAAGTACTTGAGTGCATGGGATTTTACGCGCAAAACAATAACTGAGGAGTTTGAAAAAATCGACGTTCTTTTCCAGAAGAGTATTGCAGAACAGATCACTGATAAGAACGCTGATATTGTCATCTGTAAGACAGAATTTAAAATCTCGGGTACTCAAGAGTCGCGACATGGTTCTGGAAATAGATGCATTCTCGCTGTGCATAAAAGTGAAAATAAAGTTTGTGTTTTACTTGTGTATCATAAGAATAATCTGAGGGGAGGAAATGAGACTGCTGAATGGAAAGCTGTTATCAAAGAAAATTATCCGCAGTATAGAGAATTATTGTAAAATATATACTTACCCCATGAAAACAAATCTAACTATCAACATAGGTAAAGACGAGTACGGTGCCAATCTAGCCATTGACCTTTCCAAGATCAAACACCTTCTCATGACTGGGTCTACTGGTTCTGGAAAATCAGTGCTTTTACATAAAATCATTACCACCCTTATCTCAAATAACTCACCAGAGGATTTGAGGTTGATATTGATTGATCCAAAAAGAGTTGAGATGACTTTATATAAGAATATTCCGTATCTTCTAACTGAAACAATCGTAGATCCCAGGAAAGCTGTGTTGGCTATGAAATGGGCAACAAAGGAGATTGATAGACGTTTTGATATTTTGAATACATCTGATTGTAAGGACATCTCGCAATATAATGGTTTAGAAAGTATAGCCCCAATTTTAATTGTCATTGATGAGTTTTCAGACCTTATGCAAACTTATCCAAAAGAAGTTGAACCTTTGGTACTCAAAATTGCTCGCATTGGGCATTCAGTCGGGATATATATAATAATTTCTACATCTCGACCAAGTACAAAGATTTACACCAAAGCTATACAAGACGCTTTTACATCACGTATCGGTCTACAAACAGCGTCATCAGTAGACTCAAGACTCATCATTGGTACAGATGATGCATCAACATTACGTGGCGCTGGAGATATACTTTTCCGTATGGGAATGAAGTATGTCATACGTGGTCAAGTTGATTTTATTTCTGAGTACGATATCAAAATCCTAGTTAAAGCATTAAGTGATAAATATGCTGATTCTGTACGATCTGACATAAATACAGCTGATTCATATCTCGATGACTCTGATGATAAAGATGATCTGTATGAATCTGCAAAAGAAGCTGCAATTGCCGCTGGAAAAATATCAACTTCGTATCTCCAAAGAAAACTTGGTACTGGATATTCACGCTCAGCTCAATTGATGGATATGCTTGAAAAAAGAGGTGTGATTGGTCCTGCGAATGGATCAAAGCCTAGGGAGGTTATTGGGAAATAATATTTTAATAAAATATATGGAATCTCATTCTCTTATACATTTATTACAATCAGTCACACAATCTCAGATGCGTTTTGACGGAGATACAATTGACGACAGTGTAACTACTCTCATAGATGGTCTTGCACAAACTGAATACAATGCATATATCAAAAAAACTGATAAATCCAAACAAGTCCTTCTTGCCTTTACTGATGCATGTCTAGCAGGTTATTTAATATCTAAAAATAAAGTTGAAATCAATGGGGATAAAAAGATTCAAATCTATAAAAAAATAGCAGAACAAAATGACTTGAAAGATTTTCCCAATATAGAATTCTTTCTTGGTTCGTGTATGATGAGTGGATCTAGTGCTGCAAAAAATTAAATTCAGCATGAACATCTATCTCGATGTAAATGGTGTACTGCTTCAACAAGATTTAACTCCTACAGTGGGTGTTACTGACTTTTTGAAACGTGCTCTAAATCAAGGTGATGTCTATTGGCTCACCAGTCATTGTAAAGGTGATGCTGGAAATGTCTTAGCCTATCTAGAAAGAATGCTTCCAAAAGAGGCTTATGAGCTTGTGCAGCAAATCAAAGCAACGAATTGGGATGTGTTGAAGACTGATGGGATTGATTTTACCAAGGACTTTTTGTGGTTTGATGATAATCTGTTTGAATCAGAAAAGAGAGTTTTGGTTAGTCATAGTTGCGAGGATAAATTTGTTTTTGTAAATTTAAAAAAAGATCCAGCGCAACTCACGAAATTTTTTTATAAACATGATAAAATATCTTGATGCAACCTGATGATACACAAAATGTAGTAATACCAGTTTATACTCCTCCTACCCAACCAGAGGGTGCTGATGTGGCTAATACTAGCCCTATAGCCCCAGAATCGCCTGTAGACGCTCCAACCCCTGTTTCTGTAGAAGATCAAAATGGAGGGGTAAATACGGCTGAAAGCGGTATAACTGAACCTGTAAAAGAGGCTGAAAACGAAGTATCTGCGGGTATAGTTTCTGTGCAGTCTGCGCCGACGCCACTTACTCCTCAAGCACCACAGTTGCAACCGTCGGCGCAATTTGATCAAGCCGGATTTGTTCACGGCTTGCTCATCAAAGCTCAAGCTAAAATTCAATTCAATAAACAGAAGAAACTCGACAAGATCATAGTGTTGGCTCAAAAGAAGAAAATCATCACCAACGATGATGTTCAGAAACTTTTGTATGTGTCTGACGCAACCGCAACTAGATATCTAGTAAAACTAGTTCAGCAAGGTCGTCTCGCACGCGCGGGAAACCCGCGCGATGCCAAGTATCAATTTGTGCGCTGAAACCCCTGTGGCTCAATTCCACCATTTGAGCCACAGGGGTTGTGTGATGTTTAGATTAGCACTAAAGTTTGTCGAGAAGCAGTCGACTTCAGCTTCTTCTCATTAAAAGTTTGTTCGTGTGAGACGGCTATCGGTGTGACGAAATGAAATGAAGTCACACGGGTAGACGGCGAGCGCGCC
>OCZT010004280.1_pt1 | contig 14443 bp, 15 predicted proteins | sample 1539031 | NCBI WGS metagenome assembly OCZT01 (sample SAMEA3539308, study PRJEB22396) | soil metagenome | biome: tundra; feature: field; material: soil | place: USA | collected 2010-05 | depth 0.15 m
TCGCACGTCCGGACATACGTGCGCGAGATCATCATCGACTCTGGAATCACGAAAGCATGTCGCGGCGCCGCGCGATCTCCGCGGCGGAGATATCCAGCAGCTCATGCAGCGGGCGGTCGCGTCGCGGTTCGGCGTCGGTGAGCGTCCGGACGCGCCGCTGCAGTGGCTCAGCGACAACGGCAGCATCTACACCGCGCTCGACACGCTGATCACCGCGGAGCGCCTGCACCTGGTGCCGATCACGACGCCGGCGGCCAGTCCGCAGTCGAACGGGATGTCAGAGGCTTTCGTGAACACGCTGCGCCGCGACTACCTCGCGGGCGCGAACCTCTCGACGGCGGCCCGCGTGCTGGAGCAGATTCCCACGTGGCTCGCCGATTACAATGCGGTCGCGCCGCACTCGGCGCTCAACTTTCAGTCACGCCAGCAATACCGCAGCACCATGCTCGACCCAGGTCCCATGAGCTAACCAAACTGCCTCACGAACTGGGGTACACAGCAAACCATGAGAGTATACACCTACGTACAAATGGCACCCCATTCGTAGCGCCATTTGTACTGTCAGTCGTCGCCCTGCGTGAGTTGCCCCTCTTGGGATCGAGCCAGGACTGTTCTGACCCCAAGTGTCACCCATGTTGCCGGACACTTCTGTTACCTATCTCCCCGGCTGTTCACTATGCCAGGCGGGTCGCCTGCTCGTACGCTCGCAGTAAGCGCGCAAAGTGTGCCTTCTCCAAGATCAGGCGTTTGTTCAGGCCCCAAGGGCTCCGGCCCCTTTGGTACTTGAAGTCGATCCACTTGGTCCGGGGATTCGCATGACGAAAGGTCTCCCAAAGCATCGGGAGATAGTCGCCATCCGGGGCAAGCCCGACGATATGCCTGACACTGATCCGCTCGGGATCACCGCGCTGAAAACGGTACGTGATGTATAGTGAGCGCCGCTTGCAGCTGCACCGGCGGCGCAGAAGGCGCTGATCCCATCCGCTCGGTGCCAACTCATCCCAGATGAAGGCCGCAATGCTGCGTGAGTGGCAGACCGTCAACCAACCTGGTCTGTCGCCACACGAAAGACATTGCCACCAGTATCTGGCCATGAGTGCCGCTCCCTAACGAATGGCGTTGTGCTGCAGCGCTTTTAATAGAGGCGGCCGCGGGCGCGTGCACCAGTCGGACTTGTGCGCCGAAGCCGGCCGCCCGCGGCCGCTTCCTTGATAGCGCTGTCGGCACCAACGTGGGTTAGGCGACAGGCGCCGATGGAGAGGCCCGGTCGTCTGGCGATGCGTGGGCAGACGCCACGAGGGCAAAGGCAGCAATCGAAGTGGCGACGCAGAGCGGGGCCCAGACAAGTAACTCGCCAGGCCACGGCACCAAGCCTCGTGCTACGGCAATGAACGAGTTCACGGAGAGGATCAGTAGATAGAGCCCAGACTGGAGTAGAGCCAGACTCGATACGGGGAACCCCCACGCGTTGCGGCGCCACAAAAGCACGCCGCCGAGCGTCAGCGCGGGAACCATGAATGAGAGGTCCAAGGCCGCGACGAGGCGAAACACCTCGGGCGTGGCGGGCAGTACCCCTCCCGCAAATACGTGACGCGCCCACATGCCGATCCACACTGCCGATAGCCAGAACGCGACGGCAATCATAAAGCCGGCGATTAGGCGAGCCGGTGTTCGCGGACTGAACGATGCCGCGAGCGATTCAGTGTTGACAGAAGCAAATATCGCGACCAAGGTGGCGATCGCTACAACGAACGCGATGATGTACAGGAGGAAGAACGGGTTGAGTGCCGCGCCAAACATGTAGAAGGCGTAGTTGTAGGCGGAATAGCCAACGAGTCCGATCCGTAACAGTTGCCAGCGCGGAGCATGTCGCCAATGTCCCAACAGCGCCAACGACAATAGCGGGCAGGCAAGGAGCAGAGTGATCCAGTCGTTCCCGTACCAAGTGGTTCGGATCCACTCGATGTCGCGATAGAGGTGAGGCGCCGCGAGGCCAGAGGCGGATTGAACGACCATCACTGCCAGAAGAGTCCACGCGAGCCGCGGCGCGACGGAGCTTGGCATTACGATTGTGGTGAGAGACGTGTTCATGTCGCCTAACTACAACTATGTTGTCCCGTTATCCTGCGTCGCGAGCGCAATCCGAGCCCGCAGCATATCGTGCGCGCCGCCCGTTCGAGTATGAAGCGAAAAGACCGCGCCTGCAACCCGTTGGGCACAATCACGCCGCGCGGATGGCGCGCGGTAGACTGCGAACACTCGCCGCATCAACGCGCTCGTTGCGGCGTTCCCTCGGGAGCGTGCCACGAGGACGGGGTTGTTCCCTGAGAGCGGAGCCAGTGGCGGGTGCAGATTCGACGCCATTGAACGACACGATCAAGTGGCAAGCGCAGCAACGGCAGGTCCGTGCCGTGCCGCATGCGTTCGGAGCAAGGGTCCCGGACGAGCGCGCGACGTAGGTTTAGAGAGCGTTTGGCTCTGTTGACATCCTCGCCGTGATCGTCCTTGAGAAAACAAGGGGGATCGATGCCCGAAATGGGCCTCGATTTCGCTCACATCGTCCTGGTCGCGGCTCGATCCACGCGTCACCGATGCGGTCCAAGCGTTTGGTCCGGTGGTATACTCGCTCGCCAATCGACGCAGAGTTCCGGTCCGCGCTCACGACTACGCGGCCACCGGACCCGAGGTGCTCGTCGCGTGGCCGCGCCTCCGACTCGGACCACCAGCCTTCTTCATAACTACTGCCGATCCGGCGGCAACACCAGCTCAACGAACTCGTGAATGCGATCGCCCGCGATGGTCACGTGCGCCTTCGCCTGCTTTCGGTCGGCCAGTATGGCCAGCACAGTCAGGGCTTCACCCTTCGGCAGGTCACAGATACGAAACGATCCATCAGTCGATGGTTGTACCTCGGGTGGCGCGAAGTGAGGATCCATATCTGATCGAACGAGCACGCGCGCGTTTGGCTCGGGGGCGCCGTTGCGGGTCACGGTCCCGACGAGAATTCCTCGCGTGGAACTCATGCTTCCGCACGCCGTCCGCATGGCCTCTCTCGCCGACATGACGCGAGCGGGGATCTCGACGTCGGCCGGAGGCGCGACGGTGACTGCCACGCTCGTCGGTGGCAATCGCAAGGCAGCCTGTAGCGGTGACGCTATTTGAACGAGGTAGTCGCCCGCCGTCAGGCCCTCTATCCGAGCGACCCCGCTACTGTCCGTCACGGCCTGCTTCCGCGAGCCGACTAACTGCACGGTCGCCCCAGAGGCTACCATCGTGCCGACGCCCGATTGGACGGTAACTGTCGCTCGAAGCGCACTCACCGGTGCCGACCATATCTGCGATGAATCCGTGCCATCATCGCGGCGCACCTCGCGCACGTTACCACCGGTGATCCGGAATTGAGTGGCCCGAAAGTGCGGGTCGTCAGCCTCCACCGCGCGCGCGTCAAGAAACGGGTCGAATCCTGCAGTTGCTGCGATGTGCTGCAGGTACACCAGCGGCGGCAACGGCGCGCGAATCTGCCAGCTCGACAGTATCCACGACTCCGAGGCGAGTCGAACGAAATCGACCCGTCCGCCGGCAAGTGTGTCGTCCATCGAATAGGGGAACCCAGTGTAATAGAAGTTGAGGTATCGCAGGTCGGCGGACCGCCGATCCAGCCAGAAGGTGCCTCGAATATCCACGAGTCGACCCTTCTCGGTCGGCGAGAAGTCGAGTCCGACCAGGTCCGGGCTGCTCGCGGGCGCCGGGTGGATCGCAAAACAGTGGCGGTCGAGAAACTCGCGGGACAACAGCACCGGCAGATCAGGAGCAATCACCGTCATCTCCGTCGCGGTCCCGACTGCGAATCCGGATCGGTCGAGAACGTGCGGTCGCACACTCGTCCAGGGACGGCCACCGCGAATCGTGCTGTCCCGAAGACTGATGTCCTGCAGCTGCGCGGAAGGAAGGTCGTACTCACGCCTGATGAACTCGGCATCGAACCGGAACGTCTGCTCTCGCATCGTGATGGCTGCGTTGAGCATCGCGACTTCCGCATCGTCCCAAAGGGCCCATATCTCAGATCCTGATTGAGGGTGCGCGCGGCACTGTCCTCGGTCCTTGGTGACTACCGCCGCGATCGCGGTCGGCACTTCACTCATTGCGATCGCTACCGTCGTGTCGCCCTGAGAAAGCCGGATCTCTATTTCACGAAGTCGAAATCCAATGCGGCGCAAACGAAGAACGTACGAGCCGGCCGCTGGCGCGCGCAGCGCGAATTCACCTTTGAAATTGGTGAGAGTCTGAGCAAGGTCGCCGGATGCAGCGTCGCGGAGCGCCACCATCACACCCGGGAGGCCCGTGCCGTCTATCTCTCCGCGCACCATACCGTGGACCGCCTGAGCGCCGAGCGAATGCCATGCTAACAAGACGGCGAGCATGGCCTTCACGCACAGTGTGCATCGCGCGAGGGGCACGTATCCCGGATCACCAGCATCAATAGTGCATTCCGCAGTTCGTAGCATTGAGCAGTCACATGGTGGAATGGCGCTTGGAGCAGCGCATTGATCAGTTCTGCGCCAGATGCGCGCGCGCGGTTCTCAGCGGTCGATTTGCGATATGGTCGAACACGGTTCCGACGATACTGCGTGGCACGTTCGCGTCGGGTGCGTTGACGTCACGACCATCGTGCGCGCACGCCGTCTGCTGTGCCGCGAGCGATGCCGGCACGACTAACATCGCGGTGATGATCGACGGAGCGATCCACCTGAGGCGGAAGAGTGATTCGCCATACGGATCGTCGCGCGCGTCTGGCATCATACATATACAACACGGCACCCCCGCGGAACCCGTAGTTGGCTGTCTGCGGGCGCGTGAACGCCATGAGCGCATCGAATGTCTCGCTGCAGGCGTTGCAGTCGTGAATCGTCTTGCAGCGCGAGAGTGGAGTTGCATCGGGCCTGTAAGACAAAAGGCCGATGAATCCCTCGGTGCCGATCCCGATCGCGGCGCCGGAGAGGCGGAGGGGCCCAAGGCGGCCAGGGTGGAACAATCCGAACCGCGCGCGAGGAAGAACTCGGCGGAGGCCGATTTCACGAAACCCTCACGCAAGCATCATCGACGCAGCATGGTTGCGGACCTAGCGCGTCTCGCATCTTGGAGTCACAGCCTACTTGAGGAGTCGATTGTGCATCGCTTCGTGACCCTGACTCGTTGAAGCCTCATCGTGCTCACCGTTGCCGGTAGCCCACTCGGAGCCCAAGGCGCATCTCCAGCTACGCCGGCACCTGAGGTGTTTGCACTCCTGCGGCTGGTGATCACCGACTCGCTCGTCAGAGGCGGCACGTAACCAGGCCAGCTCCTTCTCGCCGCCGATTCACTCTTCAGGGTGTGGCTTACGAATGCGGGCCTCGTGATCGACACCGACCCACCGGTGAGCGGGATCAAGTGCCCCGGCAGCCCGAGCAGTGCCGGGACGAGCAAGGCCCCACGGGTCGGCTACGAGGTGAAGGTTTCGCTCCGAGCAACGGCCGACCACGCGGGCTGGCTTCTGGGCGTCGAAAAGTCCTGTGTATTTGTGAATCACGGACGAGGCCGGAGTGGCTATGCGGAGGGCTGTGAGTGGGAGATCCGCAAGGTCGCCGGCCATTGGAATATCGTACACTGGACGACTTGCAGGGTCACGTGAAGCCGAAGCGCGCGGGCGAGAAGGGGGACCTTTCGGGCGAGTTGCTTGTGACTCGTCTTCCCTAGGGTCCTGTCCCGCAAAATCCTTTCGTATTTCCAATCCCTCTCTTCTACGGGGTCACCGTCACGCTCACAACCCCGTACAACGAGCCGGTGCTCGCGCTGCGAACGAACACACCGGCCTGCCCAGGTCGAAGACCTGTGGTCGTTCCGCTGAGAGAGTCCACGCGAACGATGGTGCTGTCGCTCGCAGTCCAATGGTAGGTGTCGGTTCTCGTGATGTGCCCGCCGCACGTCAATAGCGTCACGGATGGCGTGAAACTCTCACCGACGGCCAGTGTCTGCGTTTGAGGCGTGAGTACCGGCGTGAGCTCAGCCGTGCACGCCACCGACACATTTATTGAATCGAGCAGCGTTTGCCCGGCCGTATCGAGCGACGCGACAATCCACGTTTCACCCATTCCGATCGACTGAACCTTCGTGCCGCTGTCGATGCGCACCACTGCTGGGTTTCTCGAGACGACCAAGACGTTTGCAGGTGCAGCGGCCGAATCGCCTGCTGAGCTGACGATTGCGATCGGGAGCCGCATCCATTCTCCGAGCTCGATCGCGAACGGCTTGGTTCCGAAACTGAGGCGCAGTTTGATCGGAGCAGGCGAAGTCGCCTGTTCGCCGTGACAGCCGGCAAGAAGCGCGATCATTGCGAGAGCGATAGTTCGCGCGCGTGACATCGTGCACTCCCTGATCGTGAGGGCCATGAAGCCCCCGTCTCAATCTATGGCCTGCGCGTCGGCGGGCGGAATTCTGGGGAAGCGTGGCGGACTGCATCCGACCTAGGAAAGGAACTTCTGGGTCGCGATATCAGTGTCGTGTCCCAGAAGTTCCTGTCATAAGTCCCCTGCCCAATCTCCGGACGCGCGACAGGTCATTCTCACGGTGGCGGAGCAATCGGGTCATCGCGTGTACTCCGTTCCCTGACACCTTTCCCGAGCGTTGATGCCCTCATTGCATGGATAGGTGCAGCGTGCGCTACCCTCGAACTCAGGTGCGCGATGAGACAATCGATGAAGCGAGTGATGTCGTTTGCGCTCATAGCTGGACTCTTCACCTCGTGTGCATCGCCGGGGGTTTGCAGTCCGGGCGGCCCTACAGCGCCGGGGTGCGACCTTCCGTATCCGATCTACGTGACAGTCACTCCCGCCAGCGCCACGATTAGCGTCGACCAGACGCTGCAGATGGCCGACTCGATTGTAAGTAACCCAGACAACGTCGCGTACGCGGTGTCATGGAGTAGCTCGGACACAACGAAAGCGGGCGTAAACTCCACCGGCCTCGTGACAGGCAAAGCCCCATCGCCGGGAGTCGCGATCTGTGTGACGGCTCACGCGGCAGGATACCCCACCGTAGTGACCTGCGCCACGGTGACGATTCAACAGGCTCCAAGCAATTTTGGCCCGACGCTGGCTGATCGCAAAATGAGATGACCATGGTCGAGTTGTTTGGTCAGATCATATTTGTCTGAGCAATAGGAGAGCGACCGCGGTGTCAGCGCCCGTGATTTAGGCAAGGAATTTCCGGGACACTACACCAGTGTCGCGTCCCAGAAATTCCTTTCATAAGCCAGGCCAGTTGGGCGAAAGGTGCGCCCGCTTTGCGGCGGCGCCGACGCTCGAGGCGCCGCGGGGGTTGGGTGCCACCGACCACGACTGCCGAGCGTGACCAGTCCCGCCTACGGAGCGGCCCGCACTTGCACGACGTTGGATACACGGTCGGACTCAGGTAGCCACGGCGCGCAAGTACCCATGGAGTAGCCGCAGCTGGACACCAGATAGAAGAGTCGCACGTTCGCCGGGAGCGGCGAGGGCGCGGCCAGGATGAGCGTATCCGTTCGGACCGCACCTACCTCGACGGCAAGAGGGCTCCCACCACCGCAGGCAAACGCTACTTGATCGGTCGAGCCGACGGGGACGCCGTCATCGCCAATCGGCTGCATGCCTACGCCCGGTTGAGCGCTTCCGCCACAGCGCTCGAGATAGATCGGCGCGTCGCCTTGGTTGGCGTAATGTGCGATCACCGTAAACTGAAAATATGCCGCAGCGCCGGACCCGATCAGCGTCGCGGTATAGGAAGCCTGGTCCGTGAGCAATAGCGCGTGGTACGCCGGCGCCGTCGGTTCGTGGCGACACGATGACGTGAAGAGCGTAGTCACTAACACGCCCAACTGCAGAAGCCTCTTCATAATCATGGATTGGAGTCTTCCCGCGGTCGGCCTGCCCCCTACTAGAGCTACTCCGCGTTGCAGCGAATCGTCACGTGGCCCGGTCGCGGGTCGTCCTTTTTCATAAGTCTTGTTGTGATTGGCGAGTCGGGCCAGACAGCGCCAGCCTATGACTTCCCGCCACCAACCAGCTCGGAGGCGCTACCAGACACGCAACCCAAGGCCGAGGCTGAAGAGCGAAATCGGCGCGCTCGGGCCCATCGGCAGAACCAAGACGCCGCCGGTCGCGGTGAGACCGTTGGTCTTGCTCCCCACGAGCAGTCCCTCGATGGTTGCGCGCAGGCCCAGGGACGTCTGGCCCGAACTTCCCATCCAGTACGGGCCCGCACCGAATGACGCGGTCCAGACCGGCGTTGGACCGTCGCCCGAGATGAACGCTATCGAGGCGGCGACTCCCATCGCGCGCAAGCGGCTGCCGCCCTCGTAGCTACAGGCGCCGTTACCCGGGTTGTGGAGACAAACTGACGAGCTCCCGGAGATACTTGTGAAGTCGTCTGCTGCGAGCTGGAGGGCTGTGCCCGTGGTCAGGCGAAGCGAACCCGCCAGCGTCAGGTTGAGTGCCGCCGCGCTCGCGAAGTCGCTTCCACCGGGCGACTCGTATGCGATTCCGCCCTTCAAGTCGAACCAGCCATGCGGCCTCTCGCTCTGCGCACGCAACGCGGTTGAGTCCAGGAGAACGGATGAGAAGAGCAGTGCCAGTGCACGACAAATGAGTTTCATCGACGCCTCGCAGTTGGTGTGCCGCTCAGTCGACACGGTGATTTGATGCCGAAGAAGAATCGCTTCTGCAATCGATCAAGGCACAGTATGAAAAGGACTTCTGGAACGCGATACTCGTGTGGCGTCCCAGAAATTCCCTGCCTATTCCACCGAGGCCGAGCGCGCTGTTACTCCCTTAGTTCCTTGGCGGACGTTGTATTGAGTTGTCGAGCGCTGCGGCCGTCGAAGTCGTCAACAGGTTCACCGTGAACGTGTTCGACGTCAGCGTCCCGAGCGCATCAGTCGCGAGACTCAATCGATACGTACCGTTCAACGTCTGGCTTCTCCACATCGGTCCTCCGGACCCGGCAACGGCGGCAGCGACCGGCCACTGGAACGTCTTCGTCTCTCCCGGCGCAATCACCGGGGCCGTGGTTCCCTCGAGGGCGCATACCGGCGCCCATACCACCTGCCACTCTGTTCCACTCGGCTCCTCGATGGAGACCAGGCAATAGTCAACGCTCACCGGAACTGCCCGTCCGTTGTAGATCGCTACGGGAAGCGTGAATTGAAGCCACGTCATCGTGCCGCCCGTGTTCAACCCCGCGATGATGGTGTCGGCAGTGACCGCGAGGGTCACCGGCTGATTCCTCGGGGCGGTGGAAACGTCGCACGCAGTTGCAGTGGCAACGCCCGCGAGGAGGGCGACAGCAAGCGCTCCGCTGTGAGAGCGCATCATGCTCTTTCCTTCGAAACAGGTTGGGCCAATCTCCTGTTCTTACGTACCCGCTCGTCTCGGCGCACGTCACGTGAAGTTGCGGCCGGAGGTCGTAGAGTACCTCTGGCTCTGTTGACATCCTCCGGATGAAATCTGTGTTGCTTCGACGCGGGCGACACCTCAGGCGGTAGAGGTTGAAGGTGAGGCCCAGCAGAAAGGCTTGGCGCCGCTGCATGAAGAGCGAGCGGCCCGGGGCGCGCGTCGAGAGCTTGCGTTTGATCGCGGAGAAGACGCTCTCGATGAGATTGCGGCGCCGGTACTGGCGTCGGGGGAAGCGCTGCCACATCTGCGCGCGCACGCCGTGACGGCGCCACGTGGCCTTGCCCCGCTTGGCCGGGATCACACTGGTGGCGCCCAGGGCGCGGACGTGCTGGTGGTTCAGTTCGCTGTCGAACTCGGCGTCGGCAAGGACGCGCGTGATCGGGGTGACGGCATTGGCCGCGTCGATCATCGGTCGCAGCGTCGCGCTGTCGTTGTACGGACCGCGCCGGGCCTCTTGGGTCAGGACTGCCTGCGTGTCGACATCGATGACGATCAACCACTTGAGCCAGTGGGTCCACGTGCGCGGCTCGTCACCGCCGTGCTCCCGCGTACGCCGAATGAAATACGGGCTCACCGCGCCGGCGGTGAGCCCCGTGCCATCGAGCGCGACCGTCGCGCCAAGACATCGACCGCGCTGCAGGTGCTGCGCGACCACGCCCACCGCCGTGCGGAGCGCGGTCTCATCGATCCGATGCAAGAACCGATAGAGCGTCGTGTAGTTGGGGACGGTGCGCAGGCCGAGGGCGCGCCGCAGTTCGCGATGTTCGCGCAGTCGCACTTCGGCTTCGCGGAACGTCCAGTCCTCGTAGCGCATCACGCAAAGGAGCGCGAGCAGTTGCCGCTGCGTGAACTGATGCTTGGAGAACTTGCTGCGATAGCGGGGCAACACGAGGCGCGCGATGGTCACGGCGTGACGCGCGAGCGAGACTAGGCCGACTTCGGGCATCGATCCTCCTTGCTCTCCTTCGAGGACGATCACAGCATCGATGTGTCATTCCCCAACCGACAGACGCTTGGCGGGGTACGACATACGTTGCAGAGTGCCCCACGCCCTGGGGCGCTCATCAGGTCCATCTCAGGAGGGACTCATGAATCTGTTTCGTTCGCGTTGGTCAACGATGTGCGTCGCAGCGCTGCTCGGATGCGTGTTGGTCTGGCCGGCAGCAGCCGGCGCGCAGGCGTTCGTCGAGCTTGCTGGGGGCTGAAACTTCGTCGCGCCCGTCGCTTCGGTCGCGAGCAGCAACGGTACGAACATCCGGGCGTCAATCGGCTGGGAGATCTCGCCGAACTTCCGGTGGCGGGTCGACGCGTTCACGAGTCAGTTCGACGCGAAGACAACGCTCTCGCTTCCGTGTTCGACGTTCGGGTGCCCTCCGTCGGCCTACATCGAATTCGAGCGAGTCAATGGGCTGACTGTTAACGGTCTTGTGAACGTGGATCCACGAGGAATCCTGTACGTGACCGGAGGCTCCGGACTCTACGACGTGCAGACGGGGACGGTGGAGGGATGGCATCTCGGTGTGTCGGCCGGCGCAGGAATCGCCGTACCTGTGGTCTCGCACCTGCGCGCCGTGGTCGAGGCACGTTGGCATGGCATTCTCGGCACTACACCCGGGCCAACATGGCTTGTGCCGGTCACGGTTGGTTTTCGCTACTAAGCTCTGCGCGTGACACGACGCTGAGGTGTCAGATACAGCGTTTCTCTCATTGTCGTCGCTGTAGGAGAGAGCCGCGTGACGATCTTTCGTAGAGCCCATCCGAAGGTCGGATGGGCTCTACGCCTGATCCGCGCGGCTGAACGTTAGAAACCGAAGTCAGGGTCAACTGCGGGATGCCCCGGATTCACGCCAGGGATGTCAACAGAGCCAACCTGTCTCATAAATGCCTGCGATAGCGTGGGCGGGGACAATCGTGAGCCGCACTGACGAATCAACTCTTCGTTGCGAGAGGGCGGTTCCCGCGCCACATTCGAGTCGTCGCTAACGGATCGTTTCCGCTTCGCACAATCGAAGGAGTCCGCCGCACATGAGATTCGCCACCGAACACGGGCCGACGCATTTCGGCTCCTACATGCTGGCATCTGGCATCGCATATCTAGTTACGCGAGTTCTGTTTGCTGCGATGCACTTTCACTACAACTTGTTCTTCGAGCCGTTCAACGTTGCGAAGGCGGCAGTCGATCTCGGCAGCTTCGTGCTCGTCTATGGAGCAGTTCTCTGGATCCGCTCCATGCTCGAAGCCCGGTCTGGTCAACCCGATGCAAGAGCCGAAGCGGGGCGTTATCCGGCTCCGTAGTCGTTTATGAGATGGCTTCTAGTCAGCTTGGCGCGTCGACCATCGCTTCGGCGGCCGAGATGCATGCGGCCAACCAAACGATTCCCGCGGCAAACCCGGCAACGACATCGCTCAGGTAGTGCGCGCCAAGATAAAGGCGGCTGAATCCAATGCCGAGCACCACCACGGCAGCGCTGATTGCGATAGTCCGATCGACGGATGGTCGCCGGAGCATGCGAACGACGACGTATGCCAGCATGCCGAATCCGATCAGGGATCCCATGGCGTGCCCGCTTGGAAAGCTGTAGCCGAGAACATGGACGAAGGCGTCCGGGAACGACGGACGACCGCGATGAAACAATGTCTTCAACGCCCAGTCGAGCGCCCCGCCGCCGACGAAGGCGATGAGCCAGGCGTACGCGAGATGGCGTTCCCGCCGAAATAATAGATAGACCGCGCCGGCAACCATGAGAACGACCATCCCTGCTGGGCCCCCGATAAAGCTGAACGCCTTGGCGATGGAGATTCCGATTGGGGTGGCGAGCGAGTGCAGCCATTGACCGAACTGCACATCGACTCGAGTGATCGCGGCCTGGTTGCTCACGAGATCGCCGAGCCACCCGAAGATCGCCAGCGCGAGAATGCTGGCGATGAGACCCGCGGCGGCGTGAAGCGTACCGTACGCGCCTGCAGACCAGCGCAAGCCAGTCGCCGACCAGATGGCTCGTGCGCGGTTCGGCCAGCTTCCGGGCAACCGCCGGTGTGCGCGCCATCCCCGAACGAATCCCCAGGAGAGGAGTCCGACCGCACCGGCCAGGACGACGACGAACAGCCAAGCAATGGTTATGTCAGAGTTGTCCCCGGATCCAGTAGGCAGCCGCGTCGACCAGTCGATCGACGATGTTCAGCGCCTCGAGATCCTCGATGGTGACCCGCCGTGAGTGCTCGAGATCGATGTCGAACGTCTCCACGAGATGGCGAGCGATGGTCTCGTCGTATATGACGGCGGCGCATTCAGCATTCAGTGCGAACGATCGCGGGTCGAAGTTGATCGACCCGACGAGCGACACGCAGCCGTCAGCGACGATGACCTTTGCGTGCACCATGGTCCGTTGGTGCTCGTACAACTCGACGCCACCGCGAACAAGTTCGCCCCAGGTGTGACGGCTCGCCCGCCGAACGGCGGGCTTGTTGTGATAGGGGCCGGGCATCACGACTCGTACGTCGACCCCGCGCGAGCGAGCGGCGCATAGCGCTTTCACGAACGGCGGAGTTGGCAGAAAGTACGCGTTGGTGATGCGCAGAGAGCGCTCGCTACTCGCCACCAACGCGGCGACACTTCGTTGAGCCGCGCTGGTGGCGTTTGCTGGATTACTTTGAACAATGCACACTGCTGTTGGTCCCGCGACTTCGAGCGGCGGGAAGTAGCGCGGGCCCAGCGGGAGTTGGCCCGTCGTCTCGTTCCAGGTATCGACGAACGCGTTCTGGAGCGCACCCACCGCCGGTCCTCGAATTCTTGCATGAGTATCGCGCCAGTGGGTTGGCGAATCGCCTCGGCCAGACCAGAGATCCGAGATTCCCACGCCTCCGGTGAATCCGATCTGTCCATCGACGATGAACAACCGGCGGTGTGTCCGGCGGTTGTACTTCTCCCAATCGTACCACTGCGCGCGACGGAACCATCGAACATCGCACCCGGCGGCGCGCATGTGCGACACGAGAGCGGGAGGAATCTTCTTGGCTCCGTGCCGGTCGAGGATGACCCGCACCTCGATACCGCGGCGGGCCGCTTCCGCGAACGCGGATGCGAATCGATCGGGAATGTCGCCCGCGTCGTATACATACGTGGCGAAATGCACGGAATCGCGCGCGGAGCTGATCGCCTCGAGCATCGGCGGAAAAATTTCATGGCCGTTCTGGTAGATGTGAACATCGTTGCCGGGAAGGGCGTGCTGTCCAGCCACTGCCCCAAAAGCGCGAAGAAACCCCTCCTGGTCAGCGAGAATCGGTGACGTTGAAACGACATCATCTTGCCGTCGGGCCTCGGCGTTGACGCTCTCGGTGACGTAGACGAAGACGCTCACGCCGAATACGATGAGCCCTACGCCGCCCCAGAGCACGATGTGGACAACGGTCATGGACGCGGGAGCCCGGGGGCTGACCAGCCGCCCAGCACGTCGTCGAACCAATGCTCATCGAGTTGCAGACACGACCATCCGACCGCAGCCGCCCACACTCCGGCCAACGAGTAAAGCCCCACCCGCTCAGTCGCCGAACACCCGTCGCCGAGCTCGATCGCGGTCGTCAGGGCGATCGCCGTCGCCGCACCCGTATGGCCACGTGGAAATGCGAAACAGTCGTGCCCCTTGTGATGGGTGGCCATGGGAGGTCTGCGCTGGCTGACAAGGAACCGGGCAGCCTTGTCGATTCCGCCGGCCGCTACGAGATCGAGCGCGAGCTCGGCGCCGGCGGGATGGCGACGGTGTACCTCGCGCACGTCCTGAAGCACGACCGTCACGTCGCGCTCAAGGTGCTGAAGCCCGAGCTCGCCGCGGTCCTCGGTGCCGAGCGGTTCGTGGTCGAGATCAAGACCACCGCGTCACTACAGCACCCGCACATTCTCGCGTTGTTCGATTCGGGCACCGCGGATGGGGACCGGCTTCCTGTTTTATGGAGCCTTGGTCGCCTCGGTCCGGAGCTGGATC
>OCZT010004281.1_pt1 | contig 14443 bp, 13 predicted proteins | sample 1539031 | NCBI WGS metagenome assembly OCZT01 (sample SAMEA3539308, study PRJEB22396) | soil metagenome | biome: tundra; feature: field; material: soil | place: USA | collected 2010-05 | depth 0.15 m
CCAAAGTCACCGATTAAATTTCCAAAGTCACCGATTAAAGTTCCAAAGTCACCGATTAAAGTTCCAAAGTCACCGAATAAAGTACCAAAGTCACCGAACAAAGTTCCAAAGTCACCGAATAAAGTTCCAGAATCACCGGGAAAAGTCGCCCGAAAAGCGCGTCGTGGATTTCTGGTCTCTGGTTTCGAGGAGATTCGGCGAAGAGTTTACGGCACTAATTAGTACGCCGACGTTCATTGCGCGGAATAATAACAGGAAAAGACAAGTCCCGGTTAAGACGGCTTAAAGCGCATCGCCGGCGATCAACTACCGCAGCCGGTCATGCGAAACGCTCCGATGCGGGTCGAATAGCTGGCGGCCCCTTTCTTTATATAATCGCCGACGTACCAGATCGTACAATCGTCGGCCGGGTCCATGGCTGTTTGGGTGTAGTCTTCCCAGCGGGTAAGATTTTGAGATCCTTCAGCCTCGACCAGGACCGTTTCCTTTAACGTAAGGCGCCCGGGCGGATCGGCCGCGAGGCGGCCCGCAAACCGCTGTCCGGCAAAATGCGGTGTTCCCCCAAACGAATAGCCGATGCCGATATTACCCTTGCGGTCGATGGCGGGACTTGCCATCCAGCGAAACAAACCATCGGGGGCATATGTGCCTTGCTGGTAAACCCTCGGAACGCGGTCCCCGTCGAGACGAAACTCATACCAACGCACGCCTCCGCCGCCCGCCGCGGTGTTTACCGAATGGAGGGCGACGATGGATTCATGCCCATTTACATTGCGATAAACGAGGCGCGCCATGATCTTGTCGCCTTGGGCATCGAGCCGCCGTTCCGCACCCGGCTGCGGCACGCAATTGGTAAGCTGCCCGCCGCATAGATATTCATAAGGCGCGACCGCGATCCGTGTCGGCCCCGTGACGGTCGTCTTCGACGGTACATCCCAATCGACATGAAAGCTCCATGCGAAGATGGCATCGTCCGCGAGGATCTTTTTCAATTGCATCCCACCGGCGGCCATTATTATGTTGGGGGCGCCTTTCGGCGGCAATTTCGTGCCATCGAGATCGGCATTGTTAAGAAAGTTCACACCGTCGATAATGACGCACTGTTCACGGGCCGCCTCACCTTTGAGCATCTTGGCTCGCTCGGCAACACATGCATGTTTTTGGATAACATCATCACCCGTGCTTGTCGGTATATAGTAACCATCGGGCCAAACGGCCGGCCGCGGATAATCGGGGAAATAGGGCCGGAGAAACTCGTACCTGTAATACTCGCCGAGCGGATCGGGACCGGTACTTATCGCGTAACACATCGAGTAAGGTCCTTGAGGAGCGTCCGCGGCAGGCCGAATCGGAGGTGTGCCCCCGGGCGATGGAGTCGGTTGAGGTGTCGGATTGGGCTGCGGCCCGGGTGTTAGCTGGGTGGCCGCTCCCGGTTGATCGGCACGGCCCGGCGGGCTGACATTCGCAGCACCACCCGGAGAAGGTATCGGCGGCTGATCGGGCCGCACCGGTGCGCGCCTAAAAACCGGCATCACAATAAGCCAGCGTTTCGCCAATTGGTCATAGCGGACAACGGCGTCACCGTTATTTCGCAATTAGCATTGCCCACCAAAGCCGCGGAAAACGGCATTCGTCACGACCGGTCCGTACAATACCTTGCCTGTGCTGTCATACCGCTTGCCCTTTTTGGTAAAGACGGCCATCCGCGTGTTGACCGTCTGAACGATGTGATCAGGTCCGACAGCCAGGCTGTTATCTGACGGATTACGAAGACTGGTTGTCCCCTGCGGTCCGGTAAAACCGACCCCGAGGCCGTCAAAGCTCTCGACCAGCTTGGCCGGCGCCTGCGTTCCCTCGGATGTTTGTTCGACATCTGAGGTCGCATCTGGTGTAAATGGCGGCATCGAACTAACATCACCCGGTCGGTCCTCAGTTTCATCATTACCGACAAACCGTAACTCGCCGACGCCAAGCCGTGCGAGTCTGGGTGAGACATCATGTCGTACAGAGTCGTGAGTCGTGGATTCGCCCGTCCGATCCGAAGACCGAACATCCCCAGGCAGAACCCTGGCTGGTACCAAATGGCCCGACAACAGACACAGCACTACAGCAAGGCCAACCGCTCGCGTGCTGATCGCTATTACATCGTTGAGAAACGTCTGCATGATATTTCCGAATAAGTGACGCGGCAGTGTACCCAAAACACGCTGGCCGAGGATTGTTAAGATCTAGTCCGTATCACCTCCGATATTAGAGGATGTGTCAAACTCAACCAACATCAGTTGCCACTAGCTTCAGCTAGTGGGTTAGATGGCGAGAGGCTGTTGGCTTTAGCCAAAGACAGAAAGAGTAAATTCCTTAATGCTTTAGCAAAATTGGGCTAAAGCCCAGGTCAAGATTAACCCGTCGACCTCCACCTGAAGGTGGAGGCAACTGATAAAATCAACCAACACTCTTGCCCTTTTGAACATAATACCCCTATGCCACAATGGACGATACCCCCTCAAAGCTCCTTTGTCATAAACACGCTATAAGGATCTTCTTTGTAACCTTCGAATGGGCCGCAGTAATCAAAGCCGTAGCTTGAATAGAGATTGCGTGCGGGCTCGAATGCGGCCATCGAACCCGTCTCCAAACTTAACCTTTGATAGCCCCTTGTCTCGGCCTCGCGAAGTATGTGCTCAAGCATTAGCTTCCCTATTCCCTTTCCCCGGTGGACGGGTGCTGTCCGCATTGATTTTATCTCGGCATGCCTGTTATCAAGCTCTTTGAGAGCTCCGCAGCCGACCAATTCGTCACTGTCCCAGATCGTCCAGCAAGTGACGTCTGATTTCTTTAAGGCATCGAGATCCAGCGCGTGTACGCTCTCGGGCGGCGAATGAAGCGCCATCTCGTCAAGATGTTCCCTTAATAGGTTAGCGACCTCGGTACCCGTCAGGTCATCGATCTTAATCTTCATCGGAGGTGAGGAACTATCTTGTCCTGATCGGTCTTTTACTCAAGCAATTTTACTTCACTTTTTGATGCAGCCAGGCATTTGCCCATCTGCGGACGAAATAATCGCATCGGATCATTGTATTTGGGCCATTGAACCTTGCAAAGTCCACTAATAGCGGTGAAATCGACCGTAAACAACCAGATACTCGGCGAAATCTCGCACCTTAATGCAGAATTATTCATAGCAGACAGCCCGTTTAACATCTTTAACAGCTCAACAGGAGTGTTTTTAGCCGAAAAAAGGGTGGTTTTGAGCTTAATGTGGTCTGGCACGTCTATTGCCAAACAACTCGCTTGTTGACCGCGCTTGTTCTTTAGAAGAGAAGGAGCGGTCGGTCGCGATTTGAAGATTGATAGGTTCTGGTACCGGCTGAGCCTCTGTTAGTGCCCCCGATATCCCAGCCTAAGAATAAGGACCCCCGTGAACGACACCTTAACTAATAGATTCGAAATTATCGCGCGCGAGGATTACTCGGACGTGACATACATGCTCGAGGTCCGTCACCCCTTGATGGCCCGAGCCGCTCAACCCGGCCAGTTTGTGATCGTCATGTCGCATGCCGAGGGCGAGCGCATTCCGCTCACCATAGCCGACTTTGACCGCGAGAAGGGCACCATCACGCTTGTCATCCAGGCCGTTGGCAAAACTACGCTTGAGATGCAGCAGACTTGCCAGATCGGCACCACATTGTACGGTCTTGTGGGCCCGATGGGTATTCCTACGCACATTAGCTCGGCAAAGAAGGTCGTCTGTGTCGGCGGCGGCCTCGGTGTCGCCCCCGTGTATCCACAGGCCCGGGCCTTTAAGCAGAGCGGTGCCTATGTGATCGGCGTCCTTGGTTTTCGAAACAAGGACCTCATCTTCTGGGACGACAAGTTCGGCGCTATCTGCGACGAGTTGATCATCTGTACCGACGACGGTTCGGCAGGGATAAAGGGTTTCGTTACCGATGGCATCAAGTTCGCGACACAGCAGCACGACGACATCGACGAAGTCGTCGCCATCGGACCGCCGGTCATGATGAAGGCAAGTGCCGAGGCGACAAGGGCCGCTGGGATCAAAACGATGGTGAGCCTTAACCCGATCATGGTCGACGGCACGGGTATGTGCGGCGGGTGCCGGGTCAAAGTAGGCGAACAGGTCAAGTTCGCGTGTGTCGATGGGCCCGATTTTGACGGCCACATGGTGGATTTCGACGATCTGATGGTGCGGCTGAGCCGCTACAAAGAAGAAGAGCGTGTCGCTACCGAGCGTTGGTCCGAGTCGTGCCGCATGACCGCGGTCGATCCGGACGCGGTCACCGTCGCCATTAAGCTATAACGATCACGGAGCATTCAATAGATGGCAAAAAAGCGGACTATACGAAACATTCCCCAGGAGCGGACACCTGTCGCTGAGCTCGATCCGACGATCAGAGCCACGAACTTCGAAGAGGTAAATTGCGGCTATACCGAACCTGAGGCCTTGCTCGAATCTGAACGATGTCTTTTCTGTCCCGACCCCAAATGCATTGCTGGCTGCCCCGTTTCGATCGACATACCGTCCTTTATTCAAAGGATCGGCGAGAAAGATTATCGCGGAGCATACGATGTGATCACCGCGACCAACCTGCTTCCGGCTGTTTGCGGCCGTGTCTGCCCGCAGGAAAACCAATGCGAGGGTGTTTGTGTCGTCGGCGAGAGTTTAATACCCGTGGCTATCGGCCGGCTGGAGCGTTTCGTCGGCGATCTGGCTATCGCCGGCGGCTGGGTAAATCTACCTTACATTGAACCGTCAGGCTTTAAGGTGGGAATCGTCGGTTCCGGACCCGCCGGTATGGCTTGTGCGGCCGACATGGCAAAGGCCGGCTGCGAGGTAACGGTGTTCGAAGCCTTTCACGAGGCGGGCGGGGTGCTGAGATACGGCATACCCGATTTTCGCTTACCAAATACAGTCATCGACGCTGAGATCGAAAAGCTCGAGGAGCTTGGCGTCCGTTTCGAGTGCAACACACTCGTCGGCCGTCTTTTTACGATCGAGCAGATGATCGAGGAGCTCGGTTTTAACGCAGTGTTTATCGGAACAGGGGCGGGTTACCCGACAATGCTCGGTATCCCCGGCGATTCACTGAACGGCGTTCTCTCGGCCAACGAACTTCTGACCCGCTGCAATCTGATGCGTGCACGCGATTTCCCCAATGTCGACACACCGCTGCCGCTCGGCAAGCACGTGGTCGTTGTCGGTGCGGGCAACACCGCGATGGATGCGCTGAGAGTAAGCAAACGGCTTGGGGCCGAAACAGTTACATGCGTTTATCGCCGGTCCAAGACCGAAGCTCCCGCGCGGGCCGAGGAAGTTCACCATGCAGAGCAGGAAGGTATCGAATTTCACTGGCTCTCGAACCCGGTCGAGGTATTGGACGATGGCGAAGGCCAGGTATGCGCAATAAGGTGCATCCGAATGGAGCTTGGCGAACCGGATGATTCAGGACGAAGGCGGCCGGTTCCCGTACCCGGGAGCGAATTTGAGGTCGCTACCGACCAGGTGGTCTTTGCGATCGGAACAAACGCGAACCCGATCATCGGTCAAACGTCGAATTTGAAACTAAACAAATGGGGTTACATCGAGACGGATGAAAACCTCATGACATCGATGGCCGGTGTTTTCGCCGGCGGCGACATTGTCACAGGTGCGGCAACCGTTATCGAGGCAATGGGTGCCGGGCGTAAGGCCGCTCGCGGAATGAAGGCCTTCTTGGGGATTCGCGATGTAGCTCCGATAGATGGTTACGGTTCTATGTTTGGTATAGATGCACGCGAGCACAACTTTACCCGCGTGAGGGTAGCTTAAAATGGCACTTGACGAAGCAATTAAAACGAAGATCATCGAGTCGAACGGCTCGCCAAAAAGAAAGACAAACGTTCTGAAGGAACACATTGTCGAGATCATTAGCGATTCGGGCGAGGGCGCACAAAAGTGCGGCCAATCGTTTGGAGCGATCGCGGCCCGAATGGGGATCGGTGTATGGACCGTCGAGATCATTCCGGCTGAGATAAGACCGCCGGCGAGAAGCGTCGCGGGGGCGAGCGGAAACCGTATCAGGATCGGGTCCAAGCGGATGACGAACGGTGGGAACGAGACAGACCTTGTCGTCGCGTTTAACGAGCAGGTCCTGCTCGGACGCGTTCATTCAAAAGAATTAAGGCCCGGCTGTACGATCCTGTTGGAATCAATGTGGCGAACGAACCGCGATCCACAGATAGTCGACTCTTATGTCGAGACCTACGATCAATTGATCGCCGCGGGTTACCGGGTGTTTGAGATCCCGATGGAATCCGAGTGCCTGAAACTTGTCGCCGACCCGCGACGCGGCAAGAACATGTTCGTCCTCGGCATGTTGTGCAGTATATACAGCCTCGATCTGCAGATCGCCCGCGAACAGATCGCACTCACCTTTGGCAAAAAGTCCGCCAAGGTCATTGAAACGAATATTGCCCTGCTCGAGGCTGGCTATCGCTGGGCCGACGAAAACCTCGATATCAAATATCAGATACCCGCTGCTAAATCCGCCGAGCCGCAGATAGTGGTTAACGGCAATACAGCACTTGCTCTCGGGGTCCTCGCCTCCGGTATGGAGATATGCGCGATGTACCCAATCACGCCGGCTACCTCAGCGTCTCACTATCTTAGCGATGCGTTTGAAAAGGTCGGCGGTGTCGTCCACCAGGCCGAGGATGAAATCGCGGCCTGTGCGTTTGCCATTGGGGCGTCGTACGCCGGCAAGTGTACCGTGACGATCACATCCGGTCCCGGGTACTCGTTAAAACAAGAAGCGATCGGACTCGCCGTCATGGGCGAGATTCCGCTCGTTGTCGTTAATGTAATGCGCGGCGGTCCGAGTACGGGACAGCCGACCAAAACCGAACAGGGCGACCTTATGACCGCTATGTTTGGCAGCCATGGCGACGCGCCAAAGGTTGTCATCGCACCCGGTACGATCGAAGATTGTTTCTATTCCGTGATAACGGCGAGAAAGATCGCCGAAACATTCAACATGGTGGTCGTTATCCTGTCGGACGCTAATCTTGCGACATCGCAGCAGCCGTTTAAGCGGCCGGTCTTTGATGATGCGTGGATGGCCCCGCCGATAGATCAAAGCGCCGTACCCGCGGGTGCAAAACCCTACGATTGGGATCCGAAAACAGGTCTTGCACGACGGTTCATCCCGGGTCAACCCGGCGGCATGCATACGCTCACGGGCCTTGCACACGACGTCAACAGTCACGTGGCGTATGACGCCGAGAGCAATGAACAAGGATTGCGGGCGCGAAGCCTGAAGCTGGCGACATTGCAAAAAACTCTGCTGCCGCCAACCGTCTTCGGCGATTCGACCGGTGATGTGCTCGTTGTCGGATGGGGGAGCACTAAGGGTGCCATCGAAGAAGCGGTCGAGGAGCTCCGCGACGAAGGCAAAAAAGTGTCCTCGCTCCACCTGACGTTCATTCAACCCATGCCGCCCGGCATCAAAGAGATTCTCGCCGGATTTAAAAAGGTGATCACGATCGAGAATAACTGGTCCGATTCGCCCGATGACGAGATGATCGACGAGAGCAACCGTCGATACTCGGCACTCGCAATGCTGCTGCGTTCGCGATACCTCGTTGACATCGATTGCTGGAGCGATTGCCGCGGTACGCCGCTCAAACCAGACTCCGTCAGGCAGGTGATCCTGGAGAGGCTCTAATGACTAACATGACCCAAACCATCAGCCCGAGCGAATGCTTGCTGCGTCTCTACGACGAGCATCACGAGATCGAAGATTATCAAAAAGGTGTACCGCGATGGTGTACCGGATGTGGCGACAACGCCATCCTGACATCGATCCAGCGTCTTTGCCGCGACGAGGGGTTGCTGCCTGAGAAGACTGTTATGGTATCCGGCATCGGTTGTTCGAGCCGGCTGCCGCACTATATGAATACCTACGGTTTTCACGGCATCCACGGGCGCGCTCTTCCGGTCGCCGAAGGTGTCAAGCTGGCCCGCCCCGACCTCGACGTATTTGTGACTACCGGCGACGGCGATTGCTGCAGCATCGGTGCCGCTCACTGGATTCACGCGATCCGTTACAACATGGATTTGACCGTAATGCTCCACGATAACCATATATACGGTCTGACAAAGATGCAGGCGTCACCGACGACGCCGATCGGATTGAAAACGAATACGACGCCTCGCGGTGCCTATTTGGACGCTCTAAACCCGCTTACCGTAACCCTGGGCGTGTCCAATGTCTCATTCGTTGCACAGGTGGTTGACTGGATCCCCGAGCTTCTCTACCAGGTGATCTCAGCGGCATACCACCACAAGGGACTTTCCTTTATCCGGATCATCCAGAGATGCCCCGAATGGCTGCCAAAGCTGATGGACCCATGGCTTCAGGACCCAAATCGCGTGTTGCTAATGCATCATGAGAACGGGCTCGCGATCAGCTCCGCATTGGCCCGGACTTACACAAAAATGGAAGAGCACGATCCGTCGGACATGAACCGCGCACGCGAAATTGCCTCGTCCGAAGACCCGATCCCGGTCGGCATTCTCTATCGGAACGAGGATGTCCCGTGTTACGAGGACGTCCGGCACGACTCGCGTCTAAGAACAACAAACCTCGTCAAGAACGGCCTCGAGGCAGAGTTCGATCAATTCACAATATGGCCGGACGGCGGAGCTCCCGCTTAAGTAGCGACATGGACGACAAATTTCAACAACACATTTCGTTTTACCTCACCGGCCGCAAGGGACCCGGGCTCGAGTCAATGGACGCGCGTTATCGTCCGGCGTTGTTTGCCCGGTATAAAGATCTGACGGCATTGCGTTATGACTTTCCGCTGGTCCTAAACGACCAGTCGCCTCCCGATCGGGCGGTCCTTTCCCTCAGCCGGCTAGTGGACGACGCCATTACGGCTCTGGCCGACGACCCTAACCGCGACCGGATCGCACGACATGGCTACCGGGTGGAGCGTGAACTCAGGCGACAACTGGCGGTGGATGGCCAGGGCGATCTTGCTGCGCTTTGGGGTACGGCAGTGGCACGCCTTACGGCCGAAGATGAATCGGTCGACGACTCTGCACGAAGGCTGTGGAAGCAGATGAATGCGGCCGGCGAGATGGCGGACGTTGACGGCACGCTTCCGGCTCTGGTTGTCAGTCACGCGTGGGGCGCTGTTCAGGAAAGCAAATCGATCGCTTTTCGCGAAAAAGCCGAACGGCTGCTGCTCAAACTTCACGACATTCTCGAAGCCGAATTCATCAGCTCGCCGACGGGCCGAACGGCCGAACGCCTTAAAGCAGGTGTCGGCGCATCATTTGCCGGCACGTTCGACTTTGACCGTTTGTCAAAAATACTTGTCGAATCCAAACCCGGCATCGAGCTTTCTGATTCGCGGCGAAAGCGGATCCATCATTTGATCGAAGTTCTCGAAACCCAGGCTTTTTATCCAATGGGCGGCGCTCAACCATACGCCTTCGCGTTTGACCGTTGTTCGGACGCACTGGACGCCTTCCAGGCTCGACACGCCGAAGCGGGCGAATTGATTAAGGCTCTCGAGATCGCCGAGCTCGAGGTAAACGGCGATTACCGCGAATCGGTCCACGATGCGATCTTCGACGGTTTTGGATCAAACGGGCTCGCTGCAAGTCAACTGGCAAAATTACCTGATTATCTCGTATGCCTCAACGCGGGTTCGATGAGCCCGGTTGATACAACTGAACTCGCCGAGTTGTTAGCGGCCGGTCTGCCTTTTAAGATGCTTGTTCAAAACGACGACGTTCTGGAATTGTCGGCATTGGCCGAGAGCAAAGTCGCCCTTGGTCTAAAAGGGCGTCAAATGGTCTCGACCGCGATCGGATCGACTGATGTTTTCGTACTTCAGGCGAGCGCATCGCACGTCTATCGCAAGTGCGATTCGCTGTTGCGTGGCCTTATTTTTAACGGTCCCGCGCTTTTCAGTATCTTTTCGGGGTCTAACAGTCACACCGGGAATATTCCGGGATTCATGGTCGCGGCGGCGGCAACAGAGTCGCGTGCGTTTCCGACATTGGTATACGACCCGTCCGCGGGATCCGACTGGGCGACACGTCTCAAGATAGATGACAATCCAAAGTGTGAAGATGATTGGCCAGTGAGCACCTTCACGTACGAAGGCGAAAAGCTTACTGCAGTATCCGAGGAGATGGCTTTCACCCTGGCGGACTTTATGGCGATGGATGAAAGGTTTTTAGGTCGCTTTGCTGTCGTGCCGCGTGACCATTGGAACGAAGCCATGATATCGGTCCCACAAGCCCTCGAGATCAAGGCAAAAGATCTTCCAAGCCAGGTTCCATATATTACATTTGTAGATGATGATGGCTGCCTGCAAAAGGCGATCGTCGATGACAACACATTGCTCGAAACCCGCAGGTGCCGATCAATGTGGCACAGTCTGCAGGAACTCGGCGGCATCCATAATTCGCACGCAGAACGGCTTCTAGCCGCCGCCGCCGCGGCCGCTCCTTCTGCACCTGCCACTGCCGCTTTTGCTCCTTCCCCCGCTCCTGCCCCTGCTCTTGATTCTTCCCCTGCTACTGCCGCTGCTCCTCCTCCCCCTGCTCCTGCCGCTGCCGCTGCCACGGTCTCAGATGATCCGTTCATCGAGACCCCGCGCTGCACGAGCTGCAACGAGTGCACCCAGATCAATGCCAAAATGTTTGCTTACGATGATAACAAGCAGGCATACATCGCGGATCCGGATGCGGGTACGTTTCGTGAATTGGTCGAAGCCGCCGAGGGGTGCCAAGTCTCGATCATCCACCCCGGAAAGCCTCGGAATCCGAAGGAGCCGGGATTGGACGATTTGATCAAACGGGCGGCTGAATTTATTTAGAATTGGATTTAGGACAGAAGACTACGTCTTCCTAGACACTAACAACTCGCAGCTTAGGAAAGGCAGTTCGATAAATACCCTTGTCGAGCGTAAGCATCGTATAGCCTTTCTCAAGAGCGTGAGCACCGATAATAAAGTCGGCGAGGATTCGACGCGCTCCATGCACCTTTTCCTTCCGGCGCCGTTTGGCGTAAACCTGAAATGCCCTTCCCGCAATTCGCCAGATAGACTCATTTGTGGTCCAGTCAACCGCAATTCCGGTTTCGCGAAAGAATTCATTAACAAATTCCTCTTTCCGGCCGGGGAACGCGAGCAGTTCGGCAAGTACCGCGCCGCTCGCAACCAAAGCGCCGCGAGCAAAAGCAGCGTCGAGAGCATCTTGTGCGACCGAATTCAAGGCGTCGTCTCGATCCCACAAGGCAACAATGATATTTGTATCAACAGCAGTGATCATTTCTTCCGGAGCTCATGTCCCCGAAGTTCGTCGATCTCTCTCAACACTGCCTCTCGGCCTGAAGCGATGCCTGGGTTTCCGATACCCCTATATTTCGCAAAAACACTTTTCCTTCGAAGTGGTCTAACGCAAACCTCGTCACCATCGAGCTCAAAAACGAGACTATCGCCTGGTTTGACGCCCAATGCATGCCGGACCTCTCGCGGGACGGTAATTTGTCCCTTGCTGGTTATTTTTGCCTTTCCACTCATTGTGACACCACCTTATTCCTTACCATACCACATGTCTCCTTACTTTTGGGAAACTTCGATCATGCAAAACGGACGGTTCAGTTTTATCACGTGAGTCTATAAGGGACGGTTCAGCCATCCGTGACGCATCGTTAAGGCTATTCAAAAGTTGATTTGAATACCGGCATAGCCGATAAAGCGGGGATCGAAGTTTCGGCGAACGCTTTTCCCGGCGGACAGCAGCAAGACCGCATGTTTGGTAAGCGTAACGCGGGAACCAAGGTTGTAAACGATCTCGCTATCGTTCAAATGGGCCCTGGGCCCCTCGCCATGGATCTCTCCCAGCAATTCAACACGTTTAAATTCGCGGCCGACGACAACGCCATAGATTATTTCGTCGGGCCCTCGTTTGAATCGATAACCAACGTCGCCGTTGACGCCAAATTTGCCGACCTTGGTTTGCCACTGCAGGGGCATTAGAAATTCCGGGCCCTTGTCGACCAATCCTTTTCGGACAGAAGTTGTCGGATTGTTGAATTCGAACGCAGGGTATATCGAGAGTGCCAGAGGATGGTTTTCTTTTTCGTCACGAAACCGCCACCTCACGCCAATGTTTGTGTTGCCGAGTCCTTGCACGCCGGGCTGACCGTTCAGGTGGAGCACCAGCCATGGGATCTCGACCTTGAGCTGCATGCGCTCCCCTAAACCGTAGTTGACGTCGAGCAGCGGTGTCCCGAACAACCGGCCGTCAAAGCCGCGTTCGACCGTAAAACCCGTATTGATCTCCCAGTGCCCTGTCGGTACGGTCTCTGTATCATCCGTGATCATCGGCGGGCCCCCTTGGGCGTACGAAAAGACGGGACAGAAAACGATCAGGAAAGCGGCACAAGCGTGCGTCAAGGTAAGAACCCGCCTGAACGGTGATACAACGTTCTGTTGACGATTTGCGGTCTCTTTTGGTTCTACTGTTGTTCGGTTCACTACGCGGCGATCACTCTCAAAACCTTTTTTTGTCTAATCCCCGGCAAAATCTTACGTCAATTTGTCTTTGCGGTGCAGAATTGAAGTTAACAAAATTTCGCCTGGTAATTTTGTAACCGTGCGTACAAAGACCTTTTTGACTGGTTATAACTCTGCGATCGGGGTCCGCTCTGTGTGGCAAGAGCGGAGCCGGGGGTGCGATGTTACTTTCGCCTGGATTCGGGCGTTTGCGGTTACTGACGCTTTAGGACGATCTGCCAAAAAGGTTTGCCTTCGTCATCCTCTTTCATGAAACAAAGCGTCTGATCTGAGCAGTTATAAGCGTTGTCATTCTTATTTGTTCCAAGCGCTCCGGGTCCCATTTGTACATGATGTGGTGCGGATGATTTATCTTGAGGTTGGGCGGTGACCTCAGACTTGACGACACTGATGTTCGTAGCGGTTCCCTTTGCAGTCGTCATCCTCCTTCGGCGCTCCCCTGGTAAACCAGAACTATCGACTCCGACTTCAATGGCTTCATCGAAGAATAATCGGCTACCTGTGTTCCGTCTTCTTTAAACGTTAGATGGAACCCCGTACCGCCTTTATACGGCGAATCGGCGCCGATCGGCGTTATTGTTTCAGCTTCCCAGGTGCCGACAAGACAATTATCTAAGGGCGGCAGTGGGGTTCGCGTCGGTGCTGCAAAAGCAACATTTTGTTGAGAAGGTTCTTCTTTTCGGCATGCGCCATAAAGAACCATCGACGTCAGCGATATGGTAACAAAGCGACCCCTTTGATCATCGTCGAGAGGTATCGAACATTGGTACGGCCTTTTGACGGATGAGTCGGCATATTATTCATAAGGAAAGTTGAGGGCAGCCGGGAGACAGTTTTGTTATAGCACAAGGGTAGGCAAATCGAAGCTAATTTGTGATTCACAGTTCCGGCCCTAATGAGCAGCTACTTCTCAGAAACTTGGCTTTTATCTCATTCGTGTTTCTTTCCTGTCCTTAGTGTGGTTCGTGGTTCCAACGCACGTAACCACGAAAGAGTTTCATCAGCATAAACGCCGTCCCGAACGGGTAGAAGAACTCCTACGGTCCTTCTGCTGCTCACATATCTCAAGAAAAGGCCTCGCGCTTAACGCGAAGCCTTCATTTCGTACGTGTCAGATGGCTCATCTAGCCTGAAGGTCGACATCCGTCAGGCTTTCGGTTATCTGTACAACCCGCGATTCAAAGCTGTAACGCTTCGACTCGACGCCGATGACGTATGTCGCACCGCTCGTGACGTCATCGAATTGGTAGTAACCAAATGAGCTGGTCGTTACGTAGCGTTCTACGCCGTTCGAATCGGTGAGCGTGACAACTGCGTTTCGTAAACCACGGCCATCCGGTGTAAGCACGCGGCCCGAGACCTCAAACGCGGGCGACGCCGCTTCGGGAAGCGTTACAACCCCATCAACGAATCGTGTCCGGAGTAGATTGCCCTCGGCATCCGATGTGCTGCCCTGGGTGATCGCATCTGTAAAGGTAACAGGTGTCGTTTCACCCGCAGTACCGCCCACAACATCAAACGTAACACTTACGATCTGACCGCTGGCCAAGGCTTCGTCCGAATCGACCAGAACGGCAAGCTGTCCCTCATCACTCTTTGCGGTATTTGCCGTCAGGATAGTTCCCGACGATGCACCGGAGCCCAAGCGTATTACGGCGTTACCCAACCTCGCCGGATCAACGCCGAGTGTAAAGGCCGTTGCCGCTTCATCACCCTGCCGATCCATCCGGACATAAAGAACAACTTTGCCGGCGGGAGCTTGCTCAGCCTGAACAACGTTGACCACTCTCGGCGTCCAAAGCGACTTTAGATACATACCCGCCTTGTCCCATTGATCGTACAA
>OCZT010004283.1_pt1 | contig 14437 bp, 14 predicted proteins | sample 1539031 | NCBI WGS metagenome assembly OCZT01 (sample SAMEA3539308, study PRJEB22396) | soil metagenome | biome: tundra; feature: field; material: soil | place: USA | collected 2010-05 | depth 0.15 m
AATGCGACCGGATATACCCGTCTTGGGCCTTCCAGCCGGGTTTAATCGCGTATCTGGGCTATGACCCGTTCACCGACCCAACGCTCGGAAGCCCCAAACGCAACGAACCCTAAATCGTTGCCTTTTTGTGAAAATCGGTCTATTGCACCTTACCCAAAATTATTGAGTGTTTCCGTAATGAACCTTGGGTTTCATTGCCCTGCTCCTTGAGAATTTGTCATCGGCGGCGACTTGACGCTTACCTCAGCCTGAAAGCAACTTTAGCGGTGGCGGCAAATGGTTGGATCTTCTCGATTGGCGGCTGGAACGGATCAGCACCGGCCAGCAGTTTGCTACGCTGAAAAGTGCGGTGACGGCGCTTCCTTTGTTTGGTTCCAAAACGTACAACGCTTGATGTTCCACCGACAGGACTACATTGCTTTGTAATTGGTTGTATCTTCCCGACAATAACGCACTTTGCAGTCATGCTGTTTGCTAATTGATGAAACGTATGTCCCTAAAAAAATGTTCGACCACCCGGGCATCCGGCTAAAAGTTGTCGGCTTGATGTCGCCGAGGCGTGCACCCTGCTCCGCTTGTTGTTTCGCAAATGTTTCGTAACCGCGCTCTGCGATGGCAAACAAACGAACTGGCAGGAGTTGTCCCAAATCACGGCAATAAGTATAATGCGGATTACGACGCAAAGCGCGGTCGAGTGTTTCGGCCAGATAAATCGGCGGTGTGCCTTCGACGTAATGCCCCACGAAATTAATCGCAGACTGCTGCGATAATCCTGCACCAAGCATTATCGCAACGCAGATTTGCTTTTGTTCACCGCGCACTTCAAATTGTCCCAAGATGGAAGCCAAGAATCCTATCATTGTCGTTCTGGGCGCGGGTTTCGGTGGCCTGACGTTTTGCCAAACGTTCAAACACCGCACAGCTCGAGTAATGCTCTTTGACCGACAAAATCACCACTTGTTCCAGCCGTTGCTCTATCAGGTGGCCACCGCCGGCCTCTCCGCGCCGGAAATCGCGCAGCCAATCCGCTCCATTCTTTCCAACCAGCCAAACGTCACCGTGCTGCTCGATCAGGTCACGGGCTTCAACCTTGCGGAGAAAATGGTGCGGCTCGAAGGAAGCACGCTGAAATACGACTACCTCGTGCTCGCGCTCGGTGGTTGCACCAGTTATTTCGGCCACCCTGAATGGGAGCACTTCGCACCCGGGTTGAAATCGCTTGACGACGCGATGGGGATTCGCAGCCGCATTCTGCTCGCGTTCGAAAAAGCGGAGAACGCAAGCCACCCGGCGGAGCACGACCGATGGATGACCATAGTCGTGGTGGGCGGTGGGCCGACCGGGGTGGAACTGGCCGGAGCGTTTGCCGAATTGACACGAACCGTTTTGCAGAGGGACTTCAAACGGATTGATCCGTCCCATGCGCGCGTGATGATGATTGAAGTTGGACCGCGCGTCCTGGCGCAATACTCCCCGAAGCTTTCCGCCAGCGCCGAGCGGCAGCTCAAGGCCTTGGGCGTTGAAGTGCGGACGGCCACCAAGGTGAAATCCATCAGCCAAGGCCGTGTGGATTTGGAAAACGGTGAAACCATTTTTGCCGAGAACATCATCTGGGCGGCCGGGGTATCGGCCTCATCTTTGACGCCAAAGCTGGGAGTTGAACTGGACCGGGTGGGTCGCGTGAAGGTGAATCCTGACCTCAGCGTGCCCGGCTACCCGGAAGTGTTCGCCATCGGCGACATGGCGTTGGTGTTGGGAGCCGACGGCAAGCCGGTGCCCGGCGTTTCTCCCGCCGCGATGCAAATGGCCAAACACGTCGCGAAGCTGATTGAACGCGAACTCGTGCCGGGGAAAAAACCCTCGCGACCTCCGTTCCAGTATCGGGATAAAGGTTCGATGGCGACGATTGGCCGCTCCGCGGCTGTGGCGAAGATGGGGCGGCTCGAGTTCTCCGGCTTTCCAGCCTGGCTGGCGTGGCTGGGCGTGCATCTGATTTTTCTCATCGGTTTCCGCAACAAGCTGGCGGTGCTCCTGCAGTGGGCATACGCCTACTTCACCTACAAACGCGGTGCGCGCATCATCACCGGCCTTTTGGACGAACCCAAACGATGAAGGGCCGCTTCCGACAACGTTTGGAAGAGTGGAACGAAGTAGAACTGACGGTGGTGAAGTTCAGCCGAATTCAAGCCTCGTCACTGGCTAATTTCAGTTCGCATAACTCTCTCACGCGGACTGACGCTGGACCTCGGATGGGAAAATGCATGAGATAAACCTTGGAATTACCAATGTTCTCCTGCCACCCATAGTCGCATGTTCGACTGTCTCGAAAGACGTTGAGTGCGATCTTGCCGATAAAACAAACGACCTTGGGCTTGCGGATTCGAATGGTTTGCAATGCGCGTTTTATGCCCGCCTGTTCCTCACCTTTTTTTAGTTCTGTCACGTCTTTTGTGGGCCGATCCACCAGATTTACAAAATTCAATGCGTATTTCGGAACGAATTTGTTTTCGTAGATGTGCTTGAGCAATTTGTCATTTTTGAGATCGCTTTCAACTTCATCCAGCAGCCCCGCCCGAGTGAGCAGATACCAGAACATCTTGTTATTGGAAAATGGAACTCCGCGCCGATACGAACCAGGATGCGGATTGATGCCCACAAAAAGTATCCTCGCATTCTTTGAAACCTTGTACGCGATCAAGTATGCCTTTCTTTGTCAAAAGTCCGTTGAGAAATCTCCAGTAACCCCTCTTTGCACGAAAAAGACGAAATCCAATTGGAAGAACGCGGGAATTTGCCATGACGATTGGCCAAAGCATTCGCAGTTTCGTAATGCCACACCACTTTTTTCGTTCATAAAAAATTAGACTTTCAGTTCCGACGACAGGCGTTCCGGCACGTCGAGTCGCGCCACGCCGATGCGGTTGTCGGCCATTCCGTAATAAACGTCGAAGCGATCCGGTGAGCCAAGATCGTCGCGCCGGTCAACGCCGGTGGGGAACACGACGTTGGGGATGGTTCCGCGCCGTTCTTGCGGCAGCACCGGCGTCAACACCGGCTCCGCCGAACGATAGCGGATCTCTCGCGGATGCTCCTCCGAGAGCACCATCACCCCGGCCGAGTAGCACAGCTCGTGTCCGTCGTTGCCCGGCTCTGCCATATCGCTCACGCCGTGGTAAATGATCAGCCAGCCGTGCCGGGTCAGGATGGGCGGAGTGCCGCCGCCGATTTTGAGCCGCTCCCAGGGCGCAACCGGGGCGGCCAGCCGGTGATGCGAGGTAAAGTGGCACAGGTGACAAGGATCACGGCCCTCGATGGCCATGGAACGGTAGGAAATCCAGATGCTTTCCCGATCGAGATCGGTTACGCCAGATGCCGGGTCGCGTGCCTTTTCCTCCGGACGAGTTCCGGGAAAGAGCGGCCGGTGCAGGATCGCCAGTGCTGGTTGTCCCGTTGGATTCGGAACGGCGACCGGGAAGACGCTGGCATCCTTGTTGTCTACGCCGTCGAACTCAATGCCCTTATACGGCAGGAAGGTAGCCAGCCCCAGGCGCTGCCAATGGAACAGGTCCTCAGATATGGCCAGGGCGATCCGTGGACCTGTAGATGAAAGAGCCGTGTATGTCATCACGTAATGTCCAAGCGGTTCGACAAAGGTGATGCGGGGATCTTCGCAGCCACCACCGCCGTCGGGCAGCCGTTCGTAATTAGCCTCGGGCTCAAGCGCAATGCCGAGCCGCTCGACACCGGACGGGTCAGACCTGCGTAGATACGACATTCTGGCCCCGCCTCCAGCACCACCCAGGCTTCAGTCTTGCCGCTCTCGCCCGCGGGTAGGTATTTTGTTTGCTGATCCGATGGATGCACCTGGACCGAGAGCGTTTCGCGCGCATCAAGGAACTTCAGCAGCAAGGGAAACCGGCGGAAGTGCCCGGCCAGTTTTCCCAGCAATTGCTCCGACCATTGCTGCATCAATTCTCCAATAGTCCGCCCTTTGAGCGGTCCATCGGCGACAACGCTCGGATGATCATCGCGGTCGCTCAACAGCCAGGCTTCACCAATGGGGCCAGCGCCGGGCAGAGGCGCAGAAAGCAGGTTGGCCAGACGCCGGCCACCCCAGAGCCGAGATTGATAGATCGGTTCGAATCTCAATGGATACAGAGTCATGTGATTCATGGCAGATCCTTCCGTGGTCGAAAAATGTGACAACGACCTTGTCGTCCACCGACGATGGATTGACGTTCGAGAACCTCAAATGTTGGGCAGGATGTCAAAGTATTCATCATCCTCGTTTTTGCCTCCTTCTCCCTTGCCAAGAGTCTTTTCCGTTTCTACGAATTCAATGCGCTCTATCCACTTCACCATTTTATAGCCGAGTTGGTTTTCAACACGCAGCCGAAGCGGAGCGCCATACACTTCAGGCAGCGGAGCTTGGTTCATCTCATAGGCGAGCAAGCATCTCGCCTGGAGTGCGGTTTCGATGGTTTGCGTGTCATAGTATTCCCCACCGTATAATGCCTCGCCGTAGGAATAAAAAGCCACGACTTTAGCTTCGGGCTTGGGCCTGACGATCTCCACCAAGCGCTTGAACGGGAGCCCGCCCCATTGCGCGATTCCCGACCAGCCCTGGATGCAATGATGCATAGAGATGTATTCTTCCTTCCCGAGCGCACGAAGCTCCTCAAGTGAAAGCTCGATCGGGTTTTCTACCAAACCACCAATCTTCAACTTGAAATCCTGGAATCCATTCGCCGCGAGTTGCTTCCATTTGTCGGAAACCGGCAGCTTTCCATTCGGCCAGAAGAAGGGGGAAATATCCTTTTGGGTATAATGTTCATCGGGTTTGAGACGGCTCAACCCATTCCAGTGAAACAGCCTGGCGAGGGCTTCATATGTATGCTGCATGGCGCGAGGATATTGCCATGCGATAAAGTGAAAGAGGACCCATGAAAGCATTACGAGGGCAATGGCAATGAGACCGACAATCATCCCCATGGGGTGTGCGTCATCACGCCCTGTAACGATGTGGTTCATGTTTCTCACGAAACCAGTGATAACAACCATTCCCACATGCCCTGCCAGAAAGCATAGGTAACCCACCAGCAAAATGAAATGGATGGATCGTGCTCCCTGCCTGCTCCCGAAGAGCTTTGGGAAAGACGGGAACCGATTATCAACCGCCGGGGACATCGCAATTCCGGTCAACATGGACAGCGGTGCCATGACGAAAATGACCGCGAAGTATGATAGCTGTTGCAATGGATTGAATTGGTAGAAGCCATTTGGTTCTGATGGCAGATGAAAGGTGGCGTAATAGACAAAAGTTTTCCAAGCGGCGGGGACAATTTCCCATGAAGTCGGAACCAAGCGCCGCCATTGGTCGGTGAAGAAAAGCAATGCTAGAAAAATGAAACCGTTGAGAAGGAATCCATGAACCGAGAGGAAATGCCACGCGCGAGCCATCCCCACGGTGTGCCGATATCCAGGCAACGCCACCAATGGGGAGATATAGCGTGCGTCATCCTTCGCCGTCCACAAGCGGTCCATTGGCACTTCGAGCGGCGTAAATCGCATCCATTCCGAGTTTGGCGTGCAATGACGGTTCCAATAAAGTCGTGGGTGATCCATCAAAATGGAGAGTCCGCTGCGGACAAGCAGCAGCAGGAAAAAGAAATTCACAAAATGGGTCAACCGCAGCCATGCGGGAAAACCATGCGGCGTTGGAAGATTTTCCAGATTGATCGGCAGTAGGAAAGTTTCCGTTGGAAGCCCGGCGATCAGATATTGTCCCCAAGCAATCGCCACGGGAGCGAGAGCGACAACGGCAAACGCAAAAACGAACCAGGGATTTATCCAGACACGAAAACGGCGATCCGGTGGATAGTGGATGGCTTGATGGACTTCGTCGAATGTCTGCATAAGGAATCAGGTTCTAGTGTGAATCAGATTGCTTTGATTGGCGTGGTCCCAAACGTTTGACCGGCGGCTTCTTTGGAATAGGGTAAAACCCGAGCGTGGACTATAGCGGGATACCGCGCGCCGAAAATGAGGTCCGCCAGAAGTTTTCATTTCGCCGACTTCAATTTGCGATAACAGCGGATTAGATTATTTGTCGAACTATCATGTTTCAGTTTCGGAACAGTTTTACTTTCAAGTTCGGGAACAATGCGCTGCGCCAAAACTTTTCCAAGTTCAACGCCCCACTGATCGAACGAATCAATGTTCCAAATCGCGCCCTGCGTGAAGACACTGTGTTCGTAAAGCGCGACGAGTTTGCCGAGCATTTCCGGCGTCAATTTTTCCGCGAGAATTGTGTTCGATGGACGATTGCCTTCAAACACGCGATGCGGCACGAGTGAATCCGCTGTGCCTTCCGCTTTGACTTCTTCAGCGGTTTTGCCAAAAGCCAGCGCCTCGGCCTGCGCAAAAACATTCGCCATGAGAATATCGTGATGCCGGCCCAGTTTCGTGAGCGCCTGACCGAACGCAATGAAGTCGCACGGAATCAGCCGCGTGCCCTGATGAATGAGCTGGTAGAACGAGTGCTGGCCGTTCGTGCCCGGTTCGCCCCAATAAACCGGGCTGGTTTGATAATCCACTTTTTTGCCGTCGAGCGTGACGTGCTTGCCGTTGCTCTCCATCGTCAACTGTTGGAGATACGCTGGAAAGCGTTTCAAGTATTGTTCGTAAGGCAAAACCGCCACGGTTTCTGCGCCGAGGAAATCCGTGTTCCAGATAGAGAGCAGCGCCATCAGCACCGGCAAATTATTCTCGAACGATGTGGTGCGAAAATGTTCATCCAATTCGTGAAAGCCCGTGAGCATTGCGCGGTAATTTGTCGGCCCAATCGCCAGCATCGTAGAAAGGCCGATGGCTGAATCCACCGAATAACGTCCGCCAACCCAATCCCAGAAAACGAACATATTGGCTGTATCAATTCCGAACGCGGAAACTTTTTCGGCGTTCGTCGAGACGGCGACGAAATGTTTCGCCACGGCTTTGACATCGCCGCTGAATTTGGCCAGCAGCCAGTCGCGCGCACTTTGGGCGTTGGTCATGGTTTCCAGCGTCGTGAAAGTTTTGGACGAAATGATGAACAGCGTTTCCGCCGGATCGAGATCGTGCGTCGCCTCCACAAAGTCAATGCCATCCACATTGGACACAAAACGGAACGTCAGGTTGCGTTCACTGTAATGCTTGAGCGCTTCGTAAGCCATCACCGGCCCAAGGTCGGAACCGCCGATGCCGATGTTGATGATGTTCTTGATGTGTTTGCCCGTGAAACCTTTCCACTCGCCGCTGCGGACGCGATTGGAAAATTCCGCCATCTTGTCGAGGACGGCGTGGACTTCCGACACGACATTTTTTCCATCCACGAGAATGGAAGCGCCTTTTGGCTCACGTAGCGCGATGTGCAGCACGGCGCGGTTTTCCGTGACGTTGATTTTTTTACCACTGAACATCGCATCAATTTTTCCACGCAAATTCGATTCCTTCGCCAGTTGCAATAACAGTTTCAGCGTTTTGTCCGTAATGCGGTTCTTGGAGTAATCGAGAAACAGTCCGGCAGCTTCGGCGATAAATCTTTGGCCTCGTTTCGGGTCTTTAGCAAATAATTTCCGCAAATGCAGTTTTTGAATTTGTTTGTGATGCGCCGCGAGCGCTTTCCACGCCGCGCACTGCGTGAGAGATTTGATTTTGGTTGCCATACTCGTAGTTCTTTTCGTTATTTCCACTGCCGGATCAGGTGGCTTGCTTGAGTGCGGTGCTCTTGGTTGCAATCACCGCCAGTAATTCGTTCCAGGATTTCACAAACGATTTTGCGCCCTCGTCCTGAAGTTGCGCGGCCACGCTGTCCACGTTGACACCAGCCTTGGCGAGCTGTTCCAAAATCTTTTCACTGTCGCCACCGTCCGCCGCCATGATCTTGCCAAGTTCGCCATGATCAGCGAGGGCTTCCAATGTTTCTTCGGGCATAGTGTTGACCGTAAAAGGAGCGGCGAGGGCTTTGATGTAGAGAATGTCGGAGGCTTTCGGATCCTTGGTGCCGGTGCTGGCCCAGAGCAGACGCTGCGGTTGGGCACCGGCATTATACGCACGCTGCGAGCGCGGGTTGCTTAATAGTTTGAGGTATGCCTGGTAAATGCGACCGGCAATGGCGATGCCGAGGCGGTTCTCCAACGTCTTTGGAACTTTGCCTGTCACGGCCACATCCCAACGGCTGATGAACATCGAGGCCACGGAGCCGACCTGCGGGTTAAGTCCGGCGGCGATGCGTCGTTCGATGCCGCTCAAATACGCCTCTGCCGCTGCCACATATTGTTCTGGTGAAAATAGTAGCGTCACATTGACCGGCACGCCTGCAAAAATCGCTTCCTCGATGGCCGGCAAACCTTCCTTGGTTCCAGGAATCTTGATGAACAGATTTGGCCGTCCTGCCCGCGCGGAAAGTTTCTTGGCGGCGGTGATGGTGCTGCTCGTGTCATGCGCCAGCAATGGCGATACTTCCAACGACACCCATCCGTCCACGCCGTTCGTGCGGTCGTGAACTGGCCGGAACAGGTCGGCGGCGCGAGTCAGATCGTCCAGTGCCAGATCAAAAAAGAGGCTCTCGCCGGATTTTCCCTTTTCCAGCCCCTCGCGGATGGCAACGTCGTAGGAGGCACTCTTGATGGCGTGATCAAAGATGGTCGGGTTTGAGGTCAGCCCTGTTACCGATAATTCGCCAATGTAGCGTTTGAGCGTGCCGCTGTTCAGTAGGTCGCGTGTGATGTTGTCGAGCCAGAGGCTCTGGCCCAAGTTGTGCAGCAGTTGGGTAGCTTTCATAATGTTTGATTGATGTTCCAGATTGCAATTGCGGATAAGATGAGTGCTAATTTAGTTTCTTTCCCCCGCTGTGATTGCCGGACAGGAACGCAAAACCGAGCGCGCAATCATCAGTTCTTCGTTTGTGTGAATAACGCGCACTTTGACACGTCCGGCGTTCGTGAAAATCATCGCCGCGTTTTTTTTATTTCGTGCCTTGTCCAATTTAATGCCAAGAAAGTCCAACCCTTCGCAAATGCGCTCGCGGACTGGTGGTGCATTTTCACCGATGCCTCCGGCGAAAACGAGCGTGTCCAAGCCTCCGAGCGCAGCGGCGAAGGAGCCAATCCATTTTTTTGCCTGACAGCTCTGATCATCGAAATAAAAGTCTTTCACATGGCCGATTTCGCCATCCGACGCTCCAAGTTTGTCTTCGTAATGCTTATTAATGCTTCTTAACATAATTGTGTCTTTCTTTGGAATTGTGCGGGATTTTAATCTCAATGCTTTGCGGGCTGATAAGCACCGGGAACAGAGCGAAAACTGATGGCCAACCGGTTCCAGCCGTTGATCGCAATAACGGCAAGTGTGATATTCACGAGTTCCTTTTCATCGAAATATTGTCGCGCGATTTCATAAACTTCATCCGGAACATGCGACGCGGAAATCTGCGTCACCGATTCCGTCCAAGACAGCGCGGCGCGTTCTTTCTCGGTGAAAAACGGCGTCTCACGCCAAGCGTTGAGTGCATAAATCCGCTGCTCGGTTTCGCTTTGTGAGCGGGCATCCTTCGTGTGCATGTCGAGACAATAGGCACAGCCGTTGATTTGCGAGGCGCGGATCTTTATGAGTTCCAGCAGCTTCGGCTCAATGCCGCAGGTGCGGACATATTTTTCAAGTGCGTGCATCGCTTCGACGGCACCAGGCGCAACCTGGGCATATTCAATTCGTGATTTCATAACAGCATCATTGCTTTTTTGGATGCGCTCGCTCCTTGGATGGACAGGTGCTTTCGGTGATCTTTTTGAGAGCCGCACCTTTGTGCATGGCCATGTGGTCGGTTTTGTCGCTCTTGATCAAATACTGCGGCTCTTCCTTTGAGGCACGGACGGTGTAGGTCTTGAATTTGATGGCGGAGGCGACTCTTTTCTTGATCGTTCCGCAAACGCGGCCCGCTTCCGAGTTCCACTCCACATGATCCCCAGCTCTGAATTTATGTTTCATCGGCATTATTTTTCGCATATTTTGCTTTGTAATGGTGTGGTTGGCCAAAATTTCCAACCGTTTGAATGTTCAGTTTGGATCTCCCTCGTTACGCCACACCGCCACGGCTTTCGCCACGGTCATCTGGTGAGTATCTGGACGTTTCCGCTCAATTAACTTCATGGCGCGCTCGCAAACATTGTCCACTGTGAAACCATACTCGCGCATCAGAACCTTCCCCGGAGCGGACGCGCCGAAACGATCCACTCCGATCACATCGCCCCTGTCGCCCACATACTTGCACCAGCCTTGAGTCGCGCCTGCTTCAACCGCAAGCCTGGCACGCAGGGTTGGAGGCAGCACCGAGTCACGATACTCTTGAGATTGGGCGTCAAACAATTCCCAGCTCGGCATGGATACGATTCGAACACTAATCCCGTCCTCGGTCAGTTTTTGGCCAGCTGCAACAATCAAACTGACTTCCGACCCGGTGGCGATCAGGATGATGTCCGGTTTGCCATTGGGAGCATCGGCCAAAACATACGCACCGCGACGCAAACCATCCGCTCCTGCAAATTGGCTCCGATCAAGCGTGGGCACATCCTGCCGTGTCAAGATCAGCGCGACTGGCCGATTTCGGGTTTCAACGGCGACGCACCATGCCACGGCGGTCTCGTTCGCATCGCACGGACGGATGACGATCAACTGCGGAATCGCGCGCAGTGAGGCCAATTGTTCGACCGGCTGATGCGTTGAGCCGTCTTCGCCAAGCGCGATGCTGTCGTGGGTAAATACGAAAACAACCCCTTGTTCCATCAACGCCGCCAGCCGAATCGGCGGCCGCATGTAGTCCGCAAAAACCAGAAATGTCGCCGTGAACGGAATAATGCCGCCGTGAACGGCCAACCCATTCGCGATGGATCCCATCGCATGTTCGCGAACGCCAAAGTGCAGGTTGCGTCCTGCATAATTCCAGCCGCCACCCGCCGATCCCTGCAAGTTGCCGGCTTCGTCGCGCGGATTTTCAAAATCACCCATCGCTTCAAGCGCTGTCCGGGTGGACGGATCCAAATCGGCTGAGCCACCCATCAACCAGGGAAGTTTTCGAGCAATGGCATTCAACACCTTGCCCGAGGCGACGCGGGTTGCCATGCCTTTGGGATCAGCCGGAAAAATCGGGATGTTGGTGTCCCAGCCGTCAGGTAGTTCGTCGGCCATCGCCTGTTGAAATTCCTTGGCAAGGTCGGGAAACGCTTTTGAATACTCCGAAAATTTCACAGCCCATGCCGCTTCGGCCTGTTTGCCGTTTTCAAGCGCGAGGCGGAAATGCGCAAGCGCATTTTCCGGAATGTAAAACGGCGGATCAAGCGGCCAACCCAATGCCTGTTTCGTCAATTTGACCTCTTCCTTGCCGAGCGGCGAGCCATGCGCTTCAAAGGTGTCCTGTTTGTGTGGCGAGCCATAGCCGATATGCGTGCGCACGAGGATCAGCGACGGACGCTCCTGCTCGGCCTGAGCCGCCTGCAGCGCACGGTCAATCGCTTCAAGATCGTTTCCATTCTCAACAGTCTGTGTGTGCCAGCCATAAGCTTCGAATCTTCTGGCGCGATCTTCCGTGAAGGTGATGTGAGTCGCAGCGGAAAGCGTGATGTGATTGTCGTCATAGAGACAAATCAATTGGCCGAGCTTCAAATGCCCGGCGAGCGACGCGGTCTCGGATGATACTCCTTCCATTAAATCACCGTCGCCGACCAGCACGTAAGTATGATGATTGACAATCTGGTGATCCGGCCGGTTGTAGTGGGCCGCAAGATGGTTTTCCGCAATTGCGAGGCCGACGCCATTGGCAAAACCCTGACCGAGCGGACCGGTCGTCGTCTCCACTCCCGGCGTCAGTCCGCGGTCCGGATGTCCCGGAGTCTGGCTGCCCCATTGGCGAAAATGTTTGATTTGTTCTAGCGGCAAATCATAGCCCGTCAAATGAAGCAAGCTGTAGAGCAACATCGAGCCATGTCCGGCCGACAGGACAAACCGATCCCGGTTGAGCCAATGTGGATTCTCCGGATTGTGTTTCAAGAACCGCGTCCACAGCACATAAGCCATCGGCGCAGCGCCCATCGGAAGACCAGGGTGGCCGCTGTTCGCTTTCTCCACTGCGTCCACCGACAGGAACCGAATCGTATTGATGCACAAGTTATCCAATTGCACCGGATCGGGACTTGATGCGTTTACGCTGCTCATAAATCAAAACGGCGGGGTTTAATTAACTCCACCACAATCTTTCCAAATTCTTTTCTTCAAAGAGGCCGATGAACACACTCGCCACCTGGAGTGCCTCTTCAGGTTGTAGCACATTTCTTTCTATCGTAATGAGATACTGTAAACTCGAAAAAATCGAGACCGCTATCGGGTGTTCCCCCCAGTCCTTTAATTCAGGCTTGATGAATCCAACCACGACATGACAGGTCGGCAGATTGGCAGGCGATACCTGACGCAGGCCCAGTCGCCCTCTCCCGGGCAGCAATACATTTTCCAAACACCAGGCGAACGTTTCTTCGTCGGTTCTGCCGGAGTGCAATGTGTTCATACGCTTGAAATGTTATAGGGCCGAAAAGAATCTTCGCGCTCCCTCGACAATTACCGCAACCACGTCGCCCTCGGACACACGGTCGGTGTTGATCACCAAATCATAGAGCAATTCGTTGTCGAGGCGGGCATGAAAGTGTGCTTTGATGTATCTCCCGCGGTCATAATCTTCCTTCCTGACAATTTTGGCAGCAGCCGCGGCTGTCAGGTTCCGGAGCTTTTGCACGCGCTCGACTCGTTTCTGCAGCGAACCGGTCAAACGCACATGAAACACGTTCCGCAAATTCGCCGTGACCACGGTCGCACCGTGTCCCACCAGAATCGCATGACCTGCCAAGGCCAGGCGCAACGTGGTTTCCACGACCTGAGGCACCAACACCCAGGTAGGGGGCCGCAGACCGAACAAATCATCCATCAAATCGTCAATAAAGAAGCGTTTTTCTTCCGTGATTTTCTCCGCCAGTTTCTTCGGCCATCGTTGTTCCTCCAGGGCTTCTTCGATGAGTCGCTGGTCGAAAACCGCCCACGGGCTGTCTCCTTTGAATTCTGTTTTCTGAAGAATTTGAGGCAGGTGTTCCGCGATTTCATGGGCACCGGCGCCTGATTGATATGAGATTGTAATCGCAGGTTTCAGTAATCGCGGGTGAGCAGCGGCCATCTGTTCATACCGGTTCTGGCATTGGCTGACGACGTAGGCGCTGGATTTCTCCACTGAAGTGTCAATATTCATAAAATTTTCCTGCCAACAAGAATTGAACCGGCAATGGATGGATGGATTTCATCGGTCAATGAATCTTTTTGTCGAAGATTGATTCGAGTGGCAGGTCTGGACTCAAATGATGCGTTCCCAGCCATGCGTGGTTGAATATTTTTGACATGTATCGGATGCCGGAATCGCAGAGGATGGTGGTGATAACCTGATTGGGACCGCGTTCGCGAGCCAGGCGTACCGCTCCGGCAAGGTTGATCCCAGAGGAGAGCCCGACAAACAATCCTTCCTCCCGCAATAAGTGATGAATGATGGTCAATGCGGTCTGGTCTTCAATCCGATATGCTTCATCGACGGAAACACCTTCAAGATTTTTTGTCACGCGAGTCAGCCCAATGCCTTCTGCGTAGGAATCTCCATCGTTGGTATCCAAATTTCCGTGTTTGAACCATGACCACATGGCGGCGCCGTAAGGATCGGCGCATACCGCCAATATTTTCGGATTACGTTCCTTCAAAAACATGCTGGTGCCGGCAAGCGTCCCACCGCTTCCCACTGTGGAAACAAAGGCTGTCACCTCACCAGAGGTTTGTTCCCAGATTTCCGGGCCGGTGGTCTTGTAATGAGCAGCCCGATTATCAACGTTGTCGAATTGATTGGCCCAAAACCAGCCGTTCTCTCGCGCCAAGCGCTCGGCCTGCCGGTTGTAGTTGCCCGGATCACAGTAGGGCTTCTCGGGGACGGTGATCACTTCGGCTCCCAAAGTCCGCAGCAATTGTATTTTCTCGTGGGATTGATTTTCCGCTATGACGATGACTGTTGAATAACCCCTGCTTGAGCCGACTATCGTCAGGCCGATCCCCGTGTTGCCCGCCGTGCCTTCAACGATGGTATCCCCTGGCTTCAATTTTCCTGCCGCTTCGGCTTCAGTGATGATACTGTACGCCGTTCGATCCTTGACCGAACCGCCTGGATTCATGAATTCAGCCTTGGCCAGAATCTCACAGCCAGTCAGTTTGGAAAGACGACGCAAGCGGATCAGCGGAGTACCGCCAACATGGTGATCAATACCGAAATAACGTCTGCCATTCATCATCAGAATTTTCGTTTACTGCTTCAGGCATTCGGTTGCGGCGT
>OCZT010004284.1_pt1 | contig 14437 bp, 15 predicted proteins | sample 1539031 | NCBI WGS metagenome assembly OCZT01 (sample SAMEA3539308, study PRJEB22396) | soil metagenome | biome: tundra; feature: field; material: soil | place: USA | collected 2010-05 | depth 0.15 m
GGATGCAATCGATCGCCCAGATGTGGTTGGTGCTCCACCTGACCGGAAGCGGTTTTGCCCTGGGCATCACCGCCGCACTTCAGTTCACGCCGATGCTTCTGCTCGGTACCTGGGGTGGCCTCCTCGCGGATCGGGTTGACAAGCGGAAGCTCCTGATGGTGACCCAGGGCGTTGCGGGAGTGGTGGCCCTGGTGCTCGCCGGGCTGACTCTTGGTGGAGCGGTCCAGCTCTGGATGGTCTATGTGCTGGCCTTTGCATTGGGGACGGTCAACGTCTTTGACAATCCCACGCGCCAGAGCTTCGTAACCGAGATGGTCGGGAAGGACCAGGTGATCAACGCCGTGGGGCTCAACAGCGCGGTTTTCACCCTGGCTCGAGTGATCGGCCCGGCCATCGCGGGGGTGCTCATAGCAGCTGTGGGCACCGGTTGGTGCTTCCTCTACAACGGGCTCTCTTACTTTCCCGTTGTGTTCGCGCTTATGTTGATGCGCCCCTCGGAGCTCCATCGGGGTCGGCCAGCACCTCGCGCCCGCGGGCAGATCAGGGCTGGAATCCGCTATGCCTGGAACAAGCCCGAGCTGCGATTTCCGCTTCTGCTGATGCTCGTCGTGGGCACGTTTGCCTTCAATTTCTCGGTGCTCATGCCGCTTATGGCCAGCTTCGTTTTCAAGTCGGGAGCAAGTACGTTCGGGCTTCTGATGTCGTTCATGGGTGCGGGGGCATTCGTCGGTGCACTCGCATCCGCCAATCGTGCGCGCCCAAGCCACCGATTGCTCGCTTTTGCCGGCGTCGCCTTCGGCGGATTGCTGATCGGCGCCGCGCTTGCGCCAACGCTGCCGATCGAACTCTTCGTGCTCTTGCCCCTCGGGGCGGCGATGGTCACGTTCCAGGCCACTGCCAACTCCCTGCTGCAGCTCAACTCTGACTCGGCTTTCAGAGGGCGAGTGATGGCTCTGTACGTCATGGTGTTCCTCGGAACCACGCCCATCGGTGGTCCGATCGTTGGTTGGGTGGCCCAGCAATTCGGCGCGCGAGTCGGGTTGGGGCTGGGCGGCCTGGCCACTGTCATCGCATCGGCCGCAATCCTCTGGGGCCTTGGTCACTGGCGCGTCGGCCAGCTGAACCAGGGCTCGCTCCCGGTCGAGGAGTGGAGCGCTCTGGCCAAGCAGCCGTTGAGTTAGCCACCCAGCTCGAGCACGCTGGGCCGTCTGGCCGCGCCCGACCACCCGGCCGCGCCGCATCACGATAATTTGCTCTGTCAGCTGGCGCACGACCGCAAGGTCGCGGCTGATCAGCGGAGCCGAGATCGCAGTCTCCTCGTTGGAACGCAAGATGTAGGCGCGGCCGGCTTGGTGGCGTCAGACCCTCGGTGTCGGTTGCCCTCCGCGGAAGATCGCCACGCGCCGCACCGCCATTCATGCTGAGGGCACCGGCCGGGGCACGGCGCCCCGGCCGGCGTAACAGTTAAGCCGTGGCCGTGGTCGGGACCTTCAACTTCGTTTCGGTGGACACTGCGGTCCCCTTGAGAACGACCTTGAGCGCGTGGGTCTTAGCCGCGTCGGCGAACACGTCGTAGGCCTCCATCGCCTCGTCTATTGAGAAGCGATGCGTGGCCAGCACGGTCGGGTCGAGCCTACCGTTCTCGATCAGCGATAGGAGCTGTGGGATGGTGCGCGTGTCCACCAGCCCAGTCGTGATCGTGACGTCCTTGATCCAGAGCTTCTCCAGATGAAGGGTCGCCGGCTTGCCATGCACGCCTACATTGGCGAGCGTCCCGCCGGCGCGGACCAACTCCGCCGCCAGCTCGAAGGTTGCCGGCACGCCGACCGCCTCGACGGCCACGTCGGCGCCGAGACCGCCGGTGAGCTCGAAGACCCGCTTGACCGCATCCTCGCGGCCGTTGTTGATCGTGACGTCAGCGCCGAACTCCTTCGCTTTCGCGAGCCGCCCGTCGTCGAGGTCGATCACGATGATCCGACCGGGGGTGTACAGCTTGGCGGTCATGACCGCAGCCAGGCCGATCGGACCCGCGCCGACGATGGCGACCGTGTCGCCCGGTCGAACGCCGCCGTTCAGGACGCCAACCTCGAAGGAGGTTGGAAGGATGTCGGACAGGAAGAGGACCTGCTCATCAGTCAGTCCTGACGGAACCTTGAAGAGGGAGTTGTCCGCGAATGGGACCCGGGCGTACTCCGCCTGGAGCCCGTTGATCAGGTGGCCGAAGATCCAGCCGCCTCCGCCGGTGCACTGGCCGTACCGGGCCTCCTTGCAGAATCGGCAGCTGCCGCACGAGGTGATGCACGAAACCAGGACATGATCACCGATCTGGAACTTGGTGACGGCCGCGCCAGTCTCGACAATCGTGCCGACCGCCTCATGGCCGAGGATGGTGCCTGCCTTCACCTCGGGCACGTCGCCCTTGAGAATGTGCAGGTCACTGCCGCAAATCGTGGCAGTGTCGATCTTGACGATGGCGTCGGTAGGCAACTGGATGGTCGGGTTGGGGACGGTGTCCCAGGACCGCTGCCCGGGACCGTGATATACGAGTGCCTTCATGGTCGTCTTCCTTTTCTTTAGCTGAGAACCGGCTGGACTGGCTTTACGTCGCCGATCTCCAGCCTGTTCCCGCCGGCGGCTTCCCTCCAGTGCCGAAGGGCCCATGCCTTTCAGGACGCAAGCACAACCCAGGACGAGGCTTGCTTCAGATCGCCCTGAAGTCGCGCCGAGACGACACCGGTTCCGTCGGAGCGCCTGCAGAGTCGTCCCACTTGTAGCTCAGCTGGTCGACAACACCCACGACGCCGTCCAGCTCCCTCGTCAGGCGGGTCAATATCTCGGCATCGCTCTTCCGGTCCACGTCACCCGAGAGGGTGACCATGTTCCAGCTGACGTCGACGCCAACACATTCGGGCGAGGACATCAGCAGCGCTGGGATCAGCGTTCCGGCGATCTCGTCACGCAACTCTTCGTCTGAACGGAGGAAGACCTGGAGCAGGTCGCTTCGGCTCACGATGCCGGCGATCCGGCCGCGCTCGTCGACGACCACGAGGCGCCGGATATTGCGCTCCTGCATCAGGCGCGCGGCCTGGCTAAGGCTGGTGTCGGACGCGACGGTGATCGCGGGTGAGGTCATGACATCCGACGCGACGGTGCCACTGGCCTTCGCCCTCTCTTGGCGGCGCTTTTGAAGATGGAGCAAGTCCTCTGACGATTGCAGCTCGCTCCGCCGCTCCTTAAGCAGCAAATCCGACTCCGAGACGATGCCGATCGGGATGCCCTGCTGGTCGACGATCGGAATCGCGCTGACCCTGTTCTCCTCGATCATGCGCACCAGGTACTTGAAGCGCGCGAGCGGACTGGCGACGTGGACGCGACTTGTCATCACGTCCGACACGGTCCGATGGCGAGGCAGACTGCTCACGACAACTCGCGCTCGGCGATCAGGACAGGTCGCACGGAGGCGTGGAGCAGATCGTGCGACACCGAGCCAAGGACCATGCTCGCCAGGTCACCCATTCGGCTGGAGCCGATCACGATCAGGTCCACCTCCCAGGTTTCGGCCACCTTTGCGATCACATCTGCGACTGGCCCGGCGTGCGGCACCACACCCTCGGCCGGTATGCCGGCGTCTTCGATGAGCTTGATCGCCCTGGCCATGGTCGCCTGTATCTCCTCCTGGGGCTCGGAATAGGCGATGCCCTGCATTCCCACGATCAGCTGCGCGACATGAACCACCAGAACCTGGGAGCCGGGTGAGGCGGCTGCGGCGATGGCGGCATGCGCGGCGGGACCGATGTCGTGGCCGCCCGCGATGGCCAGAAGGACTCGTTGCGGCGAACCCGCGGTCGCGGCACGGCCGCGGACGATCAATAGTGGGCAGTCGACGGCGGAGAGGAGTTGGTGGCTGACGCTGTGCTTGAGCATCGCTTGCCAGTTGGAAAGCCCACGCGAACCGACCACCACCAGATCGGCCTTGAAGTTCTTGGCAGCGTCGGCGACTGCAGCCGCGACGTGGCCGCTGTCAGCGTGAAGAATCGCACCTTCGGCGCGCACTCCGACCGTCGTGAGGCGCTTGACCGTGGTGTCAAGCAACTGCTCGGCTTCGTTGTGAACCTCGATGTCCCAGTGCCCGTGGCGCTGGCGGACCTCGAGGTTCCAGACGTGCACCACGCGAACCTCTGCAGACGACGGCAGGACCATGGCGATGGTCGCATCGACCGCCGCCTGCGCCTGTTCGCTGCCATCGGTGGCGAGGAGAATCCTCTTGAAGCCCTTTGTGGTATTCATGACGACAGCGTTCCATCTACCGGGCAGCGTCCATAGGGCCGAAGGTCCCGCCATGGGTAGGTCGGGCGGTCTGCCTGCGCGACCAGTGCCGGCTGGCGTAGATTCGCGAACGATGACCGACCGCCGCGACCGCAAGGACGTGCTTCTGGAGGCGGGACTCACCCTTGCCTCCGAGCTCTCGCTGCCGATGGTGCTCCAGCGGATCGTCGACCTGGCCGCCGAAGTCACGGACGCCCGCTACGGAGCGCTCGGGGTGATCGGAGATGGCGATGATCTGGTGGAGTTCGTCACGACCGGGATGTCCTCCAGGCAGCGGCGCGACATCGGAGCCGTGCCCAGAGGCCGTGGCGTCCTGGGCCTCCTCATCAAGAAACCTCGAGCGGTGCGTATCGCAAACATTGCGGCCCATCCGCGATCGGTGGGTTTCCCACCCAATCACCCGCCCATGCACTCATTTCTCGGTGCACCCGTGCAAGCAATGGGCAGGGTGTTCGGCAACATCTACCTCACGGAGAAGCGGGGCGCCCTGGCGTTCACTCGGGAAGACGAGGAATCGCTGGTCGTGCTGGCGACCCAGGCAGGCGTGGCGATCGCCAACGCATCGCTTTACGAAGACGTGCGGCTGCGAGAGCGCTGGCTCAATGCGCTACGGGAGATCACGAACGACATCCTCGGCGGCGCAGTCGCAGAATCGATTCTCGAGGATATCGCCGAGCACGCCCGCGAACTCGGCGCAGCTGATGCGGCCTTGATAGTAACGATGGGCTCGATCCCTGGCCAGCTGGTCGTGGCCGCGGCCGTTGGCGCACGCGCGAGCATGTTGCTGGGGCAGCCGCTGCCGGCGGACGGGTCGATTTCTGGGGAGGTCATGCGGACTGACAGGCCGCTTGTCCTGGACGACGCCCGTTCCGACCCCCGTGCCCACCAGCCGATGATCCGACTCGGACACCATGGACCTGCGCTGTTCGTGCCCCTGCGGGTCATGGGCCGTGCCACAGGGACGCTCGTGGTTACGAACCTGAAGGGAGGGCGCCGTTTCAACGAAAAGACGCTCCGCCTCGTTGAGACGTTTGCAGACCAGGTGTCGGTGGCAATCGAGTACGCCCGCGCCCAGGCAGATGTGCAGCGACTTGGGCTGATGGAGGAACGGGAACGCATCGCCAAGGAGCTCCACGACGGCATCATCCAGTCCCTGTTTGCCGTGGGGATGGGACTCCAGGGCGCGGCGCTGTTGGCAGGCTCACCGGAAACGGCAACTCGCATCGAAGGTGCGGTCGGGGACCTCGATCGGGTGATTCGCGACCTTCGGAACTACATCTTCGGGCTGCGGCCCGGGATTCTCGCTGACAGGCAACTGGATCAGGCTTTGCGCGTACTGGGAGAGGAGGTCCAGGCCAGATCGCGTGTCCTCATCAAGGTGGAGGTGGACGCCGCGCTGGCAGCCAGCCTTTCGTCGAGATCACACCCGATCGTTCAACTTACACGCGAAGCGCTGTCGAACGTCGCCCGGCACGCGCAGGCCAAGCACTCTGAAGTCCGGCTTGCGCGGCGCGGATCGAACGCACTGCTCACGATCGAGGACGACGGGGTTGGCTTCGACGTCGGTGGCGATTCGTCAGGTAATGGACTGCGCAACATGCGCGAGCGTGCCGAGGCCATGGGCGGCGCGCTGCGCATTACGAGCAGGGCCGGGAAAGGCACCAGGCTGCGCGTGACAATCCCCGTCTGACTCTGTGCAGGGCCGATGGGCCCTGCCCTGACAGGACCACCGACCGTGCGCCGCGAAGCGGTTCGGTGCGACCATATGCGGCATGGCCAAAGACCGCCTTCGCGTCATGCTTGTGGACGACCACGAAGTGGTCCGCGACGGCGTGAAATCCCTTATCAACGCGAACGACGACCTCACGGTCGTGGCAGAGGCGGGATCAGTGCGTGAGGCGATCGATCAAGCCGTTCGGACCAAGCCCGACGTCGTCGTGATGGACGTCCGTCTCGCCGACGGCAGCGGAATCGAAGCCACGCGCGAGATTCGGGCCCGTCTCGAAAAGACCCAGGTTCTCATGCTGACCTCTTTCGCCGACGATGAGGCGCTCTTCGCGTCGATCATGGCCGGCGCCGCCGGCTATGTCCTCAAACAGATCCGAGGCGGCGAGCTGATCCGCGCCATCCGCGAGGTGGGCGCCGGCAGGAGTCTCCTTGACCCCGAGGTGACACGATCCGTCCTGGATCGGCTGCGCAAGGGCAAGACGATGCGCGACGAGAAACTCGCACGCCTGACCGCGCAGGAGGAACGCATCCTCACGCTGGTCGCGAGGGGCCTGACCAATGGCCAGATCGGCAAGGAGCTGAAACTGGCCGAGAAGACGGTCAAGAACTACGTCTCGACGATCCTCTCCAAGCTGGAGGTGGCGCGGCGGGCCGAAGCCGCCGCCTATCTCGCGCGGCACACGACGATACCAGGCTCGTAGCGGGCGAAAACGAAGCGAGAAGCCCGGGTCGCTCAAGCCATTTCATCACGTAAAGGTGTCGCCTTGCGGCCCTGGAGCTTCTCGCTTCGACTCCAGGCTAAGGCCCGCTCGCGGACCGCATCAGGGCCGAAAGGCCCTCGCCGGCCGGGCCCCTCATAGCGTCACGGATGCCGCTCCTGGCGGTGGCCCTGCGACGACCCATCTCAGATGAACAGTGTGATCGCGCCCTGAGCGTCGAACAGCGCCTTGGTCGCGCCGGCAGGCTCTTCGAGGCCGTCGATGAGGTCCTCACGCTTCAGGCCGAGCAGGTCCATCGTCATCTGGCACGGGACCAGGTGGACGCCCAGGTCCTTGGCCATCTCCAGGAGCTCGTCGGGGCTTGCGACGTGGTGCTCCTTGGCGAGGTGCATCATCATCGCCGGACCCGCGCCCGCGAAGTTCATCTTCGACAGTTTCAGGTGCTCGTCTCCACCGCGGTTCATCACAGAGAGCATCTTCTGCATCCAGTTCTCGCCGGTTATTCGGACGTCGTTCTTGACCAGCGGGAAGAGGCCCCAGAAAGTGAAGAACACCGTGGTCTCCTTCCCCATCGCGGCGCCGGTCGTGGCGAGAATCAGGGTCGGCCACACCTTGTCCAGCTCCCCGCTCCAGGCAAAGATGACCAGTTTCTCGGCCTGCTCCGGCTTCCTCTCGGCAAGCTGCTCCGCGAACTGCGCCAGCGGCGCCTTCTCAATGGTGTTGACGCTCATTTCAGATCTCCTTCTTCTTCAGGACAAAGTGGAAAACTCCGCCCTCCTGGCTGGCCTCGACCAACGCATTGCCAGTCGCCTGCGCCCAGGCCTTGAAGTCGGGCACCGAACCGGGGTCCGTGGCGAAGACTTCGATCAACTGGCCCGGTGTCAGCTCCTTTATCGCCTTCGCGGTCTTGATGATCGGAAGCGGACACGAAAGTCCTTGCAAATCCAGGCTCCTCGCGATCGTGATGCTCATTGCGATCTCCTCGTCACGGCAGCCGCCCCTGTGGGACGGTGTGCCAGTAAGTCTTGTTGAACAGGGCCTTGCCCCAGTGCCAGATCCGGGCGGGCCGGGGCGACACGGGCGGATGGGTGTAGTCGAACCTGATCGTGGTCGCTTGCCCCTGCCCGGTCTCGAGAAAGCACATGACCTTGCCGTCGTAGACGTGGGTCGGAGGGGCCTCGCCCCTGATGGCGGCAACTATCTCGTCCGCCACGACTGATGCCTCGTAGTGCGCCACCGAGCCGCTTTTGGAGATGGGGATGCTCGTAGCGTCTCCGATCGCCCAGATGTCCGCGAACTTCTCGTGCTTCAGGGTATTCTTATCGACCGTGATCCACCCGCGCTCGTCGCCAAGCCCGGAGTCTTCGATCACCTTCTGACCCCGGTGCGGCGGAACCAGTACCAGCAGGTCGTACGAGACGGTCTCACCTTCTAGTGACGTGACCGTTTTGGCCACCGGGTCAACGGACTCCACGTTGAAGAAGCTCGTGAGCTCGATCCCGCGCTCGGCGAGGATGGGCTGAACAAGCTTCGATGTGGCCTCGATGGTGAAGGCACGGTTGAGCGGTGACAGCAGCTTGACTTCCGTCTTGTTCCGGATGCCCCTGGCCCTCAGGTAGTCATCGAGCAGGAACGCGAACTCGACCGGAGCCGGAGGGCACTTGTACGGAATGCCGGCCACGCCGATCACGATCATTCCACCGTCGAAAGCCTCCAACGCCTTGAAGAGCTGGACCGCCCCCGCCATGGTGTAGAAGTCATGAGCCGCCCTGGCTCCAGGCACCTCGTCCATCACCGTGCGGCTGCCTGTTGCGATCACCAGCTCGTCATAGAGCAGCGTTCGCCCGGACGCGAGGATGACTCTCTTCGCCGCTGGATCGACCGTGCACGCTCGATCAACGACGAGTCTCACGTCGTGACGCAGCAGGCTCGCCTCCGATCGCTTCAAGGCTGAAGGGCGCTCCTGTCCAACGGCTATGTAAAGAAAGCCAGGCTGGAAGACATGGACTCCCGTCGTGTCGACCACAGTCACATGCGCCCGCCCGCCGCTGCGCTTTGCGATCACGTTGGCGCACATAGTTCCTCCGACCCCACCGCCCAGCACCAGGACTTCAACCGCCATTTCTCACCTCGCCTTACGCACCACGAAGTGCGTGTAGCCATCGTCTTGAATGACCTCGACGAGCTCGTGCTTGGCCTTGGACACCCAGGCCGGGATGTCGGTCTTGGAGCCCTGGTCGCTGGAGAGCACCTCGAACACCTGCCCCACCTGACCCTGGCGGATCGCGCCGATCAGGTTCATGAGGGGTCCGGGGCAGGCCATCCCCCTCGCGTCGATCGTCTTGTCAACTTGCATTGCAAACATCGCTCGGCTCCTCAGATGAATACGACCTGGCCTTCCGAGGCCGAGGCCATGAAGGCGGCCACGCCTTCGATTCCGTCAACCAACCCATCCAGGTCTTTGCGTTCGAGGTGGAACATGTCCATCGACAGTGCACAGGCCTGGATATCGACCGCCCCCACGTCCTTCGCCTGGCGGAGAAGCTCGCTCCAGTGCTGTCCACCATGGGCTTTGACTGCCGGCGCCTGATCGTTCGTCGCCTCAGGCGACAGCTTGTGGTCGTCGTGCAGCCGGCCATTCCTGAATGCGTCGAGCGCGTAATACTGCAAAAAGATGTTGACGGGACGGCCCATCGCCGCGGCGCCGACCGCCAGCACCGACGCCGCGGTCAGCTTGTCGTCGGTGCCAGAGAACAGCACCAGCGACAGCGGCTTCTCTTGTTCTGTCATCTCAGTATCTCCTTGCCACCAGTCTTCCCTGCGCGGTGAGGGCCGGGCAGAGGCGCAAGTCCCGCCGGCGGAGGGCCATCAGGCCGGTGCCCGACAAAGGAGAACTCCGGCGGGCCGAGCCCGCCGGAGTGTGCCGTCCTGATGAGCTGTCACGCAGCTACTTTCTGCACGACCTTGATTGACTCTTGCTTGCGCCCTGCCGTAACGAACTCGAAGACAAGAGCGCCGAGAACCACGAGCGCCGCGATCATGAGTCCGATGCCCGCGCCGGTGGCGTAGACGCCGATCGTCCACCAGCCGTATGCGTTCAGAAGCATCGAGCGCAGGGTCTCACCCTTGAATAGAGTTGCGACCTGCCCCTGCAGGGTGGTGTTGGTCGGGTCTGCCTGGGCCAGCGTGCTGACCTGGGCGTAGGTCTGGCCGTTGGCAACGCCTTGCAGGTGCTTGCCGATGAAGTCGTTGGCGTAAACCTTGGCCTTGTCGCCGTTGTCCACCGGCTGACCCGCGTACTGCCGGATCTCAGCGGGGAACTCTGCGGGGTCGAGAGCGCCGCCGGCCTTGATCTGGCTGGCAGGCGGGAAGGTGATCTGCTGCGATGCGAGTTCGTCCCGCACCATCGTGGTCACGAAGTTACCCTCATAGAAAAGGAAGCCTGAGGCGGACGCCAGTATCAACACCAGCATCGCCTGAAGAGAGATGATTCGCCACCGAATTGCCTTGTTCACGTCGTTAATTCCTCCTTGGAATTTGCCCTCTTTCGAGGTTTCTTTGAGCGTTGGACGGCTCTGACGTCAAGTCAACCCGTTGGATGGATGCGCGGACACCGTCATCCGGCCCTTCGCGGACAGAGCCCCGGCCCGGGTTGACCGGGACCATTGGCCCTACAGAGGCCTAACCGTGCCGACCACAGTGGTGGGAGAGGTGATAGGCATGAAGTGGACAGTCGGCGACGTGATGACAAAGGAGGTCGTGACCGTCGGAACGGACTGCGACTTCAAGACCTGCGTGGATTTGCTTCGTGTCCACGGCATAAGCGCTTTGCCGGTTGTGGATGGCGACTACATACTCGGGATCATCTCGGAGTTCGACCTTCTGCTGAAGGAGGAGAGCCGTGATTCCGTTGCCAATCTGGGGCGGCGCCAGGGTCACCAGGCCACGGGCAGGACGGCCGGCGATGTCATGACATCTCCCGCGCTGTGCGTTGGCTTGGGCGCTTCGGTGGCCGAGACGGCCAGGCTGATGCACAAACGGACTGTCAAACGCCTTCCGGTCGTTGACGCCCAGGGTCGTTTGGTGGGCATCGTCAGCCGGCACGACCTGTTGAAGGTGTTTCTTCGCAGCGACGAGTCGATCAGGCGGGAAGTCGCTGAGGACCTCCTCAAGAAGGAGTTGTGGATCGATGACGGCGCGGTCGACGTCGAGGTCCGGGACGGCGTCGTGACGCTGACCGGTGAGCTGGAGACCATGAGCCTGACCGAGATGGTCACCCGCCTTGTCGCTGAGGTCGAGGGCGTTGTGGGCGTCAATGGAAGGCTGCGCTTTCGACTGGATGACACGCACATCAAATCAGAGCTGCCTCCGAGGGCACTGCAGCTATCAGCCACAGAGAGGCGACCATGAAGGCCGCGATGACGCCCTCGCTGTCACCGGCCCTTACGGAACCGGTCCTGCCCCCAAGAACCGGCGCCTGCCAGACGATCCCGGCGGTCTTCTTCGAGCAGGCCGACCTCTACGGCGATCGCGATTACGTGCATTTCTTCCGAGGCGATGGGTGGCACGTCTTGAGCTGGGCGGAAACCGCTGAGCGCGCCCTCCGGGTTGCATGCGGCCTGGTCAAGGCCGGACTCAGACCGGGCGAGACCGTGGCTCTGATGTCGCCGAACCGCCCCGAGTGGCTGTATTGCGACCTGGGGATCATGGCCGCCGGCGGGATCACGGTCCCCATCTATCCGACACTGGCCCCAAGAGTCGTCAATGACATCGCCGCCGACGCGAAGACTCGACTGGCCATCGTCTCCAACGCCGAGATGGCCCGCAAGCTGCAGGGCAACCCGTACCCGAGCGAGGTCTTCTTGATGGACGGCGCGATCGCGCAATGGGAGCAGGCCGAACCCGACCAGCAGCTGACTCGCGACGTGGCGGCCCGCCTTCAGGCACTCGACCCCGACGGCGTCGCCACGATCATCTACACCTCAGGCACCTCCGGCGATCCCAAGGGTGTGATCCTTACGCACCGCCATTTCGTGGAAGTCGCCAGGAGCACTCTCGAGGTGTTCAGCATCGGACCGGATGACGTGGTCCTGTCGTATCTCCCCTACTCCCACGTCATGGAGCGGGCGTCCGGAACCTTCATTCCGATGGCGGCCGGCGCGACCTTCTGGCTGGCGCGCAGCCTCGATACGCTCGTAAACGACATCCAGATCGCCCGACCGACCATCATGCTGGGCGTCCCGCGCGTCTTCGAGAAGGTTTACGAAGCCGTCTATGACCGGGTTCGCAAGCAGTCGATCCACAGGCGTGCGATCTTCAGGTGGGCTCTGGCCGTCGGCGCAGAGAAGTCGAGAGGAAGCCGATCACTGGGGATCGAGCTGCGCACGAGGATCGCCGAAGGCCTGGTCCTTTGCGAGCTCCGCAAGCGCCTCACCGGGGGCCGGCTGCGTTTCTTCATCAGCGGAGGCGCCCCGCTCAATGAGAAGGTCGAGGAGTTCTTCTGGGCCCTGGGGGTCAAGATCCTGCAGGGGTGGGGTCTGACCGAGGCCACCTCCGGGGTCACGTCCAACACCGAGCAGAGCCACCGTTACCGAACCGTGGGCCTGCCGATCCCCGGAACCGAGATCCGGATCGCCGAGGACGGCGAACTAGAGGTCAGGGGGCCGGGCGTCATGGCCGGCTACCTGAACCAGCCAGCCGCGACGGCGGAAGCGATCATCGATGGCTGGCTGCAGACGGGAGACATGGGATTCATCGACAAAGACGGCTTTCTCACCATCACCGACCGCAAGAAGGACCTCATCAAGACCTCTGGGGGCAAGTACGTGGCCCCTCTGCCGATCGAATCTCAGATCGAGAACGATCGATACGTCAAGTCCTCTCTCGTCGTCGGTGACGGGCGCCCGTACGTCGTTGCATTGATCGTCCCCGACTGGCAAGCGCTCGCGGCAGACATGAGCGTTGAGGGCGCGCCAACAACCCTCGTGGCCGACTCCCGCATCCGCGCCCATTTCGCAGCAGTCATGGATGGCGTGAACCAGGGTCTGGCCAGCTTCGAGACCGTCAAGTACTTCGCCTTACTGTCCCGAGACTTCACCGAGGAGCAGGACGAGTTGACTCCTTCTCTGAAAAAGAAGCGGCGGATCATCTCTCGACATTTCCAGGACGTGGTCGACGAGATGTACATTGCCCACAAGAAGCCCCATGCCGACTGAACAGGACCAGTCCGACGGCGGCCTCGAGATCCTCTCGGAGAACCAGTGTCGCGAGTTGCTGGCGGAGCGGGCCCTCGGCCGCATCGCCTTTCCTCTCGACGGCGAGACCGAGATCTTCCCGGTCAACTACTCCACCGACGGCACGATCATCGTGTTCCGGACCGCCCCAGGCACCAAGCTGGCTCGATCGACGACCACCAGGGTTGCTTTCGAGGTGGACGACTGGGACGTGAAGGCACAGGTTGGCTGGAGCGTGGTGCTGAAAGGAGTCGCCCAGGAAGTGACCGCCGGGACCGACCCCTTCTCAACCGCATTGCGGGCCCGCAACGTTCAACCTCTCGCGCCCGGAGAACACGAACACTGGATCGCGGTCTACCCAGCCCAGCTCAGCGGCCGGCGTTTCCGCCGCGGCCCGGAGTAGACGAAGAAAGGGCCGGAGAGAACTCCGGCCCCTTTGGTCCTGACGGCCAGCGTGTTCAGGCCTTGACGGGCTTGACGGGCTTGACCGCCTTCTTGACCGGGATGGTCTTGGACATCGGCTTGCCATCGGTGCCGGCCTCCCGCGGGAAGGTGATCTCGAGCACCCCGTTGTCGTATTCGGCTTTGATATCGCTCTCCTTTGTGCCCTTGGGGAGAGACATGTGGCGCCCGAAGAAACCGTAGCTGCTCTCCTTGCGGTAGTAGCCCTCCTCTTTGACCTCGTTCACGACCTTGCGCTCACCGGTCACCGTGAGCTCGTCCGCGTCGAACTTCACGTGGATGTCCTTCGCGTCCATCCCGGGCAGGTCAATGCGAACGATGAGGTCTCCGTTGCGAGCGAAGACATCCGCGGTCGGGATGAAGTGCTTGCCCGGTGTCAGCGCAAGAAGTGGGCGGAACGGCCAGGGTTCGGTCAGCGTGCGGAAGAACTCCGCAAACGGACGGTCGAGCTCCACGAGCTCATCGGAAACGGTTCGAGTTGTCATCGTGCGCCTCCATGTTCAATGGACTGTCGGCTTCATGCCCACGCTAGTTGCCGGCGCCCGCGGTGCACAGGGCCATAGGTCGCGCGCGGATCGGGACCAAACGACTGGTTGACGCGGGGCCGGCGGTCCCCCACGGACGGGGTCTTTGGGCCCTCCCCGCCAGGCCGTCCAGCGCGCCAGGCTGGATTTGCGATGGCGGTTCTTGCTCGACAGGACGTCTCCCACCCGGTGCACGAGCCGCCTGGGACTCAGGTTATTCGCCTTCGCGACGGAAGGCGGCTGGCCTACACCGAGCTGGGCGATCCCCACGGGGTGCCCATCTTCCACCAGCACGGCATGCCGGGCTCGCGATTGGAGTACGTGGCGGAACCTGAGTTCTACCGCTTCATGGGCGTCCGCGTCATCACCCCGGATCGCCCTGGTTACGGACTGTCGGATCCTCACCCCCACCGCCCGCTGCTCGATTGGCCGTCAGACGTCGCCG
>OCZT010004286.1_pt1 | contig 14433 bp, 11 predicted proteins | sample 1539031 | NCBI WGS metagenome assembly OCZT01 (sample SAMEA3539308, study PRJEB22396) | soil metagenome | biome: tundra; feature: field; material: soil | place: USA | collected 2010-05 | depth 0.15 m
ACTTTCATCAAATGGATTGATCATAAAGTGAATAGTATCATTCGGTTCTAAGGCAATGAGTCCAGTATAGTCGCACAAAAGATTATAATTCAAAGCCTGGCTAACTATGCCTGCAGTATCTGTACTATTGTTTATGAACATTCCTTTAAGTTTTTCGAATCCCAACATCGAAGAAATGACCTTTAATGTATTCATTGTATCAATGGAAAATGGATATGTAAAAGAAGTGTGTTTTACACTAGAGATTCCACTGAACCAGATATCTGCATCAATTGTAACCTGGGTTGTTGAATTGGTAGAACCGAGAAAGAATAGGGGACGATCTGGATCTGAACGGTTAGGATTGACCTCTATAAATTCTTTAATTGAATCCTGAGGAGATAAAAAAGCTGAAGTTAATTTTATACTGTCTATGTATGGATGCAAAGATGGGGACAACAATTGCGTTATAGTTGGCCAGTCGGTCAGATGAGTTTCAAAATGCGCTCCTTTTGTGTTGTCAGCAAGTCTCTGAAGCAAATACCCACTACCATAATATTCCTTGCCGTTTATCGTGAAGGATTGAGGTGTAACACCAATTCCATCCAGAAGGTTAACACTCTTAAAAACAGGATGAACCAGAAAGGAATTAAGATAATTATTTACCCAATTGTCAGTACCGACAGTGGTTGTAAGAGAATCGGAATTACTGAATGTTAAAATACGGTCTATACTATTTACTGCATACATCTGTGTATAATTATTTAGTAATGGAGTAAGCATTTTATTAGAAGAGGAAATTGAATTAAGACCAAGTAAAGGCATGCCTATAGTTTTCCGCATTGACCAATCATCATTAAAGGGCCAAAGACCAGTAACGACAAGTAGTCCGCCGTTACCTAATTTTTTAGAAATCACACATGGATATCCCTGGTCATCAACCAGTTCTGCTTTAAAGGTTGTATCGGTAAGAGCGAAGAAGTACCCACCTCCATGCATAATGCTTTCGGGGAATGATGATCCGATATTGCCATTTATATTTCTCGACAAATGAACGGTTTCCTGTGTATGATACTGAATCTGAATAGAAGGTATGTAGTGGGTAGCTAATTTTTCATAGCCGACCCGGTTTAAATCATAATAGGTAAGGAATCTTCCGCCTCTTAAGAACAGGCTATCCAATGATTTAATTGCTTTATCTGCTTCTGTTGTGGTTAGAACGTATTCATGTCCATGGTCGTAACCAGTGACTACATCAGCCAAATAGAATGAATTATTTGCTGTTTGCAGGCTGGGATAAATTTTTGTATCCGCAAAAGTTGAGATATCAGGAAATGACCAGATAGTAGCGGCATCTCCATCACAATAAACTACCATTGGTTTTTTACTTTGCTCAATAGAATCTCCATAGGTGCTATTTACAAACCTATCCAGCAAAGTATCTACAAGAGATGCAGAATAAGGGGCTAATTCAGAATTCAAAGGAAGTACCCTGCCGGCTCCAACAATAACTATATTGAATAAATCATTTTGTTTTATTCCGCTTTTAATAGCTGATTTGAGATTTGGCATAAGTGTTACGTAATTTTTGTTATAAACACCACTTAGGTCAATTCCGGCGATTACTTTTTTGGATGCTGTATCACCAGTAGTCAGATTAAATGCCTGCCAGGGAAGTATGCCGAACTGAAAATAGTTTAAATCTCTCGGAATGATATTATTTTTAAAGAATGCTCCACCATCAAAGTTGGTTGTAAAGGCAAGATTAAAGCTCAGAAGATTTTTAATATTGCTTATTAAAGCACTCTTATATATTAAACCTAATGTATCGACAAGAGGGCTAAAAGTTGTATTAGGTATTTCAGATACAGAAGGAGTTCCCCAAATTTCATCCCTTTCACGGAATAATAATTTTACAGGCAAAGTAGTAGAAGCGCTTGCGCCCAGAAAACGGAGGGGAAGTTCACATGTTGCGTTGGCGCCGAACCATTTGGTAGGTGTAATGAAGTTAATTTTTATTTTACGTATGCCACCTGAAACAAGTGGATATACATGGAGTTCATACTGATTACCTATCTTGGAAAGAAAAGCAGGATCTCGTTTCATAGAGACAATGCTATCATAAATAGAACGGGCTTTCCAGGTATCGAGCATGATGGCACGCATAACATTATTACCCATCCATAACCAGAGATCATTTATAACGCTACCTTCAGGTAATTCGAACCTGTGAATAATTTCCACAGTCTGTGAACCGGGGAAAGCACCATGATCGGTGTACTCAAGGTACATTGACTGTTCAACATAGCCGCCATGGGGCTCAGTAACAAGAGTAACATTTTGAATATAAGCGGGCGCCTGCTGATAATTACCCGGGACCCTGGCAACTAAATCGTTTGTTGCAAAAATGCTTTGACTTATTATTAGATAGATTATGAGGAAAGAAAGAGAAAGAGATTTGTAAGAAATGTTCATAATTAACTGCTCCGCTAAAAGTTTATTTATAACTCCTTTCTAAACCTAAAGCTAAGCCTATAAAAACGCAATCATAAACTATCTTTTTTTTACTTATTTTAATTTACCCCTAAGACATCTATAAACCCAAAATTACAGATGGGGGGTTATTTATATTAAAAACTCTGAACGCCGGTATAATTTTCTATATTGTCCTTCACGAAAGCCTTAATATCAAAAGTCCTTTCCGGATTATTATACTGAACCTTGTGCCGTGAAATTTTTTTATATAAATCCTCTTTTGATTGATATTCCTTGAGATAAAACATTCTTACTGTATTCCGGTTTTTAATTAACCAATTAAGAGTGATTTTCATTTTCTCAAGATCTTCATCATCAGGTACAGGATTTAGTTGTATTGTGTGTTCGAAAAAATCATCGAGAGCATCTTCAAAATAATCCTTTTTTTCTGAACCATATTTCTTTACAAAGATTTTTCCAGAAAGCATAAGTATAAAATCTTTACCGAAACCGCCGTCTATTTCAAAAAGAACATTTGCAAGGTTAACCGGTTCAGAAAGAAGGGATGATTTATGCGTCTGAGCAAGAATAAGGTCAATCAGCTGCTTTACTTCTGCTGCCTTTTCGAATTTCTGTTTATCAGAATATTCCTTCATTTTATTGATCAGTCTGTTTAATGCAAACTGGTTTTTGCCATACAGGAATTCGTATATTTTTTCGAGTTCATCAAGATAGATTTCCTTATCCCGATTTTCACAGGGAGCAGTACATCTTTCGATGTCGGCTAAAAAGCATTTCCTTTTCTTGCTGAATTCCTTTTCATTGCATTCCCTAACAGCAAAAGTTTTGGAAAGCATTTCGTATATTTCAACTGCTTTCCTTCTTGATATGAAAAGACCGAAATAATCGTTTCCATCGAAGTTGAATGAGTTGGATATTTCAATTGACGGGAATTCCTGTGAAGTGTTTACCCGCAGGAAATATTTATTGCCATACGATTTTAGCTGTGTGTTATGTTTGGGATTTATAACTTTGATTAGTTCTGCCTCATTCAGAAGTGCTGTAAGTTCGGAATTGGTTAATTGTATCTTTAACCTTGAAGCCTGCTTTATTATTTTTTTTGCTTTTCTTGGAGCTGAGGAGGAGAAATATGATTTTACCCTATCCCTTAAAGACTTTGCCTTGCCAATATAAATAATATCATTTTTCGAATTAAGGAAATAATAAATCCCGGGGGCATGAGGCAATGCAGCCAGATCATCAGAAAGTGACTGTTTTACTTTTACCTTCAGTTCCTTTCTGGCAAGTGCCTGAAACTTTATAAGCTCATCAGCATAATGAATTCCGTAGTTCTCTTTTAGCTCTGCTATCATTTTTATTAAAAGCCGGGCTGTTACTTTTGCATCAGCTAATGCACGGTGCTCCGATGGATTATTTATACCAAGATGCCTGCAAACCGAACCTAATGACTTACTTTGAAGTGCCGGATAAATTCTTCTTGCAATCTTAAGAGTGCATACGTTATGGTTTGCAATTACCTCCCGCCCGCAGGATGCAAATTCTTTTCTTAAAAAGCTTTTATCAAAAGAAAGATTGTGTCCAGCAATTATATGTCCGGAAATAAAATCTGTAATTTTATCGGCAATGTCCTCAAAAAAGGGAGCGTCATAAACATCTTCATTAGTAATGCCGGTCAGTTGTGTGATATAATAAGGCAACTCCCTTTGCGGGTTAACCAAAGAGTGAAATGAATCGATAATTGTAAGTCCTGAAACTTTAATTATACCGATTTCAATGATATTATTATAACTCGGGGAAAGCCCAGTGGTCTCGACGTCTAAAACACAGAAATCGGCTTCATCTACGGGCACTATTGAAAGGTCATTCGCAATCATTGTGCAAATCTATCAACTATAATTTTACAATCAAACATCATAATAAATATTTTATTTAATTGTGAGACATTGGCTCATTTTATATATTTGACTTAATGAATAAATTCTTTCAAAAGCCCAGGAATAAGAAAATCCTTTTTTATCTGGGTGGTATTATTATTTTCCTCTTAATCATGGATCACTTAGTACTTCCATGGTATGTAAGCTCTCCTGAAGTAAAGGTTCCGAAAGTTGTCGGCTTAAAGGAAGGTGAGGCAGTCAGGATTTTAAAAGATGCTGATCTTTCTCCTATTGTGGGTGACACAACCTTCGATGAGAAATTCCCGAGGGGGTCTGTAATAGTACAAAAACCTATGACGGGGGATGTTGTTAAAAAGGGGAGAAGGATTTATATCTTTATAAGCGGCGGGGAGCCATTTGAGAATGTACCGATATTAAAAGGGAGGTCTTTAAAAGAGGCAAAACTTTCATTGGAAAGGGTAGGTCTTAAATTAGGGGAAGTAAGTGAACTGCCTTCCGAGAATCCCAAAGGTGTAATATTTGATCAACAGTTTGCTTTTGGCACGCCACTTAGAAAAGGTGAGTCGGTAGGTATTACGATAAGTATTGGAGCTTTTTCTGAAGGAGATATGACTGTTCCTGAACTGATCGGTAAATCATTAGCAGAGGCAGAGAAATTACTGGCCGACAGCAGTCTTAAAGTGGGTAAGATAAATTTCCAGAGTTCATTCTCATTATTACCCAACACCATACTTGATCAATATCCAAGTAAAGGGACCAAAGTAAATAAAGGTACAGTAGTTGATCTATTTGTTACCAAATCCGGCAACGAAACTAAAATAATTGAAGAATGAAAATAATAGCCCCGTCAATATTATCTGCAGACTTAGCAAATTTATCGCAGCAGCTCCGCTATGTTGAAATAGGTGGTGCCGACTGGATCCATTGTGATATTATGGATGGACATTTTGTCCCTAATTTAACATTCGGACCGATATTGGTGAAGGCAGTTAAGAGATGCACTCATCTACCCCTTGATGTTCATCTGATGATTGAGAATGCAGCTGATTTTCTTGAGGACTATATAAAAGCCGGCGCCAACTATTTAACTGTTCATCAGGAAGCTGTTGTTCATCTGAACAGGACTGTAAACAGGATAAAAGAATTAGGAGCAAAAGCAGGCATTTCGATTAATCCTTCAACACCAGTTGATACTTTAAAAGATACTGCTGAATATGCTGATTTGATTCTTATAATGTCAGTGAACCCGGGTTTCGGGGGGCAATCTTTTATTTCCAATTCGTTAAGAAAGGTTAAGGAATTAGTGAAGCTCAGGGATGAATTAAAAGCTAACTTCTTAATTGAAATAGATGGCGGAATGAGTAAGGATACAATAACCGAGGCTTCAAAGGCAGGAGTAAATGTATTTGTTGCAGGTTCATCTATTTTCAATTCGGATAATATATCAGCCGCAACAGCAGAATTAAAATTCCTTATTCAGGAATAAATTTATCAACGTTCATTTCATTCATTTATTGTTTTTCCAGGGGAAGGGGGGATTTTATGTTATTGAGCCCTGGCTCAAATAGAGATATCCGTGTTACATATCCATGTAAATGCGTTCAAAATGCGTCGAAAACGCGTCAAAGCAGGCCTCAAATTGGAAATAAATCTGACAAAAAATGAGCTATGATTGCTTGTAATTTCTGGAATCAAATAGCATCTGCTTAAATTGCAGTTTAGAATATATGGGTTATTGCTTGTAATTAATTTTTTGTATCCGATTTAAGGGTAATAATTAATTCTGCGAACTCTCTGAAAGCACCATGACCTCCTTTCTGTTCACATACATAATCGACTATATTCCTGATGTCTTCCATCCCATCTGCAGGAGATGCAGTTAACCCTACGAGTTTCATTAATCCTATATCGTTAACATCGTCACCTATGTATGCTATATTTTCAGGCTTAACATTATTACGATCCTGGATTTCTGACAGAAGTAAATGTTTTTCCATAACCCCCAGGAACAATTCTTTAATATTTAACTTTTCAGCTCTTTTCTTGATGGAACCAGAAATTTCCCCCGTAATTATACCAGTTTCAATACCAAGTTCTTTTCTAAGTCTTTCCACTCCCATACCATCTCTGATAGAGAAACGCTTAAATATTTCCCCCTCATCAGAATAATAAACGCCTGTGTCTGTGAGTACACCGTCGTTATCTGTCAATACAAGTTTTATCTTTCTGGCTTTATTCCTTAGAAGTTTATTTATCTTTTTTAGATTTCGGATTGGAGCTGTTATTAATTTTTTAGGCATAACAAATCCTACTAATGTTATTTAAATAATTGGAGTAAAGGTACACTATTAAATCTGAACAGGAAAGGACTGATATACTAAATCGATAGAATATATTAGTTCAGGTTTTTATATTTTAATTAACAAGGAAAACATATTTTTTCCATATTATTAAAATATTAAAAAATCTAAGATTGTTAATAACAACAAATCTGCTCTCAGGGTAATAATTTAACTATTCTTATTTTTATAGAGGAATATGTAGAATGTATACGGCTTATCAATGGAAATAATAAAACCTGAAAAATTAAAAAGCGGAGATGTTATTGGTATTATTTCTCCTTCATCACCGGTTTCTAATACGTCCAAATTAAATGCTGGAGTGAGTTATTTTGAGAAAATGGGGTATAGGGTTAAGGTTGGATTAAATGCAATGAAAGAAAGAGGTTATCTTGCAGGTACTGATGGGGAGAGAGTGGAAGATATTCATAATATGTTTCTTAACAGTGAAGTGAAATTAATAATCTGTTTAAGAGGAGGCTATGGTGCCTCTCGGCTGCTTGACAAAATTGATTATAATATCATTAAAAATCATCCTAAAATATTCTGTGGTTACAGTGATATTACTGTATTGCAAAATGCATTCTTTTATAAAACAGGGTTGGTAACATTTGCAGGACCGATGGCCGGTGTTGATTTTTATAAAGATATAAGTCATTTTACCGAAGAGAATTTCTGGAATTCTGTTACAAGTTGTGAACCGATTAATATAAATTATCCCGACGGGGAAAGATTAAGTAGTTATAAGAGTGGGATTGCTGAGGGGAGATTGATAGGAGGAAATCTTTCTTTATTTTCTTCCTTGATAGGTACGGAGTATTTACCAGAACCAGAGGGCAAAATATTGTTTCTTGAGGAAGTCGGTGAAGTTCCATACAGGATAGACAGGATGCTCAACCAATTGAGGCTTTCAGGATTTTTAGGAAAAATTAAGGGCGTGATTTTGGGTAGTTTTACAGATTGTATTGAGACTGATCCCCAAAGAAAATCTCTTAACCTTACTGAAGTATTGGAGGATTATTTTATAAAGGATTTCCATGCTCCTGTTATCTATAATTTAAACCATGGACATCTAAATAATAATTTAACCATTCCTATTGGAGTAAATGTCAGAATAAATGGCACTAATTGCAGCATAGATTTTTTAGAGAGCCATCTGGTTTAAACAAATTCTATCCAATTATTAAAACCTTTTAATAAAACTTATTGTCTCACATATTGTGCTGAAAATTATATTTTTCTTAAATGACCCACATCAGGTAAATTACGTTAAGAAATTTTATGCAGCAAAGGGATTTATATTTACCGTGAAGAGAAAATAAATTTTCGTAATTTACCCGTAAGCTTAATCTTATTGGTCGACTTTCCATCATGGAAAGACTAGAAAGATAATCAGATATCTGATACGCGATACATTTCTATAAATTGAATGAGTCTTTATGTAAATGTGACTAAGGATAAAATTGAATTAAAAAGAAATACTTATTTATTCCCGATAAAAAAGAAAACCTATGACAAAGACTGTTTTAATTGTTGAAGATGAAGCTATCGCTGCGAAAGATTATAAAATAATGCTTGAAAAGGCAGGTTATATAGTTATTGGAATTGTTGATTCGAGTACGGAGGCGATTATAATAGCTAAAAAAGAAAAACCGGATATCATTTTAATGGATATAAGTCTAAAAGGGGAAGTTAGCGGTATCGAAGCTGCTAGAATAATATGTGATATTTACAATCCTGAGATTGTTTTTATAACCGGATTTGAAGAAGAAGTTTTAGTTTTTACGGGAATTCACTACAAATATATTAAAAAGCCGGTTTATGAGTGGCACCTGATGAAAGTCTTAAATTAAGTATTATATCAATATCCATTTAGCCAATATTTGTTTAATGGCAAAAATGTACATACTGAAAAAATCAAAATCTTTATTTCTCCGGTACCTCCAGGAGAGAACCCACACCTTTTATTTTAATTCTTTTATTGTTATTGTGAGCGAATTCTTGCGCTAAAGGAATTATTGCTCATCTTGGCTTAATGGACAATAATTCTTTTCTTTGTTATTATTAATTGTTACATAAGTAATAATGCTGAACAATAATAAAATTATTGAGATTATCATATGCAGAAACATTTATTAATTTTTGGGTCCAGTGGTTCACTTGGAAAGGGAGTTACGCAAGTCTTAGTAAAAAAGGATTACGAAAGGATCTACCTCTTTGATTCAAAACCAAATGAAATCTTAGGAGAAAATATTGAAAGAATCCAGGTTGGAAATCTCGCTGATGAAGCAAACGTTATAAATGCATTTAGTAATATCAAACCATCAAAGGAGATTGAATTTTTCTTATTCAGCACTGTGGGAGGATTTAGCGGTGGCAAAAATTTGTGGGATACTGACACAAATGATCTGGTCAAAATGATAGATGGCAATCTCAAAACTTGTTTTTTAATTGGAAAGTATTTTGCTCGACTCGTAAAAGATTCAGCAGGTGGTTCTGTTTTATTTACTGCTGCTTTTACAGGATTAGCTCCCGAAAAAGGAAAAATTCCTTATGGTGTATCGAAAAGCAGTGTCATATATCTTACTGAAACTCTGGCACTGGAAGGAGTGAATATTAATCTATCAGCAAATACAATTGCTCCTTTCATAATTGATACGCCAGCTAACCGTGAATGGATGGGGAATGATTATGACTATGAGCAATTAATTAAACCTGAGGAAATAGGAGAAGTTGTACATTCTGTCTTCCTTAATTTTAGGATTATTTCTGGAACTGTTATCAGATTACCCGGCAGGTTGAAAATAAAAGAATAAAAATCATTTTATTGTAGACAAAAACATTTAGTTGAACTATATTTGAAACTTTTAAGGAGATTATTATGAACTTAAAAAATAAAATAAATGAGGACTTAAAGTCCGCCATGAAATCGGGAGATAAACTCAGATTGGAAACCATACGATCGATTAGGGCTCTGATCCTTGAATTTGAGAAAAGCGGAAAGGATAAGGAACTTATCCCGGAAGAAGAAATAAAAATGCTTAATAGTGCAGTTAAAAAAAGAAGGGATTCTATTGAACAGTTCAGACTTGCCGGAAGGACTGAATTGGCGCAAAAGGAGGAGGCGGAACTTAATATCCTTATGAGCTATATGCCAAAACAGTTAAATGATGAAGAAGTCTATCTTGAGGTTAAGAAAATAGCTGAAGAGATTAGTGCTAGAGGAAAAGAAGATTTCCCGAAGCTGATGCCTAAAGCTGCTCAACTGCTTAAAGGGAAAACTGAGGGTAAAATAATAAAAGCTGCAGTTGATAAATATCTGGATCATAATTGAACTTACTTGATATCATAATTTTAGTATTTTTAGCGGTTGGATTCATTCTTGGATTCAAGGATGGGTTTGTCCGAAAAATAATTGGATTGATGGGATTCATCATGGCTACATTACTCTCAATAAAATTAGCCGCCTTTATTGGCAAATTAATTGAATCTGCCCTGAATATTGAATTTTATTTATCTGAAATAATTGGCGGCATAGCGATATTCCTTCTGGTAATTGTTATCTTCTCAATTATTAAAAGAGTTGTTCATCCTTTCGATAAGGTTAATAATATTATCAACCAGATAGTGGGAGGGATAGTAGGAATATTGCAGGTCTTATTTTTCCTAAGCGCGTTGTTCCTTTTATTAAATGTGTTTAATCAACCAGGTGCAAAGATTACCTCTAAATCTTTTTTCCATGAAAAAACACTTGGTATTATCCCGTCGGTAATAAGCTATGTCAGGGTTTATACTCCTGAAACTAAAAAAATGATTAAGGACTATATTAACGATAAGGATAAGGAAAAAGATACGCTTCAATGATTGAATTATCGGTTTTGGAAAAATTAGAATATAGAAAAATACTCGGTTATATTGCAAATTATTGTTCTACGGAAATAGGGAAGGGGAAAGTTTTGATGACAGTTCCCTTCATTGATATTAAAACTGCAATCTATGAAGGTAATCTTGTAACTGAAGCAAAAGAAATATTAATTAGAAATATTCCCCCTCCATTGGAATATGTGCCCGATTTAAAAGAAGTTCTTGCTCAAAGTACTATTGAGAATTCAGTACTTGAAAGTAAAAAAATAGTTGAGGTTTTACGGCTTGCTGTTATTTCCAGAAACCTTTCAAATTTCCTAAAATCAAATACGGAAACAGCTCCAGAAATTTATTCCCTCAGTCGTAACTTGTTTGTCGATAAGGTTTTTGAACATCATATTCAGAAGGTGATTAACGAAAATGGTGAGGTTAAAGAGAATGCAAGTTCCCAGCTTCTTTCAATTAGAAAAGAAATAAACGGGAAAAAAGATGAACTTGTGAAGGTTGTAAACAGGATAGTAAAAAATCTTAATGAAATGGATATTGTCAGGGAAGATTATCTAACTCTCCGGGACGGAAGGATCGTAATACCTGTAAAGGCTGAATATAAAAGAAATATCAGGGGATTCATTCATTCTGAGTCATCTACGGGGCAGACCGTCTATATTGAACCTGAGCAGACCCTCGAGCTAAACAATGAAATAATTACCTTGTCTTTCGCCGAAAAAAGGGAGATAGAAAGACTTCTCCGAGAACTCACTAAACTCATTGGTACTGAAAGTCTCCAGCTGAAAGAAACACTTAATATCGTTTCGGGTATTGATTCTGTCTTTGCACGAGCCAAATATTCAATCGAAATAATTGGTTCTTATCCAACGATTAACAACAAAAAACCTCTGGAATTAAAAGATGCCCGACATCCCATAATCCTGAAAAGACTGGGTAGAGAAAAAGCTGTTCCCTTAAGCGTAAGGATAGATCAGAATAAAGTAATTATAATAACAGGCCCCAATGCAGGTGGAAAAACTGTAGTGCTTAAAACAATAGGTTTAATTTCTCTGCTTCTACAGTCCGGAATACATATTCCTGCAAACCCTGACAGTAATATGCATTTTTTCAACAATATTCTCCTCGATATCGGTGACGAACAGTCGATTGAAGATGATCTTTCTACATTTAGTTCGCATCTTTCTAACATAAAGCATGTGCTTGAAAAAGCTGATGGAAATTCGCTTGTATTACTTGATGAAATTGGAACAGGAACCGATCCTGCTGAAGGATCGGCCTTCGCTGCTGCTGTTCTAGTATCCTTAGGAAAACAAGGTGCTGCAGTTTTTGCCTCAACTCATCATGGAAGCCTCAAGATTATTGCTAATGAACTTGAAGGCTTTGAAAATGCAGCCATGGAATTTGATAATGTAAATCTTAAACCTACCTATTTATTTAAGCAAGGAATACCTGGTTCGAGCTACGCTTTCGAAGTTGCAAAGCGAATTGGATTTACATCCGAATTTTTTCAGCTTGCTGAGGAGTACCTCGATACCGATAAACATAAAGTTGAAAACTTTCTTATCGACCTTGAAACTAAATCTAAAAAGCTTGAGCAGCAGTTGAAAGATGCTAACCTTGAAAACACACGCCTTTCGGGTTTAGCAAACCTCTACCAGAAAAATATTGATAAACTGAATAATGAGAAAAAAGAGATACTTAAAAAAACTAAGGAGGATGCAGAAATTTATTTAAGGGGGGTAAACAGTAAAATAGAAAAAGTAATAAAAGAGCTAAAGGAAAGTAATGCCTCCGGTGCGGTTATCAAAAAGTCCCAAGTCCTTGTCAAAACAGTTAAAGAAGAAAATAGGAATATATTTAAAGAAGTTGTTGACTTAAAAGAAATTAAAACTGATTTTATGATTGGAGATTTTGTTTGTATCAAAGACACTGAGACCAGGGGGGAAATAGTTGAGTTATCAAAGGATATGAAAAAAGCGGTTCTTAACACGGGGAAGATAAAGATGAATGTCCCAGTGGTTAATTTAGATCAGAGTAAACCGGTTAAAGAAAAAACTACCGGTATTTCTAACTACAATTATAATATGAGCTCTCCTCAGATAAGGTTGGATATTAGGGGAGAAAAGCCGGAAACTGCTGAATTTGAAGTTATTAAATTTATTGATACTGCATATATATCAGGATTGGAAAGAGTTGAGATTCTTCATGGAAAAGGTACCGGTGCGCTTAAAAAAACGGTAATCAATTTATTAAAGCAACATGATAAAATTAAGAACTTCTACTTTGCCCCAATTGAGTTTGGCGGCGAAGGTATTACAATTGCTGAATTGAAATAAGGAGCCTTTTGTTCAAAAAAATCTTAATTGCTAACCGGGGCGAAATTGCTTTACGGATTATTAGAGCCTGTAAGGAAATGAGTATTAAATCCGTTGCAATTTACTCGGAAGCAGATAAAACTTCTCCGCATACTAAGTATGCCGATGAAGCTTATTATATCGGAGAGTCTCCTTCCTCTGAATCATACCTTAATCAGAATAAGATAATATCCCTTGCTAAGCAAGTTGGTGCCGATGCCTTACATCCCGGCTATGGATTCTTTTCTGAAAATGCTGTGTTTATTAAAGAGATTGAAGATGCAGGGATTACCTTCATTGGTCCTTCTTCTTCCTCAGTAAAGATGATGGGTATCAAAACAGCTGCAAGACAACTGATGAATCAGCATAAGATACCAATTGTTCCCGGTACAACCTTCCCCATTAAGTCTATTAGTGAAGGATTAGAGGCAGCAATAAAGATCGGCTATCCAATATTACTGAAGGCTGCGGCTGGTGGCGGAGGTAAAGGGATGAAATTAGTAACCACTCAGAATGAGTTTGCTTCTTCATTCGAATCAGCCCAAAGGGAAGCCCTGAAGTTCTTTGCTGATGATTCAGTTTATATCGAAAAATATATTGAGAATCCAAAACATATTGAAGTGCAGATATTTGGAGACAAACTTGGGAATTATGTCCATATATTTGAAAGGGAATGTTCCATTCAAAGAAGACACCAAAAGATAATTGAAGAAGCTCCTTCCTCTTTTGTTGATGACAAAACAAGGAAAAAGATTACTCAGGCTGCAATAAATGTTGCTAAAGCATGCGGATATTATAATGCAGGAACAATTGAGTTTCTTATGGATAAATATTCAAATTTCTATTTCCTCGAAATGAATACCAGACTTCAGGTTGAACATCCGGTAACCGAAATGATAAGCGGGTTGGACCTTGTCAAAGAGCAAATAAATGTTGCAGCAGGAAAAGAGCTTTCTTTTAATCAGGAAGATATAAAAATAAACGGACATTCGATTGAAGCAAGAATATATGCTGAAGATCCTGAAAATAATTTTCTTCCCTTTACGGGAAAACTATTGGAATTCCTGGCACCTTCGGGTCCCGGTATAAGAATAGACGCCGGGTTTTCCAGGGGCTCTTTGATCTCCATTTATTATGATCCCTTGATTGCAAAGTTAGCCGCTTGGGGGAAAACAAGGGATGAAGCTTTAGAGAGATTAAAAAGAGCTCTTGGAGAGTTCCAGATTGCAGGAGTTACTACAAATATTTCCTTGCTTAAGGCAGTTTGTAATAATATTAATTTTATAAAAGGAAACTTTGATATTAACTTTTTGGAAAAAGAATTTGCCAATGAATTTCAAGGCAAGACCGCCTCTTCCGATGAGATAGAAAATGCGGTTGTTATTATTTCTTCCCTGCTGAAAGTTCGGAGCTCATCAACCGAGATAAAAAATACATTAATAGATAACAATAAATGGACTGGATTACAATATGAATGAATTTGTTGTTACTGTTAAT
>OCZT010004287.1_pt1 | contig 14430 bp, 14 predicted proteins | sample 1539031 | NCBI WGS metagenome assembly OCZT01 (sample SAMEA3539308, study PRJEB22396) | soil metagenome | biome: tundra; feature: field; material: soil | place: USA | collected 2010-05 | depth 0.15 m
ATAGTTAAGATTTTTGATTAGTTCCCGGGCTTCTTTTTAGTTGCCCGGCTTTTTTATTTAAAAATCTTAATTTCTCTTTTTAGAAGCCAGCATTCGTCACCGTGAGTGCCGCCGTCTGGTCTCCGACCAACGGCAAAACATGCATTAAGCAACTTGTTTTTATTTACATAGATTAGTACAATAAAACAAAGATACCTTGATTACTGGCCACAATTTTTTATAGCCATTATTAATGAATGGAAACAGGTACTTGCTGAACAGATAGTTTTGGAATGCTGACACATTTCGCCGTGGTCGGTCTTCCTGCCTAGGTGTGTGCGTTGGCGGGTGACCGACCAAATAATGAGAACTACCTCGTTCAATTATTCTTTGTTCTATTCGCAAACTCCCTGCGGATAATATTTAAAGCGCCACCTGCTTTAAACCATTCAATCTGTTGTTCATTATAAGTATGATTTACGAGGAATGTTTCCTGTGTGCCATCTTTGTGATGAAGATGAACGATAAGTGGTTTATTTACATCGAATGATAATAATCCATCTATATCAATAAGATCATCTTCTAAAATTTTATCATAATCCTCTTTGTTGGCAAAAGTTATTCCCAGCATTCCCTGTTTCTTCAAATTGGTTTCGTGAATTCTTGCAAAAGATTTTACCAGTACTGCTCTTACTCCTAAATGCCTTGGCTCCATGGCCGCATGTTCTCTTGATGATCCTTCCCCATAGTTTTCGTCACCTACAATTATAGAACCTACGCCTGCAGCCTTATAAGCTCTTTGAGTATCAGGCAAAGCACCATATTCACCAGTAAGTTGATTCTTTACAAGATTTGTTTTTTCATTAAAATAATTTACAGCGCCTATCAAAAGATTATTGCTGATGTTATCCAGATGTCCTCTGTATTTTAACCATGGTCCTGCCATAGAAATATGGTCGGTTGTGCATTTGCCTTTAGCCTTTATCAGTAATCTCAAATCTTTTAGATCGGTTCCTTCCCATGCAGCAAAAGGATCTAATAGTTGAAGGCGATCACTGTCAGGAGAGACCTTTACCTCTACCTTGCTTCCATCTTCTGCCGGCTGCTGAAATCCTGCATCTTCTACAGCAAAACCTTTTATTGGCATTTCAATGCCCTCGGGTTCTTTAAATTTTATTTTTTCTCCTTTATCATTACTTAAATAATCTGTAATGGGATTAAATGTAAGAGAACCTGCAATTGCCAATGCAGTGGTTATTTCAGGAGATGCTACAAAAGCATGGGTGTTTGGATTACCATCGTTCCTCTTGGCAAAATTGCGGTTATAAGAAGTTAAGATCGAATTTTTTCGATTCAGATCGTTGGAATGGCGTGCCCATTGTCCTATGCACGGTCCGCAGGCATTTGCTAATACCACGCCACCCATTTTTTCAAAAATACCTAAATAGCCATCCCTGTCAACTGTATATCTAACCTGTTCAGAACCGGGAGTGATGGTAAATTCTGATTTTGCCAGCAATCCATTATCAGTAGCTTGTTTTGCCACTGATGCTGCTCTTGTTATATCTTCATAAGAAGAGTTGGTACACGAACCTATTAAACCTACTTCAAGTTTTTCGGGCCAGCCATTTTCTTTTACCGCAGCGGCAAATTTAGAAAGCGGCCACGCCAGATCCGGTGTAAAAGGCCCATTGATATGTGGCTCCAGTTCAGATAAATTTATTTCGATAACCTGGTCAAAATATAAAGACGGATCAGCATACACTTCATTATCACCTGTAAGATGTTGCGCAATTTCATCAGCTGCCATAGCTACTTCAGCCCTGCCAGTACCTCTCAGGTATTCTGCCATTTTTTCGTCGTAGCCGAAAATAGAAGTGGTTGCACCAATTTCAGCCCCCATGTTACAGATGGTGCCTTTGCCTGTGCAGGAAAGAGATTTTGCGCCTTCTCCAAAATATTCCAATATGGCACCGGTGCCGCCCTTTACAGTAAGTATTCCTGCCACCTTTAAAATAATATCTTTGGAGGCTGTCCACCCATTTAGTCTTCCTGTTAGCTTAACACCAATCAGTTTAGGAAATTTTAATTCCCACGGCAATCCCGCCATCACATCACATGCATCAGCGCCGCCAACACCAATTGCAATAATGCCCAAGCCGCCTGCATTAACGGTATGAGAATCTGTTCCTATCATCATACCTCCGGGGAAAGCATAGTTTTCCAATACTACCTGGTGGATGATACCGGCTCCGGGTTTCCAGAAACCAATGCCATATTTATTAGAGACGGATGCAAGAAAATCATACACTTCTTTATTTTGATCTTTTGCTTTGGCAAGATCAGCATTAGCTCCAACTTCTGCCTGTATCAGATGATCGCAGTGAACTGTAGACGGAACGGCAACCGTTATTCTGCCAGCCTGCATAAATTGTAACAGAGCCATTTGTGCAGTTGCATCCTGCATAGCAACCCTATCGGGTGCAAAATCTACATAGCTTTTTCCTCTTTCATAAGATATGGTTGCATCGCCTTGCCGAAGGTGTGCATATAAAATTTTTTCGGTAAGCGTTAAAGGTCTTTTAACAGCTTTTCGTGCAGCCAAAACTTTTGCGCCAAAATTGGTATACACTTTCTTTATCATTTCTATATCAAATACCATGGCTTACTATTTTAAATGAAACGGAGATATAATGGAACTGTTCAAACTTTAAGTTAATTTGAGGATCAAAATTTGCGAATGCAAATTTACAAAAATCGCATGATGATATAAACATAAGTTTAGCATCGGCTTTTTTGAAATGAAAAATAATTTTATTTAAATTTGTGGTATGAATAAAATAAGAAATTTTATTGAGTGGAATGTGTTTGGTGTATGCACCGCTATCGGCGAAAGAATGGGAATTGCTACCTCTGTTATAAGAAAATACTTTATTTATATTTCCTTTTTAACTTTTGGCTCACCTGTAATATTTTATTTGTTTATCGCTTTTTGGATGAATATCAAAAATTATATTCAAAGCTCGAGGCGTAATCCACTGAAATATCTTTAATCTTTTTTTTAACGTGATCGCTTGTGGTTGTATTTAATTTATCTCATAATAATTACCAAACTTTATTACAGAATTTTGCCCGCCAACTAAAAGTAAAGCCTGAAAATAATTCTATCGTTATTCCTCCGGATATTGGAGAAGGTATTATAAAAGTGATACAACTCCCTAATGGTTTACAAACTTTAATGGTAAAAATTAATTTTCATAAAGATGTATTGATTAAAAGTGGTAATACAAATCAGGGAGATTATGTTTTAAATTTTGATGAATCAGAAATCCATGATGAGAAAAATACAGACTCCGGAAAAACTATTAATTCCTTTGTAAGATTAACAGGCGCTTCTTTTAAGCATTGGGAAGTTGTGAAAAAAAAATCGGCTGTTCAATATGTAAAAATATTGTTCAGTAAAGAATGGCTTTCAAATTATATCGGTCTGCGTGAAAAAATGTCACTGTTCGAAAAATACATTCCTGTTAAATCGGACGCAGCTGAAAAGGAAAAATTAAATGAGGAATACCGCAGAATTATAAATGAACTGTGGGTAATTAATAATGATGATCCTTTGCAAAACATTTACAATAATAACAGGATATTATTATTGGTGGAGCAGTTTTTTACAAAGATGCATGCTGAAATGTTAAATCCAAAAGGAAAATATAAGTTAATTGCGGATGATGTTTTAAAATTAAAAAAAGTGGAAGCTATTTTAAAATCTCCCGGTAAATCTCCTCTCGATATTGCAGCACTTGCAAAAAAAGCTTTTATGACAAAAGTGAAGCTGTCACATGCTTTTAAACAGGTTTATGGTACCAGCATTTACAGTTATTATCAAAATCAGCGTATGCAAAAATCGCATGAATTATTGAGCACAGGAAATTTTTCGGTGAAAGAGGTGAGCGAAAAATTAGGTTACACAAATCTTTCTAACTTTGTACTGGCGTTTACAAAACAATTTGATACAGCGCCCAAAAGTTTGTTGGAATAAGATCAATTTAATAATTTCAACAACTATTATTTAATTAGTTTGATTTAGAATTTTATAAATTGTAGAATGTTTAGTATTGATTATAGCCATACTGATTATGCAAAGTTGATGAGTGACATGGCGCATAAGATGCATGTAAAATTAAAGCGTGATACACTGGTCATTCCTGAAGATATTGCAAATGGATATTTCAAATACATTCCCCTTGGTAATGGGCTTCAATGTATGTTGTCAGATTATACATTGAACCAGGATATGTACATGCAAAGAAACCGGTCAGATAAAGAATTTTATATCCTTCGCTTTGATGAAATTTCTATCTCCGACACATTAATGGTAAAAATTGATAATGATTATATCCGGGAAGGCAAACAAAACAGGGCTTCAGTTCTGCTAACAAGTTCTTTATACGATTTTGCATACCAGGCTGCAAAAAACACCGCTATAAGAAGTATAAATGTATTAATAACCCGTAAATGGCTTAAGCAATATCTTGACATAAAAAGCATGGATAAAGTGCTTCAAAAATATTTACAATTAAAAACACAGAGTTACAATTTTGCTCCCTTTGATATTGAGTACAGAGCATTATTTAATGAAGTGATGGATGGCGGAGATGCTGCAATGAAAAGATCAATTTTGGAGAACAGGATTATGATGATGGTGGAAAAATTTCTTACTCATTTATATCAAAAACTTAATCAATTAACTGAAGATGATAAGATAAAAATATCACCGGATGAAATTAAAAGGCTGATGGAAGTAGAATCGTATTTGGTAAAAGATTTTTCTACACCGCCTCCGCCCATTTCATTTCTTTCCCGTGTTGCAGCGATGAGTACCACTACGTTAAAGAATAAGTTTAAAAAATTATACGGGAATAATTTATACGAATACTTTCAAAAAAGCCGTATGCACCGTGCCAAAATTTTATTACTGTCTCAAAAATATTCAATAAAGGAGATCGGTTCTCAATTAGGCTATTCCAACCTCAGCAACTTTGCCACTGCATTTAAAAAAGAATTTAACCGGCTTCCAAGCCAGTTGATTGCCTGAACCACGATTTTTGGGATTAAAAGATTTATAAGATTAATGTTTTTATAAGATTAAAAATCTACAACTACTTCAGAAATATTCTCTATATTTTTTCTGGTTAATCCCATAAATCTCCCCAAACCTGCCTGACGGCAGGCAGGTCATGGTTCAGACACTGATGATCTCAGGCGTACCAGTTTTTCAATTAAATTTTCAAGAAGATGTAAGGATAACATATTAGCGCCATCACTTTTTGCTATTGATGGTTTTGGATGTGTTTCTATAAAGATACCATCAGCTCCGGTTGCAATTGCAGCTTTGGCAATAGTTTCAATGAGTTCAGGATTGCCGCCGGTTATGCCGCTGCTTTGATTGGGTTGCTGTAAAGAATGTGTACAATCCATAATTACAGGTACATTATTCATTTTCATTGCAGCAATATTTCTAAAATCAACAACGAGGTCCTGGTAGCCAAAACTATTTCCTCTTTCAGTAAGCATAACTTTTTTATTACCGGCAGAATTAATTTTTTCAACTGCGAACTTCATTGCTTCGCCATTTAAAAACTGCCCTTTTTTTACATTGATTATTTTACCTGTTTTTGCAGCCGCAATAAGTAATTCTGTTTGTCTGCATAAAAAAGCCGGTATCTGTAAAATATCTGCATAGTTTGCTGCTATAGCTGCTTCTTCTGCTGTATGAATATCAGTTATGGTTGGAACAGAAATTTTCTCTCCTGTTCTTTTAATTATTTCTAAAGCTTTTTTATCACCAATGCCTGTAAAAGATGAAGCGCTTGTTCTGTTTGCTTTTTTATAAGAAGCTTTAAAAATATAAGGGATTTTATATTTTTTGCAGATGGCAGCAACTGTTTCGGCAATTTCAATCACCATTTCTTCCCCTTCAACTACGCATGGCCCTGCAATAAGAAAAAAATTATTTTTATCATATTGCTGATGTGCAAAAAGTTTCTGTAAATAATTTTCCATCACCAAAACTACTATTTTCATCCGATGGCTATCGGATTTACATTTACATTTACTTGTAAAAATTATGAGAAAAGAAAAAATTTTGGTAATCGGTGCCTGCGGACAAATTGGTGTTGAACTTACTTTAGAATTAAGAAGGCTTTATGGCGGCGCTAATGTTATTGCTTCAGATCTTAGAGAAGAGAATGACCTGATAAAAGGTACTGGTCCGTATGTAAGTTTGGATGTAATGAACAAAGAGATGCTGCATGTTCAGGTTATCCGGCAAGGCATTACTCAAATTTATCTGCTTGCTGCTATCCTATCTGCTACCGGAGAAAAAAATCCAACACTTGCATGGAATTTAAATATGCAAAGCCTCTTAAATGTATTGGATATTGCTAAAGTAGAAAAATTGACGAGAGTATTCTGGCCCAGCAGCATAGCGGTTTTTGGTCCTACATCGCCAAAGCATAATTGCCCTCAGCAAACAGTGATTGAACCTGTGACTGTGTATGGCATTAGTAAATATGCCGGAGAATTCTGGTGCAATTATTATAATCACCGGTATGGTGTTGATGTAAGAAGTATTCGTTATCCCGGGTTAATAAGTTATAAAAGTGCACCCGGTGGTGGAACTACAGATTATGCGATTGAAATTTTTTATGCTGCCTTAGAAGAAAAAAAATACAATTGCTTTTTAAAACAAGATACTTATTTGCCAATGATGTATATGCCGGATGCAATAAGGGCAACGATAGAATTAATGCAGGCTGATGCAGAAAAAATTTCGGTACGAACATCTTATAATGTTTCAGCAATAAGTTTTTCGCCAAAAGAAATTGCTGAGGAAATTAAAAAACATATTCCTGAGTTTACAATAACATACAATCCCGATTACAGGCAGGCAATCGCTGATAGCTGGCCACAGAGTATTGATGATACTATCACACAAAAAGATTGGGAATGGGCGCCTGAGTACGATCTTGAAAAAATGACAGATGATATGTTGAGAAATTTAAATATTTCACTTGGTAACCAATAATAACAATTCATTTTATAGTTGCATGGTAAATTGGATTAATTATTGATTATTAAGAATGAATTATTTCACTAAAATTATTTCACTAAAATCAACTAACATGAAAAAGTTATTTTTAGTTATTGCTGTTATTGTAACATCAGTTTCAGTAAATGCACAGAGATCTTTGATGGGTAGCCACACAAATTTTAGTTTAGGGATCGAGGGTTCCGCACCAACAGGACTTTTTCATACTAACGGCTATAAAGTAGGATTTGGCGGTTCTCTTCAAATTGAAAATAAACCATCTGTTGATTTAGGATTAACCTTAAATATTGGATTTTTAAGTTATGGTAATAACTCTACTAATTATAACTATCACTATAATATAATTCCATTATTAGCAGGCCTTAAATATTATGTTTCGCCAAAAGTTTATTTACACGGTCAGTTAGGTGCAAGTTTTGCAACTCTTAAACTTCCTACGCAAAATTTTACAAACACAAGCTTTACATATTCTCCAGGAATTGGTTTTATGGTATCTCAGGATGTGGATTTTTTGATTAAATACATGGGAATCTCTAATAGTATTGCTCTTTTTGATAATAACGGAAATTTTTATTACAATCAGACTGCTAACACTTTCGGAATGCGTCTGGCTTATACTTTCGGTAAATAACTTTCTACTTTTATTTTTATTGAGGTTGAGGTTTTAAATCCCCAAAACATCTCTCATAGTAAATATTCCCTTCTTATCTTTTATAAATTCTGCAGCAAGTACAGCCCCTGAGGCAAATCCTTTACGGTTATGTGCCGTATGAATGATCTCAATATTGTCTACATCTGATGAATACTTAACAGCGTGAGTTCCGGCAGCAGGATCAATGCGGTGGCTGATAATGGATAGGTCTTCAGCGTTGTTGCTTTCCTGGTTAACCCATTGTTTTTTATGAGATAATTCTTTTATTATCTGTTCTGCTATTGTAATGGCGGTACCACTGGGAGCATCTTTTTTTTGTGTATGATGAGTTTCTTCTATGGTTATATTATAATCCTGTTTACTCATTAATTCTGCCAGCTTTTTATTAAGCTCAAAAAAAATATTTACGCCAATACTAAAATTACTTGCGTATAGAAATGAACCATTTTGCTCAATGCAGATATCTTTTACTTTATCAAAGTTATTAAGCCAGCCAGTGGTGCCGCATACAACAGGCACGCCTGCATCAAAACATTGCAAAATATTATTAGCTGCATTTTCCGGTGAGGTAAATTCTATTGCTACGTCTGCTTTTTGTAAATTTTCTTTTGTAAGATCTTCCAGGTTATATAAGTCAATAGTTAAACAAATAGTATGACCTTTTTGTAAAGCGATCTCTTCAATGGCTTTACCCATTTTGCCGTAACCAATTAGTGCAATTTTCATGACCTCACTTTTATCCTCTCCACAAGTGGAGAGGAGATTATTGTAGTGAAGGTAAAACTTTTGACTGTTTATCTTTAAAAAAAAAGACCAGACTGATACCGCCTGTATTAGCGGTTGGATTGTAACCCGGCTTTACTCTAAAGCTAATGTTATCACTTACATCAAATGCTTTTAAATGAGCGTCAACAGTGGCATCCACAACATTCAATCCCCAAAAAAGTAAAAAGAAAAGCACTGAATAATCTACATTTTGCCGGTATGAATTTCTATAACTTCGTATTGATTCAGTGGAAAGATTTACAAATCTCGGATCAATCAAAGCATCATTAGAAGGAATTGTGTCAGAGCGTAATATCACCGCCTGCCTTAGAAGTTTGTATGTTTTTAAATTATCGAAAAATATATATGCTGTTATTCCAAGTGCTCCATAAACAATAGGAATCTTCCAGTATTTTTTATTGTATGCCTGCCCCCAGCCGGGAAGTACAGCAGACCTGAAGGTGGCAATTTTTGGATTGTATTTTTTTGCAGATGTATCAAGTGCTAAAATATTTTTTCTTGCGGAAGTGTCCTGTTTTTTTATATTAACGCTTGTCAAACTATCTGTTTTTTGCTGGGCAAAGCTTTGCCTGCATAAAACTATAAATACAAAGAATACTATACAGAAAAATAATTTCTTATTGAGCATACGCTTAGTTCACAGGCACGTTCATCTTATCTAAAATTGAATTTAATTCTTCCAGAGAATAATATTCAAAAGTGATACTGCCAAAGCCTTTTTTATTATAATTCAATTTTACTTTGGTACTGTAGTGAGAAGCTAAATTATCTTCAATTTTTTTTAATGCCGGCAATAACTGCGACTTTACGGAATTATTAACAGCATTGGCTGAGGTATACAATCTTCTTACAAGCTCTTCGGTTTGCCGTACAGACAATTCTTTATTTTTTATTTCATGGAAAATGAAAAGCTGTTTATCAATCGCATCCACATTTATCAGCGCTCTTGCATGTCCCATGCTGATAGTGCCATTGCGTACAGCAATCTGTATATCCGGCGGAAGCTTTAAAAGGCGAATGTAATTGGTAACCGTACTTCTTTCTTTTCCAATTCTCTCAGCAAGCTGCTCCTGTGTATAATCCAGTTCTTCCATCAGGCGCCTGTAGCTTAAGGCAATTTCCATTGCATTTAAATTTTCTCTTTGCAGATTTTCCAGCAAGGAAAGCTCCAGCAGTTGAGAATCTTTCGTTTCTCTAACATATACCGGAACATCTTTTAATCCTGCAATTTTTGCGGCTCTGAATCTTCTTTCACCCGCTATTATTCTATACTTTCCACCGGCAAGTTTAGTAACTGTGAGCGGCTGAATAATATCATGAGTTTTGATGGACGCAGCCAGTTCACTTAAAGCCATTTCATCAAAATCACGACGGGGTTGTTTTGGATTTATCTCGAGCTGAGCAAGCGGTATTCGCAAACTTGTGCTGGCTTTTTCTATTACTTCACTTTTTAATAAGCCTGCAGTGGATTTAAGATCTGCATCAATATTTTGTAATAAAGTTCGAATGCCTTTGCCGAGTGCATCTTTTTTATTTTGTGTTGACATATTTTTAAAATTAGCTGTGAGCCATCAGCTGTTAGTTATGAGTGGTAAGCAAAATACCCAAAGCCCAAAGCTAATAGCTAACAGCTTTTATTGTAAAATTCTTTCTTCCTGCGAAATTTTTGTCATATTGTTTTTCTGTAGAATTTCTTTAGCAAGATTGAGGTAATTTATGGCACCCTTACTGTCTGCATCATATAAAATTGCAGGTTTACCAAAGCTTGGCGCCTCACTTAACTTTGTGTTGCGATGAATAATGATTGAAAAAACAAGGTCTTCAAAATGTTTTCGTACCTCGTTTACTACCTGGTTACATAAACGCAAACGGCCATCATACATGGTCATCAGCAAGCCTTCAATTTGTAGTTCAGGGTTTAACCTGTTCTGTACAATTTTTATGGTGTTCAATAATTTTCCCAAACCTTCTAAAGCAAAAAATTCTGCCTGAACAGGTACTATCACACTATCTGCGGCAGTTAATGCATTCACTGTTATTAAACCTAATGATGGTGAGCAATCGATAACAATAAAATCGTAATCATCCCTAAGCGGGTCTAAAATATTTTTTAAAACACTTTCCCGGTTAGGATAGTTTATCATTTCAATTTCAGCCCCTACAAGATCAATGTGCGAAGGAATTACATCGAGATAAGGAATATCCGATTTTAGAATTACATCTCTGGCAGATGTTGAATTTATCATGCAGTCATACAATCCGTGGGTAATATTATGAAGGTCGAAACCCAGGCCTGTAGTACTGTTTGCCTGCGGATCCGCATCTACCAACAATGTTTTAAACTCCAATACGCCAAGGCTTGCTGCAAGATTTATTGCAGTAGTAGTTTTGCCAACGCCGCCCTTTTGATTTGCTATGCCTATTATCTTTGCCATGCCCCTTATCCCCTAAAGGGGAAAATTTAATTTTATAATAATTTAATTATTCAATTTCTACCTGCAGTAACTTTCAACACTTCTTACATCGTATATTGTACTTCGTACATCACACATTTTATGACAGGTTGGCAAATTTACTTATTCGGTATAATATTAGGATGATATTAATCCCCCAACTTCTAACAAATAAGCTGGTGTAATAATCTTATCATGTACACAATCATATCTGCAACAAACAGGATAGGCAGCCATACAGAAAAAGTTGCCAAAGAGTATCAAAAGATATTAAAAACAAAAGGAATAAACGCTTCTATTTTTTCTTTAAAAAATTTGAATGTTTTAGAAAAGAACCCCGGGTTTTCTAAAGCTGAGAACGAATTTTTAATTCCTGCTCAAAAATTTATTTTTATTATGCCGGAGTACAATGGAACTTTTCCGGGAGTATTAAAAGCGATGATAGATACAAGTGATGTAAAAAGAGCGTGGTGGCATAAAAAAGCATTATTAGTTGGCGTTTCAACAGGCAGAGCAGGTAATTTGCGGGGCATGGATCAGATCACAGGATCATTAAATCACATGAAGATGATTGTGCATCACAATAAGCTTCCCATTTCAGTAATTGATAAAGTGATGGATGAAGATGGAACAATAACTAATAAAAGTACATTGCAGGCAATTGATCAGCAGGTTGATGAATTCATAAATTTTTAGCTTGTAATAATAACATGCGTAGTCCCACCTTTGTTTTAATTTTTCTTGCCATAATGATATTGCTCGACACATACGTGTTCCAGGCAATAAAAGTGGTTAGCCATTCTGCTTCTCCCAAAACAAAAATAATAATTTATTCAATCTATTGGACTATTTCAATACTTGCAATTATTGGTTTTTTAATTTTTGTTTTAACAGGACCTGAGTTCCTTCCAAAAAAATTAAGAACATATTTATTTGCAATCGTTGTGGGTTTATTTCTTGGAAAATTAATTTCTGTTATTTTCTTTTTGGTTGATGATATGAGGAGATTAATTCAATGGATAACGGGAAAATTATTTTTTAGAAACACAGAAGGAGAGCAGCTTACAGAAGGTGGAATAAGCCGTTCTGTTTTTTTGAGCTGGCTGGGCTTAGCTGCCGGCGGCACTTTGTTTGGAAGTTTAATTTATGGCTTTGGAAATAAATACAGATACGAAGTAAGAAGAGTGAAACTGGCATTCGACAATTTGCCTGCATCGTTTAAAGGATTAAAAATTGTTCATATCTGTGATATACACTCAGGTAGTTTTACAAATAAATCCGCAGTGATGAGAGGAGTAAAAAAAATTATGGATGAGAATGCAGATCTTATCTTATTCAGCGGTGACCTGGTGAATGACAGGGCAACAGAGATGGAAGAATACATGGATGTGTTCAGCCAGTTAAAAGCGCCTTTGGGTGTGTATTCAACTTTTGGTAATCATGATTATGGTGATTATGCACACTGGCCTTTTAATGGCGTAACCAAACAACAAAATTTGATCAACCTTGCGAAAGTTCATGCTGAGCTGGGATGGCGTTTGCTGATGAATGAGCATGTTGTGCTGAAAAAAAATGGTGAGCAAATCGCTTTAATTGGTATTGAGAACTGGAGCAACATAGCAAGATTCCCAAAACATGGAAGAATGGATCTTGCTTATGCAGGAACAGAAAAATATCCTTTTAAAATTTTAATGAGTCACGATCCCAGCCATTGGGATGCACAGGTACGTCCTCAATATCCCGATGTTGATCTTACACTTAGCGGGCATACGCATGGAATGCAGTTTGGGATTGAGATCCCGGGATTTAAATGGAGTCCTGTTCAATATATTTATAAGCAATGGGCAGGCTTGTATGAAGAAGGAAAACAAAAATTATATGTGAACCGGGGGTATGGGTTTATTGGTTATCCCGGAAGAGTTGGAATTTTGCCGGAGATAACTGTGATTGAGTTGGTGTGATACCAGCACCTGTCTTTCATTGCCGTAGTTTGGGAATTTAATGCTGTGTCCGCCCGGTGATGTTACTGATTAAAGGAACGAAATTTTCTTATGACTGCAAAGGGGATTAATACCTGGCAAAGCCAATGACTAAAGATTGCTAGCGAAATAATGCTGAGAATATACTGTCCGCCCGAATTGAGGCAATGCTTTGTTGTGCATCTGTACACTAAATCCTTGTTCATAACAACTATTCTTTGGTAAATTCTAGGTAATCAAAATTTATCTGACCATGATCAACAATATGTAGGGTAAGTTTGTGAATACCTTTCTTGATTTTCATACTCGTTATAGAATCAGTTTTGTTCCAGTGGTGCCATTGCCGCCAGGCAACTGTGTCCTGGCTATTATATGTAGAGCTGATTTTTAATTGGATTGCTACAGGCTGGCCATCCAGATCGAACGAAATGCTTCCATCTCCATTGGCAGTATACATAACTCTAATCTGGTATACTGCAGTTTCAGTTACCCGAACAGTATAATTTATCCATTCGCCAGGCATTGTCCAACCAACATATAACTGATTTGAATCTGGAACAACTTTATTATAAGAGTTATTGTCGATACCACCTGTCTTGGTATAGGATATATCCACACCTTCCTTCATACGAAATTCATGAAGAAAATTTCCATTTGCAGGATTCAATTTACCGCTTCCATTATTTAAGCTGTCTGTATCGTGATAAGCAATTCCTTCGCCACCCAAATCAAAATACTCACATTCTACTCTGCCAGGAATTTGTTGCTTTTCTTTATTGAATGACTTGCCAATATTCAGAGAAGAAGTACAAGAAGCAGCGAATAAGGTCAGTAATAATAAAGTGTTATTTTTCATAATTGTTGCGTTGATGCACTGCGTGGTTATCGTTTTCATATATTCATTTCAAAATATTCTTGTGTACAATATTATTAGGATAAGGAGTGATCGTATCTTCATTGTCATGTTATAAAATTTAAAAAATGTTTTAAAGAGGTATTACAATTTGCCTCCTGGTTGATTGTGGGATTGTTTTGTTGTATGGTAATTGAAGTTTAATGTTTGACCGGCAATTTGAATCTTAAACTCTCCAGGTTCAGTGACCGTTTTGCCTTCATCGTTTACAAAAGCAAGATCGTTGGCGTTGATTTTAAAAACAACAGTTTTAGTTTCCCCGGCTTTTAATTCAATCTTATCAAATGCTCTTAAGCGTTTTGTATCCGGCGTAATAGATGCATAAAGATCACTTGTAAACAATAATACTGTTTCCTTGCCTTCATGTACTCCCGTATTTATTATATCAACACTGATGGTTAAGGTTTCATTGTCTTTAAGATCGCGGTTATCTGCCCGTAAGTTGCGGTATTGAAATGTAGTATAACTTAACCCAAAACCAAACTCAAATAATGGGTTATATCCATTATCTCCATTACCGTTCTCTATGTTTTTGCGATAATAGTTCAGCAGCGCAT
>OCZT010004289.1_pt1 | contig 14430 bp, 14 predicted proteins | sample 1539031 | NCBI WGS metagenome assembly OCZT01 (sample SAMEA3539308, study PRJEB22396) | soil metagenome | biome: tundra; feature: field; material: soil | place: USA | collected 2010-05 | depth 0.15 m
CACGGCGCGGCTGAGATTGGCCATCTGGTGAAGGCAGCCAAAGGACGCATCAAGATCATGCCGGGCGGCGGTGTGTCCGCCGATACGATCGTGGAGATCGCCGAAGCTACGGGCGCCGGCGAATTCCATTCCAGTGCCAGAACGTCGCTCCAAAGCCCGGTTCGATTTCGCAAGCAGGGAATCGCGATGGGTGATATTCCGGATTGCGAATACAAGCGATACTTCGTGCGGGAGGAGAGCGTTCGCGCGTTGGTGGGCGCGCTTGAAAGATTGGACGTCGGGCGCGCTGTGAACAGAATACGTAGTAAATCGTGACCGCAACTCCACATTCTAATGTCGACCAAGACCGATCAGCGAGGTAAGCGTATCCTGCAGGTGCTCCTGCGCCACGGCAACAGCTCTGTGGACGAACTAGCCGAGTTGGTTGGCGCATCCGCGGCCAGCGTGCGTCGCGACCTGGCGCGGCTTGAGCAGCACGAGCTGGTGCGCCGCACCCACGGCGGAGCAAAGCTGGCTGGGCAGTTGCAGTACGCGCCGTTTCGCTTCGACTCAACGTTTCAGGAACGGGAGGGCCGCTTTGCCGAAGAGAAGCGACGCATTGGCCTGGCCGCTGCGGAACTGATCCGGGAGCATGAAACCGTCGGCTTCACCGCAGGGACGACTACCACCCAGGTGGCGCGCTGCATCCGTCATAGAAGCGGCATTCAGATCATCACCAACGCTGCGAACATCGGCATGGAGCTGAATGTCCAGGCCGGTTTGACCGTGACGCTTACTGGAGGAACGATGCGCTGGGCGGGCGCCTTCTCGTTGACTGGACCAATGGCCATGGAGTCACTAAACCGCGTGTTTCTCGACAAAGCTTTCATTGGCGCTTGCGGCGTGGATGTGCGGTGCGGCGCCACAACCATTGAGCCGGACGAAGCGGCTATATTTCGCGCCATGGCCAGGCAAGCCAAGCAGGTAATCGTAGTAGCAGATTCGAGCAAGATTGCAATGGTGAGCCCAGCGTTGATCTGCCCGGTTACTGAGATCGACACTCTCGTAACAGACAGCGGAATCACTCAGGAGGCGCTTGCAGGTTTTAAAGCTATCGGCATTGAGGTGCTTGTCGTATGAAGCCCGTCACGGCAGAGATTACTGCCAGGCTGCCATTAGGAGTTCGATGAAAAGAATCCTTTTCCTGCTTTGGATCTCTCTCGGGGCAGCCAACGGAATGCGGGCAGCGCCGGCGGCTCTTTTTTACCTGACCAACAGTCCGGACTCTATCCGTTCCTTCCTGGCGCACTCCACACAGATCGATATGCTGGTGCCTACCTGGTATCAGGTTGACGAGAACGGCCTTGTCACCGGCGCACCCGATCCCACCGTGCTCAAACGAGCTCATGATGATGGGCTGCGCGTGATACCAATCATCGCACTCTTCAACAAGAAGGGCTTCCACGCGCTGGCCGCCAATCCCGAGGCCAAGGCCAGCATGGACGACGCAATGATCCGCGAGTCGAAACTTCACGGCTATATCGGCTTCCAGTTTGATTTTGAGAACATCGACTGGACCGACCGCGATCTGTTGACTGGAATGGTAAGCGTCCGCGGAGTCGATGCATAAATCAGGTCTGCAATTAAGTATTGCAACGGTGCCTAATGCGCCCGGTTATCCCGGAGCCGGCGGTTTTGCCAAGTGGATTTACACTGACTGGCGCGGCGCATACGATATTGGCGCAATCGCGCAATATGTCGATCTGATCTGCCTAATGACCTACGATCAACATACCCGGTGGACCGTGCCTGGACCCGTCGCAGGCTGGGATTGGACCATCGAAAATCTCAATTACGCATTGAAAGTGGTCCCCAAGGAGAAGCTCTCGCTTGGCATTCCTCTATATGGGTACCACTGGTACACAGGTGCTCCTATAAAGGAGGGCGTCCAGGGAAGCGGGATCATCAGTGAGAAGCCAAACCCGACGGCAGATTACATCGGCACACCCAATGCACTTCAACTCGCCTTGGCCTACAACGGACGAATCCAGTGGGACGCCGCAGACCATAGCGCGTATTTCTTCTTCTATCGCGACCAATTGCGCGAATGGATCTTCTTCACCGACTTGCGCACTTTTAAGGACAGGTACGAACTCGTCCGGCAGAATGGACTTCAGGGATTCTGCTCGTGGGTGCTGGGTGAAGAGGACCCCGCGATCTGGACCTACCTGCCCCATCGGCACTGAACAAAATTGATCGGAGTGGATTGAGGTGCACGAATGCATTACCTCTTGTTTTATGAAGCGGGTGACGACTACTTATCCATGCGCGCTCAGTTCCGGAATGCGCATCTCACCCTTGCGTGGAAGGCAAGCGAGCGTGGCGAACTGGTGTTGGGCGGCGCGCTCGCGAATCCCGTGGACGGTGCGGTCTTGCTCTTCAAGGGCGACTCGCCGGAAGTAGCGGAGAGTTTCGCAAGAGGGGACCCTTACGTGACCAACGGGATGGTGAAGCAATGGTATGTGCGGGAATGGACGACGGTTGCTGGAGAAGACTCCACAATGCCCATCAGGCCGCATGATCTGCCACCGGCAAGTTAACCCGCATTTCGCTTGAGCCTCGGGTTCAGGCCACAGGGACCTCATCGTCTATCCCCGAAGCCAACTAGGGCAAAACCTGATCTGGAGTGACCTCCATTGCTGTCTGGGAAAACTCAAAGCGTAGGATCCACGTGCTGGCAGAAGCCTGGCCATCGACTCGCGCAGGCTTGAACTTCCATTTCCTCGCTGCCTGCAAGGACAAATTGGCAAAATATCTGCTTGGTCCAGGAGAGTCCAACTCAGCATTCGATACATTTCCGTTTGGATCGACTTCAACTTTAATGCTCAAGACGAATTTGCCGTGGATCGTCTGCATCGCTTCTTCGGACAGTTCGGGCAGAACTCGTTCAGCAACTGCGCCCTTGACGGGTGCAGCCTTTGGGCTTTCCGCGCCCGGGACTTGGGTCGGGGGTTGAGAAGCTGTGACGGCGGGTGCGGGTTCCGGCTTTTCAGTTCGCAGGGACGGCTCTGCCTTGTGAGAGCGCAGTTGCACAAATGCGAATGCGGCGAGCAGCACAAGCACCGCGCCAACGAGTGCCGTCAGACGGCGTTTGGCTGGCGGGGTTCGACCCGTCTCGCCGGCCTTGGTATCCACGGGTCGGGCAGGTTCGAGCTGAGCCTTTATGTCGCCGATGGTGCATCGCCGTTGAGGGTCGAGCCGCAGACATTCCTGCACGATGCCGGCGAAGGGCTGTGGAATCGATTCTGGAACAATGGATTCTCCATCTGCCGATCTGTCCAAATCCGCCGGATGTTGAGTAAGGGCTTCGACCAGGATTACGCCCAGCGACCAGATATCCGTTGCTGTAGAGATCGTCCCAGAGCCGCATTCTGGCGCCTCATAAGCTTCCGGTGCTGGAAAGTGCCTGCCAGATCCGCCCAGGATATGAAGGCTGTCGCAAGATAGCTTCACCTGATCGTCGATAACCATGACGTTCGATGGCTTGATGTGGCCATGCACCAACCCTCTTTCGTGCAGATATGAAAGTACGTCGAGCACTGGGCCAAGCATCTCTCTGGTCTCAGCGGGTGTCAGTGGCCGCTCCGGAAGAATTTGTGCGAGGTCTTCTTCAGCGTATTCCGTCACAGCGTAGAGCACAGGCGCTGTGTTGACCTCGCAGCGTCCGGTGTGGAACAGGCGCGCCAGGTGAGGATGAGCCAGGGTTGCTGTCACCCCCCAGGCGGCAACGTGACCCTCCGCGCCAATGGCGCCAGCGGGCATCAGCTTGATTGCGGCCTTTTGCGATTGAGGCCCGCTTAGTTCCGTCAGGAAGGTTCCACCTCGTTGAGAGCCGCCTAACCATTGGAGGAGGGTGAACTTACCATCGACTACTTGTCCTACCCATTCAATTTGCATTGTCTCTTTGTCCATGCCGTAAACCATTCTAGTCGAGCACAGCAAGATGCTGTCCGCACACGAAAGCGTCGATGCCGAACTTATAGAAAACTCTTGACATTTCCCTTTGGGCTTGCCAAATTCGTTAGGAGCATCTTCAAAGGAACCTGGCCAGCGGGCTCTTCCCTGAACTTCAACCCGCCGGCTCGCCAATTCTTTGCACGCCCTATCCAATCGGTTTCATGGGTGCGATCTTTTCGACCGCGCGCCCGTGCCGGAGGAGACTGCGCTCAGTTGCCAATTGGTAGAAAGCTGGGAGGAATTATGCGACCTCGAATCCTGGTGCCCTTCTTACTTGCGGCGGCGTTCTGGCTCCATGCGCAAACCGCTCCCGCACCAGCAAGCAAACTATCCCATGAAGCCTCACCGAAGGAGCAGGAAGCGAAATCGCTCCTTGCCTGCGCTCAAATGGTTGTTGACCAACTCAACACCCTGAAGATTCCAGAGGCCCGCGGGCTGCGATTCCAAGGCAAGGTCTCTGAGGCAACAGCACTCTGCCGTGGCGGCGCACAGGCCCTTCAATTCCGCGGCACACCCTGGGTGGATTGGACCAACTACTGGGGCGCCGGCGACATGACCTCGCTTCCAACCGGGTTCGTCTCCTCAAAGCTCCCGGCAGTGCGCGGCGTCGCCGGAGCTTTGGTGGACCTCGAACTCCAGAGAGTTTCTTTGATCAAGTTTAACCTCTTCGATAACTCTGGTACCTACGAGCAATATGTGCGGGGGCGAGATGGAGTGGGCGGGCCTGCACTCAAGATCTGGCCCGAGATGAGGCTTAAGCCGGAGAACTCGTGGTACAAGGATGTCGGCGGTGATGGCGCGCAGACCTGCAAAGGCGACTTGATTCGCTGGCGAACGGTTACAGGGATTTGCAACGACATTGTCAATCCAGCCATGGGCTCATCTGGAATGTTGTTTGCACGCAACGTTGAATTCGAGACTTCCTTTCCAGACCTGGGACTGAACGAACTTACGCGGAATCGTCACGGAAACCGGCTTTCGTTGTTAGAGCCCGATCCGCAGGTAATCAGCCGCAAATTATTCACGCGTATCCAATCGCATCCTGACAAGTGCCAGGCAGGCTACGGCTTGCCTGACGATTCGAAAGACGCCAACTGCGATTACAAGAAGGCTCCGTTCTTCAATGTGTTGGCGGCGTATTGGATACAGTTTATGACTCACGACTGGTTCTCACATCTTGACGAGGGCCATAACCAAGCTGAGTACATGAAGGTAGGATGTGAGACGAAGCTAGTCAATAATGCTGAGCAGCCACTTACCCCGGAGGATATTCAAGCACTCGGTTGCCGTCCGGATGACCGGATGGACAAGGGATACGCTGCGCAGGATTCAGCGCCTGATTCCTTTACTGATAGCGGGCATTCCTACCAGAAGCGCGCGCCGAAGACGATGACCAACACAAACACCGCATGGTGGGACGCATCGCAGCTTTATGGTTACAGCGACACTTCTCGCCAACGTGTAAAGCGCGATTCGGCCGACCCGGCAAAGTTGATGCTGGTTCCAGTTCCTGGTCAGCCGGGACAAGGCTATCTGCCAGTATTCGGACCTGATGCCCCGATCAATCCTGAATGGGCTGGGCAGGAAGCGACAGCATTTCCCGATAACTGGACAGTTGGCCTCAGTTTCCTGCACAACCTGTTCGCCCGCGAGCATAACTCGTTTGTAACTGAATTCCGCCGAACAGCAAAGCGAACTCCTAGTGCCGACAGTGGCCTTCGAGACCCGGCGCGGCCGAAGCAAATAATTCACTATCGTGATGTAACTCCGGACCAGTTATTTGAGATTGCCCGGTTGGTGGTAGCCGCGGAGATCGCCAAGATTCACACTATCGAGTGGACGCCGCAATTGCTCTACGACGAGCCTCTCTATCTTGGGATGAATGGCAATTGGAATGGCCTGCTGGGTACCGGCGGGAAATTACTGTCGAAGGCTCTGAGTGACGTGGTCACTCAGAATTTCGGCAGGTCGAAAGACGCGGACAAAGCCTCGCAATGGTATTCCGTCTTCGCGTCTGGGCCCGGCATCTTTGGCTTGGGAAGCAAAGTGCCCGGCTACGATATTACCAATCCGAAATATACAAACGGGGGCGTGAATCACTTCGGCTCGCCATTCAATTTTCCGGAAGAGTTCGTCTCCGTCTATCGTCTGCATCCGTTGGTGCCCGACTTGCTAGAGTATCGCGAGGTGAAGGTTGACCCCAACAAGATCATGAAGCGGGTTCCGGTGGTCGAGACCTTCCAAGGGAAGGCTACTGATTTCACCCACTCCATGGGGCTCGCTAACTGGGGACTTACATTCGGCCGGCAGAGACTTGGGCTGCTAACGCTTCATAACTCACCCCTGTTCCTCCAGAATCTGAAGATGGGGAGGCTCGACAGCAAGACGCAACAGATCGATGTGGTGGCGCTCGACATAATCCGTGACCGTGAACATGGCGTGCCGCGCTTTAATGAATTCAGACGTCAATATGGATTGCGCCAGTTGACAAGCTTCGACGACTTTGCGGACCCCGGCGTGGCTCAAGGCTCTCCCGAGTGGCTGGAGCAGCAGGATACGGTCAAGACCCTAAGAGAAGTGTATGGCCAGCACGTCTGCGATGCATCAAGAGTCATCACGGACGCGCAGGTCAACGAGGACAACACGCCAATCAATGACTGCCTAGGTCACCCTGATGGGAGTCTTGTCGACAATATTGAAGACGTCGATACCGCGGCGGGGTATTTGGCAGAGTATCGCCGCCCGCATGGGTATGCAATTTCGGAAACCCAGTTTGTGGTGTTCATCCTAAATGCCTCGCGGCGGCTTTTCAGCGATCGCTTCTTTACCTCCAGCTTCCGTCCGGAGTTCTACACGACGCTGGGCATCAACTGGGTGAACAATAACGGCCCAGGCCCGGTAGTGATGGAGAAGGGAACTCCCAATGGGCATAGACAGCCGGTCTCGCCAATGAAGCGAGTACTCTTACGGAATATTCCGGAACTCAAATCGGAGTTGAATAACGTCGTCAACGCGTTCGATCCATGGGCCCGGGACCGGGGCCAGTACTACAGCCTCGCATGGAAGCCGCGTCCCGGAGCGGAGACCGACGACGCCTTCAAGAATCAATGATCGGCTTGTGAACTATTTACAACTTTGTAAGGCGCGCTGAATGCCAGAGGAGAAGTCATGGCGACCAACACGGTGACCAACTGGTTTGGCAACATCGTCTCCCATCCAGAAGTTATTGTCGACGCTAACTCAGTTGACGACATTGTCGCGGTGATGAAGGATCCGGCGACCTATCCTTCGCCGGTTCGCGCAGTCGGGTCAAATCACTCCACGGCTCCCTGCGGCGTCGCTGACGGCGGCACCCTGATTCGGATGAAGATGAATCAGATTCTCAACATTGGCACCGACAGCTTTACGGTTCAAGCAGGCGCCGTGCATCTCGACATGGCAAACACGCTAAGGGCGAACAACCTTCAGTTCTATGTGAATACAGAGATTGGCAGCCTGTCAGCGGGAAGCGCTTCCTGCGCGGGTACCAAAGACTCGTCGTTCGATGGCGAATACGGGCAGGTCGGCTCATATGTGACCGGTGTGAAAATGGTTTTGCCCAGCGGCGACCTGCTCGAAGTGACAGATGCAGACCAGCTGGACCTGATGCAGAGGGTTAGATCCAGTTATGGCCTGTTTGGAGTGACATACGAGGTTACCTACGCAATCAAACCGTTGACCCCAATGCATGTGCATCATACAACTTACAGCTTGCAAGACTTTATTGCTGCCTTGCCCGACCTTAAGGCGCTGGGGCTACGCGATGATGTTCTACATCTTTCCTTTCGACGACAAAATCACGGTCGAATTCCGCAAGTACAATCCTGGAGCAACGGGAGAGCCAAACCGCGCGGCCTGGGCGCTCCGAAACCACATATGGGGAACATCCGGCCCCAGATTCGGGCACGACATCGAGCAGAATATCTCGGACCCAATCATACGGTACGGAATTATCGACGCTTTCAACGCCGCGTGGCGTCTGCAATTGGAGAACATCGTTTCGAGCGATTACACGATTCCGCCGGACCAAATTATTCGTTATCCTCCGGTTTCGGATGAAAGCCGATATACCTTCAGTCTGTTTGCTTTTGCTGAAGATGAATATCCCGCTGCCTTGACAAGCTTTTTTCAATTCTGCAAGGACTATTACGCCCAGAATGGTTACCGTTCAAACCTGCTGTATGTCGGCTATCGTATCGCCCAGGATCAAAAGGCGCTTCTCTCCTATTCTTACGACGGGACGGTGATGACCATCGATCCGGTGTCCACGGCCAATCCGGGATGGTTCGACTTCCTTCCCGCCTACAACCAATTCTGCGCCAACCTTAATGGAAAGCCGCTGTTGAACCAGACTCCAAACCTGACTCCCAGCATTTTGCAGGCAGCGTATGGGGACCGCTTGAAAACCCTGGAGGTCACCCGCCAGCAGTACGACCCGAACGGCCGCCTGCTAAACGACTATTTTCGAACGCTGCTTTCGTAGCGTGCGCGCAGGGCCGTGCTTCTCTGCAATTCAATCGCGCTCAAGCCGGCTCTTTGCTCCCGGTGGTTGCCCCGTCAAATCCGCTGCAACGGGAGCGCATGCTTTCGCGGAACTTTTCACGTTCCTCTAGCGTCATGCTGCCCCAGCGCCCGGCCTTTGACCGCCGGTATTTGGAGTGATCCGAACCGCCCCAGCTTCCAAACAGAATTCTGCAGAGCAGCATTAACCCGAGCCCCTGCCAGAAGGTGATTTGCCGCCATCCGAACAATGTCGGAACGAGCCAATTCCACAGGTGCATCACCACTTCCCCGCAAACAAATACGAAGAGCGCAATCGCTGGTGGGGCCAAGAGAAAGATCAATACCTTCTTCATGCCGTATTCCTCATTTTCTCGTAAACTCGTCGTGAATCTTCTGCAATCGTTGGCGGAGATAAAGCACCGCATAGCGTTTGCGCGAAAGCAACGTATTTACGTTGACGCCGCTTTCTGTCGACAACTCCTTGAAGCTGAGCCCATCCAATTCGTGGGCGACGAATACCCCGCGCTGTTCGGCAGGCAGTTCACTGAGCGCAAGTCCCAACTCATCGAGAAGTAAATTGCGAATGTAGATCGAGTCCGGCCCGGCATCCAGTGACGGCAGCAAGATCTTCAATCCGCAGCAACTCTCCCTCTTCGTCTTCCATCGCTGCGTCGGAGAAGTTCTCCGGCCTCTTCTTGCGGAAGAGATCCGTGATGCGGTTGCGCGCAACCCGATAGAGCCAGCCGGTGACAAACTCAATCGGCATCAGCAGGCGAATGGCCGCTACCAGTTCGTAGAAGACCTCCTGGAGAAGATCTTCCACGTCGGCTTCGTTTGGCACGCGCTTCCGGATGAAACTGCGCAGCCGGGACTGCTCTTCCGCGATGACTTCGGAGATTTGGCGGTCTTGCTCGATCATCAAAGTCACGCTCATCGCTCATCTATCTATTTGGCTAGACGGACGGCGGCAGCAGATATTGTAGAGGCTCAATCCATGGCAATGGGTAGCTGCTTCACGCCCCTCGACGTTCAGACGACCGTCCCGAGACGTTCTGAGAGAAGCAATCACCAATGTGAATCGCTCCCTATATGTCAGAGGTGGCCGGCGCGACTGTCCTCGAACCAGCGGTCTCTTCCGTGTTGAATAACCACTGCACCTGCCGGCACGGTGACCCTCCTGAACGGCGCATTTGGAGCCGCTCCACGGGCGTGGGAGGTTTGTACCCCGATTAGCACCTACCCCCACCCCGTCTCTGCAAGGAACGATATTGTTTTCAATGAGATACAAGGAGGGTGTCGCTGTAAAGAATAGATTCTACCGGAGTTCTTTGCAGAGATTAGACAGCAAAGGAGTTACGGGCGTTCTTCCCGTCATTCCCCAGGGATTCTGACACAGAGTATCGAGCCCGGACCGTATTCGACTTCTGATACGCAGTCCAAAAGAGAGCTACAAGACAATTGTGCGCCCATTGGATTTAATCATCTGCAACAGAAAACAAGGTCTAAAATATTCAAATTCAATGACGTAGAAATCGGCCCTATTGCTATTATTCCCGGGTGCGGAAACGCTCCATGCGAGAATGCAGAGTGCCTCCGCAAATCCTGAGTTTCAAGGCCTTCTCAAGCTGGATCAGTCCCAGCATTTACCGAAGAGGAGCGTTCCAAGGGGGTGCCGCTATAAAAATGTTCTTCTAAGTGAATTCACGACTGGATTAGTATCGCTTCGTAAGCGCCTAATAAATGAATCGCTTGAAAGATGGCATCGACAAAATACCCCCACATATACCCCCAATGTATCACCGTGTACCTGCTTTTCCGCCCATGAACGGCATCGCTGCAATGCGACTCGTCTTAGGTGGCTTTTTCCTTGATTTGGATTCCGTGCCCGGTTGCGGCTTCCGCCGGAATGCCCGCCTGCGCACCGATGGAGTCTAGGAGACGCAATCCCCCGACGCTGGTGGAGGGGAGCCCAGTCGGGCCGCTGGTGCTAGGTGGCGCGGCGTCTCTTGCGCTGGCGGGGATTGCTTGCAGGTGGGGTTGCTCCGGCCTTTGGTGGCTCCCTACGTACCGGCGCGGCTAGTTTTTCCCCGGCGCGGTGCCAGTGGGACAGCGTGCCGTGTGCGGGTCGAGGACGAGGTGACAACCTCGCTCCAGCGGCGGATCGCCGCTCGGCAAAGGCCATAAGTGGTATGGCACGCCACCCCTGACAGGGTTGCCGCTGAGATACCGAAAGTATTTGCGGAGCAACCAGGTCAGCTTGCCGGCCTTTCGGAAGTTGTCCGGCCCCATCCCCATCAAGCCCTCATGAGGCGGACTTTGTCCCGCCCGCCACCCGGATTTGCCGGGTGGCGATTTTCTATTATCTGAACAAGTTCTCTTGCACGCGCGGAATCGCGGACCGGCGGCTGTATACGCCCGCGCCAATTCCAGCTATCCCGAGGAACATGAGAATGAGAGTGGAAGGCTCTGGGGTTGGAGCAGCACCGTAGTTGTAATCAATGTGGAGGTCGGCGCTGACGTCAACGGTATCTCCGTACTCAAAATTGAATATCTCCGAGGAATTGAAACCCGGAGACACCAAGTCAGGGACCAACCATGTTTCGGAGTCGAAAAATACACTGGCGTGTACGGTGCCCTTTAGGCATGGGCCAAACCCAGCCCCGATCAGATTCACATTCTTGCTGGAGGTACCGACTTCGCACCCAGTGGAAGTCGAAGCGGAGTAGGCCGAAACGCCGTCGAAAGACGTATACGCTATGGGGGTTGCCGTGATTACGCCCCGTACAAAGTAGGGATTGTCCTGATCGACTCGCGGTCCAGGCTCGCCGATAGTCGGTATATAGGTTGGAAACCGAACAACGGACGGAAACGATGCGGTTACCGTCGCGCTGGTGATATGTGCTCCGACCGGCAGCGTGAAGCTGGGAAACGGTAGGAAATACTCTTGATTCGGGTTTGTTTGCGCTCCACCGAAAAACTGCAAGTTAGAAGAATCCGGGTACGTACTCATGTAGAAGCCGTTACTGCCCTCGCCCGCACTGGAGTAACTCTGTCCGGTGACGACCATGTCAATGCTATCCCCGAAAGCGGGAATAGCCAGAAATACCAGTGCGAAGCCCAGGAGAACTCTCCGGGTTGTGACCAGAACTGAAGTAGTTGCGGAATAAGTGGATACCATGGCGCGTAGTCCTCTCTCACTCTGAGCGCGTGTTGTCATAAGGCAGGTGCAGGATGGCGCGCGCTGTAACCACCGTGGCAGTCGCGAGGCAAAGATCAACCCCTATCGCGGTCGATGATCATCGTCTCGCCTGCGGATGTTTGCAACGGTGACCCGGAGAGATCCCAATCGCGCCTACCGCCTTTATACGCACGTTGAGCACCAAAGAGAGATCTCTTAAACTCGGCGACTTACGGTCCAAGTAACGCTTGGAAGCGCAAAGTCTTGCACATCAATATCCCCGAAGTTTCTTTTCTGAGTCGAAGTAGCTCTATTTTGGGGATGGAAGTCCTGGGGACCAGTTCCGCGCACCCAAGAATCTCGCTTTCGCTCTTGGCAAAGGCCATGAGTGGTATGAGACGTCACCCTTGGCGCGGTTGCCGCTGAGATACCGATAGTATCTGCGGAGCACCAGGTCAGTTTGCCAAACTTTCGGAAGTTGTCCGGCCTCCACCCCATCGCAAAGCCTCTGACGGGTTTTGTTCATTCGCGGGCAGAAAGATTACCGGGACGGATCTGCGGGCGAATGGGTGCCCATCGGGTTCCTCCTCACAAAAGCGAAGTTGCACGGAGACCTGCTATCGTTCTGCTCGATGTGGCAGACACCGGAAAGGCCCTCATGGAACCATGGTGACGAGCCGACGACCGCCCCGCGAACAATTCAACTCCGCGACATCGAGGACGCCACCTCGCGGCGCAGCCCTCTACCTGTTGGGGGCGGCTCTCCTCGCGCTGATTATTCTCGCCGGGCTGCTCCGGTACCCTGATCGGGTTGTAGCGCTGGGATTGGTTGGTGGCCTTTATTACCTCATATTGTTGCTAGTCCCACTCCCGCCCGCGTTCCTTCTGTTTAGGTATCTGGACTCCTTCGGTGAATGGACCGGTAGCCTATCCGGCGGCAAATTGAAGCTGCGCGGGGCAGCCGCCTTATACTTCGCCCTGGTTCTTCTGGGATCGCTGCATCCCCCTCAACCCCCAAGCTTCTCGACCACTGTTTATCTATACGGACCGAGCGGCCACCAGGACCTGATCCTGAGGGGCAGCGGCCAGGTTTTCATCGATACCGGCAGCCTTCGAAGAAGGCAGCCCATTGGTGCCGATGGCGAGGCAGTTTTCCTCGAAATCCCAGCCAGCTTTCTCGGTAAGAAGGTGCCCGTCGCCCTCGATGCAGACGGCTTTGAACTAGCTGATCCCAATCCGACTGTTCAGCTAGACAAGGGCGCTGCCTACGTCGAGGTACGGAGGAAGCCGGGCCGGATAAAGGGCTACGTTAAAGATGACGAGGGGAGACCGCTGCCTGGCGTAACCCTTACTCTTGCTGGACTGACCGCATCGAGCACTGAGTCCGGCTATTTTGAGTTCACCATCCCAGGAGACAAGTTGCAGCCAAGTCTAACCCTCAAAGCGCTGTCGCCCGGTTTTGTGCCATGGAGCGATACAGTCGTGCCTAATTCCAACGATGTTGAAATATCCATGCATCGGGAGAGGTAAGCCAATATGCGTCAAAGACTGGCCGTATTGTTGGTGTTCCTTGTCAGCGGGTTTGGCTTAGAGGCCAGCACACTAAAGGGGCTGGTCCTGGCCAACCAGCTGGGAGGACCGCCGGTCTCAAAGGTCAGAATCAGCGCTCCGGGAGCAAATCCCACAGAAACCGGCGAGAGCGGAAGCTTCACCCTTGAATTTCCCCAAGCTCAACCTGGCGACGTGGTGCAGGTCACGGTGAATAAGCCAGGATTCGTAGTGGTCAACTACGTTCAGTTGCGGGTCGTTTTGCCCAAGAACGCAAACGCCGAAGTTCTTACTCTTCTGGTATGCAAGGAAGAGCAGTTCGAGGAATGGGCACGTCAGTTCTACCGGCTGAAGAGTTTGGATGCCATCGAGGAGACTTATAAGGCGCAGGTCAAGCATCTGGAGGAGAGCAAACAGCAGACTGCGGCGGCGATGGCGAAACTGCAGGTGGAGCGTGACCAAGCCCGGGCTGCGGCTGAGAAGGCAGCCGATGAAGTGGCGCGGCTAAAGCCAGGCGACACATCGGACCTCTACGCGGAAGCCATGTCTTTGTTCCTAAATGGTAAGGTACCGGATGCACTTCATGTTCTGGACGAGCAAAAGCTACGGAAATCGATCGAAGATGCCGAAGCTGCAAAGGCGGCAGAGGACAAGGCGATTGCCAAGGCGGTGCAAGGATATTTGCTGAAGGCCACGCATCTGACAACCCAGTTTCAGTTTGCAGACGCGGAGAAGGTCTACGAGTCGGCGACTCTGGCCGCGCCGGACAGCGAAGAGGCTCATCTTGACTTCGGCTTGTTCAGCCAATTACTTGACCGCTTGAGCGTGGCTCGTCGTGAGTATCAGCGGGCCTTGGAAATCTCGCAAAGAAAAGGAAATCAGCCCATCGCCGAAATGGTGCTGAACAATTTAGGGATTTTGGATCACTCCGAGAATAAGGAGGAGGCGTCCCGGCAGGATTACGAGCAGGCGCTGAAGATTTCCCGTCAGCTGGCCCAGCAAAGCCCAGGCATATACGGGCCCAAGATCGCCGTGACGCTGAATAACTTGGGGATCTTGGACACAAAAAAACGGCCCGAGGAAGCCCGCAAGTATTTGGAGGAGGCGCTAAGGAGACTCTGCACAAGTTCCCGCCCCACAGCCAGCTTGCATAGAATTGAAGCATG
>OCZT010004290.1_pt1 | contig 14428 bp, 10 predicted proteins | sample 1539031 | NCBI WGS metagenome assembly OCZT01 (sample SAMEA3539308, study PRJEB22396) | soil metagenome | biome: tundra; feature: field; material: soil | place: USA | collected 2010-05 | depth 0.15 m
ACCACCGAGATCTACACTCTTTCCCTACACGACGCTCTTCCGATCTCGTCGCCCTGCTCGGATACGTGCCGGCGCACCTCAGGCTGCTGCGGCGGATACGCCATCGGCTCACCAGCGGGGAAGTCGCGCTGGTGGTCCTGATCGACTACGGCTTCTTCAACCTGAAAGTCGGCGCCGCCGCGAAAGCCGCCGGCGTGCCCGTGCTCTACTTCGTCACGCCGCAGGTCTGGGCCTCGCGCGCCGGACGCATGAAGGCGATGGCGCGCGTGATCACGAAGGCGGCCGTGATCCTGCCCTTCGAGGAACAGCTGCTTCGCGCCAACGGCATCGAGGCCACCTTTGTCGGCCATCCGCTCGTCGATCGCGCGCTGGCGATGCCCGACCGGGCCGAGGCGAGACGGCGGCTCGGCATTCCCGAGGGCAAGGAAGTGCTCGCGCTCTTTCCCGGAAGCCGCGCCGGCGAGATCAAGCGGCTGCTCTCCGATTTCCTGGCCGTCGCGCGCGAGCTCGAGCGGCGGCGTCCGGGGTTGCACGTGGTGGTCAGCGTGGCGCCGTCGGTGCAGCTCGACCCGGCGCTCGTCCCCTACCAGATGGTGAGCTCCGCGAGCCTCGACATTCTCCGGGCCGCCGACGTCGCGCTCTGCAAGAGCGGCACGACGACCCTCGAGGCCGCGGTCGCGGACTGCCCGTGCGCCATCGTGTACCGCACCGGCAGGCTGGACTACGCGATCGCCAAGCGCATCGTGAAGATTCCGCACATCGGACTGCTCAACATCGTGGCGGGGCGTGAAGTGGCCAGGGAGTTCGTGCAGGGGGCCTTCGAGCCGATCCGCGTGGCCGATGCGCTCGCGCCGCTCTTCGATCGGCAGTCCGCGGCGCGACTCGCGATGCTCGAGGGACTCGCAGAGGTTCGCGCCAGACTTGGGGAGCCGGGCGCGGCCGGGCGCGTGGCCGCGATGGCGTCGGAGCTGGCGTGGTGAACGAGCCGGTGGTGACGGCCGATCCGAAGGAGGCGGCCGTCGTGGACTGGCGCGTGCGCCTGCTTCTGCCGATCGGCCTCTTCTGCATCGGGCTGCTCGCGCGGAGCTGGCGCGTCCGCGTGCGCAACGCGGAGGGGTGGCGGCGACTACGCGCCGAGCACAAGCCGTGGGTGTTCGCGCTCTGGCACGCCACATTGCTCCCCGTCGCCTGGCAGCACAGCAATGAGGGAGTGGCGGTGCTGGTCAGCCAGCATCGCGACGGGGAACTGATCGCGCGAGTGCTCGCCGCGTGGGGGAACCGGACGGTGCGGGGCTCGACCACGCGCGGCGGGTCGCGCGCGCTGCTGGCGCTCATCAAGGAACTCGAGAACGGCGTGGTCGTAGCGGTGACGCCCGACGGGCCGCAGGGGCCGCCGCTGAAGTTCCAGCCGGGAACACTGGTCGCGGCGCAGCGCGCGAACGTGCCGGTCGTGCCGATCCTCATGCACGCGGATCGCGCATGGCGGCTGAAGAGCTGGGATCGGTTCACCATCCCCAAGTGGTTTGCGCGGGTGACCTTCGCGTACGGTGATCCGACGATGGTCGGCGGGGCGTCGCCGCGCGAGGCGGCCGCCGACGCGGGGCGATTCGAGGCGATCATGCACGACGTGCAGAAGGTCGCCGATGCGTGAACGCGCGATCGAGCGGATCTGGGAGTCGTCCTCGGGTGTCGGGCGACTCGTGCGGGCCGGGCTGACGCCGGCGTCGTGGGCCTATGGTGCGATCGTCGCCGCGCGGAACGCCGGGTACGATCGCGGGTGGCTGCGATCGCGCGATCTCGCGCTTCCCGCGATCTCGGTCGGGAACCTGACCGTCGGCGGGACCGGAAAGACACCGGTCTCGGCGTTCATTGCGGCTCGCCTCTCGGCGCTCGGGCAGAAGCCGGCAATCGTCATGCGCGGATACGGAAGCGACGAGACGCTGGTACATGCACGCCTGAATCCGGGCATACCGGTCTTCCGGGGCGCGGATCGTGTGGCTGGCGCGTTCCATGCGCGTGCGGCTGGCTGCACCGTCGTCGTCCTGGACGACGCGTTCCAGCACAGGCGCGCCGGGCGCGATGCCGACGTCGTCCTGCTGGCGGCCGATCTCGACGGGACCGTGCGGCTGCTGCCGGCGGGCCCGTGGCGCGAGCCGCTCTCGTCGCTGGCGCGCGCGACGCTCGTGATGGTGACCCGGAAGGACGCATCGATCGGGCGAGCGCGCGACCTGATGGCGCGCGCGCTGCGCCACGCGCCGGGGGCGCCCGGAGCGATCGCGCACCTCGCTCCGGACCGGCTCGTGGACTGGCGCTCGGGGGATTTCCGCGATCCCGCGACGCTCGCGGGCGAGCGGGTGCTCGCGGTCGCCGCGATCGGCGATCCACACGCGTTCTCGGCACAGCTCGTGGAGACCGGTGCCAGCGTCGAACTCGTGGCGGAGGGCGATCACCATGCCTATTCGGCGCAGGATGCCGCGAGCCTCGCCCGTCGCGCGGCGGGGGTCGACGCCGTCATATGCACTCTGAAAGACGCTGTCAAGCTGGGGCCGGTGTGGCCTCGCGAAGCGTCTCCATTATGGTATCTTTCACAGCGCGTAGTGGTGGAGGACGGTGCGCCTGAACTTGACCGGATTTTGGCCACTCTCGCGGCCCCAAGGCCAACCCACTGACAAATCACGCCGGCCGATGCCGGCCCAAAAACACAACTCGAATGGCTCCGGATCTCCTGCTCCCGACAAACACGATCATGCGGCCCGACAAGGACCGCTTCCTCTCCGAAGAAAACCCGTTCGAGGCGATGATGTCGCGCTTCGACCGCGCCGCCGAACTGCTCGACCTCGAGCCCGGCATCTACAAGGTGCTGCGCAAGCCCGAGAAGCAGATCATCACCACTTCGCCCGTCATGATGGACAACGGCGAGGTCGAGTGTTTCACCGGCATCCGTGTGCTCTACAACACCTCGCGCGGGCCGGCCAAGGGCGGCATCCGCTTCGACCTCAACGTCACGCTCGATGAAGTGACGGCGCTCGCCGCGTGGATGACCTGGAAGTGCGCCGTCGTGAACATTCCGTTCGGCGGGGCGAAGGGCGGCGTGATCTGCGACCCGCTCAAGATGAGCGTCTCCGAACTCGAACGCCTCACGCGCCGCTACACGGCGTCGATCATGTCGACGCTCGGCCCGGATTCCGACGTTCCCGCGCCCGACGTGAATACCAACGAGCGCGTGATGGCCTGGATCATGGACACGTACTCCATGCGCGTGGGCCACACCGTCAACGCCGTCGTGACCGGGAAGCCGGTCGAGATGGGCGGGTCTCTGGGCCGCCGTGAGGCGACGGGACGCGGCTGCATGATCGTGACGAAGGGCGCGCTCGCCCATCTCGGCATGCAAGTGAAGGGCGCGACGGTCGCGGTGCAGGGCTTTGGCAACGTCGGATCGATCGGCGCGCAGCTGCTGCAGCGCGAGGGGTGCAAGATCATCGCCATCAGCGACCGCACCGGCGGCATCCACAACAAGGCCGGCATAGATGTGGACGACGCGGTGGAGTGGGTGTCGAAGCACAAGACCCTCGAGGGCTACCCCAAGGGCGACCGGATCACTAACGAGGAGCTGCTCACGGTCGAGTGCGACGTGCTGCTTCCGGCGGCGCTCGAGAACGTGTTGACCAAGAAGAACGCGAGCAAGGTTCGTGCGAAGATCATCTGCGAGGGCGCCAACGGCCCGACGACACCCGCCGCAGACACCATCCTCGACGAAAAGGGCGTGTTCGTGGTGCCGGACATTCTCGCAAATGCGGGCGGCGTGACCGTCTCGTACTTCGAATGGGTGCAGGACCGCGGTGGCTACTTCTGGACCGAGAAGACCGTGAACGAGCGCCTGACGGAGATCATGGAGCACTCGTTCAAGGCCGTGCTCGACCTGTCCAAGCAGCACAAGGTGAACATGCGCACCGCGGCGTATATGCTGTCGATCAGCCGGGTGGCGACGGTGCATCGGTTGCGCGGGATCTATGCCTGAGAAAAAGACCGAAGACGGAAGACCGAAGACGGAGGACGCGGGCGCCATCGCGGATGGCTCGTCTTCGGTCTTCGGTCTTCGGTCTTCCGTCTGTTGTTGCCGGTGAAAGTTTTGCTCGTCGCCGTCGGCAAGCCGCGAAATCCGGCGTTGGCCGCGGCGATTGGTGAGTACGAGCAGCGGGCGGCGCGCTATTGGCCGCTCGAGGTGCACGAGGTCCGCGAGGAGCCGGCGAAGTCGGCCTCCGCGGACCTCGTTCGCGAACGGGAAGGATCGCGGCTCTCGGACGTCGTGCCGAAGTCGGCGCATCTGGTCGCGTGCGATCCCGGCGGGGCGTCGAAGACATCGGAGGAGTTCAGCGCATGGCTGCAGGGCGAGCGCGAGCGGGGTCACGATGTGGCGTTCGTCATCGGCGGAGCCTTCGGGCTTTCCGCGACTGTGCGCAAGCGAGCGCGCACGCGGCTCTCGCTCGCCCCATGGACACTGCCACACGAACTCGCCCGGCTCGTGCTGGCCGAACAGCTCTATCGCGCCGGCTCCATCGTGAAGCGCGAGCCCTATCACAAGTGATGGAGGCCGCCTCGTGAGCTCACCGCGCGTCGTCACGGAGCCCATCGGCGGGGGGGCGCTCACTCGCACCGCGCTCGAGGGCAGTGCGCCGGCGGAGTGGCTCCTGCCGCGCCCGCGTGGCGCGGACGAATGGCGGAGCCACGCCGAGGCGATCCGCGATGCCTTCCCGGGCTCGAAGTGGCTGGAGGAGCTCCGGCCCGCGTTCTCCGCCGGCGGCGCGGCTGCGGAACGACTCGAGCGCGTCGCGAGAGGCGGCGGCGTCGTCGTCACGACCGGGCAACAGCCGGGACTGTTCGGCGGGCCCGGCTACACCTGGCTCAAGGCGGTTTCGGCGCTGGAGTTCGCCAATCGGCTCGAGCGCGAAACTGGTATTCCCGTGGCTCCGGTGTTCTGGGCCGCGACGGACGACGCGGATTTCGAGGAGGCGTCCTCGACCGTGGTATCGCTCGGCCAGGAATGCAATCGCATCGCGATCGAGCGGCAGGGCGCCGAGGGACTGGTGATGTCGCTCATGCCGACCGGAGACACCTCGGCGCAGATCGCGAAGCTCACGGAGGCAGCGGGATCGGCGTCACAGTCGGGCGTGCTGGACGCGTTGCGCGCGGCCTACCATCCGGGCGCAACCGTCGGCGACGCGTACGTGCAACTGCTACGCGCCGTCCTCGAGCCGCTGGGCATCGCGGTGCTCGACTCATGGCACCCCGCGGTACGCGCCGCGTCCCGGCCGGCGCTCGTCGAGGCGCTGCGCAAGGCGGCCATCATCGACGAGGCCGTGGCGATGCGAGGCGTCTCCATCGAACGCGCGGGCTTCCGCGCACAAGTCGCGCGCGTCCCGCGCCTCTCGCTCGTCTTCAAGAGCACCATCGGAGTGAAGGAGCGCGTGCCGCTGCTGCAGGCGGCCGATGCCGCGCGCCGCGACGATCTCGTGCTCTCGCCCAACGTGCTCCTGCGCCCGGTGTTGGAGCGGCGACTCCTGCCCACCGTGGCGTACGTCGGCGGAGCCGGCGAGATCGCGTACTTCGCGCAGGCCGGCGCGGTCGCCGACGCGCTCGGCGACCCGCTCCCCCTCGTCCTCCCACGCTGGTCGGCGACCGTCATCGAGCCTGCGATCGACCGCATGCTTGGACGACTGGGGATGACGTTCGACGAGGTGAAGTCGGCGCACGCCGCCGAACGCCGCATTGCCGAACGCGCGATGCCGGCGGCCGTGCGCGAGTCGCTCGAGGCGCTGCGTGGCTCGCTGGAGACGCGGGTCAACGCGGTCGCCGCGAGCATGGGGAGCACTCCGCTGGTCACGAAGGAAGTGATCGAGGGCGCGCGCGCCCAGCTCCGGCACCGCGTCGAGCGTCTCGAGCGCCGGGTGCGCGCCGCCGTGGCCCGCGGCGAGAGCAGCGCGATGAACGACCTCGCGGCCATACGCGCGGCGCTGATGCCCGGCGGCATCCGGCAGGAGCGGCGGCTCAACTACCTGCCGTTGCTCGCGCGTCACGGCGACGGGCTGATCGAGCAGCTCAAGTCCGGTGCCGCGATGCACGCCGGCCGGTTGATCGGAAGCAGGTGACCGGCCCGGCGGCTGGGACGGCGGCCGCTGGGGAACGCCGAAAGACGCAGGCCGGTGGCGCGACGCTCGTGGCGGCGGGGATCTTCCTCAGCCGCATCATGGGGCTCGTCCGGTCGCGCCTCTTCACGCAGTTCCTCGGCACGTCGGACGCGGCGGACGCGTTCAGCGCGGCGCTCAAGATCCCCAATTTTCTCCAGAACCTCTTCGGCGAAGGCGTGTTGTCGGCGTCGTTCATTCCCGTCTACGCGCGCCTGCTTGCCGAGGGAGACGAGGAGGAAGCGGGACGCGTGGCCGGAGCGGTGTTCTCGCTGCTCGCGCTCACGGCGACGGTGCTCGTCGCGATCGGCGTCCTCGCCACGCCGTGGCTGATCGACCTCCTCACGCCGGGATTCACGGGCGACAAGCGGTTGCTCACGATCAAGCTCGTGCAGGCGATGTTCCCCGGGGTCGGACTGTTGGTCATCTCGGCGTGGTGTCTCGGAATTCTCAACTCGCACCGGCGGTTCTTCGTGTCGTATGCGTCACCGGTCGCGTGGAACCTCATGATGATCGCGGCGCTCTTGCTGTTCGGCGGCCGGGTGGTGCAGGCGAACCTCGTGATGCTCGTGGCGGTGGCGTCGGTGGCGGGAGCCGCGCTGCAGGTCGCCGTGCAGCTGCCCGTGCTCTTCAGGGTCGAGCAAAAACTCCGGGTGTCGCTCGGACTGCGTGCCGCGAATGTGCGCGTGGTCATGACGAATTTCGTGCCGGTTTTCTTCGGGCGCGGGGTCGTGCAGATAAGCGGTTACGTGGACCAGTGGCTTGCGTCGTTCCTCGTCGGCGGCGCCGTGGCGGTGCTCTCGTACGCGCAGAATGTGTCCATGCTGCCGATCTCGCTCTTCGGAATGGCGATCGCCGCCTCGGAACTCCCCGCGATGTCTTCCGCGGTCGGAGCGAGCGCCGACGTGGCGTCGGAGATCCGGCGGCGGCTCGACGAGGGATTGCGCCGTGTCGCGTTCTACATCGTTCCTTCGGCCGCCGCGTTCCTCGTGCTTGGCGACATCATCGCGGGTGTGCTGTATCAGGGCGGAGCGTTCAAGCGCGATGGGACGCTGTGGGTCTGGGCTGTGCTCGCCGGCTCGGCGGTCGGATTGCTCGCGGGAACGATGGGACGGCTGTACAGCTCCGCGTGGTATGCGCAGCGCGACACGCGGACGCCGCTCAAGTACGCGATGATTCGCGTCGCGCTGACCTTCGGCCTGGGCTACATCGCGGCGCTGCATCTCCCGGGATGGCTGGGCATCTCGCCCAAGTGGGGTGTCGCAGGGCTCACGGCGTCGGCAGGTATTGCCGCGTGGTTGGAGTTCTGGCTGTTGCGCCGCTCGATGAACCGGCGCATCGGTGTGACGGGTGTGCCGCTCGGGCGCGTCGCCCTGCTCTGGGGCGCGGCGCTGGTCGCCACGCTACCGGCGCTGGGCGTGAAGCTCGCGATGGGCGTCGGACATCCCGCCTATCTCGCCGCCGTTTCGCTGCCGCTGTTCGCGCTCGCCTACCTGTTCATTACCAGCCGCGCGCGCGTGAGCGAGGCCGCGGAGTTCACCGGGCGGATTTCGCGAGTGCTCCGCCGCGCGGGCTGAGCGAATGCAGCAGATCCCCGGGCAGATCGCGTCGCAGCTCGCGCACCTTCCGGACACCCCCGGCGTGTACCTGTGGAAGGCCACCGACGGCACGGTGCTCTATGTGGGGAAGGCCAAGCGTCTCCGGCCGCGCGTGCGCAGCTACTACGCCGACCAGTCGCAGAGTCCCAAGACGCAGATGCTCATGGCGCTGGTCGCCGATCTCGAGACGATCGTCGTGCCGTCCGAAACGCAGGCGCTGCTGCTCGAGTACAACCTCATCAAGGAGCACCGCCCGCGCTTCAACATCCTGCTGCGCGACGACAAGAGCTACCCGTACGTGAAGGTCACCGTGCAGGAGCCGTACCCGCGCGTTTTCGTGACGCGTCGGCTGCTGAACGACGGCGCGCGCTACTTCGGACCGTACACCGACGTCGGTGCCATGCGCCGCGCGCTGAACCTCGTGAAGCGGATCTTCACCGTGCGCTCGTGCAGCTGGGACATGCCGAACCAGATGCCCGAACGCGCGTGCCTCGACTATTACATCAAGCGGTGCAAGGGGCCGTGCATCTTCGCGCAGTCGCTCGAGGACTACCGGGCGATGATCGAGGAAGTGGTCGTCTTTCTCGACGGGCGCACCGACGAGGTCGTGCGCCGCGTGACCGCCCGCATGAACGCCGCGTCCGACGCGATGGATTATGAGCGCGCCGCCGAGCTGCGCGATGCGCTGGTGCACCTGCAGCACATGGAGGAACCGACCGTCATGCTCGAGGTCGAGGGCGGCGAGCGCGACGTGGTCGGCTACGCGCGCGACGGCGAGGACGCCTGCGTCACGATCCTCCGCATTCGCGGCGGCAAGCTGCTCGGTCGCGACCACCGGTTCCTCGAGCACATCGAGGATGAGCCCGACGCCGAAGTGCTCGGCGCGTTCCTCGTCGCGAGCTACCTGAACTCGACCGAGCGCGGCGACGAACTCCTCATCCCGTTCGACTTCGAGGATCGTCCGCTCCTGCAGGAGGCGCTCGGCAAGACGCAGGTACGGATACCGGAGCGCGGGTCGCGGCGCGAGCTGATCGATCTGGCGGAGCAGAACGCGCGCCACTTGCTGGAGGAGTTCAAGCTCGCCGGCCTCGAGGCCGACGAGCGTGCGGCCGATCCCGTCTACGATCTCGGCCGGGAGCTCGGGCTGCACAAGATTCCGCGAAGCCTCGTGTGCTTCGACATGTCCACGGCGCAGGGGCGCGACAACGTCGGGTCGATCGTGTGGTTCGAGAATGGGCGGCCGCGCCGGTCGGAGTACCGGACGATGAAGGTGAAGAGCGTCGACGAAACGCACGGGCCGGACGATTACGCATCCATGCGGGAAGTGGTGGCCCGGTACTTCCGTCGCCGCGTGGAGGAGAAGAAGCCGCTCCCCGATCTCGTCGTCGTCGACGGAGGGAAGGGACAGCTCTCCGCCGCCGCGGAAGCGCTCACGGAGCTCGGACTGACCGCGCTGCCGCTGATTTCGCTCGCCAAGCGCGAAGAGGAGATCTTCGTGAACGGCAGGCCGGAGCCGATGCGGCTCCCCCGGAGGTCCCCCGCGCTTAGACTGTTGCAGCAGGCGCGCGACGAAGCCCATCGCACCGCCGTCACGTACAATCGCAAGCGCCGCACGATTCGCACGGTGACGTCGGAGCTGTTGAAGATTCCGGGAGTCGGACCGGTGAAGCGTCGCGCACTGCTGACCGCATTCGGCAGCATCCAGGGCGTGCGAGCGGCGACTCCCGAACAGATCGCAGGGCTGCCGGGCTGGTCCGTTGCCGCGGCAGCGAAGATGCTCGACGCGCTCAGCCGGTCGGATCCGACGGCGCCCTCGAACGAAGCACCCGCAGTTTCATCGAACGATTCACATCTTCCTCCAGATCAATGACCGCATCGAAGTGGACGCTCCATTGTTCCGCCTGCGCCTACACCGCGCCGGGCGATCGCCTCGCCTCGGTCTGTCCCGATTGCGGCCAGCCGCTTTCCGTCCAGCTTTCCGCGGTGCCACGCTCCGCCATCGGCCACGAGTGCTCGATGTGGCGCTATCACGCCGCGATGCCCATCCTCGACGGCGAGCAGCGCGTCTCGATCGGTGAAGGGATGACGGCGCTCACCGAGCTTCCGCACATCGCGAAGGAAGTCGGCGTGCGGCGCCTCTGGGTGAAGGACGAAGGACTGAATCCCACGGCGAGCTTCAAGGCGCGCGGACTCTGCATGGCGGTGACGCGCGCCAAGGCGCTCGGCCTGCCGGGCGTTTGCGTGCCCACCGCGGGCAACGCGGGCATCGCGCTCGCCGCGTATGCCGCCGCCGCGCGCATGCCGGCGCGCATCTACGCCCCGGCCACCACGCCGCCGCCGATCCTCGGAAGCATCCGTGCGTACGGCGCGCAACTCGAGCTCGTCGACGGGCACATCGGCGACGCGGGGAAAGCGACCGCGCAGTTCGCGAAAGAGAGCGGCTTCTTCAACGTCGCCACTGTGCGCGAACCGTATCGCGTCGAGGGGATGAAGACGATGGGCTATGAGGTCGCCGAGCAGCTCGGCTGGCGGCTGCCCGACGCGATCGTGTATCCAACCGGCGGCGGCGAGGGAACGATCGGCATCTGGAAGGCCATCGGCGAGATGATCGAGTGGGGATGGCTGCCCAATGACACGAAGAAGCCGAAGATGGTCATCGCGCAGGCGCAGGGCTGCATGCCGCTTGTGCGCGCGTTCAACGAGGGGGCGGATCGCGCGACGGCCTGGGAGAACCCGGCAACGCACGCGAGCGGCCTGCGAGTGCCCGGACCGTTCGGCGATCGCTGGACCCTTCGCACCATCAGGGAGAGCAACGGCGGCGCGTTCGGCGCGTCGGAAGACGAGATTCGCGCCGCGACGTTCCATCTCGCCTCCACGAGCGGCATTGACGCTGCTCCCGAAGGCGGCTGCGGTATCGTGGTTGCAAAGAAGATGGTCACCGCCGGCCTCGTCTTGAAGGACGCGGAAGTGGTAGTCTTCAACACGGGCTCCGGCGCGAGTTACAGGTGGTAGTGCTGGATGCGAGATGCTAGATGCTAGATGCTAGATACTAGATGCTAGATGCTAGATGCTAGATGCTAGATGCTAGATGCTAGGAGCTAGACAGTACACGGAAGACCAACGACCAACATCCAACATCCAACATCCAGCTTCCAACATCCAACATCCTCAAAGCATGATTGCGATCCTGGACCCGTTCAGCGGCATTGCCGGCGACATGATGCTCGGCGCGCTTCTGGATCTCGGCCTCGATCCCGACTGGCTACGCGCCCTCCCTGCCATGCTCGGCCTCGACGGCGTGACCGTGCGCATCGAACGGGTAAAGCGCGGCGAGATCGCGAGCTGGAAGATCGATTTCGGTATTCCGCCGCAGCCGCACGGTCGCCATCTGAAACACATCGAGGCAATCGTCGCGGCATCGCCCGCTCCCGCGCACGTCAAGGCGAAGGCGATGGCTGCGTTCGAAGCGGTCGCGACGATAGAGGCCGGAATTCACGGGACGACGCTCGAAAAAGTGCACCTGCACGAGGTCGGGGCGGTGGACGCGATTCTCGACATCGTTGGATCTATCTGGGGGCTCGATCTTCTCGGTGTCGGTGCGGTGTACTGCCGAACGATCGCGCTCGGCGATGGATTCGTGGATGCCGCGCACGGCCGGCTCGCGGTGCCCGCGCCGGCCACGCTGCGACTGCTCGAAGGACAGTCGGTTCGCACGGGCCCGGCCGACAGTGGGGAACTGACCACGCCGACCGGCGCCGCGCTGGCGAGAGTGCTCTCGCTCGGCGCGCCGCCCGAGACGTATCGCCCGCTGAAAAGTGGTTATGGCGCGGGCACACGGGATCCCGCTGGGCGCGCCAATGTGCTCCGCATCATCCTCGGCGAGGTGGAAGTCAGGAGTGAGGAGTGTGAAACGCTCGAATTGCTCGCCGCGGACATAGACGACATGACCGGCGAATATCTGGCGTCGGCCGCCGATCTCCTCCGTGAGGCCGGTGCTCTCGACGTGACGCTGCTGCAGACGATGATGAAGAAGGGCAGGCCCGGCGTCCGGATCGAGGTGCTTTGTCATCCGCACGATGCGGGACGGCTGGAGGAGCTGTTGCTTCGCGAGAGCAGCACGATCGGCGTGCGGCGTACCGAAGTTCGCCGGCGAGCGCTTTCAAGAACGGAAGGCACCGTCGAAGTGTTCGGTCATCAGGTCGCGGTGAAGACCGTGCAACTGCCAGGCGGCGGAGAGCGGGCGAAGGCGGAGTACGAGGACGTCCGCCGGGTCGCGCGGGAGACTGGGCGGACGACGGCGGCGATTCTCGAGGCGATAGCGAAACAGACCTAACGGGCCTACCGCAAACGAACTGAACTGAACGCTGTGAGTTGAAAGCGTTTAGTTGATGTGCTGTCAAGTCTTTGATTCCCATTGCCTTCCGCCCATGAATCTGATAAGTTACATCAATGGTAAAGGTCGCCCGCATCCACCCCGGCAGCATCGCTGAAGCACTGGGGATTCTCCCCGGAACCGAGCTGCTCACGGTGAACGGGCGCGAGCTCGACGACTTCCTCGATTGGGAGTTTCTGACGGCCGAGGACACCCTCGAAATCGAGGCGACGCTGCCCGGCGGCGAGCACATCGTCTACGATGTCGAACGTCCCGAGAGCGAGGCCATGGGGCTCGAGCTGGAGCCGCCGACCGTTCGCCGGTGTGCCAACCGCTGCGAGTTTTGCTTCGTCGAGGGGCTTCCGAAGGGACTGCGCCGTCCGCTCTATATCCGCGACGACGACTATCGCCTCTCGTTCGCCTATGGGAACTTCGCGACCCTCTCGAACCTCAAGGAGCGCGACGTCGCGCGTATCCTCGAATACCGGTTGTCGCCGCTGTACGTCTCCGTGCACGCCACGCCGTGGGAGGCGCGCAAGACGCTGCTCAATAATCCGCGCGTGCCCGACGTCCTCGCGCAAATGAAGAGCCTCGCGGCGGGCGGAATCCAGTTCCACGGCCAGATGGTGATCGTCCCGGGACTCAATGACGGAGAAGTCCTCGAGGAGTCGCTCTCCGATCTCTGGGCCATGGGCGACGCTGTTCTCACCGTCGCGCTCGTGCCCGTCGGACTCACCCAGTTCTCCCATCTCTACACCGGCCGGTCCATGGACGCGGCCAACGCCTCGCGGATTCTCGCGACGGCGGAGCAGTGGGGCGAGCGCAGCCGGCGTGAGCGCGGCTTCACCTGGGTCGCGGGTTCCGACGAGCTCTACCTGCTCGCCGGGCGCGAGTTGCCGCCGCCCTCCTTCTACGGCGACTATCCGCAGATCGAGAACGGTGTCGGCGCGGTGACCGCGCTGCGTGAGCGCGTCGCCGACGGTCTCTCCCGCCTCCCGCGCCTGGACGGCAAGACCATCGGCGTCGTGACCGGCGCGTCCATGGCCCCGCTGATGCCGCCGCTGCTCTCCCAGCTTGAGCACGCGACTGGAGGACACTTTGAATTAATTGTCGCGGAGAATTCGCTGTTCGGACCGACCACAACCACCGCAGGCCTCCTCGTCGGCGCCGACATCCGGCGCGTACTTGGCGCTCGCACCGACCTGGACATGGCTTTGATTCCCGCAGAAACCATCAACGAAAACGGGCTCTTCCTCGATGAAGAGTCGTTCTCGGAAATTCGCACGGACTTCCCGATGCCCGTGTACGCTTCGTACGACTTCATCGATGTGCTCGAGCTCGAGGAATCGCCGCTCGAACGCGCGACGGCGGGTGTGGCATGAGCCTCCCGGTCGTGGCGATCATCGGCCGGCCTAACGTCGGCAAGTCTTCATTGTTCAACCGGATCATCGGCAGCGACGCCGCCATCGTGAGCGACGAGCCGGGCACGACGCGCGACCGGCACTATGCGCGCGCCGAGTGGAACGCCCGCGCCTTCTGGCTCGTGGATACCGGCGGGCTCCGCGAGGACTCGACCCTCCCGATGGACCTCGAGATCCGCAAGCAGGTCGCCCAGGCCATCGAAGAGGCCGACGTGATGCTGCTCGTGGTGGACGCGCAGATCGGCGTGCATCCGAGCGACGCGCGCGTGGCCGAGCTGGTGCGTGAGTCCGGGAAGCCGTGGCTCGTGGTCGCCAACAAGGTGGACGATCCCAAGAGCACCGATTTCTACGAGTTCTACAAGCTGGGCGCCGGCGATCCCCACCCCGTGTCGGCGCAGAACGGAAAGAATTCCGGCGACCTGCTCGACGAGCTCGTCAAGATCCTTCCGCCGGAGCAGGACGACGTGACCGGCGACGACCTGCGCGTCGCCGTCATCGGCCGGCCGAACGTCGGCAAGTCGCTCTTCATCAACAAGCTGCTCGGCGAAGAGCGCCTCGTCGTGTCCGACGTCGCGGGCACAACCCGTGACTCAATAGACACGCCGTTCACCTTCCACGGCCGCCGCATGATCTTCGTCGACACGGCCGGACTCCGCCGCCAGTCGAAGCTCGACGACGGCATCGAGTTCTATTCGTCGCTGCGTACGCGCCGCGCGATCGACCGGTCGGACATCTGCCTGCTGCTGATCGACGCCACCGAAGGGCTGCACAACCAGGACCTGAAGATCGCCGCGCTCGCATGGGAAGCGGGGCGCGGCCTGATCGTCATCGTGAACAAGTGGGACATCAAGGAAG